>Ga0302324_100007428_pt1 | contig 23298 bp, 25 predicted proteins | sample Palsa_T0_1_FD_201949 | JGI IMG/M metagenome (GOLD analysis project Ga0302324, IMG submission 201949) | Peat permafrost microbial communities from Stordalen Mire near Abisko, Sweden - Palsa_T0_1 | ecosystem: Environmental > Terrestrial > Soil > Palsa > Peat permafrost | place: Sweden: Abisko... | reverse complement strand
GCTGCGATCAGCACGATGCCTTTTTCGTATGCGGCGGTGAGCATTCGGTGCAATTCCCAGTCCGGGGGCCCTGCAAAACTCATGTTCACGACGCGCGCGCCGTTGTCGGCCGCCCATTGCAACGCCTTGTAGATGCCGAGCGAAGTGCCCTTGGCGCCAACGGGCGCATCGTCGAACGCTCGCACCGCCAGCAGTTGCACGCCCGGCGCTACACCCAACAGCTTGCCGTGCGAGGCGATCGCGCCCGCAATGGCCGTTCCATGCTTGTGCGGACTGGTATCGCTACTCAGTGCGTCGAAATTTTTCACGATTGTTCCGGCGAGATCCGGATGCTTCGCGTCAACCTCCGAATCGATCACCGCAACCAAAACATTCTTGCCCGCTGCAAGTTGATGCGCCTGTTTGATTTGCAGCTTGTCCAGCACGTATTGGGCCGCGTCGCCCTGGGTGTCATCGGCGACCGCAGCGGCGGCCTGTTCCTGGAGCGTGAAAATGTAATTGGGCTGCGCACTGGAGACCGTGCGTTCGTTCTCGATCGCGCCAACCGTGTCCGCCACCGAACGGCGGCCGCCGATGCGCCAGCGATAGATGGTGCTGCCGATCAACGGGAGGCTTAGCGAGTCGAGGCGCGTCAAGTCGTACCGCCGCGCGATTTGATCGATCGATTGCGGCGTTGCGCTCGCCGAAAACTCGGTGAGGATCTCACCGGGAACGAAGCGCCGCTCGCCATTTGGCGGCACGTTGCTACGGCCGTTGTTGGCGCCAGCGCCGCCGCCGCCACCACCACCGCCGCGCTTCGAGACGTCCGACACGTCCGTGCCGGGATTGCCGCCGACGCCGGTGCCGATAGTCCGATGGTGTCCGGGCTCGCCCCGGTCCCCACCGCCCGGGTTTCTTCCGTACCGGCCGGAGGACCGGTCGGCATTGGCCGAGTTTCTTCCGTACCTGCCGGAAGGCCGGTCAGCAAAATTGCCACCGCCCCGGCGCGGCGCCGTCATTCGCTGCCGCGGGCCGGCGCCACCGCCGAAGCTTCGTCCACCGAAGCCGCCCATGCCGCCGAAACCGCCCATACGCGCCGCGGCCGGGCTCGATTCGCCAATGCAGCACACGGTCACAAGCAGTCCACAGAGCATCAGTCCCAGGATCAGCCGTGGCTTCCTTGAGTTGCTTCGCATGGCAAAACTCCTCGTGTGGATCATTTGGTGGTAGCGATGAAGCCGACGACCTTATCCTCTTGCAGGTTCTTCACAATGCGGGCGATATCCGTCGGCGGAAGCTTGGTCGCCGCGACACGCACCTGGTATAGTCCGCCAGCGGACGGGCCGCTCTCAATACTGAGTTTGTTGGTTTCCAGGAATTTAGTGATATCGGCGGCGTTCGCCTGCGGCTGGAAGCGGATCAGCGCATAGGCGCCGTCCCCGGCGACGTTTGTCGTCGCCGACGCCGTTTCATAGCTGCCGGCATTCTTCTCCTTGAGCACGATGCCGGTGAGCAGTCCGGCTTGCAGCATGATGGCGACCGCCGCTGCGGTTGCCGACCACGCCAGCGTACGCGGCGAAAGATTGGCGAAGAATTCCCCGATCCGCGCGGCCAGATTGATCGTCACCGTCGGCCGGCGCGCCGGCTCGGCGTCGATCTTGGCGAACAGCGCCTCAATCGCGCGCGGCGATGGCGCTCCAAGCGTTTCGTTGAGATAAACGATCTGGCCGAGCTCCTCGCGCACCAATTCGTAGCGTCGCGCCAGCTCGGCGTCGTTGGCGAGCGCCGCCTCTACGCGCTGGATGTCGCGAGCATCGAGCGTTCCCGCCGCATGCCATGGCAGCAGGTCTTCGATCTCGCCGCGTTCGCTCTCGTTTGTCGTGCTCATGGCCAACCTCGATCGATCCCTTGCTCCTTCAGGAGCTCCGATAATTTCTTCCGCGCGTAGAACATGCGCGTCTTCACGGTCGCCTCCGGGATATCGACGATCGCAGCGACCTCCTCTACCGATTTCTCGTGGTAGTAGACGAGGTCGATGATCTCCCGGTGCTCGGCCGACAGCTTGCCCAAGCATTCGCGCAAAGCCGCGGCTTTGTCTTTCTTCGCCAAGGTAACTTCCGGATCGTCGGCTTGATCCTCGATCGCGCCGGCAGTCTCCTCGTCCAACTCCTCCTCCGGCCGGCGCCGCAGCGCCGACAATGCCTTGAAGCGCGCGATGCTCAACATCCATGTTGAGACCGCGGACCGCCCCTCGAACTTGCCGGCTTGCCGCCAAACGTCGAGGAATACTTCGCTGATCAAGTCCTCCGCAGTTGCTTCGTTACGTACCAGGCGCACAACGAACCGATACACCCGAACATGGTGCCGGCCGTACAAAACCTTCATGGCGAGCCGATCGCCGTTGGCGATCCTTTCGATCAGAACCTCGTCCGAAGTCGTTTCCATCGGCACGGCGGCAGGCTCTTGGTTAGGTCGCGCCACGGGGCGCGCTGGTTCAAATGATATCGAAGAAAATTTGCAAGATCGCTCAGGCCGGTAGACTAACATGGAAAACGCCCCGATTCATCTTACATCCTGGCTGGAAGAGGTGCGGCAATGGCGAAATCGAATGGAAAGACGGTCCTCATTACCGGCTCGACCGATGGCGTCGGCCGGGTCGTGGCGAAAAGGCTGGGAGAGGGCGGCTGGCGGGTTCTGGTGCACGGGCGCGACCGCGGGCGCGGTGAGAGCGTCGTGGCGGAAATCAAAGACTCCGGCGGGTCCGCAGAGTTTTTAGGGGCGGACCTTTCCGCCCTTGCCGACGTGCGGCGCGTGGCCGATACCGTGCAAAAGACCGCAAAACGGCTCGATCTCCTCGTCAACAATGCCGGCATCGGCAGCGGCGGACCGCAGGGGACTCGGCAGACCAGCGCCGAAGGTTACGAGTTGCGCTTCGCGGTGAATTATCTGGCCGGGTTCCTGCTCACGTATCTGCTTTTGCCGCTCATCGAAAAGAGCACGCCCGCGCGCATCGTCAACATCTCATCGCTTGGGCAGGAGGCGATCGACTTCACCGACGTGATGTTGACGCGGAGCTACGGAGGTTTGCGCGCTTACCGGCAGAGCAAGCTCGCACAGATCATGTTTACCATCGATCTTGCCCGCGAGCTTGAGGGTGCCGACGTCACGGTTAATGCGTTGCATCCCGCGACCTTCATGAACACCGCCATGGTGCTCCAGTTCGGCGGCAAGCCCATGAGTACCGTCGAGGAGGGCGCCGATGCGATCCTCAAACTTGCAGTGTCGCCGGACGTGCAGGGGCAAAGCGGCCTTTATTTCAACGGAAAGCGCGAGGCGCGCGCCGATGCGCAGGCCTATGACGCCGACGCCCGACAGCAGCTCAAGACTCTGAGTCTGGAGCTTGCCGGTTTGTCCGCGAAGCAGCCTGCATCCGCCGGGCGATCGCGCCATTGAAGCTTTCCCGCGGGCCGGGTTATGGGCGATTTTCGCCGGGCGCCGCTTTTGACGCGGCACTGGCGTTGCGATACTTCATTCGCGCATGACCATCCGCTTGCATCGCGGCGATCTGCCGGATCTTTCCCGCTACACCGGCGCGGTGGCGATCGACACTGAAACCATGGGACTTTCTCTCAGCCGCGACCGGCTGTGCCTGGTTCAGCTTTCGCCTGGCGATGGATCCGCGGATGTGGTGCAAATTCCGCCGCACGCCGCCGATGCACCCAATCTGAAGCGGCTCCTCGCCGATGCCCGCGTGCTCAAGATTTTTCATTTCGCGCGGTTCGATCTCGCGATGCTCTGTAACGCCTTTGGCGTCATGCCGGAGCCGGTCTATTGCACCAAAATAGCGTCGCGGCTCGCCCGCACGTATACCGACAAGCATGGCCTTAAGGACCTCGTGCGCGAGGTGCTGGGGCATGATCTTTCGAAACAGCAGCAATCGTCCGACTGGGGCGCGGCGGAATTGAGCGACGCGCAGATTTCTTACGCCGCGGCCGACGTGCTCTATCTGCATGCGCTGAAAGATCGGCTCGACGCGATGCTGGTGCGCGAAGGCCGGCAGGACATGGCGGCCGCGTGCTTTCGATTCCTGCCCGACAGGGTGCGGCTCGATCTTGCAGGCTTTGCCGACGAGGACATTTTCGCCCATTCCTAGGCCGGCGCGGCCCGCCCCGGCTTGCGCCAGGCGGGTTGGAACTCCAAATCCGGGCCCTGCAAGGGCACGGCAAATTTGCTAATGTTGCCGCGGAATAAGGCAGCAAATCCGTGTTTTGTCGAAGCTATCTTGCCCGGCCCAGGCCACATTCGCAGGCGACAACCCGCGGGCGGAAACGCTAAAACGGTCCGCGGGCCGAATCGGGGGCAAGGCCTCTAGGGGAAAACCGCTGACCAGCGCCTATCCAGTTGACAGCGCGAGACGAGGTTTTTCGGCCACATCGCGCAGCGACGCCGACCAGATTTATCGTACTGCACTTCGGCATAGCCGGCATGTGCATTGGCTTCGCGTCGGCGTGCCGGCCGTGCTTGCGGCGGCTATTCTGCTCGTCGTTGGAGCCAACTACATGCCGACTGTCGGCGGCCTTCGGCTGCCGGGAGAACTTGGCAAACTGGTGATCAAAGGGACCAAAGTCACGATGCAGCAGCCCCGTCTCGCCGGTTTCACGGTCGATTCCCGTCCCTATCAGTTTACCGCGAATTCGGCCGAGCAGGACATTACCAAGCCCGATTTGATGGAGTTGCACGAGATCCAGGCCAAAATAGAGATGGAAGACAAGAGCATCGTCAATGTGGCGTCGAACTCGGGCACCTACGACATGAAGACCGAAATGCTCACGCTGATCGACAATGTTCATCTCGTCTCGTCGACGGGCTATGAGGCAAGACTGAGCGAAGCGGCGATCGACGTGCACAAAGGTACCGTGCGGTCTGACAAGCCGGTCTGGGTGAAGCTCACCAACGGCGTGATCAACGCCAAGCGGCTCGAGGTGCTGGACAGCGGCGACGTGATCCGTTTCGGCGGCGGCGTTTCGATGACCGTGATCCCGGAGCAGGATTCTACGCAGGCAAGCAACCGATGACGCGGCGGCTTTGTTTCTGGACTCTGATCATGGCGTTGGCTTTGCCGGGATTCGCCGCGGCGCAGGCTCCGCGCGCCGCTGCGGCGGGTCCGACCCCGGGCATCCTTCAAGACCAGAACCAGGATCAGCCGATCCAGATCGAGTCCGCGACCCTTGAGGTGCACGACAAGAACAAGATGGCGACCTTCGCCGGCGACGTGAAGGTGGTTCAGGGGGACACCACCATCAAGTGCCAGACGCTCGTCGTCTTTTACGGGGCGGAGCACGGTCCCGCCGCGGGGCAGACGGTAGCGAGTGCGGCGGCGCCGGTGAACACGCCGCCAAGCACGCACACGATTGCGCCGCAAGGTTCGCAAGACATCCGCAGGATCGAGGCGCGCGGCGGCGTCACCGTCATCACCAAAGATCAGAACGCGACCGGCGACCTCGGCGTCTACGACCTGAAGAAAAAGTCGATCACGCTGACCGGAAATGTCGTCGTCAGTCAGGGCAAGAACGTTCTTCACGGCGACCGCGTCGTCGTCGACACGACGACCGGCAACGCTCACTTCGAGTCCGGCGCCGCCAGTCAAAATCGGGTCCGCGCGCTCATTCTGCCAAGCAAGGGCGCTAACGGCTCGTCGAACATCATGACCATTGGACCGCCCAAGGCGAATTAGTTGCGACGCCGGAGCATCGTCGCGGAAAATCGGATAAAATCCCGGCAGGGAGGCCGGGACTATCCGCGACTTGATCCGAACCCACTGAGGCTGGCTTGGTCGATTTTTTTTCATACTTTCGCCGACGCCGAAGTCCGGCGCCGCGGCAGCCGATTGCCGCCGGTGAGGAGGCCATCGATCTGGCGAACATGGGTGGCGTGATCAACGGCACCTATCTCGATATCGCGAGCCTGCCGCTGGCGGAGCAGAAGGCGCGCGCCAGGCGTTCGCCGCCGCCGCGCCGGCCGCCGCCGGCACACGCGCCGCCGCGCCAACCTCCACCGGAAAGCGCGCCGCCTCCGATGGCCCGGTCGCGCCGCCGCGTGGACGGGAACGGCGCCGCGCCGGCCGATCGCAAGGGCGTGCTGTCGGTGCACGGCGTGGAGAAGAGCTTCGTCGGCCGCAAAGTGGTCAAGGGCGTCAGTCTTTACGTGCGCAAGGGCGAAGCGGTGGGTCTGCTCGGTCCGAACGGCGCCGGCAAGACCACGGTTTTCTACATGATGACCGGCCTCATCAAGGCCGACAAAGGACGTATTGAACTCGACGGCTTCAACGTGACACCGCTGCCGATGTACCAGCGTGCCCGTCTCGGCATCGGCTATCTGCCGCAAGAGGCCTCTATCTTCCGTGGCCTCAACGTCGAGGAAAACATCCGCGCGGTGCTTGAAGTGGTGGAGCCCGACGCCAAGCGGCGGGAGCACGACCTCAATGGGCTGCTGGAGGAATTCAACATCACGCGGCTGCGCAAGACGCCCGCCATCGCGCTCTCGGGTGGCGAGCGCCGTCGCGTCGAGATCGCCCGTTCTCTGGCAACACGGCCGAATTACATGCTGCTCGATGAGCCGTTCGCCGGCATCGATCCGATCGCCGTCGGCGACATTCAGGCGCTGGTGCGTCACCTGACCAATCGCGGAATCGGCGTTCTTATCACCGACCACAACGTGCGCGAGACGCTTGGCCTGACCGATCGCGCCTACATTATTTATTCGGGCGAGGTGTTGATGGAGGGCCGCGCCGCCGACATCGTCAACAACCCTGACGTGCGTAGGCTCTATTTAGGCGAGCAGTTCCAGCTTTAAGCCTCTTCGAAATCGGTTGACGACAGGGCGGTCAACTTGCTCTACAACGATCGCAAGCAAGAATTGGACCAGTTCGGCTCTCCTGTTCATGGCACTTACGCAAAGACTCCAGATACGTCAAAGCCAAGCGCTGGTGATGACGCCGCAGCTTATGCAGGCGATCAAGCTCTTGCAGCTTTCAAACCTGGATCTGGTTGCGTATGTCGACGCGGAACTCGAGCGCAATCCGCTCCTTGAGCCCGGCGCGGCAGAGGAACGGGGACCAAGCGAAACCGACGCTGCGCCGGGGATCGATAAGCCGCCGGGGGATGGCGACAGTTGGGGTGCAGGCGACGCCGAGCCGAGCCCGAACCCGGTGGAAGAGTCGCTCGACACCCGCACCGAGGATGTTTTTCCCGACCACGCCGAAACGAGCAACCCGCGGGCGACCGAAGGTCCGGCGGCATATTCCGAATGGGCGAGTGTCGGCGCGGGTGGCCGCGATGACGGCGACTACAATCTCGAAGCCTTTGTTCCGGCCGAAACCACACTCGCCGACTGGCTGCGCGAGCAACTGACACTCGCCGTCGCCAATCCGTCACGGCGCATGATCGGGCAATACCTGATCGATCTCGTCGACGAGGCCGGATATCTCGGCGGCGATTTGGGTGCCGTAGCGGAAAGGCTCGGCAGCAGCGTGAAAGAAGTCGAGGCCGTACTTGGCGTCTTGCAGAGCTTTGATCCGCCGGGAATTTGCGCGCGCGACCTGGCTGAGTGCCTGACGCTACAGCTCAAGGAGCGCAACCGCTTCGATCCGGCGATGCAGGCCTTGATCGCGCACCTCGACCTGCTGGCGAAGCGCGACTTCACGGCGTTGAAAAAAATCTGCGGCGTCGGCGACGAAGATATCGTCGATATGATCGCCGAAATCCGTCGGCTCAATCCCAAGCCCGGCCTCGCCTTCGGGTCGACTCTGGTGCAGCCGATCGTGCCGGATGTTTTCGTGCGGCCAGGTCCCGATGGCGGCTGGATCGTCGAGCTCAATTCCGACACGTTGCCGAAGGTGCTGGTCAATCAGACCTATTACGCCGAAGTCTCGGCCACCGCGCGGCGCGATACCGAAAAATCATATCTCGCCGAATGCCTGCAAAGCGCGACGTGGCTGGTGCGCGCTCTCGACCAGCGAGCCCGGACTATCCTCAAGGTCTCGAACGAAATCGTACGCCAGCAGGACGGTTTCTTTGCGCACGGCGTCGAACACCTGCGCCCGCTCAATCTCAAGACCGTCGCTGAAGCCATCAGCATGCACGAGTCGACCGTTTCCCGCGTCACGGCCAACAAGTACATGGCGACAAGCCGCGGTATCTTCGAGCTTAAATATTTCTTCACTTCGGCGATCGCGGCGTCGCATGGCGGCGAGGCGCATTCCGCTGAAGCGGTGCGCCACCGCATCAAGCAATTGATCGATGCCGAGACTGCGGCCGACGTGCTGTCCGATGACACCATCGTCGACAAGCTGCGCGAGGCCGGCATCGACATCGCGCGGCGGACGGTTGCGAAATACCGCGATGCCATGCGCATTCCCTCTTCGGTGCAGCGGCGGCGCGAGAAGCAATCGGCGGCGGTCACCTGATCGACCGGGCGGAAAGCCGGCCGTCGACGCCACGCCAAGTTGACTCCACCACGGCCGATACCTAACTCGAATGAATAGCCTGTGCGCGGAAAACGGAGGCTGTCATGTCATTTCGCGTATCTGGGAAAAATCTCGATGTCGGCGATGCGCTGCGCGATCGCATCAACGAGCGAATCGGCCAGGTTGTGAGCAAATATTTTGACGGCGGGTATTCCGGGCATGTGACGGTGGAACGGGAGGGCTCCGGATTTCGCACCGAATGCGCCATTCACCTTGATTCAAAGATCACCCTGCGCACCGAAGGCAGCGCGCCGGATGCCTATACCAGCGCCGACAAGGCCGCGCTGCATGTGGAGAAGCGGCTGCGCCGCTATCACCGCCGGCTCAAGGACCACCGCCCCTGACGCGCCGATCGGGCGCCGCCGAATGGAACCCGGTGGGTCAATCGCATTTATCCCGATGCCCATTGACGCGGTTGGCGCCGCTTCTTATGGTCCGCCGCCTTTGAGCGCGTTCCCGAACAGCGGGTGCCGGCTTTCGGCAAAGATCATTATAAAAGTCAGCGCGGGGCCGCGGCCTCGTCCCCCAGGTTCCCAGTCATGCCGCTCACCGATCTGGTCGCTCCGAATGCGATCCTCCCGGCGCTTAAGATCAACAACAAGAAGCAAGTGCTGCAGGAGCTTGCCGCGCGGGCGGCGGCGCTGACCGGTCAGAACGAGCGCGCGATCTTCGAAATCCTGATGCAGCGCGAGAAGCTCGGCTCGACCGCGGTCGGCAATGGCATCGCCATTCCCCACGGCAAAATGCCCAATCTCAACCGGCTGTTCGGATTGTTTGCACGGCTCGATCGGCGGATCGATTTCGAAGCGCTTGACGGCCAGCCGGTCGATCTCGTTTTTCTGCTGCTGGCGCCAGAGGGCGCTGGCGCCGATCATTTGAAGGCGCTGGCCCGGGTGGCGCGGCTGCTTCGCGATGCCGCCGTTGCCCACAAGTTGCGCGCCTCGCAGGACGCTGAAGCCCTCTACGCCGTGCTGGCGATGCCGTCGGCCAGCGCAGCTTAGCTGCGCCAGCCAGACGTCAGTCGTCAGTAATCAGAAGGCTAAAATACAAAAAGGGCCGCGACCCTGGCGCGTGGCCCTTTTTGATTACTGATTATTGATGACTGACCGCTGATCCCTGGTCAGTGCACGCTCACTGTTTCGAGCTGCTGACTCACGGCGTTGGCGACGGCGGCCTCGCGGCTGTCGGTCAGCATGATCGGCGTGCCGTCCGCGGCGTGCAGCGCGAACAGCTTCAGCCCGGGCTCGATATCCGGCACTTGCGGGAAGAGTGCGTGGACATCCTCGGAACGGATCGTCTTGACATAGGCGATCTCTCCGTCGCCGAGCTGCGCGAGCGCTTCGGGCGATATATCGATCGGTTTCATTTCGCTACGGCTCAATTCCGACGCCATGGCGTGTCTCTCCTTCTTGCGATAACGCGGCCGAGGGCTATTCGGTTTCTTCACTCGGTCTCCTTGATCGAGATCGATTTGACCACCCGTTCCGGCTGGGGCCGCACGAGGTCGATCGACAGCAATCCGTTTCTCAAATCCGCGCTCAGCACTTCCATTCCTTCCGCCAGTACGAAGCTGCGCTGAAACTGGCGCGCGGCGATGCCGCGATGAAGATATTGCCGGCTTTTGTCGTCCTGCTGGCGGCCGCGAATGACAAGCTGGCTCTCTTCCAGGGTCACGTCGAGCTGATCGCGGGTAAAGCCCGCCACCGCCAGCGTGATGCGCAGCCGTTCGGGGCTGTCGGCATCGCGCGCAAGCCGCTCGATATTGTAGGGCGGATAGCCGTCCGCGGTCTTGGCGACGCGGTCGAGAACGCGCTCGATCTCATCGAAGCCAAGCAGAAACGGGCTCGAAAGCGACGAAACCCTGGACATGGTTTCAAAGTCCTTTGGCAAGCGACTTTGCGGGACCCTTACGGCGCCCCCTGAGCATGACCCGGAAGTACGGAATTCGGCTTTCCGGAAAGATCATGTCCCATGGATACTCTTGCCGGATGAAGATCGGCTCAACCGACGACAACTATATGGCGTCGGCGAATAACGGCTTCAAGGCGGTGGTAAATGCCCGCCACCGGGCGCAAACGGGGCCGGCCGGAACGGCATTACGGCCACTTGAGCGGTCCCGGCAGGGCGCGCTCCGCCTCTTCCGCCAGCTGCGCCTCGTGCCGGCCGACGAAAATGGCGGCGATGACGATGACGATGACGGTGGCGGCGCCGATGACCATCACCAGCGGCCCCGCGACCCGCTCGATCTGGCGGCCCAGCATGTAGGCGGCGAACCCGAAGAATGCCGCCCACGCGAACGCGCCCACGACATTGGCCAGCATGAATTGCCGCCAGGGCATGCGATTGGCGCCGGCCAGGATGCCGGCAATGCTGCGGAGCACCGGCACGAAACGCGCGATGATGAGAATCTTGCCGCCGTGGCGCAGGAACAGATATTCGCCGAGCTTGATCCGGCTTTGGGTGATCCGCACGTACGGGCCGTAGCGCAACAACAGGTAGTAGCCGAATTCGCGGCCGATGACGTAGCCCACCATTTGACCGACAATCGCCGACGTCGCCGCGGTCACGACCACCGCGAAGATGTTGAGATCGTGCTTGGTGCCGGCAAAGATCGAGGCAAGGATCAGCACCGACTCGCCGGGGAACGGCAGCCCGATGCTCTCAAGCCCAATGACGCCGCCGACCACAACGAGGCCGTAGTCGTGAATGAGATGGGCGAAGGAGGGCGTCAAGGCTGGCAATGACCACAGGACGATGGAACCACGGCGGCGGGCGGCCGATCCTTATAGGGGTTTTTCCCATATGGCGACACCGTATGACGCCCCGATGGCGCCTGGGGCGATTTGCGACTAAACCCTGCCGGAGTTGGGCGGGAAGGGCGGGATGCGGCGATCGATGAAGCATGGCTTTCGCTGGTGGTTTCACAGCGTCGTTCCCGGCTTGATGTTTGTTCTCGGCGCTTGCGTGCACGGCGCCCCTTCAAGCGAAGTGTCCACCGGGATAGACGCGGAAATCAACATTGTTCCGGTCAACTACAAGGCCGACATTCTCGGCGCCATGCATGCCTATCTGAGCGACCCGACCGGCATTCGCGACGCCGGCATCGCCGAGCCGGCGCTAAAGGCCGTGGGCAATGCCAAGCGCTACGTCGTCTGTCTGCGGTTCAACGCCAAAAAGCGCGGCAGCGAATATGCCGGCGTCAAGGAGATCGCGGCGGTCTTCATGGTGGGGCGGTTCGACCGTTTCGAGATCTCGCATGAGACATCGCACGAGACATCTCGCGAAACATCGCACGAGCCGTCGCGCGACACGTCGCACGAGCCATGCGCGGGCGCGGCCTATACGCCGTTTCCCGAACTGCAGAAGCTTTCGCGTTAGCCGGTATGGCGCGCGCCGGGGTGGCTTGGGCCGCCCGAATCTTACCGTGAATTGAGTTGAATTTCCCCGGATTGGCCTTAAACCCGGAGCACAAGCGCGTTCCGGGGGGCACGAGGGAAACCACGGGGGCAGTGATGAATTTCGCGCAGATCGCGATCTGTACGGCGGCGTTGATGGCGCTGTCCGTGCCATACGCGCAGGCGGCTCCGGCGCTCGCCACCAACAACGTCAACATGCGGCAAGGGCCCGGCACCAACTACCCGGTCATTACCACCATCCCCGGCGGCAGTACCGTCGAGGTCTCAGGCTGCCAGGGCGAGTGGTGTTCGGTGGTGTGGCGTGGCCGGCCGGGCTACGCGATCGCAAGCAGTTTCGACCAGGGCGGTGGCGCGCCGCCGCCCGGACCCGGAGCCCCGCCACCTGGTGCTGGAGGTCCACCGCCGCCGGGCACCGAAGCGCCGCCGCCCGGAGCCGGAGGCCCGCCGCCTGGTCCCGGAGGTCCGCCGCCCGGTCCTGGGGGTCCGCCGCCGCCTGGCGCGACGGCCCAGGGGGCTATCCCGCCACAACCGCCGCCCGTGGGTTACCCGCCACCGCCGCCGGGCTACCGGCCGCCGCCTCCGGGTTACCCGCCGCCGCCGGGTTATGGTCCGCCGCCGCCGGGCTATTATTACCCCCCGGGTTACGGCCGCTATTACTACCCCTACGGCCCGCGCTATTACGGCCCCTACGGCCCTTACGGCTACGGCCCGTATTGGCGGCGGCGCTGGTGGTGGTGAGTTTCGAGCGATCGCGGTGCGGGAAGGTGGGTGAGGCAATATCGACGAAGCGGCTACTGCCGTCAGCCCATCGATAAGAAGCTTTCCGCCAGCGCGCGAGTCGGAAACCTTCCGAGTTCCCGATAGTTCGCGCTGTCTCCCGCGGTCTCGGGCGACCGAAGCACGACTAATTCATTTCCGTCCGGCTCAATAACCGCAGTCAAATCGTCGCTCTCATACGGCGTCATGTGACGCAGACCGCATTGCGGACAATCGTCCTCACAGGTGCACGACCACTCGTCTGGCCACTCGTAGCCGCAACGAGCGCATAGTAGTTGCGATACCAGGCCATATCGATCTCCTTGCACGCCCCCAAGAGCGCTAATCGCAGACATGAATTTCAGTTCTCGGATCGCAATCGATAGTAGCCCCGAGAGACGAAATCGAGATAGCCTCGATCTCTCAAAAATTGTAATTGCTGTCGAATTTTGGGCCGCACGTTTTTGTTCTCGGGGTAGAGGCGGCGGAGCCGATCTTCAAACGCATAAATATCGTCGATTTGAAATTCGCGCTTCCCGATAGCATCTACGCACGTCATCACTTCGAATCAGCCCTTTCCAATTGGTGCAGAACTCTATTTCTTCGAGATCAAAGACAAGAGGCGCGCGGCTGGATGGTAGAGCTTTGTTCTGGCGGAAACGGGAGTGGTCCGTCGGCGACACCCAGCCGCGCGGCGTTTGCTCCGATGAACCACTTCCAACCGTGGAGATCCGTGAAGACACAAACCTCGACAGCATGGGTTGCGGCTTTATTGCTGGCCGGCATTTCGGCGGCATCGGCCGCGCCGTCGGGATGCTTCACGCGGGGATAACATTTACTCCCGGGTCGGTTTATTGTTGGCGCGCAACTGGCTTGGCTTACGTGCCTCGTTAGGCAACAAGAATTGCTTTCCCCCGGGCCGCATGACCCGCTTTGCCGCCTTACTCGTCACTCTGCTGCTCGCGAACATCGGCGCGAATGTGCCGGCGGCTGCGGCCGACAATACCGCGCAGGACACTACGCCTATGCGCTCGACATCAAAGAAATCAGCGTTTGGGGAGAGGTCGCCGTGGTGCGGCTCGTCTGGACGCTGACGGTCAACGAGAACGGCGCCGACACTCTGTCGATCGAGCCCGGCATGGACATTTTCGCGCGGCAGCCGGACGGAACCTGGAAGATCACGCGCTTCATGGCCTATCAGCAATAGCCGCGCAGGCAGCGGCCGTGACGCATCCTCTTCGCTGCTCGGTCACCCCCAAGGGCTCATTTTCCACCAGACAAATCCGGCGAGCCACAGCACCAGGCCGGCGAGAGCGCCGAGGAGGGCGCCGGTCAGGCGATGGCGCCGCCAAAGAACGGCGCCGAGAACGGCCCCAATCACGACACCCGGCGAGCCGATGATCAACGCGATGGCGGCGATGTCGAACGGACCCCAATCGAGGCCGATGTCGGACATCAGAGCATGATCCGGAAAAAGCCTGCCCCGACTTGACCGGGGGCGGAAGCCGGTTTTCCAAATAGATCATGCTCCACCAAAAATCTAGCGTCCGCGCGGCTTGAAACCGCCGCGCATGCCGGCGCGGCCGAGCGTCGAGCGCGGGCCAGCGCGATCGCCCGCCGGCGGTTTGCCGGGAACAGCTTCGATGCCCGGGCCCATTTCGTCGAGGTTAGGCTTGCGTGGCGCGTCGCGCTTGCCCGCTCCGGGACGATGCGGAGCAACTTCGTGGTAGAGCGCGATGCCCATTTCATTGAGCGCGGGCTTGTGTGCTCTGCTCTGGTTTTGCCCCTTCCTGCGGCCTGCTCCCGGAGCGGCAGAGGGCAGGAATTTTGCCGTCGGATCGTCGACCACGGCGAGCTCGGTGGCGCGCAATCGTTTGATCTCGTCGCGCAGCCGCGCCGCCTCCTCGAAGTCGAGATCGGCGGCGGCGGCGCGCATGCGGGTTTCCAGATCGGCCAGCACCGCCTCGAAGTTATGGCCGATGGTGGCGGCTTCCTCGAACTCGCCGCCCTGGCCGGCGCCGGCGGCGATGAGCACGTGGTCGCGCTCGTAAACGCTATTGAGGATGTCGCCGATGCCCTTGCGCACGCTCTCCGGCGTGATGCCGTTTTCGGTGTTGTAGGCCTCCTGCTTCTCGCGCCGGCGGCTGGTTTCCGCCATGGCGCGCTCCATCGATCCGGTGACGTGGTCGGCATAGAGAATGACGCGGCCGTCGATGTTGCGCGCGGCGCGGCCGATGGTCTGCACGAGGCTCGTCTCGCTGCGCAGAAAGCCCTCCTTGTCGGCGTCGAGGATGGCGACGAGCGCGCATTCCGGAATGTCGAGGCCCTCGCGCAAGAGATTGATGCCGACCAGCGCATCGAACGCGCCGAGCCGCAGATCGCGGATGATTTCGATACGCTCGATGGTGTCGATATCCGAGTGCATGTAGCGCACGCGGATGCCCTGCTCGTGCAGGTATTCGGTCAAATCCTCGGCCATGCGCTTGGTCAGCACGGTGACGAGCGCGCGGTAGCCCTTTTGCGCCACCGCGCGGACCTCGCCGACGAGGTCGTCGACCTGGGTGCGCGCCGGGCGCACCTCGACCGGCGGATCGATCAGGCCGGTCGGGCGGATCACCTGCTCGGTGAACACCCCACCGGATTCGTTGAGCTCCCAGGGTCCCGGCGTCGCCGAGACGCACGTGGTCTGCGGCCGCATCGCGTCCCATTCCTCGAACCGCAGCGGCCGGTTGTCCATGCATGAGGGCAACCGGAACCCGTATTCGGCCAGCGTCGCCTTGCGCCGGAAATCGCCGCGATACATGCCGCCGAGCTGCGGCACGGTGACGTGGCTCTCGTCGACAAAGACCAGCGCATTGTCGGGAACGTATTCAAACAACGTCGGCGGCGGCTCGCCGGGCTTTCGCCCGGTGAGATAGCGCGAGTAGTTCTCGATGCCGGCGCAGGCCCCCGTCGCCTCCATCATTTCAAGGTCGTAGAGCGTACGCTGTTCGAGCCGTTGCGCTTCCAGCAAGCGGCCGGCGCCGTTGAGCTGGTCGAGGCGCTGGCGCAATTCCAGCTTGATGCCGCTGATCGCCTGCAACAGCGTCGGCCGCGGCGTCACGTAGTGCGAGTTGGCGTAGATTTTGACGAATTCCAGCTCGTCGGTTTTCTGGCCGGTGAGCGGATCGAATTCGTGGATCGATTCCACCTCGTCGCCGAACAGCGACACCCGCCAGGCGCGGTCCTCGTAATGCGCGGGGAAAATCTCGATGGCGTCGCCGCGCACGCGGAACAAGCCGCGATAAAAATCGCCGCCCGAGCGCTTGTATTGCAGGGCGACGAGATCGGCGATGAGCGCGCGCTGATCCAGCCGCTCGCCGCGCTTGATCGAGAACGTCATCGCCGAATAGGTCTCGACCGAGCCGATACCGTAGATGCACGATACCGAAGCGACGATGACGACGTCGTCGCGCTCGAGCAGCGCCCGCGTCGCCGAGTGGCGCATGCGGTCGATCTGCTCGTTGATCGAGGAATCCTTCTCGATATAGGTGTCGGTGCGCGGGATGTAGGCTTCCGGCTGGTAGTAATCGTAATAGGAGACGAAATACTCCACCGCGTTGTCGGGAAAGAAGCTCCTGAACTCGCCGTAGAGCTGCGCCGCGAGCGTCTTGTTGGGCGCGAGGACGAGCGCCGGCCGCTGCGTCTCCTCGATTACCTTCGCCATGGTGAAAGTCTTGCCGGAGCCGGTGACGCCGAGCAGGACCTGCGAGCGGTCGTGGCGCCGCACGCCTTCGACCAGATCGGTGATCGCTGTCGGCTGGTCGCCCTTCGGGTCAAAGTCCGATTTGATGACCAGGCGCCGGCCGCCTTCGGATTTCTCCGGCCGCGGCGGCCGGTGCGGCGTCCAGATCGTGGGGGCCCCTTCGCCTTCGCGGAATTCCGGGCGGCCTTCGCGCAGCAATTTGTCCAGCGATTGCTGACTGGCGAGGCCGGCCACCGTGCCGATCTCGCGCGACGACGGCCGCGCCAGCCGCAAATGCGCAGGGCCCATATCGGGGGTGATCACATTGCGCGCATCGACTTCGGCTTCGCCGTCTTGCTCGTCGATCCCCAGCGCCCGCGCCAGGTCCGGATCGAGCTCGCCGGGCGGCACCGGCGTCTTTACAGGTGCCTTGATAGGTGTCTTGCCGACATAGCCCTGTTGCGGTGCTTCGCCGAAGCCGCGCGTGGAGGCGCGCGCCCGATGCGCGTTGGCGAAATCGGCCCGGCGGTCGAAGGAATTGTCGGGCGGCTGCTGAAGTCCGGACGGCGTCGCCTCCTCGCCGCCTGGTGGGGACGGTTTTCTCTCGATTCCGGTCTGCGAGCCGACGCCCGCGCGGCCTTGGCCGATGGCGGGATTGAGCAAATCCGCGAGTGCCGGATCGAGCGCCGCTGCGTCCGGCCGCGACGCCTTGGCGCGCGTCGGTTTGGCCGGGTCTTTCTTAGAATGTTTTGCCGGATCGCGCTGAGGCGCGTTCGGTCGATCGGGGCTTTTCGCCATGACCCCAATATGGGCCGAGTCCGCTTGCGGGGAAAGTGCGGCCTCCCGCTCAAAATCCGTGGACGACCCGCGTCACGTGCTCGACCTCCGGCGGCGAGGCAAAGCAATGACCGACAAGCTTGCGCCATTCCTGGAAGTCGGGCGAGCCGCGGAAACCGACGTTGTGATCCTCGACCGTCTCCCATTTGACGAACAGCCGGTAGCGGCTCGGCTTTTCGATGGAGCGCTCCAGCTCCATGCCGTGACAGCCCTTGGCGCGCTTGAAAATCGGCGCGGCATTCTTCACGCCGGCTTCGAATTCCGATTCCATGCCGGGCTTGACGTCGATTTGTGCGATTTCGGTGATCATGACTTGCTCCGTGCAAGGAAGATTTACGAGGCCGGCGCGCCGCGGTCCAGCCTGCGCGACAGATTTGTGCGCGCTCAGCCGAGCGGCGCGCCGAAGATGCGGAAGAGGATCGGGCCGGCGATCAGGAATGCGAGCAGTCCGGCGCGCCAGCGTGGCGCCTTGATGGCCGCCGCGAGCGACAGGCCGGCGAGCGGCACGATGACGGCGAGCGGCAGGTAGTAGCGCGGATAGGCATCGAGCAGCCATCCGGTCTGGAGATGGCGGCCATAGCTGTAAGTAACGTGGATCGCGAAGGTCGCGGTGAGTGCCGCCGCGCCGGCGATCACGACGACATCACGCGCCGTTTCACGCCGCAGCCACAATTTCCGCGCGGAGACCGCGACGCCCGCCGCCGCGCAGGCGAGCGCTCCCGCCGGTACCGCGAGCATGGCGTAGTTGAACACGCTGCGCGTACCGAGGACCGGCATCCAGTCGGCAATGAACGCGACAAAGAAAGACGCGAAGTAAGCGGGAAACGATAGGCGCGGCAGGTCGGCCCAGCCGGCGGCGCGCGCGCCTCCATTCAGGAGTGCGATTTGCGCCGGCGTTTCCGGGGCCGGGCTGTCGTACTGAATGACGTAGGCGACGTAGGGCGCCGCCGCGATGGCGACGGCGAGGCCGGCGGCGAGTATCCAGCTCCAGCGCATGCGCCCGCGCCACAGCAGATAGGCCATCGCGGTACTCACCATGCCTGCCGTCAGCAACAGCCCTGTCAGCTTGGCCCATCCGGCGACCACCGTGCCGAGGAGAGCAACGGCGAGCCAGAAACCGCGATCTGTCGCCACAAGCTGCCACACCCCGAGAGTCGCGTGCGCGCCGCCGAGGAAGGCTGGATCGTCGTTGCTCACCGTGGCGGCGAGTTGCACCAGTATCGGAATCAACACCAGCGGCAACGCGTAGGCGTAAAACTCCGGGCGCGTAAACTGCGCATTGAGCGCAAGCGCGAGCAGCGCGGCGAAGCCGACAGCGACGAGCGCGACGTCGATGCAGCGATACGCCGGCAATGCCTGCGGATGACTCTCGATCCTCGGGCCGATGGCGGCGAGCAGCGCATAGAATATCGGCGGATGGTTGAGGTAATTGCGCTCGTCGGTGAACCGGAAGGTTTGCGGATCGATGAGCCGCATGCTTCCCAGTGCCGGCCAAACGTCCCCGGTTTTCTGGATGTGCGCGACGTAGGAAATGTGCGCCGGCTCGTCGAACCCGGTCGTCACATCCTTGCGCGCCGCGCTGGCGATGCAGGCAAGGACAAAAAGACCGAGAATCGCCGCGGCGATCAGAAAATCGCCAATCGCGGGCGCCGTCCATTCGCCTGGGGCGGCAGATGCAGCGGTCGTGGACACATGACAGACATGCGCAGTGGGGGGTTAAATTTTTGCTAGCCGTTAGGCTACACTGGCCCCTATTTCACCAGCACAAGCAGGCTTGTCATGATCGATCTCTATTACTGGACGACTCCCAATGGGCATAAGGTCACGATTTTTCTCGAAGAAGCCGGACTGAAATACAACATCATTCCGATCAATATCGGCAAGGGCGAGCAGTTCAAGCCGGAGTTTTTGGCGGTGGCGCCCAACAACCGCATTCCGGCCATCGTCGACCATGAACCGGCAGGCGGCGGCAAGCCGATCTCGATTTTCGAGTCCGGTGCGATCCTGCTTTATCTCGCCGACAAGACCGGCAAGTTCGTCGGCAAGGATTTGCGCAGCCGCAACCAGGTCATCGAGTGGCTGTTCTGGCAAATGGGGGGTCTCGGCCCCATGGCCGGCCAGAACAATCATTTCAGCGCTTACGCGCCCGAGAAAATCCCCTACGCCATGGATCGCTACCGCAACGAGGTCAACCGGCTGTTCGGCGTGATGAACAAACGGCTTGCCGACCGGCCGTATCTCGGCGGCGAATATTCCATCGCCGACATGGCCAGTTATCCGTGGGTCCTGCCGTGGGAGCGACAGGGTCAGAACATCGAGGACTTCCCGCACCTCAAGCGCTGGCTCGAGGCGATCAAGGCGCGGCCCGCGGTGGTCAAGGCTTATGAATGGACGCCGAAGATTAATCCAAACCAGGGCGGTATTCGCACTCCCGAGGAGCGCGCGATCCTGTTCGGCCAGACCGCGCAGTCGATTGAGCGCGCGGTATCAAAGTAGCGGAGCGCCGGGGCTTCATCCATTCATTCCCGCGCCGGCGAGAATCAAGCACCGGGTCCCCGCTTTCGCGGGGACGGGCGGCAGCCGATTCAATGGGCGGGCGTTTGGGCTAGTTCTGCCGCACGATGACATGCGTGCCGACGGGCACGCGGTCATAGAGATCCATCACGTCGTCGTTGACGAGCCGGAAGCAGCCGGAGGAAACGGCGTGGCCGATGGTCTCGGGCGCGTTGGTACCGTGGATGCGGTAGACGGTGTTTCCCAGATACATCGCGCGGGCGCCGAGCGGATTGCCGGGGCCGCCGGCCATGAAACGGGGAAGATAGGGCTGGCGCGCGATCATCTCGGGTGGCGGGTGCCAATCAGGCCACTCCGACTTGCGTGAGATCTGCAAGAGACCGGCCCAGGTAAAACCGTCGCGGCCGACGCCGATGCCGTAACGCAGCGCCCGCGTCTCGCTCTCGATCAGATAGAGATGACGTTCGGATGTGTCGATGATGATGGTGCCGACGGGGTGTTGCGAGCGATAAAATACCGCCTGGCGCTGGAACTGTTCCGGAAGATTGTCATCCGCATTGCCGTGATCGACGCCAGGCGCCGCGTCTTCGATCGTCGGCTGGAAATTGTTGAAAGCAGCCGGTGGCCGCGGCTGCGCCAGCGCCGGTGTAAAAAGAATGCAGAGCAAGGCGGCACCGATCCGCGCCGCGATGTGCATCTTGCGTCCTTCACCCACCGTCAGTCCCACCAGCACCATGCCGCTATCTTCGTCCGGCGCACGCGCGCGTTCAATAGTCTTCCACCACCACCGGTTACTGCGCGGCGCCGCCGAAATAGCCGGTAATCTTCCAAGCGCCGGCATCTTTCGTGTAGCACATCTGGTCGCCGCCGAGCGCGGATATCGCTTCAAGCGGCACGAAACCGGATTTACCCGATGGTGCCGCGATGTGCAGGAACGGCGGTTGGCCGGCGTCGTCCGGCGGCGCGTTGTCGGGCAACACGCGCACCAGCGTGAGGCCGAGCTTCTCGACGACCGGGGCACCCGGCTTTCCCGCGCTGCGCATTTCAAGCCCGTCGGCCAACGGATAGGCCCAATCGGGCGGCTGGGTCTGCGTGGCTTCGATCAGAGCTTCGAACGCTTTCCCGTCAACGCCGGGTTCGGCCGGGGCGCAAATCACGTTCTGCCGGTCGGGCAACGGCTCGCCGGTCGGCTCGGTGGCGTAACCCGACAGCACCTCCCAGCCGGATCCGTCCTTCGCGTCGAGATCGATCGCATTGGCGAGATTGGCGGCGCCGGATTTGCGCTTGTCGGCCAAGTCCTTGTCTTGCATCCAGATGAAGCCCTGCGCCACGACCAGTTTGGCCAGTGCAGCGCGGTCCTTGTGCTGGGCGATATCGCCGAGCTGCTTTCGGAAGGCGACAAAACTTGCGTCGCCGAAGGCCGCAGGCGGAGCGACCGCGACCGGCTGGAAGGGTTTAATCGGCGCCATTGGCGGTGGTTTGAAGCCGCCGGGAGGCAAGGGTATCTGCTCAGACTTGCCCTGCGCGCGGCCAGGATCGGGAGCCACCATCACCGCGGCGGCAATGGTGAGGATCAAGGTCGTGGCAATGAGGGGCTGGCGCATCGCGTAGTCTCCAGTCTGGAAATGCCGTGCAAAGACGAAACGCAATGGCGCATCCGATAAAGCCGAATTGCGACCGAGGTGCGGCGGTCGGCTGCGGTCCATCGCCAGAGTGCGTCTTCAACTTTCGCGTGCCGATCTGATCGCTTCTTGCCGCGCCTATTTCAGGCCGAAATAGGCACGTCGCAGCGCGTCGTTTTCTTGCATCGCGTTGACCGTGCCGGAAAATCCGATCCGGCCGTTGTCGAGCGTATAGACACGATCGGCAAGTACCAGGAATTTCACGTTCTGCTCGGCAATCAGCAGCGCAAGTTGTCTGGAGCGGAATTGCGCGAGGACGCCGATCACTTCCTTGACATATAACGGCGACAGGCCGGCCGAGGGCTCGTCCATGACCAATAGCCGCGGCTCGCCGACCAGCGCTTTGGCGATCCCGAGCATTTTGCGCTGTCCGCCGGACAGACTGCCGGCGAGCGCGCGCCGGCGCTCGCCGAGGATCGGGAACACCGCGTAGAGCTCCTCCATGTGTTCGCGCGCGCGCGCCTTGGGCAAGAATTGCGCGCCAATGAGGATATTCTCTTCGATGGTGAGGCCCGGAAATCCGGAAGTCTCGGACATGAAGACGATGCCGCGCCGTACCCGCTGATCGGTGCGCAGTCCGGTGACGTCTTCGCCGGCGAAATCGAGGCGGCCGGTCCAAATCTCGACCAGGCCCATGATCGCTTTCAGCAAGGTGGTCTTCCCGGCGCCGTTGGCGCCGAGCAGCACCACCGACTCATGCTCGCGAATGGCAAGATCGACGCCCCACAGAACCTGCATGCGCCGATAGCCGGTAGTGACGCCGGCGACTTCCAGCAGAGGTGGCAGCCGCTCATGCTGCATGCTCGTCCCCGAGAAAGACTTCGACGACCTGCGAATTCCTGGACGCTTCCGCCAGCCGGCCCTCGAAAATCTCCTTGCCGGCATTCATGACAATGATGCGGTCGGTGATCTGATCGATGAATCCCATCAGATGCTCGACGACAAGCAGCGCGATTCCGGAACGCGCAAGCTCCTTCAGCCTGCCGGCGACGCGCTCAAGCTCGGCCGGGTTCAGCCCGGCCGCGAGCTCATCGACCAGCAAAAGCCGCGGACCGGTCGCCAATGCACGCGCGAGGTCCAGCATTTTTTGATGGCTGCTGTTGAGCTCGCCCGCCGGCTGATCGGCGAACGCGGCAAGATCGAGCGACGACAAAATCTTGCCGACATCGGCCGTGCCGTCGCGGCTGCGTCCGTACGCTACCGCGATCTCGACATTCTCGCGCACGGTCAGGGTGAGGAATGGGCGCGGGACCTGAAAGGTCCGATTGATTCCGGCATGCACAAGCTGGTGCGATGCCATTCCGCCGATCGAGCGGCCTTCGAAACGGATGGTGCCGCCGTCGGGCCGGTAGAGGCCGGAAATGACATTGATACAGGTGGTCTTGCCGGAACCATTGGGCCCGACCAGGCCGAGAATTTCACCGGCGCCGACGCTGAAGCTCAAAACATCGAGCGCGCGAAAGCCGCCGAAGCGCTTCACCAGGCCTTCGACGGTCAGGAGCGGCGGGGCGTCAGGGGACATCGATGCCCCATCGTTGCAGCAAAGAGACCAGACCGTTCGGCAGGAACAGCACCAGTCCCATGATCAGCAAGCCGTACAGGAGCTGAAAGTATTGTGGCGTCGAGATGCCGACGGCATTGTAGATGCCGTAGAGGATAACGACGCCGAGTATCGGCCCGGTCACGGTGGCATTGCCGCCGAACAACGCGAACACGATCGCGAAGATCGTGAACTCGACGTTGAAAACGGTCTCCGGATAAAACACCGAAACGTTCCAGGCGAAGACGCCGCCGGCGAAGCCGGCGATGAGCGCGCTCAAAAGCCAGGCGATGATCCGTTCGCGCACGACGTTGATGCCGGCCATG
>Ga0302324_100007423_pt1 | contig 23308 bp, 19 predicted proteins | sample Palsa_T0_1_FD_201949 | JGI IMG/M metagenome (GOLD analysis project Ga0302324, IMG submission 201949) | Peat permafrost microbial communities from Stordalen Mire near Abisko, Sweden - Palsa_T0_1 | ecosystem: Environmental > Terrestrial > Soil > Palsa > Peat permafrost | place: Sweden: Abisko... | reverse complement strand
CCACGAGCACACCGTTCGAGCCGAGCACGGCACTGTTGGCGGCCGTGGGAACGCGATAGCCGCCGGCAGCCAGCCAGGGCTCGGCACCGGGGCCCTTGCAACCAAAGCGCGGTCGCCATGATAGATCCTCGAACTGCAAGGGCGCGTCCTCGATCTCGCTGCGCTCGAGCGCATGCGCCTGAAACCAGGCGTGCAAGGGCGAGCGGCACGGCGGGCTCACCGGAAGGGGCGCATTCATGCCGGCCCCGGAAGGCGCTGGCGCTCGCCCGCGGGGTCATAGAACGGCGGGCGTGTGAGCTCGGCGTCGATCTCCTCGCCGCGTTCGATGCGGATGCGCAGCCGCTTGCCGGCCGCGACCTTCGGCGACACGAGCGCGAGCCCGATGCAGCGAGCCAGTGTGGGAGAATAGCCGACACTGGTCACACGGCCGGCAATCTGCCCGTCGTCGAGCACCAGATGACATTCCTTCGGACGCTGCGCAGCCTCAGGCGGCAAGCTGAAGCCGACCAGCAACTGGCGGCGCGGCTGTCGCTGCAGGATGCGCAGGCTGCGCTGGCCGACGAAAAACGGTTTGTCCATTTTGAGCGCCCAGGGCGCATCGATTTCCAGCGCATTGGTCAGGCCATCGGTGTCCTGGCCGACGATCAGGTGTCCCTTTTCGAGTCGCAGCATACGCTGTGCTTCAACGCCAAAAGGTTGAATTCCGAACAGCGCGCCGGCGCCGAGCAGCGCGCGCCACAGGCCGAGCCCCTGCTCGGCTGGCAGGTGGATCTCATAGCCGAGTTCGCCGACGAAACCGACGCGCAGGATGCGACAGGGCGCACCGGCCACCGTCGCCTCGCGCAGCCCGAGATAAGGGAAGGCCGCATCCTCCAGGTCCAGCCCCGTGTGCTCGCGCAGCACAGCGCGCGAGGCCGGGCCGGCCAGATTGAGCGCCGCATAGTGGCCGGTCAGATTCACCAGACCCACGGACAGCCGCCACCAGGTCGCAAGCCGGCCGAATTCACGAAACAGCGTCGCCGAATTGCCGGTCGTGGTCGTGAAGTAGAAGGATTCCGCGCCCAGGCGGCCGACCACGCCGTCATCCAGGACGACGCCGGCCTCATCGAGCATCAGCGCGTAGCGCGTCATGCCGACCTTCAGATTGGCGAATCGGGCGGTGTAGACGCGCTCGAGAAACTCGGCCGCGTCCGGACCGTGCAGCTCGATCTTGCCGAGCGTGCCCACGTCGATCAGGCCGACCCGAGTGCGCACGGCGCCGATCTCATCGGCGATGGCCTGCTCGCGCGATTTGCCCGCGATGCGGTAATACTCCGGGCGCCGCCAGTTGCCGGCCGGCATCCACACCGCGCCGAGCGCCTCATGCTCGGCATCGAGCGCAGTGCGACGCTCGGGCGTGAAGCCGCGACCTGCCAGATGCGAAAGCGGTACCGGATGGAACATCGGCCGGGCGGTGGTGGTGCCGAGCCGCTCGATCGGCTCGCCGCGAATACGCGACAGGATCCGCAGTGCATTCATCTGCGAGTGCTTGCCCTGGCTCGGGCCCATGCCGATCGTCGAGAAGCGCTTGAGCAGTTCACTGCTGTCAAAGCCTTCCTGGCAGGCGTTTTCGATGTCCCTGATCTGCAGATCCTCATCGAAGTCGACGAATTCCTTGCCCTTGGGATGCGCAAATATCGGATACGGGTGGGTTGGGCACTCATCCGCCGGGGCCGCGGGCGTGCGCTCGCGCGCCTCGCCGAAGCCGAGCAGCCCAGCCGCAGCCGCGCCGGCGTCGCGGCCGTCCTCGATACGCTGCGCAAGCCCGTACACGCCGTTGACCTTGCCGCAGGCGTACACGCCGCGCGGCAGCTGTGCGGGCACGAATTGTTCGACGCTGCGCTCATAGCTCAGGCGAGCGCCGGCCTGGTGCAGCAGCGCATTGGCCGGAGCGAAGCCGACGCTCATCCACAGGCCGTCGAGCTCGAGCTGTTGCCGCGCGCCTGCATTGCCGGCGGCCTGGTACTGGAAGCGGCCGAGTTCCCCATTCGACTGCGCCGTGGCCTGGATCGGCTGCACGCCGAAGTGCAGCGGCACACCGCGCCGCGCCAGCTCATCGCAGGCGACGCGCGAGCGCGCTGCCGGCGCCGGTGCTGCTCGCAGGTCCAGGACCGCCGCCAGTTCCACGCCGTGCGCCAGCGCATCCAGTGCCGCCGCGTAGCCTTCGCTGTTGGCGGTCAATACGGCGATGCGACGCGCGCTCAGCACCGCCTGGTGATAGAGCAGACGCTGTGCGGCACTGGCCAGCATGACCCCGGGCAAATCGTTGCCACGGAATACCGCCGGCTGCTCGTAGGCGCCCTGGGCGATGATCAGAGTTCGGGCCCGCACCTTCACCATGCTGTCGTTGGCCACCAGCGCGACCCAGTGGTCGGCGTAATAACCCGCGGCGTAGGTGTTCAGCATCACGCGCAGGCGCGGCTGAGCGAGCGCGAGCGCGATCAGTGCCGAAGTCTGCTCAGCCCCATGGTCCTGAGCACCGCGCGCGTACCAGCCGCTGCCACCGGCCGCCGGATTCTCATCGACCAGCAGCACCGATGCGCCCTGCTGCGCGGCCGCGACGGCGGCGGCCAGTCCCGACGGCCCGGCCCCGAGCACGAGCACGTCGCAAAAATCGTAGCGCTTGGCGGTCGCCTGGCGCTGGGCGTGCAGATCCACGCTGCCGAGCCCGCTCAGGCGTCGAAACATGCGCTCCCAGCGCGGAAACCAGCGCTTGCTGTGAAATGCCTTGTAGTAAAAGCCCACCGGCAGGAACGGCGCCAGATGGTTCAGCACGGCGAGACGGTCGGCCGCGAGGCCGCCGCGCGTGTTGACCGCGCTGATGTCCCAGCCGGACTCGACCGGCACCACATCAGCGCGCACGTTCGGCACGCTGCGATCCGCGCGGCGCACCTGCACCAGCGCGTTGACATCGTGATTTGCCGCACTGAGCAGCCCGCGCGGCCGGTGGTATTTGAAGGATCGTCCGAGGATGCGTACCCCGCCTGCCGCGAGCGCGGAACTGATGGTGTCGCCGTGAAAGCCCTGGCAGCGGCGGCCCTCGAAGCTGAACTCGACCGTGCGGCTGCGATCGATGCGCTCACCATTGATGTGCGGCAGGCGGCTCATGCGGGCATTGCCGGCGGGTAAAGGTAAGTGCGGCCGATGGTATCGGTCGCCGTGTCGCGCTCGGCTATGAACCAGACACCGCTCGGGGTATGGCACCACCATTCCTGTTTCACGCCCGGCAGCGAGTCGCGGTTGAACACGTAGTCGGCCCAGAGCGCGTCGTCGGCGGCTTGTGGATCCGGCGGCGCGCGCAATTCGCCGCCACAGATGAACTCGCTGATCGCGCGCGGCCCATTGATCGGACAGGTCATGAGTTTCATGGCAGGCGCTGAGCCTTCAGTGCCCGACCGAAGCCGCGCCCTTCTCGCCGGTGAGGGCGTAGTGCGCGAAGCGGTCGAAGCCGAAGCCGTGAATCAGCGGATGCGCCTGATCCCGGGCGACGGTGTGGCTCATGGTCTTGCCGCACACCGGCGTCGCCTTGAAGCCCCAGGTGCCCCAACCCGAGTCGAGATAGAACCCCTGCACCGGCGTGAGGCCCATGATGGGTGCGAAATCGGGCGTCATGTCGGCCATGCCGGCCCACTGGCGATTGATCTTGACGTCCGACAGAAATGGAAACATCTCGAGCATGTGGGCCGAGAGGGATTCCGTGAAATCGAGCGTCGAGCGCGTGGAATGCAGTTCATACGGATCCAGCGACGCGCCCATCACCAGCTCGCCGCGCGCACTCTGACTCACATACACGTGCAGCGAGGCAGAGACGATGATCGGATCGAGCCAGGGCTTGACCGGCTCCGAGACCATCGCCTGCAAAGGATGGATCGTGATCGGCGAGCGCAGAGCGACCATCTGCAGCAGGCGCGGGGTATGGCCCGCAACCGCACACAACACCTTGCGTGTGGCGATGCGGCCGCGATTGGTGCGCACGCCGATCACGCGCGGGCCCGAGCCGGTGTCTTCCAGATCTATGCCGAGAACTTCCGTATTCTGGTGAATCTGCGCACCGCGCCGATCGGCGCCGCGGCCATAGCCCCAGGCCACGGCGTCGTGGCGCGCGATCGCGCCCGGTGCGTGATAGAGCGCGCCGAGCACCGGCGCGTGGCCGCCGCAGCTCATGTCCATCGACGGGATGGCCTCGTGCACCGCCTGACTGTCCAGCACTTCGCTGTCGATGTGGAAATGTTTGTTGACCTCCGCGCGCCAGCGCATGGTGCGCATGGCCGCATCGGTGTGGGCCAGCGTGAAATGCCCGCGCGTGGAGTAAAACAGATTGAGATCGAAGTCCTGCGACAGGTTCTGCCACAGGCGCACGCTCTCGTCATAGAACTGCACGCCCTCGGGGGTCAGATAGTTGGAGCGGATGATCGTGGTGTTGCGGCCGGTATTACCGCCGCCGAGGTAGCCCTTGTCGAGCACGGCGATATTGCGAATGCCGTGATCACGCGTCAGATAATAGGCGGCCGCCAGGCCGTGGCCGCCCGCGCCGATGATCACGACGTCGTAGCTGGATTCGAGCCGATCGTGTTGCGTAAACATGCGCGGCTCGGGATGCCGACGCGAGAGTGCGAATTTGAGCAGGCGCGCGGGCATGGCCTTTTATTGTTACCATATGGTTTACTGCCACGCAAGTCTGTTGCATAGTAAGCACAGTGGGCCAGCTGCAGGAGGCGACCGTTGCCGACCCGAGTCCGCACCAGCACACGCGCCAGAGCTCCGGCCGAGGCCGCGACGCGGCCGCTGGTCAACCGCTCCGAGGTGGCCGCGCGCATCGGCCATGTCGCCCGCCGCATTCGTGAAGAGCTGGACCTGACGCTCGCCAACGTCGCCCAGCATGCGCGGATCAGCCCCGGCATGCTCAGTCGCCTGGAGACCGGCCGCGTTAGCCCGAGTCTGGAGACCATCGTAGCGCTGGCCGAGGCCCTGGGCGTGCGCCCGGCATTGCTGCTGCAGGAAATCGGCGACTACGAGGGCGATGCCCAGCATGTCCCCGACGGCGGGGGACTGGAGGTCGTGCGGCGCGGCACCAAGCGCGGCCACACCTATCACCTGCTCGCCGCCCAGCGCGGGCCGGTCAAGGTGTTCGAGCCGTTCCTGGTCACGCTGACCGACAAAAGCGAGATCTTCCCGGGTTTTCAACACGCCGGGACGGAGTTCATCTATATCCTGTCGGGCGAGATCCGGTACCGTCACGGCAAGAGCAGCCACCTGCTCAAGGCCGGCGACTCCCTGACCTTCCGCGGCGATATCGCCCATGGCCCGGAGCGCCTGGTCAAGGTGCCGATCCGCATGCTCTCGATTATCATCTACGGCGGCGCGGCCACAGATTGACAAGTCATAAGCCGGCACCGTGCACGCACGGTGCGCCCCCCAAAAGGATCAGACGATGAAGGACACCAGCTCCGGGACTCTGGCGAAGGATTCCGCTGCAGCGGCCGACGCGCGCGCCATCCGGGATGCCGACGTCGCCCAACTGCAGGCGCTCGGCTATACCTCCCACTTCGATCGGACCATGACCGAGCTCGAGAACTTCTCGCTCGGATTCACCTACCTGTCTCCGGTCGTTGGCGTCTACACACTATTTGCCTTCGCGCTCGGGGCCGCCGGACCGCCGATGTTCTGGACCTATCTGCTGGTGGGCATCGGCCAGATGCTGGTGTGCCTGATATTCGGCGAAGTGGTGTCTCAATTCCCCATCTCCGGCGGCCTGTATCCGTGGGCGCGGCGCCTGGTCGGCAAACGCTGGGCCTGGATGGCAGGCTGGGTCTACGGCTGTGCGCTCTATGTCTCGATCTCGGCCGTTGCAACCGGCGGCGCCCCCTACTTCGCTCAATTGCTGGGCTTCGAGCCCGCCCCGGTGATCACGACCCTGATTGCGATCCTGATGATCGCGCTGTCGACGATTCTCAATGTCAGCGGCACGCGCCTGCTGGCGCGCGTGGCCATGTTTGGCTTCATCTGCGAACTCATCGGCGCCGTGGTCGTCGGCTGCTACCTGTTGCTGTTCGCGCGCCATCATCCGCTCAGCGCGCTGTTCGATTCCTTCGGCATTCGCCGCGGCGGCAGCTACCTGCCGGCGTTTCTGGCTTCGGCCCTGGCCGGAATGTTCTGCTACTACGGCTTCGAAGCCTGCGGCGATGTGGCCGAGGAGACGCCGAACGCGAGCCGCATGATCCCGAAGGCCATGCGCATGACCATCTACGTCGGCGGCGCGGCGTCGATGTGGGTGTGTCTGGCGCTGATACTGGCGGTACCGGACATGTCGGCGGTCATCGCCGGAACCGATGCCGACCCGGTGTCGACGGTCCTGCGCAGCGCCATGGGCGAGTGGGGATTCCGCGCCGTGATCGTGGTCGTGCTGGTGTCCTTCGTCTCGTGCGGACTGAGCATGCAGGCGGCCGCCAGCCGCCTGCTATTTGCCTACGCACGCGATCAGATGATCGTCGGCAGCAAACGCCTGGGCCGATTGTCGCCGCATACGCACGTGCCGGTATTCGCGTTGCTGGTGGCGGGCGTCATTCCGGCCGGCATAGCCCTGTGCGGGCTGTGGCTGCAAAATGCCGTCAACACGATCGTCAGTTTCGCTTCAGCCGGCATCTACATTGCCTTCCAGATGCTGGTGCTCGGTGCGCTCATCGCACGCATCAAAGGCTGGAAGCCGGCCGGCCCGTTTACGCTCGGGCGTTGGGGCTGGATCGTGAACATCCTGGCGCTGGTCTATGGTGTGAGTGCGATCATCGACATGATCTGGCCGCGCAGCCCGAACGACCCGTGGTACAGCAACTACGGCATGATCGTGACCGCGGCGGCCGTGGTCGCGCTCGGTGCGATCTACATGATCACCGGCAAACCCTATGATCGCGGTAATGCGCCGGCCGGCGATGCGCATCTGCTGCATCAGTGAATGACGCCTACCGACTGGGGGTCATGGAGCTGTACCAGGGCGAGGTGCTCGGAGAGGGTCTGTTCTCGCGCATGCTCGCGCTGGCGAGTGACCCGCAGCGCCGTTTTCAGCTCAGCGTCATGCTGCAGTATGAGTCCGAGACCAAGGTCCGCCTGCGACCATTCCTGGCACGGCTCGGGCTGCCGCTGATCGAAGACGAAAGCAAGCGCGCTGAGGGGATCGCGCTCGGCACACGCTATGCCGCCATGGCATGGCCGGAATTCGTGGCCGATTTTCACGCCGCGATCGCACGCGTGATCGCCCGCTACCAGCACATCGAGCAGCTCGGCCCCGATGCGGACAAGCCGATGCTGCGCTTCATGGTCGATCACGAGCGCGCGTTCATGTCGTTTCTCGAGAAGGAACGAGCGGCCGAGCCGGACAGCTTGGATCGAATGCTGCGCCTGCTGCAGCACCCGTTACCGATGGCGGCGCAAAGCCCCTAGCGCAAAGGGCTAATGGTGGCCGCCACCGCCATGGCCGCCGCCGCCGCGCGCCCCGGATGGAATGGAAGGCGCCCCGCCCCCGTGCGAACCGCCGTGGTAACCGCCGCCGTAGCCGCCGCGCGGGGGTCCCACGCGATAGCCGGGTCCCCAGCCGCCGTAGTCATAGCCGTAGGGCTCGTAATAGCCGCCGACGTAGCCCACCCCGACTTCACCGTCGTAGCCGGTGGCAACGCAGGCCATGAGCCCGAGCAGCGCCATCAGACCCAGGACGCCGACCCTGCAGTATTGCGGTATGCGGTGGTTCATTGCGGCGCCTGCTGCGTATCGGTGTCCGACCATTCCATCAATCCGACCGGTGCGCCGCTTGGATCGGCGACCACGGCCAACTTGCCCCCGTGGCGATCGATTCGCGGCTCGACCAGCACTCGCCCGCCGAGCGCAACCGCCTTGGCGCTCGCGGCGTCGGCACTCTCGACCCGCACGAAATTCAGCCAGTGCGGGTGGCGCCGCCGCGCATCACCGGGGAAGGAGTTGAGGCCCGCGCGCGCGAAGTCATCGCTCGAGAGAATCACGTGCTTGGCGCTGTCCTCGCTCGGCAGGTCGACGACGTCGTAGCCGAACACGGTCTTATAGAACATGGCCTCCTGATCCGGATTTCTCACGAGCAGCGAACTCCAGATCCATTCCCCGGGCGCTGCCAGGAAGTCTGACGGGTCGCCGCTGCTCGAGGCCAACACCGCAAACACGGCGCCATCGGGATCGGAAAACACGGCCTGGCGGCCACGCTGCGGATAATCTCGTGGGCCAGACAGCAGCTTGCCGCCGTGTGCCAGCACATTGCGCTGCACGGCTGCCACATCGCTGGTTGCGAGGAAGGTCAGCCACAGCGGTTGCTGCTGCTTTCCGGGCGGTATCGCCCGTTGCAGCAGACCGCCGACGGGCTGGCCATCGGCCAAAGCCACCACGTAGTCGCGACCTCCGGGAACGGCTTGAAAGGTCCAGCCGAACAGGCCGGCATAGAATTGCTTCGCGCTGGCGAGGTCCGGGGTCACCAGATCCACCCAGATTATCTTGCCGAGGTGATGCTCGCCGGTTGCGGGTTGCGCCAGCGGCGGCAGGCTCAGTTCGGCCATCGGCGTGGCCGCAAGCGAGGCGCCGCCGGCGGCAAGCCACGCCACGGCGCACAGGGCTTGCAGAGGGATGCGTCGAAACCGATCGCCATTGCGATTCATTAGTTCATTCTCCATGCTGAGCGACGGACAGTGGACCTGCGGCGTCATCACGCACCGTCGGCGCGGGCCGCTTCCGTCGGCGAATTTCGGAGATTGTGTGCCAGCCGATTCCGACACTCTGTGCGCTGGCGCACCGAACACTGCGTTTCAGAGCCGTGTCTCAAGGCCAGAGCAGCCGGCAAACCAGGCTGGCCATGGTCTGTTCTTCGTCGGTGGCAATGACGCGGACCACGACGCGGCTGGAGGCCGAGGAAATCACGGATTCGTTGCCGGCATTGCGCCGCGAATCGAGTTCGATTCCCAAAAATTCCAGCCCTTCGCAGATGCGCGCGCGCACCGGCGCGGCGTGTTCGCCGATGCCGCCCGAAAACAGCAGGCTGTCCAGGCCGCCCAGCGCGGCGGCAAAACCGCCGATGCATTTCTTGACCTGATAGCAGAACAGCGCAATGGCCTCGAGCGCGCGCACGTCCTGCGTCTCGCGCGCGAGCAGATCCTGCATGTCCGAGCTGGTCTCGGACACACCGAGCAATCCGGATTCGGAGTTGACCAGCCTGTTGAAGCCCTGGGGATCGAGACCCTCGGTGCGCGCCAGATACCATGCGAGTCCGGGATCGAGATCGCCGGAACGCGTGCTCATGGGCACACCGGCAGTCGGTGTGAAACTCATGCTCGTGTCCACGGATTTGCCCGCGCGCACGGCAGCCAGGCTGGCGCCATTGCCCAGATGAGCCAGGATCACGCGCCCCTGTGCCGCGTCCGCTCCGGCCAGGTGGGCCAGCTGTGCCATCAGAAACGCATACGACAGGCCGTGAAAACCATAGCGCCTGACGCCCTGTGCCTCGTAGCGCCGTGGTATCGGTAATAACCGTGCGACCCGTGGCAGATCGCGGTGAAAATCGGTGTCGAAGCAGGCCACCTGCGGCAGGTCGGGAAATCGCTGATGAAAGACCTCGGTGAGCCCGATCTCCTCGGGCAGATGATCCGGATCGAACGGACTGAGTCGGCGCAGCTCCTGAATCATGTCGCCAGTGATGCGCTGTGGCGAGCTGTATTTCGGGCCGCCGTGCACGATGCGGTGCGCGATCGCGCTCAGAGCATCGCGCTCGCCGCGCGCCTCGATCCACTGCATGATTTCCCCGACCGCCGCGGCGTGATCCGGCGCGCTCACAGTACGGCAGAGCGAGTCCTCGGGCACCAGCCCCTGCACCTGAATCTTCGCCTGCGGCAGACCGATGCGCTCAATCGAGCCTTTCACGATCCGTCGCAGGCCGGCGCCGGCTTCGAACAGCGCGAACTTGATGCTCGAGGAGCCGCCATTGATGGTCAGGATCCGCCGAGCCGGCGGCTTAGCGTTGCCAGAGGACATGAGCCTCTTCCAGCGGCACCGCTACGCCGTCACGGCCCGCCAGCAGGCGCGGCGTGTAGTCCGTCGGTGGTCGGGTCGAGGCCACTGCCCCACGATAGAGGTAGCCGCCGGACCCGCCGGACATCGCTCGCACGCGCTGCATGCTCTGCCGCAGCGGTACGCCCTGCTTGGGATCCTCGGCGTACAGCTCAACGCGTATGGCCTCAGGATCGAGCTCGGCCAGGTACACCGGCACCTCAATGATGTGCTGCTCGCCCTGCGTGGCGACAGTGATCTCGCCGAAGCGCAACGCGCTCCAGCTTTGCTCCAGCGCATGACGCCAGTTCGCGATCTGCACGCCTTTTTTTCCCTTGTCGGCGGCCCGCTCGCGATAGGCCGCGGCGGCGGGCAGATAATGCTGCTCGGCGTATTCGCAGACCGCGCGGTTGGTGGAGAAGCGCGGCGTCAATTGCGCCATGCTCTCACGCATGCGTTTCACCCAGGCGACGGGAATGCCCTGTTGATCGCGATTATAGAATTCGGGGATCACCTCGTGTTCAAGCACGCTGTAGAGGGCATCGGCTTCAATCGCATCCCAGGCCGGATCCTCCCCGTGCACCTGGCCATCGCCCAAGGCCCATCCGACCTCGGGGTTGTAGGCTTCCGCCCACCAACCGTCCAGCTCCGACAGGTTGAGGCCGCCATTGACCAGTACTTTCATGCCGCTGGTGCCGCAGGCCTCCCACGGGCGTCGCGGGGTATTGATCCAGACGTCGACGCCCTGCACCAGGCGCTCGGTCAACAGCATGTCGTAGTCACTGAGGAACATGGCATGTGCACGCACCTCGGACCGCCGGATGAACTGCACCCATTGCTGGATCAATGCCTGCCCCGCCTGATCCGCCGGATGCGCTTTGCCGGCGATGATCAATTGCACCGGTCGATCGGGATCGGTCAAGAGACGCAACAGGCGCACCGGATCGCTCAGCAGCAGGTTGGGTCGCTTGTAGGTCGCGAACCGGCGCGCAAAGCCCAGCGTCAACGCATTGGGGTCAAATAGATGCCTGGCCTGCTCGCTCGCCTGCGCGGTGGCGCCGGAAGAGGCCAGCTGGCGCGACAAGCGCTCGCGCGCCTCCTCGACCATGGACTGGCGGGCGGCCTGGCGAAACTGCCACAGCCTTGCATCGCTCACGCGGCGCAGGTCCTGCTCCAGAGCCTGGGCGGTTCCGAGCCAACGCTCCTTGCCGCAGCTCTGCGTCCACAGATCATCCGCCAACGCCGAGTCCCAGGTCGGCATGTGCACGCCGTTGGTCACCGAGCCGACCGGGATATCCTGCTCCGGCCAATGCGGAAACAGCGGCAGGAACAATCGCCGGCTCACCTGCGCGTGCAGGCGACTCACGCCGTTGACCGAGCCGCTGCCGCGCACCGCCAGATAGGCCATGTTGAAAGGTTCCGAGGCATCGTTCGGATTCGCGCGGCCCAGCGCCAGCAATTGCTGCAGGTCGATACCCAGTTGATATTGGGCGTAAGCACCGAGGTATTGCTCGATCAGCGCCGGATCAAAGCGGTCAAAACCCGCGGCCACGGCGGTGTGAGTCGTGAACAGGTTGCCCGCGCGAGTGACCGCCAGCGCTACATCGAACGGCTGCGCGCTCTGTTGCATGAAGCAGCGCGCGCGCTCCAGCACGGCAAAGGCGGCATGCCCCTCATTCAGATGGCACACATCCGGCCGGATGCCCAGCGCGTCGAGCAGGCGCCAGCCGCCGATCCCGAGCAGCAGTTCCTGCTTGAGGCGCAGTTCCGGACCGCCGCCATACAAAACACTGGTGATGCCGCGATGCACGGGGTAGTTGGCCGCATCATTGCTGTCGAGCAGGTAAAGCTTCACCCGGCCTACCTGCACCTGCCAGGCGCGCAGCCAGACGGCGTAGCCCGGCAGGTCGATCTCCAGCCGCAACCACTCGCCATTGGCCTGGCGCAGGGCGGTGATCGGCAGTTGTCCAGGGTCGTTATAGGGAAACAGCGCCTGTTGCGCCCCGGTTTTATCGATCACCTGGCGAAAATAGCCCTGCTGATAGAGCAGACCCACGCCGACGACGGGTACCCCCAGATCGCTGGCCGCCTTGAGCTGATCGCCGGCGACATTGCCCAACCCTCCCGAGTAGATCGGCAGTGCCTGGCTCAGCATGAACTCCATACTGAAGTACGCCACGCGATTGAGCGCGGCATTCGGGTGGGTCTGCTGAAACCAGGCCGGCGCAGCCGCCGCTTCCCGCCGGGCCTGCACCAGATTGTCCAGGGTTTTGCGAAACTCGGGCTCGATCAGCGCCCGCTTGAGCTTGTCGCGCGAGACGGTCTGCAGAACGGCCCAGGGGTTGTGCGTGAAATCCCACAGCACCGGGTCGAGCTGCCGCCAGATCGGATCGGTGGCATGATTCCACGAGGAGCGCATATCCAGCGCCAGCTCGGCGAGGGAGCCAAATCCTTCCAGGTCCGCTGACCGTCGATCCTGATTGAGATAGCCGGCCCGCGAGGGTCTACTCATCGTCCCTGGTTCCGGGACGCGGCCAACGCGGCATCGATGATGACCTGCGCCCGTGACACCACACGGCGCAAATGCCCTGTGCCGGAAAACCTCTGCCCATAGATCCTGAGTATGTCCGCGACCTGCATGGGTGTGAACTGGGCAAGAACTTCCCTCGGTTCCAAAGCCACCTCGGCCTGAGTCGCATCGTACACCGGAGCGTCGAGGTCCCGCATCAGCTCGCGATGAATCTCGCCGGGATCGCGTCCCAGGCTGGCGGTGATCTCGGCCGACAACAGCGCCGGGACAATGCCGTCCTCATCGGTGGTCCAAACCCCGCCATCGCGCCGAAGCAATGACGCGGCGACGCTCGCCGCATTGCCGGCTGCGCCAGGCTCGCTCCAACCGCTGCGATAATTCAGCAGATAAAACCCAACGACAGCCAGGTAGTGACTGGGCGCCATCAATCCGGCGCTGCGTGTGACAATGCCATGCTGATCGTGGTCGGTGTCGCAGGCAAAGGCGATATCGAACCGATCCATGAGCCCGAGCAAACGCTGCATGGCATAGCTCGAGCACGGATCCATTCGGATCTGGCCGTCCCAATCAACCGTCATGAACCGGAAGGTCGGATCCACGACTTTGTTCACTACCTTGAGATTCAAGCCGTAGCGGTCGGCAATCGCGTCCCAATAGTGCACGCCGGCGCCGCCCAGCGGGTCGACACCCAGCTTGAGACTTGAACGGCGAATCGCATCCATATCGAGCACGCTGTCCAGATCGGCGACATACGGGGTCAGAAAGTCGTGTCGATGCGTGGTGGCGGCGCGCTGGGCGCGCGCGAGCGGCATGCGCTTCACGCCCCGCAGGTCCCCGAGCAGCAACGCATTGGCCCTGGCCTCGATCCATTCGGTGACCGTGTGATCCGGCGGGCCGCCGCTGGGCGCGTTGTACTTCAGGCCGCCGCTGTCCGGCGGACTGTGCGATGGGCTGATCACGATGCCGTCGGCGAAGCCCGAATCGCGGCCGCGGTTGTACGCCAATATGGCGTGTGAGATCGCCGGCGTGGGGGTGTATTCATCGTGGCGCGCGAGCATGACGTCGACTTCATTGGCCGACAGCACTTCGAGCGCGCCGGCGGCTGCCGGCACCGACAACGCATGCGTGTCAATACCGAGGTACAGCGGACCGCGTACTTCGTATTGTTTGCGATAGTCGCAGATCGCCTGGCTGATCGACAGCACGTGCCGCTCGTTGAAGCTGTAGTCGAGCGCGCGGCCATGATGCCCCGAAGTCCCAAAGGCCACGCGCTGCTCGAGCACCGAGGCATCGGGCACGTGGGCGTAAAAGGCAGTCACCAATTTGGGCACGTCGACCAGCATTGCCGGTGTCGGCGGCTTGCCAGCCAGAGGACTTATCGCAAATCGCGCCGGGTCCGCGCCCGCGTTGCTATAGCGCTGCGCAACTGGGCTGTCCCGAAGTTCAATCGACGCGCTGGCACTCATGCGTTGCATGACGAGCGGAAGGCTAGAGAGTCAAGAGCCTCGGATCGGTACGGTAACGCACTTATGTCGCGAAGCCGTTGGCTGTAAGGCAACACATCCGGACATAATGAGGCCCGGCGCAACCCGGTCAGGTACACTGCGCGACGGAAACACGAGCAAACACGGCGAAATACGGCAACGAGCACCGACATGAATACAGCCAGTCATGTGATTACGGAGCAGGCCACGATCAGCACGGTCGGGCATTTGATCGGGGGCAAAACGACACTCGATGCCCAGCGCACGCAGCCCATCTACAACCCCGCCACCGGCCAATCCAGCAAGCGCGTCGCACTGGCCGGCCGCGCCACGGTCGAGGCTGCGTTGGCCGCGGCGCAGGCAGCATTCCCGGAATGGCGCGACACGCCGCCGATAAAGCGCGCGCGGGTCATGTTCCGCCTCAAGCAGTTGCTCGAGGCAAACGCGGCGGCGATCTGCGCCCTGATCACCGATGAGCACGGCAAGGTGCTCAGCGATGCCATGGGGGAACTGCAGCGCGGTATCGAGAACGTGGAATACGCCTGCGGCGCGCCGGATCTGCTGAAGGGCGAGCACTCAAAGAATGTCGGTCCGGCGATCGACTCGTGGAGTGAATTCCAACCGCTGGGCGTGGCGGCGGGCATCACACCGTTCAATTTTCCGTGCATGGTGCCGCTGTGGATGTGGCCCATCGCCGTGGTCTGCGGCAACAGCTTCGTCTTGAAGCCCTCCGAGCGTGATCCAAGCTGCGCGCTGTATATTGCACAGCTGGCGCTGGAGGCCGGGCTGCCCGCGGGCGTACTCAATGTCGTCAATGGCGACAAGGAGGCCGTGGACGTGTTGCTGACGGATGCGCGCGTACAGGCGGTCAGCTTTGTCGGCTCGACGGCGATCGCCGAATACGTCTATGCGACCGGCTGCGCGCATGGCAAGCGCGTCCAGGCCCTGGGAGGGGCCAAGAATCACGCGGTCGTCATGCCCGATGCGGATCTGGACAACGCCGTGAGCGCTTTGATGGGCGCGGCCTATGGATCCTGCGGCGAGCGTTGCATGGCCATCCCGGTGGTGGTTGCCGTCGGCCACGACACCGCCGACGCACTGGTATCGCGCCTGAGGACCGAGCTGGGCAAGATGAAAGTCGGTCCGGGTACGCAGGAGGGCTGCGACATGGGCCCGCTGGTCACGCAGGAGCACTTCAACAAGGTCAAAGGCTATGTCGACCTGGGGGTCAAGGAAGGCGCGCAGCTCGTGGTCGACGGGCGTGGCCTTCGCGTGCCCGGTCACGAAGCAGGCTACTTCCTGGGCGGCTGCCTGTTCGACCAGGTCACGCCGGGCATGAAGATCTACCGCGACGAGATCTTCGGACCGGTGCTGGCAGTGGTGCGCGTCAGGAGCCTGCAGGCGGCGATGGAACTCATCGACGCGCACGAGTACGGCAATGGCACCTGCATCTTCACGCGCGATGGCGAGGCGGCACGCTACTTCTGCGACCACATCAAAATCGGCATGGTGGGGGTCAATGTGCCGCTGCCCGTGCCCGTGGCGTATCACAGTTTCGGCGGCTGGAAACGCTCGTTCTTCGGCGATCTGAGCGCCTACGGACCCGATGCCGTGCGCTTCTACACCCGACGCAAGACCATCACCCAGCGCTGGCCGTCGGCCGGTGTGCGCGAGGGTGCCGTGTTCAGTTTTCCGAGCAATCGCTGACGGGGGGAAGCCCATGATTGCTGGACTCTCGGTTGCCGACTTTACCTTGCTGCATGTGCTCATCAGCCTGATGGGCATCGCCACCGGGATCATCGTCGTGATCGGGCTGATCGGCGGCAGGGTGCTGGCCGGTTCGACCGCCCTGTTTCTGGCCACGACCGTGGCGACCAGCGTGACGGGGTTCATGTTTCACTCCACGAGTTTCGGGCCACCGCAGATCGTCGGTGTGATCTCGCTCATGGCGTTGGCGATCGCGATCTCGGCGCTGTATGTGTACCGCACGGCGGGCGCCTGGCGCTGGATCTATGTGGTGACAGCCGTGCTGTCGCTGTACTTGAATGTCTTCGTCGGCGTCGTGCAGGCCTTTGACAAGCTGCCGTTCCTGCACGCCTTGGCGCCGACGGCGTCCGAGCCGCCATTCAAAGCGGCGCAACTCTTCGTGCTGGCGATATTTGTCGTGCTCGGCATCGTCGCCTTGAGGCGCTTTCGCCCGGGCGCGCGCACTCACGCGCTCAGCTGAGATCAGCCGTCGCCGGGGCAGCGAATCGCTCTGCTGCAATGCGGGACCAGTGCCCGAGGGCCGTCACGATGCCCTTCTTTTGGGCGTTGCGTTCGGTGCCGTACATAACGAACACCGCAGGTTCACTAACATCCGACGATGGCCGCGTGCATCCCCCCGCTGGCCCAGGATTCAGTGCCCTGTATGTCCCAAATGCCCCCGCCGCAGCACAATCACCTGTTGGCCGCCCTGTCACCGACAGTGCAAGGTCGCCTGTTCCCTTATCTGGAACCGGTTTCCCTGCCTCTCGGCGATGTCGTCTACGAATCCGGCGATGCCATGCGGCACGTCTATTTTCCCACCGACTCGATCGTCTCGCTGCTCTACGTGATGGCGGATGGAGGCTCGGCGGAGATCTCGGTGGTAGGCAATGAAGGTCTCGTGGGGGTGGCCCTGTATCTCGGGGGCGAAAGTACGCCCAGCAGGGCGGTGGTACAGAGCGCGGGCAGTGCCTATCGTCTGCCGCGACCTCGGCTCAAGGACGAATTCAATCTGCACGGCGAATTGCTGCTGCTGACGCTGCGCTACACGCAGTGTCTGATCACGCAGATGGCCCAGACCGCGGTCTGCAACCGTCACCACACCCTGGACCAGCAACTGTGCCGCTGGCTGTTGCTGTCCCTGGACCGCCTGCCGAGCAATACCCTGACCATGACCCAGGAACTGATCGCCAACATGCTGGGCGTGCGACGCGAGGGTGTTACCGAGGCCGCCGGCAAACTGCAGAAACTTGGGGTGATCCAGTACTCGCGCGGTCGAATCACGGTCGTGGACCGACCTAAGCTAGAGACGTTGAGCTGCGAGTGCTACGCTGTGGTCAAAGCGGAGACCGATCGATTACTGCCTTATGCATCTGCCACCTCCGCTCAAGCGAGCGAGCAAGCCGAGCTGTTAGAAGTCGCATCCTAAGACTCCGCACCTCAGCAGGCCTATCGTGAAGATCAGGGTAGGCTACGAATTGATCTACGAGTGTCCGCAGCCCACACCGATGCTGCTGGCGCTGAATATTCACTCCTCGCGCGCATCCGATCTGATGATCCCGGACTACGTGACCACGGATCCCTCCATCCCGATTGGCGCCTACCGCGATGGGTTCGGCAACTGGTGCAGCCGCATCGTCGCCCCGAAAGGCCGGATCCGCATCGCGGGCACGGCGCTAGTCAATGATTCGGGTCAGCCCGATCTCATCGCGACGTTCGCGCAGCAGCATTCGATAGAGGAATTGCCGGAGGAGACGCTGGTGTTTCTGCTGGCCAGCCGCTATTGCGATACCGAGAAGCTCTCGCAGACGGCCTGGAACCTGTTCGCTCACACGCCGCCTGGCTGGCCGCGCGTCCAGGCGATCTGCGATTTTGTGCACCGGCACATCGCCTTCGGTTACGAACATGCCAATCCCGGCAGAACAGCCTGTGACGCCTTTAATGAGCGCCGCGGGGTCTGTCGCGACTTCGCGCATCTTGCGATCGCATTCTGCCGCTGCCTGAATATCCCAGCGCGCTATTGCACCGGCTATCTCGGCGACATAGGCATACCGCCGCCCTACGGCCCGATGGACTTCGCCGCCTGGTTCGAGGTGTATCTCGGAGGACGCTGGTATACCTTTGACGCGCGCAACAACGTGCCCCGCATCGGACGCATACTGATGGCCAGAGGCCGCGATGCGATCGACGTCGCCATCACCACGACCTTCGGGATCAATACGCTGGTCGGTTTCCAGGTCTGGACCGACCAGATCCACGAGGCCTGAGCCGGGATCGCACGTTGTGACCCGGCGCATAATGCACCGGCGCACGCCTGCGCTAATATGAGCAGATGCCCTTACTACGGCTGCTTGTCCTGCTCGCCTGCGTGTCGCTGTCGCTGTCCGGCTACCTGCTGGAGAGCGGGCCAGCCGATGCCTCGGTCGACGCCTGTCAATGGCTCGCGCAATGGCTGAGCTCCTGCCCTGCGTGGCTGTCCGTGCAGCGCATTCCGCAGGCCGCTCCAGCCGTGCTGTATGCAATCGCCGCACTGGGTCTGCTGTTCGTGGTCTGGCCGGTGTTCCAGGGGGCCTTTGCGCCGCCGCCGGAGAACACGCTTGCCCTGCTCATACAGCGCGGTCGCGACCTGCATGAACGCTGTCGCAAGGAAGGCGAGCAGGCTGTCGCGGCGGACATCAACGCCTGGATTGACGAGGTTGCCGGATTCCTGCGCCGGCTCGGTCATCGCTACGTGGTCTCGTTTGGCGACTTCAACGGCATCCAGCTGTTTGCCAGTCAGTACGACACCGCGGCCACGCTGGAGATACGCCAGCGCATTCAGCGGCTGAATGAATTCCTGCAGCGATTTCGCAATGGCGACAGTCAATCCGCCTGAGACGAAGCCATCAGATCGCGCAACGAGCCGCTGCCGCACGGGCATGCCTGGTTTCTTCCAGGCTTCAAATTCACAGGGACACGGCTGAGAGATACTCCAAGTCGGCAGGCCGGCTCATTTTGCTGGCTCGCCGTACCACTGGCTCAGGCGCGTGCCCCTCGGCCGGCCGGCATGGACCGAGGCGTGCAGGACCTCTTCAACGATATCCTGAAAGGCCGGCATGCTGAATCTCGCCCCTGGATTGAGCTTCAGCACGGCCTCGATTTCATCGGCCTGCACGCGCTCGAGCCCCCAGACCGTAATGCATACCTCGCGCTGGCCTGTGCCCGCGACGTAACTTGCCGCGCTGGACTCGTCGTCGAAGAAATATCGATGCGACAGCGGGCTACCCGGGCGCCGCGCTCGCAGAAATTGTTGAATCTGTTCGGCGTCAGGGATCAAGGCAAAAAAATCCGCCTTCTTTTGCTGTTCATTCAGCCCCGCTCTAAGGCCAAGAATCCGGACGCTCATGACTCGCGCCTTTGTGCTGTGTGGTGTGGGAATGGCTACGGCGGAAAATTCATCTGCGCCACGATTGCTTTGAACCGCGGCTCATTACGGATCGGATCAAGCTGCCAGTCCACCTTCAGCAACTGCAGCAGAGGATCGTGTACCTGCACTGCTTTATTCAGCCACTGCAACGCGCCGGGCGCATCGCCCATTTGCGCGAGGACCGTTGCGTAGGAATAAGCCCCACTATCCCCGTCGAGCGCCTGAGACTTTTTCAATTCGTCTTCCGCCTCTTCCCGTCGCCCCAGTGCGTGGTATGCTTCTGCCAAATACCAGCGCCGATAGTCTTCGTCCATTGGCGTAGCAGGCGATTCGCACAGCTGTCGGGCCTGTTCGAACTTGCCGGATGCCAGCAGGAGTCGCGCCAACGACTCATCGATATAGTCCGAGCCAGGATTGAGCGCCCTGGCATCTTCAATCGCGGCCTGCGCTTCGGCGTAGCGGCGTGCGAAGTAGAAAGCATGATACAGCTGCAGGTGCGACCAGGAACTCTGGGGATCCAAGCTCACAGCGCGGCGAGCCGCCGTCAGAGCAGGCCCAGAATGCCCCATCGCAGCGGCGAAGTAGGCAAAATTCCCCTGCACTTTGGCGCTGCCAGGCGCCAATGCCTGCGCCTGCTCGTACTCGCGAGCGGCGCCGGCAAAATCAAGTGAACCACCATTTAAAATAGTCCACGCGAGTGCCTGGTGCGCCTCGCCGAATTCCGGCGCCAGCGCCACAGCACGCCTCGCCGCCGTGATGGCGTCCTTGCGTATTTGTTCGCGAAGGTCGAGCCTCGCAGTCTCAAACCCGATCCATGTCAAAGCGACGGCTCGCCCTGCATAGGCCGCCGCGTAATCCGGGTCCAGTGCAATGGCTCGATCATATTCCGCCAACTCGGCACGGACGTCTGCTGTTTGATGGGACGAGGAAGCTCGTTGGGCGCCGCGCAGGTAGGCATCATAGGCTTCCTGATTTTTCGTGCCGCCGACTTCTATCTTTGCGGCCTCATCTCCCACCAGCTTGCCCTCAAGCTGTTGCGCCACCGAAGTGGCCACTTCGGTTTGGACTTTCAATGTGTCGGTCAAAGTCCGGTCGTACGTCTGCGACCACATATGAAAGCCGGTCACACCATTGATCAACTGCGCGGTGATCCGCACGGTATTGCCGGCGCGGCGTACGCTGCCCTCCAGAACGGCTCCAACATTGAGCTTATGCGCGATGGTTGAGACATCGACGTTCTGACCCTTGAAGGAGAACGAGGAGGTTCGAGCCACTACCTCCAGGTCGCTCAGGCGCGAAAGGGAGTTGAGCAGCTCCTCACTGATGCCGTCGGAGAAATATTCCTGCTTCGCGTCCCCGCTCATGTTCACAAACGGCAACACCGCGATCGAGTGCGCCGGCGGATTGAAGCTGGGTGCCGAGATTTCGGGTTTGGCGGATTCAAAGACAGGCGGAATCGCCGTCTCAATGCGGGCCTTTTCGGCGGCAGGGTGCGGGGAGCGCCACAACAGCGCGCCAGCGATCACCAGCAGCAGGATAATGAGGATCAGCTCAGCGACGCTGCCGCGCCTGAGCGCGCGCACGCCGTGATACCAGGCGAGAATCGGGGCGATCGGTAGTCCAATCATCAATATCAGCGTCAGGGCGCGCACGATGACATGCGGCCATTCCAGGGCATCGCTAACGAGCGTCGCGGCGTGAAGGGTCACAAAGGCAAAGGCCGCATACGCCAGGGTCCACTGCACAAGCTTGTGTTCTTTTATGCGCGACCAAACGTTAACCAGCCACGGTGTTTCTGCCACCTTGGAGGCTACCGGCGCGGTCCGGGCAGGCACGGCGACAGTTCCCGCTTCGCTGTCCGGCGGAACTTTAGCCGGCGTATCGGCCACGTTACTTTCCTCCCTGATGGAGATTCGCTGGCTATACTAATGCGGGGCCGAGTGTGGCGCGACTGTTGCTCCGATCCTGGCGCAACGGCATTCTCGAATTCACCCGGGCTCGGAAAAAGACGCTGTGGAATTGTTTGGCGAAGCCATCAAGGCCGATTTTGCAAGAGAGCTGAAGCCGGCGTCCACGCCCGCGGCAACATTGCCCTGAAGTCTTGCATGAATGTGTCCCGAACTTCCAGGATGAGGACATGAAAACATCGGGCGCCAGCCAAGGCCAGCCGGCATCGGAGCTGATCTCGAAGAGAATTGCCGAACTCGGCGACTGGCGTGGGGAAACCCTCAGCAGAGTGCGCAAGCTCATCGAGCAAGCAGACCCGGACGTGCTCGAAGAGTGGAAGTGGATGGGCACTCCGGTTTGGTCGCACGACGGCATCATCTGCACCGGCGAATCCTACAAGAATGTCGTGAAGCTTACCTTCGCCAAGGGCGCCTCTCTGAAGGATCCGGCCCGTCTGTTCAACTCGAGTCTCGAGGGAAACGTACGCCGCGCGATCGATATCCACGAGGGAGAAGCAGTTGACGAGCCCGCCTTCAAGGCGCTGGTTCGCCAAGCGGTCGCCCTCAACAGTTCCGGCAAGTCGAAATCTTCGAAGAAAGCGAAGTCCCAAAAGAAGAAATAATCGTTGTCCTTGACATGCGGTACCGAGGTGCCATCAGGTTTTTTGATTCGCTGCCGCCTCACGCGCTTGCTTGAGCTGCTTCCAGTTCGGTGCGTACTTGAGAGCCTCGTCGTACTTCGCGAGGGCCTCTTTCGGCTGCCCCAGCTTCACGAGCAAATCCCCCCACGATTTGAGCGGATCAGCCCAATGCGGTCCGCGTTGATTGGCATCCTTCAGCTTCGCGACCGCACCCGCGAGATCGCCGTGGCGCGAAAGCGCGAGGCCCCACGAGTAGTAGCCGGCCGGCAGATCTGGCGCCAGCGCGACCGCATCGGCATAAGCCTTCTGCGCGCCGGCCCAGTCGCCGCGGTGATCGAGGATGTCACCGCGAAAGCGATAGCAGTCCAGATAGTGACCACCGGCTCCGAGCGCAGCATCGGCCTTGTCGTGGTGCCCCGCCTGCTCCTCGATAAGCGCCGTCTGGCAGATCAGCACCAGACAGGTGCCTGATCCGCCACTCGAAAACTGAGCGCATGCCGTTGTCGCCGCTTCAATTTCGGACGCGGCCGCCTGCAGATCCCCCGCTTCGGCAGCGATCCCGGCACGGACAGAACGCGAACGGCTCTGTCCAAACAGATCCTGGTTCAGACTCACCAATCCCAACGCCTGACCGGCGCCGATTGGATCGTGCAGCCGGATCTCGACCTCCGCGATCTGTAGATTAATTCTGAAAGTCTGACCGGTGCCCGCGGTCGAATCGCGGTCGGCCACCAGCGCATCACGCTCGGCCAGCAGATTGCCGGTCAGATCATCGAAGTTGTGGTACCAGAGCTCGCTCACCCGGCCCGGCCGGCCACCGGCATATTTCAGCATCGCCATCCCGTCTCGCCAAGCAGCCTCCTCATCGCCGACGATGGTCTCTTCCCAGATCAGATCAGAGCGCCCGGCATATTCGCTGGGGTCGAGCGCGATCGCCTGACGCAGCGTCTGCACGGCCTCCTCGTGCCTGCCCGACAGTCCCAGCGAAAGGCCCAATCCGAGCAGCAGAGAACCGCGCTCGGAAGGTTCCGTTCTCGAATACGCCTCGCGTGCGAAAACGATGCCCTCGTCGTAGCGCCCCATGGTCGCCAGGTACTGTGCCCATTGCGCCGGCTGCGACTGCGCGTACACGTACTCGGCCGCCTGCGTGGTCAGCGAATCGAGCGTGCCCGCGGCACCACGGAAGGTTTTCGCAGCCACGCCGTCGCCGCGCACCGTAAGCGCCAAACCCGACGGCGCCTCGACCACATCACCGGAGATATGCAGGTCGTGCCCGAGGCGCGCCTTCAGCAAACGGCTGATCTCACCGATCGAGATTCCGACTTCGGGCACTGCCAGCTGCACCTCGCTCGACCAGGCATTGCGCAACGCGCGCTTCCGGTCGCGCAGGCCGAGCGTGGCAGCCTGCAGACGCGTCAGTTCATCGAGCAGACCGCTGGCGACCACCTTGCCGGTGATGCCGCGCTCGA
>Ga0302324_100007421_pt1 | contig 23310 bp, 23 predicted proteins | sample Palsa_T0_1_FD_201949 | JGI IMG/M metagenome (GOLD analysis project Ga0302324, IMG submission 201949) | Peat permafrost microbial communities from Stordalen Mire near Abisko, Sweden - Palsa_T0_1 | ecosystem: Environmental > Terrestrial > Soil > Palsa > Peat permafrost | place: Sweden: Abisko... | reverse complement strand
GGCGTTGTGCAGTCCCGGCCAGTGTATGGCCTGCTGCCCGATGAGAGAGGATTTAGAAATGTTCCAAAAGATGACCACGACCGAAACGATGATCCAGGGCAGCCATCCCTGCCAACTCGGCACGGCGGCCGCGCGGCGCTCGAGGTCAAGCGCCGTCGGCCGGATCATGAACTCCGGATCCGGCGCCGGCTTCCAGAAACGCAGCAGCACAAAGGTCGCGGCGAGCGAGCCCAGCGAGGCGAGGACGTCCGTCAGCGTGTAATCGATGTAGTTGGATGCGACGAACTGGCAGATGCCGAAGCTGCCGCCGGCCACCAACAGCAGTGGCCACAGCGCGCGCAGCGAGCGCATACCGCCATACAGGGCGATGACGTAGAAGGGCAGAATGAGCGCAATGAACGGCAGCTGCCGTCCAACCATCGCCGCGAGCGTCGTGGCGGGCAGGCTCGTGACCGCCCCGAGCACGGTAATCGGCACGCCGAGGGCGCCGAAGGCGACCGGCGCGGTGTTGAATATCAGCACGAAGACGAGCGCCTCGAGCGGCGGATAGCCAATCAGGATCAAAAGCGAGCTCGTGATGGCTACGGGCACGCCGAACCCTGCAATGCCCTCAAGCAGACAGCCGAAACAGAAGCCGATGACGACCAGGACGACGCGGCGGTCGTTCGGTACGTGGGTCATGAGCCAGTTGCGAAACGCGTCGAAGCGGCCCGAATGTACCGCGATGTTGTAGAGCACGAGCGCGTTGAACACGATCCACATCACCGGCCACAGGGCGAACACCGCGCCGTTCGCCACGGAGTCGAGTGCGAGACTAAGCGGCAGCTGCCATACCGATACGGCCACGATGAGGCCGACGATGAGACCCGCCAAAGCCGCCTGCCAGGCGGGTCGTCGCGCCACACCCAGTAGCACGAGCACGGTGACGACGGGGAGCGTCGCCACCAAAAAAGACAGGCCGAGGCTCGAGCTGACCGGAGTCAGTAGCTGCTGGAACATGTGCCATCCCCCTCTTCCGTATTCTGGTTCTAGGTCTAGTTCTTGTACTTCTACTGCTTCTAGTTCTAATGGCGCGTCGTGCGCGGCGCTATCACGCTGTCCCGACGGATCGACTTAATATCAGAGTAGCCCATGAGCGCCAAGTCCCGTCGCAGCTCCTCGCCCAGGAGCGCAATGGCGCGCGCCACCCCGGCCTCCCCGTGGGCCGCGAGCCCGTACAGATAGGCGCGTCCGATGCCCACCGCCCGGGCGCCCAGTGCCAGCGCCTTTACAATATCCGTGCCGCGACGGATGCCGCCGTCGAGAATCACCTGCGCGCGATCGCCCACCGCCTGCACGATGGGCTCGAGCACATCGATCGTAGCGGGGGCGGTATCCAGCTGCCTGCCGCCGTGGTTCGAGATCCACACCCCCGTCGCCCCGATATCGACGCAGCGCAGCGCATCCGCGGCCGTGCTCACGCCCTTGATGGCGAATTGACCGCCCCAAGCGTCAATCATCCAGACGATGTCATCCCAGCTGAGGGAGTGATCCAGCTGGCGATTGAGAAACTCGATGATGCTGCCATCGATGACCGGCATGGTGCCATGGACGATTTCAGGGCGCAGCGCCGGCGTCGTCCACAGCTTGCACAGATACCCGGGACGAGCGAGCGCCTGCAGCGCGGTGCGCGGCGTCACCCGCGGCGGTACGGTGAAATCGTTGTAGAGATCACGTTCACGATTGCCGGCCACCGGCACATCCACCGTGAGAATGGCCGCGGTAAATCCGGCCGCTTTGGCGCGGCTGAGCATCTCGCGCAGGATCCCGCGGTCCTTCCAGGCATACAGCTGGAACCACTTGGGGCCGGGATTGGCCGCGGCAATGTCCTCGAAACTCGTGGTCGAGAGCGCCGAGCAGGAATAGATGATGCCGGCGCGGTGCGCGGCGCGCGCCACCGCGCGCTCGCCGCCGCGCGGATCGAAGAGGCGCGAGGCGGCTGTCGGGCAGATGAGCAGCGGCAGCGCCGTTGCGCTGCCGAGCACGGTGGTCGCGGTCGACAGCGCGGCAATATTGCGCAGCGCGTCCCAGGTGAGCTCATAGTCCCGGAAGCGCAGCATGTTGGCGCGCAGCGTGCATTCATCGTCGGCGCCGCCGTCCATATAGTCAAACACCATGCGCGGCAGGCGCGCGCGCGCGAGTTTGCGCAGATCGGCGATATTGAACGCGCGCAAGGGAAGTCCTACCCGTTGGCAAACAGCGCGCGCACGAGATGCCTCTGCAGACCCTGTGCCGCAAGCGCAACGCTCGCGGGGCCGGCGAACTCTGCGAGCTGCGTCATCTTAAGGCCCGGATAGCCGCAGGGATCGATGCGGCCGAAGGGCTCCATGTCCATGTGCACGTTGAGCGCAAGCCCATGATAGGAGCAGCCGCGCCGTATGCGAATGCCGAGGCTCGCAAGCTTGCGCTCACCGACATAGACGCCCGGCGCCCGGGCGCGGCTGTGCGCCCGAATGCCCAGCTCCGCCGCATAGTCGATGACGGATTTTTCCAGCGCACTCACGAGGTCGCGCACGCTCAAGGCGGCACGCTTCAAGTCGATGAGAGGATAGACGACGAGCTGGCCCGGGCCGTGATAGGTGACCTCTCCGCCACGATCGATCTGCAGCACGGGAATGTCGCCGGGTGAGATGAGGTGCGCGCGGCTTGCGTTCATCCCCAGCGTGAAGATGGGCGCGTGCTCAAGAAACCAGATCTCATCCATGCTGTGCGCACTGCGCTCGGCGGTGAAGCGCTGCATGGCGCGCCAGCAGGACTCGTAGTCCACGCGGCCCAGCTGGCGGATGAGCGGCGCGGGCAGCCGGTGCGCAGGCGCGTCCGCTTCGCAGGATGGCGCAGCGCCGGCGGCCGACGCGCTCACGGTGTGCCGCCCGCAGCCGCGTGCTCGAGACCCGCGTTGTTGCGATTGAGCGCCTGCTCCGCGCGATAGCTCGAGCGCACCAGAGGTCCCGCGACGCATTCGAGAAAGCCGCGCGCGAGCGCCCACTGGCGGTAAGTGGCAAATTCCTCCGGGGTCACGAAGCGCTCGACGGGAAGATGATTGACGGTGGGCCGCAGGTACTGGCCGAGGGTCACGAGGTCGACGCCCGCCGCGCGCACCTCGTCCAGCGTCTGCGCAATCTCCGCTTCGGTCTCGCCCAGGCCGAGCATGACGCTCGTTTTGGTCAGCACCTGCGCGCGGTGCCGCTTGGCGAATTCGAGCACCCGCAGGGTCTGCGCGTAGCCGGCGCGCGGATCGCGCACCGGATGCGTGAGCCGGCGCACGGTCTCAATATTCTGCGCGAACACGTCGAGCCCCGCATCCACCACCGTGCGCACATCGTCGAGATTGCCCTGGAAGTCGGGCGTGAGCGCTTCCACCGCCGTTGCCGCGTTGTCCTCCTTGATCGCGCGAATGCAGGCGGCGTAGTGGCCGGCGCCGCCGTCAGGTAGGTCATCTCGATTGACGGAGGTGAGCACCACGTAGCGCAACTTCATGAGCGCGACGCTGCGCGCGACGTTCGCCGGCTCCTCGGGATCGAGCCAGCCCCTGGGGTTGCCGGTGTCGACCGCGCAGAACCGGCAGGCGCGCGTGCACACCGCACCCATCAGCATGAGGGTGGCGGTTCCGGCGTTCCAGCACTCGCCGATGTTCGGGCACTTGGCCTCCTCGCAGACAGTGGCGAGCCGATGCTCGCGCACGATCGTGCGCACCGTGCTGAAGCGGGCTCCCGATGGCGCCTGTGCCCGCAGCCATGCAGGCTTGCCCCCAAGGTTCGGCCGCTCGACCCCGGCGCGCGCCTTGACGCCGTCGCGAATGGCCGTAAAACCCTGGGGCGTCAGGTACTTCTCGCCGCTGCCGACATGCGCCGCGGCCCCGCCGCCTGCAGTCTTCTTGATCTCGGGCATGGCGGCATTGTACGGCGAAACCCCGGGCGCCCGCAGTTCCGCGCTAGCGCCGTGTGGCGGCGCGCGCGCGCAGCCGCATATCCAACGCATGCAGCCGCTCAGGCGTGCCCACGTCCCACCACTGCCCGCGGTACAGCTCCCCGCGCAGGTTGCCCGCGGCGATGGCGCGCTCAAGGAGGGGCAGCAGAGGAAACTTGCCGGGCGTGGCGCCTGCAAAGAACTCCGGCCGATAGACGCCGATGCCCGAATAAGTCAGCCGCTCGGTCGCGCGCGCGACGATGACGTCGCCGTCGAGAGCAAAGTCGCCCTGCGGGTGATGTGCCGGATTGGGCACCAGCACGAGCCGCGCCACCGCGCCGCCGTCCACTTCCGGGTCGAGCGTCAGTCGACGCCAATCAAAGTCGGACCAGACATCCCCATTCACCACGAAGAACGCCCCGGGACCCAGGAGCGGCAGCGCATTGAAGATCCCGCCGCCGGTTTCGAGCGCCTGCGCGCCCTCATCGGAGTAGCGGATCCGCACGCCGTAGCGGCCACCGTCACCCAAGGCCGCGCGCAGGCGCTCGCCAAGCCAGGCAAGATTGATGACGATGTCGAAGATCCCGGCACGCGCGAGCGCCTCGAGGTGATAGGCGATCAACGGCCGGCCCGCCACCGGCAAGAGTGGCTTAGGAACGACGTCTGTGAGGGGCCGCATGCGCTCACCCCGGCCGGCCGCAAGCACGAGCGCCTTCATCCTTGCGCCTGCGTCGCGGCCGCCCGCGCATTGGCGCGCAGCAACTCGGCCACTGCCCGCCGCTCGAGAAAGGCCCCGAGTGCCGCAAGTTCCGCATAGCGTGTGCAGGTGTCGCGCACATAGTCGAGCGTGCGTGGCAGATCCTGCAGGTAGCCGCGCTTGCCGTCGCGGTGCCACAGACGGGCAAATATGCCGAGCACCTTGAGGTGGCGCTGCACGCCAACGAGCTCGAAGTCGCGCACAAACTGCGGCCCAGAAGCTGCGGCGAAGCCGCGCGCAATGAGCGCTGAGCGGTACCCGCTCACCCAGCCCTGCACGCGCGCGCGCGGCCAGCCGATGTAGCAGTCCTTCAAGAGGGACACGAGGTCATAGCCCACGGGGCCGCGCAGCGCGTCCTGAAAATCGATGACGCCGGGATTGCGCTCGGCGACCACCATGAGATTGCGCGAATGATAATCGCGATGCACGAATACCTGTGGCTGCGCCAGCGCCGCAGTAATCAGGAACTCGAACGCCGTATCCAGGATCTCCTGCTCCGCATCCGAGGGTTCAAAGCCCAGGTGCCTGCGGCAAAACCACTCCGGCATCAGGTGAAGCTCGCGCGCGAGGGCCTCGCGGTCATAGGGAGCAAGCTCGCTTGATGCTTCTTTGCCTTGCACCTGAATGTCGGCGAGCAGGCGCAGAGCGTCGGCATAGAGCGGCTCGGGATCAGCGGCCGACTCAAGTCGCTCAAGGTATGCAGTCGTGCCCAGATCCTCCAGCAGGAGCAGGCCGCGCGCCTCATCGCGCTCGTGCACCTGCGGCACATGAGCGCCGATCGAATCCAGTAATGCACTCACCCTGAGGTACGGGCGCACGTCCTCCTTGCCGGGCGGTGCGTCCATGACGATGTAAGTGCCCCGCGGCGTGAACACGCGAAAATAGCGGCGAAAGCTGGCGTCGCTCGAGGCGGGGAGAAGCCGCTCGTACGGCAGGCGCAGATCGCGTGACAGCCATTCGCGGATGATCTGCTGACGCGCGTCGGTTTGGACCATAGACGATTATAATCCGCCCACTCATGCTGCGTTCGGGCTCATCGTCGCGCCGCTACTGGGCCCTTCACCTTGCGGGCCTGCTCATTGGCGTGGCCGCCCCTGCAATTGCGGATGAGCTGATCTGTCCGTCCTCGGCGACCAGCCTCATCCACCCGGCAACCCCCGCTGCGGCGCGTATCGCCCCGGGCGCCGCGCGGATCGGAGCAGGCGCCCCTTTCGACATCACGAGCGACGCGGCGACTCTGGGCGTCGGCGGCGACACGATCCTTGAGGGGAACGTGCAGGTGCTGCAGGGGGATCGCGAGCTGCGCGCGAACCACGGGCACTACGACCCGACGCACACCGCATTCGAGCTCGAAGGCGGTGTCGAGTACAGCGACCCGCTCATACATGTCACGGGCGCCACGGGCAACTATGCGCAGAATGGGGGCGCAGACTTCAGCGCCGCGCAGTTCGAGCTGCATCAGCCGCCGTCGCGCGGCTCCGCCGACGTCATGCACTTGACGCCCGACGGCAAGATCCATCTGGAACATGTGCGCTTCACCACCTGTCCGAAGGAGGATGCGGTGTGGCAGCTGCGCGCGAACGAGATCGTGCTCGACACACACGATCGCATCGGCGCGGCGCACCAGACAAAGGTCGACTTCAAGGGGGTACCGGTTCTGTATCTGCCGTATCTGTCCTTTCCCCTCAGCAGCGATCGCAAGAGCGGCTTCCTCTTCCCCACGATCGGCAATTCATCCACCAGCGGGCTGCAGATTGCCGTGCCGTACTACTGGAACATCGCCCCCAATCTCGACGCCACCATCGAGCCCATGGAGTATCAAAAACGCGGCGTGGATCTGGGCGGCGAGGTGCGCTACCTGACGAGCGCCGAGCACGGCGAATTCGCTTTTGACTTCCTGCCCAATGACCGGCTGGACAACGGCGAGGATCGCAGTTACATCAAGCTGCGACACGTGACGGAGCTGCCGGATGACTTCCGGCTGAGCATCAACGCTGAGAACGTGAGCGATCAGGAATACTTCCAGGACTTCTCGCAGGGCACCGCGGCGACGAGCACCGCCTTTCTCGAGCGCTCGGCGCGCCTCACCTACCGCGATGAGAACTGGCGCCTGTCGGCGGACCTGCAGCAGTTTCAGACGCTGGTGCCGACGGACATCCTCAGCACCTTTGAGCGTCCCTATGCGGAAGTGCCCCGCATCGTCGCTGACGGCAACTTTGCCCTGGGAAACGCCGAGCAGCTGCGCTATGGTTTCGACTCCGAACTCGTCGACTTCACGCGCGCAGTCGGCGTGAAAGGCTGGCGCTTTGATCTCCTGCCGGCAGTGTCGCTCGATTTCAGCACCCCCGGGTACTTCGTGCGTCCGGGAGTTGCCTGGCGCTTCACGCAGTACGCCCTTGCCGATACGGCCCCGGGGCAGGAGAGCTCGCCCTCGCGTGCGCTGCCTACCGCCAGCGTCGATGCGGGACTGCTGTTCGAGCGCGAGGCGGGCGCACGCCTGCTGACGCTTGAGCCGCGCGTCCTGTACGTGTACACGCCCTATCGGGCGCAGGACCAACTGCCGTTGTTTGACACCGCGCTGCCGGATCTGAATCTGGTGGAACTCTACCGCACCAATCGCTACGTCGGCGCGGACCGCGTCGGGGACGCGGATCAGGTGAGCGTCGGCGCCACGAGCCGCCTGCTCGATGCCCACGATGGCACGCAGTTCCTCGCCGCCACCCTCGGGCAGATCTACTACTTCAAGACCCCGCGCGTGCTCTTGCCGGACGAGTTGCCCGAGACCGGCGGCAGTTCCGACATGGTCGCGCAGCTGGACCTCACGGCCTACAAGCACTGGAGCGCGAATCTGGACCTAGAATGGGACCCGCGAGACTTTGCCGGCGAGCGCACCGAGGCGAGCGTGCAGTATCATCCGGCGCCGCAGCAGGTGCTGAACCTCACCTATCGCCTGCAGCGCGACCGGCTGCGACAGGTTGAAGGCTCCGGCGCCTGGCCCGTTGCCAGGAACTGGAACGCGTATGCCCGCGTGGTCTACTCGCTCCTTGATCAGAAGATGCTCGATCAGTTCGCCGGGTTCGAGTACGGCGCATGCTGCTGGAAGCTGCGGCTCGTCGGGCGTCGCTATCTGAACAATCCCCAGGGGCGCGAGGCCACGGGGGTGTATTTGCAGGTGGAACTCACAGGCCTTGCCAGTGTCGGATCAGCGGCGGATGCTCTGCTGACCGAAGCCATACCGGGCTACAAGCCCTCGCAGGTAACGCATTGATTCATAAGGGATACAGTGTCATGCAGCGCATTCTCGCCGGGGTCGCCGTCACTTTGCTGGTACAGAGCATCGCCCAGGCTCAGACCCGCGAGCTCGCCACCAAAGGTGAACTGCTCGATCGCGTGGCGGCGGTCGTCAATGATGGCGTGGTCCTCTCGAGCGAGCTGGATGAACAGATCGCGGCCATATCAGAGCGCCTGCGCGCGCAGAAGCTCGAGCTGCCGCCGCAGAACGTGCTGCGCCAGCAGGTGCTCGAGCGACTGGTCCTGGAGCAGATCGAACTGCAGCGGGCGGACAAGGCCGGCATGAAGATCCCGGACGAGGCCCTGAACAACGCGCTGCAGGAGGTTGCGCAGCAAAACCACATCGAGCTGTCGAAGCTGCCCGAGGCACTTGCCGCCCAGGGAATCGACTATCCCTCGTACCGCATCAGCATGCGCAAGGAGCTCACCTTGAGCCTGCTGCGGCAACGCGACGTCCTGCAGCGCATCAGCATCACGCCGCACGAGATCGATCAGTACCTGGAGAAGCAGAAGAACGCACCCTCGGAGAAAAACGAGTACAACGTATCGCACATCCTGATTGCCGTACCGCAGGCAGCGACCGCCAACGAGCTCGACACCGCCGACAAGCGCGCTCAGGAGGTCTACCAGAAGGCAAAGAGCGGCGAGGACTTCGCCAAGCTTGCGGTCGCCTATTCAAATAGCCAGGACGCCCTCGACGGTGGCGCTCTTAACTGGCGCAAGGGCACCGAGCTTCCCACCTTCCTCACCGACGTCGTGATGAAATTGAAGCCGGGCGAGGTCGCCGAGCCGCTGCGCACACCCACGGGATTTCACATCGTCAAATTGAACGAGATGCGCGGCGCCAACCAGCAGGTCATCGTCAATCAGGTGCACGTGCGCCACATTCTGATGAAGACCAACGAACTGGCTGACGATGCAACGGTGCGGCAAAAGCTCACCGAGCTGCGCGCCCGCGTGTTGAAGGGCGACGACTTCGCAGGCCTCGCGCACACGAGCTCCGAGGATCCGGGCTCGGCCTCCGAAGGCGGAGATCTCGGCTGGACCGGCCCGGGCAGCTACGTGCCCGAATTCGAGCAGGTGGTGGCGGGGCTCAAGGACAAAGAGATCAGCGAGCCCTTCAAGACACAATTCGGCTGGCACATCGTGCAGCTGCTGGGCAGGCGGGAGTTCGACAACACTGACGAGCTGAAGCGCAAGCACGCGGTTGATGAGATCCGCGCCAGCAAGGCGGATGAAGAGACGGAGCTATGGCTGCGACGTCTGCGCGATGAAGCCTACGTCGAACTTAGGGTCTGAACTTCCGCGAATCGCGCTCACCTGCGGCGAACCTGCCGGCGTAGGCCCGGAGCTGTGTCTGGCGATCGCGTGCCAGGAATTCTCCTGCGACCTTGTGTGTCTGGGCAGTCTCGAACTGCTGCAGGAGCGCGCGCGCTGCATCGGCTCGGCGGTGAGCCTGCGGCGCTATGACCCGCACAGCCGCGCACGGCACGCCCCGGGCACGCTTGCGGTCTATGACCATGCCCTGGCCGCGGCCAGCATTCCCGGCACGCTTGATGTGCGCAACGCCCCCTACGTACTGAGGGTGCTTGATCGGGCGATAGACGGCGCGCTGGCGCGCGAATTCGACGCCATCGTGACCGCGCCCGTGCACAAGGGCCTCATCAATGACGCGGGCACGGCCTTTACCGGTCACACCGAGTACCTGGCGCAGCGCACGCATACGCCGCGCGCAGTGATGCTGCTCACGACCGGCACGCTGCGTGTTGCGCTTGCGACGACTCATCTGCCGCTGAAGGATGTGAGCGCGGCGCTCAGCATCGAGCTCATCTGTGACGTCCTTGAGATCCTGAACCGGGATCTCATGCGGCGCTGGGGCTTGGCGGCGCCGCGCATTGCGGTGTGCGGCTTGAATCCTCATGCGGGCGAAGGCGGCCACATGGGTGATGAGGAAGTGCGCCTCATTGCGCCGGCGATTGCACGCGCGCGCGTGCGCGGCATCGCGGCAAGCGGCCCGGTGCCCGCGGATACGATTTTCGTGCCGCAAATCCTCGCCGGCTACGACGCGGTGCTCGCCATGTACCATGATCAGGGCCTGCCGGTGGTCAAACATGCCGGTTTTGCAAGCGCCGTCAACGTAACCCTTGGATTGCCCATCGTGCGCACCTCCGTCGACCATGGCACGGCGCTGGAGCTGGCGGGCACGGGGCGCGCGGACCCCGGCAGCTTCACCGCCGCGGTGCGCCTGGCGCTCGCGCTGGCGGCACGGCGCACCCAGAGCGCCTGAGGATTGCATGCGTGCCAGAAAGCGCTTCGGGCAGCATTTCCTGCACGACCCTGCGGTGATCCGCCGTATCGTGCAGGCGGTGGCGCCGCAGGCGGACGGCCACCTCGTCGAGATTGGTCCCGGCCGCGGCGCGATGACGCAGCTGCTGCTTGAGGCGCATGGTGCGCTCGATGCGATCGAGATCGACCGGGATCTGGCCGCGCTGCTGCGCGAGCGCTTCGCGCACGCAAGCGGCTTCGTGCTGCACGAAGCCGACGCACTTGAATTTGACTTTGCGGCGCTCGCGCGCCAACGCGGCGCGCGCCTGCGCATCGTCGGCAACCTGCCCTACAATATTTCCACACCGCTCTTGTTTCACCTGCTCGCGAACAGCGCGGTGCTAACGGACATGCATGTGATGCTGCAGCGCGAAGTGGTCGAGCGCCTGGTCGCGCGTCCTGGAGGCGGCGACTATGGACGGCTCACCGTGATGCTCGCGCCGTGGGTGCATATCAAGCGGCTCTTCGACATCGGCCCTGGGGCATTTCAGCCGGCACCGCGGGTGTGGTCGGCCGTAGTGCGCATTACGGTGCGGCCCACGCCGGCATTTGTCGTCAGCCCACATTTCGCCCAGGTCGTCGCTGCCGCCTTCGGCCATCGCCGAAAGACGCTGCGCAATGCACTGAAAGGGGTCGTGAGCTCAAGCCTGATCGACTCCTGCCAGCTCGACGGCGGCGTGCGCCCGGAGACACTTTCTCCTGAGGCCTTCAACATATTGGCGCGAACTCTGGATACGTGCGCGCAGTCCTAAGCTAAGGTAGGCTGCACTTCGGCCGAGCGAGTCCGTACATGTCCGTTTATCGCCGCATCCTCGTCATCGTCGATCTGAGCTATGACAGCTTGCCGATCGGGCGCAGGGCACAGGCGATTGCGGAGCGCTTCGCGGCGGAGGTTGAATTCCTGCACGTGGTCGAGCTTATCCCTCTGGAACCCGTCGGCGAGACTCTCATGCCCTCGGTGCAGATTGAAGAAGAACTGGTCGCACGGGCGCGTACGCGCCTGGCGGCGTTCGCTTCTGAACTCGGGTTGCCGGATGCGCATTGTCAAGTCGAAATCGGCAACGTGAAGGCCGACATCGTCAGGATCGCGCGCGAGCGCGGCGCGGATCTCATCGTACTCGGCAGTCGCGAGCGCCACGGACTGTCGATTCTGGTCAATTTCACCGAGGATACCGTTCTGCACGCAGCCCCTTGTGATGTACTGGCGGTGCGCGTGGGCGCGGTGGGGAAATGAAATGACTATGAACGAGCCTCGGGAAACGGTAGTACACAGGATCCGCGTCGACGTCGAGACGAGCTACCTGGATGAGCAGTCCGAGCCGCGCGAAGGGCGCTATGTCTTCTCCTACACCATCACCATTCAGAACGAAGGCCAGATTCCGGCTCGGCTCCTGACCCGCCACTGGCTCATCACCGACGCGAACGGCAAGGTACAGGAAGTGCGCGGTGACGGCGTGGTCGGAGAACAGCCCTATCTGAAGCCGGGCCAGGGCTTTCGCTACTCGAGCGGCGCCGTTATCGAAACTCCGGTCGGCGCCATGCAGGGCAGCTACCAGATGTTGAGCGATGACGGCCAGCGCTTCGACGCCTCGATCCCGCCGTTCCGGCTCGCCATGCCGGGTGTCTTGCAGTAGCGACGCTTGGCGCGCTACGCCATCGGCGACATCCAGGGCTGCTATGCCCAGCTGCGCTCACTCGTCGAACGGTTGAGCTTCTCGTTGGATCGCGATCAGCTGTGGTTCGTGGGCGATCTGGTCAATCGCGGCCCACGCTCGCTCGAGGTGCTGCGCTACGTCCGTGGGCTCGGCGACAACGCAGTGGTCGTCCTCGGCAATCACGACCTGCACCTACTCGCGCTCGCCCACGGGCGCCACAAGCGCAGATCCGGCGATACGCTGGATGAGATCTTTGACGCCCCCGACCGCGACACGCTCCTCGCGTGGCTCATCACGCGGCCGCTGGCGCATTTCGATACGGCCCGCGGCGACCTGCTAGTGCACGCGGGCGTCGTCCCGCAATGGAGCGCGGCCGTAACGGTAGAGCTGGCAGGCGCCGTGAGCGCAGAGCTTGCGCGTAATCCGCGCGACTTCTTCGAGTGCATGTATGGCGACCATCCGGATCGCTGGAGCCCTGAGCTGCGCGGCATCGAGCGGCTGCGCTTCGCGGTCAATGCGCTCACCCGCATGCGCCTGTGCACGGTCGACGGACGCATCGATGTGAAGATGAAGGGGCCGCCGAATGAGGCGCGCCTTCCCTACCGCCCCTGGTTCGAGCATGAGACGCGCTTGAGCCGCGATGTGCGGGTCATCTTCGGCCACTGGTCGGCGCTCGGCCTGATGCAGGCGCACGGTGTAGTCGGGCTCGACACCGGCTGCGTGTGGGGCGGATCACTCACGGCGCTCGATCTGGACGACGCTTCCGCGCTGCCCGTATGCGAGACCTGCGCGCAGCTTTAGCGCGGTTTCCAGTGCAGTTGGATCTGTGTGGTTGCCCTCGTGTAGACGCCCGGCGCGAGCTCGAGGTCGATCGGCTGCCCAGCCCCCTGGGCGACGGACATAATCACGCGTTGCTCACCGCGCACTTCCAGGACCCCGATTGACCCAGGTGCCACGCGAAAGCCGAGCCGCACCGGCCACGGCGCGCCCGCGCGCGGCTGCAGAACCAGACTGCCCTCCGGCGCTGCGGCCTCAAGGTCGATGAGCAGAGTGTTGCGCTTCCAATATTGAGGAAACGCTGCCGCCGCGCCATTGTCCATGGTGAGGATGACCTCGTTGACCGGCACCGGCGGCGGCGGCGTCTTGTGCGTCCAGGGCCAGTGCACCGCGGTGAGATGACTGCAGCCGGCCAGGAACACGCCGGCGAGCGCTGGGAGGATAAAACTCACCCGATTGCGACGATTTATACCCGCCATAATTAAAACTCCGCGACTCTTGCGTACCATACGCCGATCAACTTCGGGACACACGCCATGCCATCCCTGCTGCCCCTGAACCTGCTGCGCTGGATCGAGGAGAACCGCGCGCACCTGAAGCCGCCGGTCGGCAACCGGCGCATTTTCCGCGACAGCGAGTTCATCATCATGGTCGTCGGCGGACCCAATGCGCGCCGCGACTACCACGTCGATCCAGCCGAGGAGTTCTTCCATCAGCTGCAGGGGGATATGCTGCTGAAGACCATAGAGGATGGCCGCGCGGTGGATGTGCCGATCCGCGCGGGCGAGATCCTATTGCTGCCGCCACGCGTGCCGCATTCGCCGCAGAGGAGCGCGGATACCGTGGGGCTCGTGATCGAGCGCGAGCGGCGCGCGGGAGAGCTCGACGGTTTTCAGTGGTACTGCGATAGCTGCGGCAAACTCCTGTACGAGGAGTTCATCGCGCTCACCGATATTGAAAAGGAGCTGCCGCTGCTCTTCGAGCGCTTCTACGCGAGCACCGAGCGGCGCACTTGCAGCAGCTGCGGCGCGCTCATGCAGCGCCCCGCCGGCGCGCGTACGGACTGAGCATGTCCTTCGAAGCGACATTCGAGTGCGCGAGAGGCCTCGACGAGGCAGACGGCCTGCGCTCTTTTCGCGCGCGCTTCGAGCTGCCGCACGACGCAAACGGCAAGCCGCTCATTTACCTCTGCGGCCATTCTCTCGGCCTCATGCCGCATGCCGCGCGCGCGCTCGTCACCCAGGAGCTCGATGATTGGGGCAACCTCGGCGTATTGGGCCATGAGTCGGCACGGCGCCCGTGGATCCCCTATCACGAGAACCTTGCCGCGGGGCTCGCCGCGCTCACCGGCGCCGCACCGCAGGAAGTGGTTGCGATGAATTCGCTGACCGTCAACCTGCATCTGATGCTCGCCGCGTTCTACCGCCCGCGCGGAAAGCGCAGGAAAATACTCATCGAGGCGGGCGCGTTCCCCTCCGACCGCCATGCGGTCGCTTCGCAGCTCGAATGGCATGGCCTGGATGCACACAACACTTTGATTGAGCTCGCCCCTGCCGCCATGGAAGACGCGGTGTCGGAGGAGGAGATCGAAGGCACGCTCAAGCAGATAGGCTCCGAGATCGCCCTCGTGCTCTGGCCCGGCGTGCAATATCGGACCGGTCAGGCCTTTGACCTTGCGCGCATTACGCGCGCGGCGCATCGCGCGCGCTGCCTCGTGGGTTTTGATCTGGCGCATTCGATCGGCAATACGGAGCTCGCGCTCTCGCAGTGCGGCGCCGATTTTGCCGTGTGGTGCAGCTACAAGTATCTGAATGCGGGGCCGGGCGCGATCGGCGGCTGCTTCATCCACGAGCGGCATCTGGGTACGACGGCGCGGGCGCACCTCGCAGGCTGGTGGGGCCACGATGCGACCACGCGCTTCCTCATGCGTCCGGAGTTCCACGCCGCCGCCGGCGCGCCCGGCTGGCAGCTCAGCAATCCCCCCATTCTCTCGGCGGCGCCGCTCGTGGCCTCGCTCGGGATTTTCACGGAAGCGGGTCTCGCGCGCCTGCGGGAGAAGTCGATCGCGCTGACAGGATTTCTCGAATTCCTGCTCGAACCGCTCGCGCCAGCCGTGCGGATAATCAGCCCGCGTGAGCCCTCCGAGCGCGGCTGCCAGCTCTCGTTGAGCGTCTCCGGTGGGCGGCAAGTCTTCGAGCGCTTGGGCGCCGCAGGGATCGTTTGCGACTGGCGCGAACCGGGCACCCTGCGCGTCGCACCCGTGCCGCTCTACAACCGCTTCGAGGATGTCTGGCGCTTCAGCGAGCAGTTGGCGCAGGTGCTCGGAAGAGAAGCTTGAGCGCGCTTGCGCCACAGCCGGTGAACATTATCGGCGCGGGACTCGCAGGATCGCTCTTGGCGCTGCTGCTGGCACGGCGCGGATTCGCCGTCAGCCTGTACGAGCGCCGCTCCGACCCCCGGCGCACGCCAGGAGCTGCGGGCCGCTCCATCAATCTCGCGCTCGCTGCACGCGGCATCCGCGCACTGCAGCGCGCCCGCATCATGCACTCCATCCGGCCGCTGCTCATCGGGATGCGCGGCCGCATGCTGCACGATCGACTGGGGAAGTGCGAGCTGCAGCCCTATGGGCGATCGGCGCAGGAAGTCATCTACTCCGTCGACCGCGCGGCATTGAACCGTGCGCTCCTCGATGAGCTCGCGCGCCATCCGCAGGTGGAGATTCACTTCGAGCAAACCTGCCTGGGCACCGATCTGACCAGCGACGCACTGTCATTCCGCGACGCGGCCTCCGGCCTGGCCTACGAGAGGCCGCTGACGCCTACGATTGCAGCCGATGGCGCAGGCTCCGCCGTGCGCGCGAGTCTCGCCGCAGCGCACGCCGTGAGCGCGCGCGAACTGCCCCTCGATCATGACTACAAGGAACTCACCATACCGGCCGAGCACGGCCGGCCGGTACTCGATGCGCAAGCCCTGCACATCTGGCCGCGCGGCGGATTCATGCTGATCGCACTGCCCAACATCGGCGGCAGCTTCACGGCTACCTTGTTCCTGCCGCGCACGGGCGCGGCCAGTTTTGCCGCGCTCGCCACCCCTGCGCACATCCGCGAGTTCTGGCTGCGGGAGTTCCCGGACGCGGTGGCGCTCATGCCGGATCTCATCGACGAGTTCACGCAGCACCCGCTGGGGCAGCTGGGCACCGTGAATTGCGTGCCGTGGCACGCCGACGGCCGCGTGCTCCTCCTCGGTGACGCCGCCCACGCCATCGTCCCATTCCATGGGCAGGGCATGAACGCTGCCTTCGAGGATTGCCTGGCGCTCGATGATCTCCTCGACGCGCACGCGCACTGGCAGCTCGTATTTGACGACTTCGAGCGGCGCCGGCGGCCGAACGCCGAGGCCATCGCGCTGATGTCGCTCGAGAACTATGAAGAGATGCGCTCCACGGTCCTGGACGCAGTCTTCCGGCGCCAGCAGCAACTCGCGCTCGAACTCGAGGAGCGTTATCCGAACCGATTCATCCGCCGCTACTCGATGGTGATGTTTCACCCGGAGATCCCGTACGCCGAAGCGCTGCGGCGCGGCGCCGTCCAAGCGGGCCTCATTGCGGCGATTGACCGTGAACCGGGGCGCGCCGCAGCGCTTATCGATGAGCATCTGCCGCCCATCATCTGATGTGCGCTTTCGCTAGGCGGCGCGCCGCTCGAGCGTGCGGAAAGTCATTGCATGCGCATGATCGGCATCCGCCGCATGGTCGATCCGTTCAATCTCGCGCCACTGCTCGGGTGCCAGCGGCGGGAACTGCGTGTCGCCCGGTATTACGGCCTGCACGTCGGTGAGATAGACGCGCTCGGCCAATGGCAGAACGAGCCTGAATAGCTCCGCGCCGCCAATCACGACGAGTTCCGCTGCGCCGCCCGCATGGGCGAATGCATCATCCAGGCTGTGCACGGCGAGGGCTCCAGGCGCCTGCCACGCCGGATCGCGCGTCAGCACGAGATTGAGGCGACCGGGCAGCGCGCGCCCGATCGACTCAAAGGTGCGCCGGCCCATCAGCATGGGCTTGCCCATGGTCAGTGCCTTGAACCTGCGCAGATCCGCGGGCAGGCGCCACGGCAGCGCGTTATCCCGCCCGATCACGCCGTTCAGAGCGCGCGCGACGATGAGGCTCACCGACGGGCGGCCGGCCCCGGCCATGAAACCTCATACCTCCACGGCAGTGGTGAGGATGACAAGACCGCGCGAGGGCATGCGAAAGAATTCGGCCGCCTGGGTGCTGCGCCGCTGCATGCGCGCGAACATGCGCCGTTCGATGCCCGGCAACCCCAAGCGCGGACGCGCGCGCACCACGTGCTGGCCGACGAAAAATGAGCAGTCCTCCACGAACACACGCAGACCGCGCGTGCGGCACGCCTTCAATGCGTCACCGACGGCGGGCGTCTCCATGAATCCAAAGATTGCCGTGACGGCGTATACCTTGGGCAGCACCTCTTCGATCCGTACGCGGTCGGCCGGATCCTGGCGCGGCGCGCGCGTGATCTCAATATTCAGAACCAGGATGCGTTCGTGCGCGACATGGTTGTGCTCGAGATTGCGAATGAGCGCGGAGGGCACGATGCCGGCATCGCTCGCCAGGAATACGCCCGTTCCGGGTACGCGATAGACATCCTTGAGAAGCTTCGCCAGATCCGAACGGGGCAGCGCCATTCTCGACAGTGCGGCGCGCAGGTGCATGCGGCCGTTACGCCAGGTGGAGAAGACGCCGAACAATATCGCGCCCAACGTGAGCGGTATCCACCCGCCGTGATCGATCTTGGTGAGATTTCCCGCCATGAAGACGCAGTCCATCATGAGCAGCAGTCCGAACAGAGTCACCACCGTCCATGGCGGCCAGCTCCACTGCTTCATGGCAACAAATGCCCCCAGCACCGTCGTCACGATCATGGTACCGACGACCGCCACACCGTAGGCATTGGCCAGCGCATCGGATGAGCCGAAGCCGATGACGAAGGCCATCACCGCGATGAACAGGAGTCCGTTGATGACGGGTACGTAGATCTGCCCGAGCTCGAGTGCGGAGGTCTGCAGCACGCGCATGCGCGGCAGGAGATCCAGCTGCACCGCCTGGCGCGCAACGGAAAACGCCCCGGATATGACGGCCTGCGAGGCGATGACCGTGGCGGCAGTGGCGAGCACCAGCATGAACGGCAGCGTCGCGACAGGCACCAGCACGTAAAGCGGATGCTCGAGACTCTTGCCGGCGGTCATTGTGAGCGCGCCCTGGCCGTAGTAGTTGAGCAGCAGCGCAGGCCAGACGAGAAAAAACCAGGCGATGCGCACAGGCGTCTTGCCGAAATGCCCCATGTCCGCGTACAGAGCTTCCCCGCCCGTCAGCGCCAGAAACACGGCGCCCAGGATGGCGAGCGCCACTTCCGGCCGACTCACGAGGAGCGCAACGCCGTAGCGCGGGTCGACCGCCGCCAGGACCTCCGGATGCATGGCAATGGAGGCTCCTCCGGAAACGGCCAGCACCAGGAACCACAGAATCATGATGGGCCCGAAGAGCCGTGCCACGCGCTCCGTGCCGCGCCGCTGAAAGGCAAACAAGGCCGTGAGCACGCCGAGCGTAATGGGCACCGTCCAATGATCGAGTGAGGGTTTGATGAGCTCCAGACCTTCGACCGCGCTCAGCACGGAAACTGCCGGCGTGATGAGCGCATCGCAAAAGAAGAGCGCCGTGCCGGCAAGAGCGAGCCCGATAAGGAGGCGCGAGCTGCGCGCAGCGGGAACCAGGCGACGTTGCGCCAGCGCCAGGAGCGCGAGGATGCCGCCCTCGCCGTCATTGTCGGCGCGCATCATGACGACGACGTATTTGAGCGTGACCGAGATCGTCAGCGCCCAGAAGATAAGCGACAGCACGCCGAGGATGGCCGCAGGCCCATGCGAGCCGGTCGCTTTCAAGGATAGTTCGAACGCATAGATCGGGCTCGTGCCGATATCACCGTACACGATACCGGTCACGCCGATGACCGCAGGCAGCGTGCTGCGCTTCACCGGCTGGCGCTCGCGGTGCGCGGGCGATTTGTGGTTGCAGACTCGGCGCGCAGCGCGCGCTTGCGCTTGGCCTTCTTCTTCGCCGCGCGCTTCGCCGGCCACAGCATCGTGCCGCGGCAGGAGCGAGCACCGCAGCGGCAGGCAAATACCTCATCGACATTTGCGGGGTCATCCGCGTCGCGTTGAATCTGATAGTCGTAGGCCAGCTCCTCGCCCGCGGCGATGTTGCGCAGCGCTTCGATGAACACGCGCCCGCCCTGGATGACCGACTCGCAGTTGGGATCGCAGGAGTGGTTGATGAAGCGCGCCTCATTGCCGTCGACGCCGGCGTCGATTACGGTTTTGCGATCGACGATGAAGAGAAACGTGTGATTATCATTTTCATCTTTGTCTTCGTAGCGCTCGTCCGCCTGCGCGTGGGTGACGCGCTCGCCGGTGTACTCAATGATGCGCCTGCCCTTTCTGATCGGCCGCGCCGCGAAAGCGCCGGATCCGTGGACCTTCGAGCGCCGCACCGTGATGAGCGGCAGCTTTGCCGCCTGCGTTGCCATGATCAGACCGCCACCGGCGCGGCGATCGAGGGATGATGCTGGTAGTTCACGAATTCAAAATCCTCGTACTGGTAGTCGAATATCGTCGGCGGGCGCCGCTTGAGCAGAAGTTGCGGCGGCGGATAGGGCGCGCGCGCAAGCTGCACGTCGGCTTGCTCGAAATGATTCACATACAGATGACAGTCGCCGCCCGTCCAGATGAACTCCCCGGGCTCAAGATCGCATTGCTGCGCAAACATGTGCGTCAACAGTGCGTAGGAGGCGATATTGAAAGGCACGCCGAGAAACACATCTGCGCTTCGCTGGTAGAGCTGGCACGACAAGCGGCCGTTGGCGACATACAGCTGGAACAATGCGTGACATGGCAGCAGCGCCATACGCGCAAGCTCGCCGACGTTCCACGCGCTCACCATGATCCGCCGCGAATCCGGATTTTTGCGCAGCGCATTCACCGCCAACGCAATCTGGTCGATCGTGGATCCATCGCTCGCAGGCCACGCCCGCCACTGCTTGCCGTACACGGGCCCCAGATCTCCTGCACTGTCAGCCCACTCATCCCAGATCGTGACGCCATGCTCGCGCAGATAGGCGATATTGGTATCGCCCCTCAACATCCACAGCAGCTCGTAGATCACGGAGCGCACGTGAATCCTCTTGGTCGTGAGGAGCGGGAAGCCCCGGGCGAGGTCGAAGCGCATCTGCCGGCCGAAAACCGACAGCGTGCCGGTACCGGTGCGGTCGGCCTTGCGGGCGCCCGCGGCACGCAAATCGCGCAGGACCTCTAGGTACTCTCTCATTACGCGGCAGTGTTGCCCGAGGGAACGCGGCGCTGATACGCGACTGCGAGCAGGATGACCCCCACTAGAATCATGGGGAACGACAGGATCTGCCCCATCGTGACCCACCCCGCGGCGAGGTAGCCCAGGTGCTCATCCGGCACGCGCACGAACTCGATCGCAGAGCGTGCGGTCCCGTAGAGCACTAGAAAAAGCCCGGAAGGGGCAAGGCGTGGACGCGGCCGCGAGGTAAACCACCACAGCACCACGAACAGCACCAAGCCTTCCAGAAACGCCTCGTAGAGCTGTGAGGCGTGCCGTACCTGCCCGTCGACCTTGAAGCCCCAGGGCACGTTCGTGGGCTTCCCCCACAGTTCACCGTTGATAAAGTTGCCGATGCGCCCGGCCATGAGCCCGATGCCGGGCAACGGTGCCCCGAAATCAAAGACATCGGCGATGTTGCGGCCCTGGCGGACGGCGAAGATCGCAATCGCCGCGAGCACGCCCAAGAGACCGCCGTGAAAGGACATGCCGCCCTCCCAGATCTTGAGCGGGTACCAAGGATCGTTCTCCCAGTAGCTCAAGCCGTAGAACAGCACGTAGCCTATGCGCCCTCCGAGGATCACCCCGAGCATCGCATAAAACACGAAATCATCGACATCGCTCGCCTTCCACGTCGACCCCGGCCGGGTGGCCCTTACGCGAGCGAGCCACCACCCGGCCCCGAATCCGATGAGGTACATGATCCCGTACCAATGCACCTTGACCGGACCCACTTCGAAGGCAATGGGGTTGAAAGCGTGGTATTCGAGCATGGGCGAAATTGTAGCTGTTTCGCACCCCCATGGGCATGCCTTGCGCTGCTCCCGACTCGGCATGCGCCGCTTGCGCGGCGCCGCTCAGGAGCACACGCCGGGGCTATGGATCCTCGCGGATGACGCGACAGAAGAACGCCTTCAAATAACGCGTCTCGGCAATCGCCGGATGCACAGGATGGTCCGGGGATTGACCGCCGGTCTCGAGAATCTGCACGAACCGGCTGCTGTGGCGCGCGGCCGCCTGAATCGCCCCGGCAAGCTCATCCTGAGTCAAGTGATAGGAACAGGAGCAGGACACGAGTAGGCCGTCAGCGTCGATGAGATTGAGAGCAAGCTGATTGAGCTTGCGATAGGCCGCGATGCCCTGCGGAATGTCTTTTTTGCGCTTGATGAAGGCAGGCGGATCCAGGATCACGACGTCAAAGCGCGCACCGGCTTCGCGCAACTGTTTCATCGCATCGAACGCATCGGCGCGCGTGGTCTCGAGCTGCACAGCGTTGGCTTGCGCATTGCGCGCGGCAAATCCCAGTGCAAGCTCCGAGGAATCGACACAGCGTGCTGCGCCGGCGCCGTTCTTCAACGCCGTGATGGCCCACGCGCCGGCATAACTGCAGACATCGAGCACGCGTGAACCGGCCGGCAGGTAACGCGCGAGGCGACCGCGATTCGCCGTCTGATCGTAGAACCAACCGGTCTTCTGGCCCTGGCGCAGGGGCGCCGTGAACTGCACACCCGATTCGACGACGTTGATCTCATCCGGCACGGAACCAAAGGCAACCTCGACGTATTCTGGCAGTTGCTCAAGATCGCGCGCGCCCGAATCGTTCTTCCAGAGGAATCCTGCTGGATTCAGGACCTCGCGCACCGCTTCTTCAACATCACTCTTGAGCGCTTCCATGCCGGCGGTAGAGATCTGGCCCACGACGATGCCGTCATAACGGTCGAGCACGAGCCCGGGCAACGCGTCGGATTCGCCGAAGAAGAGGCGCCCGTACTGCTGCGCACCAAGCCGCACGCGCAGTGCGAGAGCCGCTGTCAGTCGATCGATGATGAGCGAGCGGTCGAGCCGCTCGGCGGGATGTCTGCCCACTATGCGCGCGCAGATGAGCGCGTGCGGATTCACATAGGCAATGCCCAAGAACTGGTCGCGGTCGGAGTGAATTTGCACTGCGGCGCCCGCCTTGAAGTCGACGAGCGGGGTCGCAGCATTATCGATTTCATTGCTGAAAACCCACAAATGTCCAGCGCGGATCCGGCGGTCCTCTCCCCGCTTCAGCCGCAACACGGGCAGTGGCGGAGAAATTGAGGAATTAGCCATTTAATCAGGATCGCTCGAACGGGCAGTAGGTGAAAGTATACCTAACATGCTGCTCAAACCGGCACGTTCCACGAAAGCGCGGGCGCCACTGTCCCCAACCTGCAAAACCGCTCGAATCCGTTCATCGCACCACAAATGCACTCGGTCAACGAAAAGGAACGCTGACGCTATCCCACGCGCATCGGGTATCTACTTCATCGTGTGCAAGGCAACTGGCAAGTTCTACGTAGGCAGCGCCATAAATCTCCACGAACGGCGGCGCTCTCATTGGACCGCGCTACGCTGCCGAACTCACGCAAACAAATACTTGCAGCACGCGTGGAACCGGCACCGCGAGGCGCACTTTGAGTTCAAAGTCGTGGAGTTCGTTAGGCCTTCGCGGCTTCTTGCCACGGAACAATCCTGCCTGAATGAGACTAACTGCATTGATCGCAGCATCGGCTTCAATATCCTACCGCGCGCCCTTTCCTCGTCGAACCTCGTTGCGCAGACACGAACCGGATTCTTCGACCCGAGCGGCCGACCCGTAACAATCAAAAATCTGCACAAGTTTTGCCGCCAAAATCGCTTCGAATCTACAGCTATGTCGCGATTGTACAAGGGCGGCAACAAACTAAAGTCCCATAAAGGCTGCATGCATAAGAACAGCGTGCGCCTGCGCGAGTATGTGAAAACATACGAGGGATTTATCAAACCTGATCGAAAGCGTGCCGGAAAGATTATTAATCTCGCTGCCTTTTCACGCAGACATCGGCTAAACGCTTCACACATGCTCGCGGTTGCCCATCGCAGAATCGCAACGCACCGCGGATGGACTCACACAAACGGGAGGGAGCCTCTCACACCAAAGAAACACAGCGGCTTCATTAGGCCCGATGGGCGACGAACCGTTATAATCAATCTTGCAAGATTTTGCCGAGAGAACGGTTTGAGTGTGGTTCATATGCATAATTTAAGAAGCGGAATTCGTCGGATCCACACGGGATGGACCTGGAGCTCCGCATGAAATCCAGGCATCTCAACGAGGATGGCTCGGCGAAGTACAC
>Ga0302324_100007420_pt1 | contig 23311 bp, 16 predicted proteins | sample Palsa_T0_1_FD_201949 | JGI IMG/M metagenome (GOLD analysis project Ga0302324, IMG submission 201949) | Peat permafrost microbial communities from Stordalen Mire near Abisko, Sweden - Palsa_T0_1 | ecosystem: Environmental > Terrestrial > Soil > Palsa > Peat permafrost | place: Sweden: Abisko... | reverse complement strand
TCCGCCACCGCCAGTCGAAGCCGACCCCGGTCCCACGCTCCCATCCCCGCCCTTTCCCGGGGCGCCCGCCCCTCCGCCAGTAACGCCCGCACGACTTCCCCCTGGCGAGCCTCCGAGGTTATCCGTGCCAGAAACGGAGAACTCGCCGTTCCGGTTGCCCGCCGGCAACATGATTTGCGACATCGCCATAGCCCCCGAAGGATCGGAGCTGATCACGGCCAGCGTTGTAGAATCCCCGGACGTGGCCGCGCTCACATTCGGCGCCTGGATATTGCCTGTGCCGCTGCTGCTCTTCCGCGCGGCTGCCGCTTGCGCCACCGGCACGGGCATGGACGGCTTGAAAGTGGATGGCGTAATGAACGCCATCACCGGGTTGGCTGTCTTCTCCTGCGTAGGAGAAGGCGCAGGCTCCGCGGTCGATTGCCGGTCTCGTTGTGTGGGTCTGGCGGCGCTCGCATTGAATTGCAGGGGCGCCTTGGGCGCGTCGATCGGCTTTCCCAGAATGATATTGGGCAGTTTCAGATCGACGTTGATTTTGAGTTCCGGGGGGGATGACGGCTGAATGATTGTCTGGTGAAAATTGTCCGGGTGCGCTGGCTTGGAAACGATCGTAAGAACGCTTTGCGAAGTGCTGCTCCCGGGCGCGGGAGGGTGTTCCCGCACCGGTCCGTTTAATGGATGTCCCCCCGGCCCGGCGGGCGCGATGTGCGGCAAGGTCTTTGGCAACTTTTGCAGCGGCACGCGGTAGTAGATCACTTCGGGCTGCGGCTCCGGCGAATCGAAGGCATCCACATCGTCGGGAAACGCCTGGTGCAGGTAGACGATCACCAGAATCGCCGCTAAATGAAACGAGAGAGATGCGCTCAGCGAGCGCCCTCGAAAATACGCCCGTCCCGTTCGGCCGCGGAAGGGATAAACTCCCATTCTCGGCCCGCTCAGTTTCACCCGTTGGCACAAGGTTTTCAGAGAACTCCACCAGCGGAATGCCCCCGGGTCGCCTGGCACAACCAGACTCGGAGTCGTTCCGGAAACCGATTTCAGCGGATTTTCCGCGTCACGATCTCGCCGAAAGCGGAAAACCGCCGATCGCGGGCGCAAAAATCCGGCCGCTGGCTCCTCGGGATTTGGGGCGCTGGTATTCAGTGTCAGCAAGTAAAATGTCCGCGTGGGCAGGGGTATACAAACAGCTCGGCCTGACCGCTGATAGTAGTAGCACGCGTTATACCATGAAGCCATTTCTCCGGGAAATGGCCTGCTTGCAATGGCCCGAGGAAAAAATCATGGCGAAGAGTCACCGTTTGGAGACAAATCAACCCCGCCTTTGCGAGATATCGTTCACCGGACGCCTTTCGTTGATTCGACCCTCGATTTCCAAAGGCAACCGTTCTAAATGACTTACCTTCGCTCAAGTCCACGACTATTTTCCCCACCCCGGCGCATTTCGGTATTTCATTCCGCGTGCGGAAAATTTAATCTGGGTCCAGCCGTCGCAGCGCAAATATGAAAATCATCGACCTCCTATTCGGCCGGGCGCTCCCCACATCGATGGAACGCGCGGAGCTAGTAGGAGTTGCTACGGGCGTCGCCATCTTCGGCTTGGACGCGTTGAGCTCCGCCGCATACGGGCCCGAGGCAGCGCTCACGATTCTCACTCCCCTCGGCGCCCTCGGATCTTTCTACATCCTGCCGATCAGCCTGAGCATCATCGTCCTTCTGTGCATCGTCTATTTTTCTTACCGGCAGACGATCACCGCCTACCCGGGCGGAGGGGGATCGTACACGGTGGCCTCCGAAAATCTCGGCGCCTACCCGGGCCTTCTCGCCGCCGCCGCTCTGATGATCGATTACATCCTCACAGTGGCCGTCGGCATTTCCGCCGGAGTAGGCGCGCTCGTATCGGCCGCCCCCAGCCTCCTTCCGCATACCTTGCTGCTCTGCCTGGCCATCCTCGTGCTGATCACCTTGATCAATCTCCGCGGAATTCGCGAAGCCGGAATCATTTTTATGATTCCCACCTACATCTTTATTGTGAGCTTGTTGTCCGCCCTCGGTTTGGGCGTGATCAAGGCCATTGCGGCCGGTGGACATCCCGTTCCCGTTGAAATGCCGCCGCCCCCCGCAGTACACGCAGTCGCGATGGTGGGCACTTGGCTCGTTCTGCAGGCATTCGCCAGCGGCTGCACCGCCATGACGGGTGTGGAAGCGGTCAGCAACGGCGTGCGCGCGTTTGCCGAACCCACCGCCCGCACCGCGCAGCGGACTCTTACCGTCATTATCGGGATCCTCATCGTCATGCTCGCTGCGATCGCGTATCTGGTTCGCGTTTTTGGAATCACCGCCACGCCGCCGGGCCAGCCGGGATATCAAAGCGTTCTCTCCTTGATTATCGCGGCCGTGGCCGGCAGGGGTGGCTTCTACTACATAACGATCGGTTCGGTTTTGCTGGTTCTGGCCTTGTCCGCGAATACCGCATTCGCGGATTTTCCGCGCCTCTGCCGCGCCGTTTCTGAGAATGGTTTTCTTCCCAATGGATTCGGCATCCGGGGACGCCGCCTCGTCTACGCCCAGGGAGTCTACGCGCTCGCTGTTGTCGCGGGCCTCCTGCTGATTTTCTTTCGTGGCGTCACCGACCGCTTGATCCCTCTGTACGCCGTGGGAGCCTTCCTCGCGTTCACGCTGTCGCAGGCGGGAATGGTGAGTCACTGGCGGAGGGTAAAAGGGCCGGGCGCGGGCTGGAACATGTTTGTGAACGGAATAGGCGCTGTGGCAACGGGTATCACCGTCCTCGTGGTCCTCGTCGCGAAGTTTGTGGAAGGCGCCTGGATCACCGCGCTGCTGATTCCGGCGCTCCTGATTCTCATGCTCTCCGTCCGGCGTCATTTCAAAAGGATCGAAAAAGAATTGCAGTGCGACTCTCCGCTGGACCTTTCCGGACTCAACCCTCCCTTCGTGATTGTCCCGGTGCAGAGGTGGGGAATGCCCGTCGAAAAGGCGCTGCGCTTCGCACTCACCATCTCAAAAGATATCGAAGCCGTGCACGTGCCCTCCGACGCGGAAAAGTCATCGCTCCAGCAAGACTGGAGTCGTTTTGTCGAAGACCCCGCGGCAAAACAGGGATTGCCGGTGCCGAAATTGGTCACGCTGCCCTCGCCCTACCGCTATGTGGTTTCGCCCATCGTGGATTACGTCCTCGGCGCCGCGAACCAGCGCCCGGGGCGCCGGATTGCCGTTGTGGTGCCGGAGTTGGTCGAGCATCATTGGTACCACTACTTGCTGCACGACAATCGAGCGGAGATTCTCAAAGGCCTCTTGCTGCTGAGGGGCGACCAGCGCATTGTGATTGTTACCGTCCCGTGGTATCTCCAGGCCTGATTTCCGCGCGACGATCGCAACGAGGAGGCCAAGTGCGTCTGAAAATCGTGCAGGTGGGAGAAGCCGTGCTGCGGGGCACGGCGCGTCCGCTAACACCCGACGAAATTGGGAGCGACGAGATCCAGCGGCTCATTCTCGATATGCGCGATACCATGCGCGATGCGCCCGGCGTGGGCCTGGCCGCTCCGCAAGTAGGAATTCCCCTTCAGCTCGCGGTCATCGAAGACAAAGAAGAATATTTGAAAGGCATTTCTCTCGAGGACTTGCAGGAGCGTGAAAGGCGGCCGGTTCCGTTTCAGGTAATCGTCAACCCAACGATTACCGTCACCTCCGAGAAGACGCTCGATTTTTTCGAAGGATGCCTCAGCCTCCCGGGTTTCTCAGCCGTCGTGCCGCGCGCGCAGACCGTGCGCGTCCAATGTCTCAACGAGCGCGGCCAGCCCCGCACCATCGAAGCCTCCGGCTGGTACGCCCGCATTCTCCAGCATGAAATCGACCACCTGCTCGGCAATCTCTATATCGACCGCATGCGCACCCGCACCTTCATGTCTCTCGATAATTTCGCACGCTTCTGGAAGGGCAAGCCGGTCGGAGAGGTCCGCGGCCTTCTCGAATAACTAGCGGCCCGCGGCGGATTTGCCTGCCCGCTGCTTGGAAGAAAGGATCCGGTTGAGCTCATCCTTGCGCCCGAGAAGCCTGAGAAGCTCCTCTTTCGCCGGTTGCGCCTGCACTTTGCGCTCTAACTCCGAAAGCTCCCGCGACATCTGGCGATCCCTCAGAAATTCCAGGCAAGCCTCCGCCTCTTCCCAGGTGTGTTCCATCGTCTGATCGAAAAGAACCTCGAACAGCAGCCGCCGGTCGTTTTCTTCAAGTGCCGCCGCAATCGTAGCGGCATCCGGACGCTCCGCGATCTTGCTCACCAGCAGTTCGATGATTCGCTCGGTCTCCAGCCCGTGGTGCAGGGAGCTCTCGACGATTGCAACCGCCAGCTTCTCCCGAAAACCCTCAGCCTCCACCAGCATCTGGATCAGCCGCCGTTCCGCGGGTTTCACTGCCGGCGACAGCAATTCGGGCTTGAGTTTCACCTCGCTACGCCGTTCGACGGCCGCTCGCCGCAGCGCCTCGCGAAACACCGGCTCATCCACTCGCAGTTCGGACGCAATGCGCGTCGCCCATTCCGAGCGCAACAGCCGGTCGGGCAGGCGCTGCACATAAGGCAGCAGAAAATTTAGCGCGGCCACTTTTCCCACAGCCGTGGAACGATCCATCTTGCGAGCCCGCCCGATCAGATAATCGAGATAAGGCGGCGCCTGCGCCAGCAGCTTCCTGTAAGCGTCAGCGCCTTGTTCCTTGATGAATTTGTCAGGATCGGCGCCGCCCGGCAACGCCAGCACTCGCACGTCGAATTCTTTCTCCAGCAGCAGCAGAAGCGAACGCTCGGTGGCGGCCTGCCCGGCGGTATCCGGATCGTAATTCACCACCACCCGTCGCGTATACCGCCCCAGCAGCTTGATTTGCGGCTCCGCCAGGCTCGTCCCGCAGCTCGCGATCACGTTGCTGATTCCCGCGCGCGCCACGGCAATCGCATCCATATAGCCCTCGACCAGAATTCCGAAATCGCTTTGCCGCAGGGTTTCCTTCGCGCGGTCCAGGTGATAGAGCACGGAGCTCTTCGTGTAGATCTGCGTCTCCGGCGAATTCATGTACTTTGGCATCTCGTCGCCCATCGCGCGCCCGCCGAAGGCGATCACCTTGCCGGATTCGTTCGCGATCGGAAACATGATTCGTCTCCGGAACCTGTCGTAAAGCCGTCCGCCCTGGTCGCGCGAAAACAACCCGGACGCCTCCAGCAGCTTCTCGGGATATTTCGATTTCAGATGACGCAGCAGGCCGTCCCCGCCCGAAGGAGCGAAGCCCATCCCGAATTGCTTCATCGCCTCGCGATCGAGCCCGCGATCCTCGAGATACGCGCACGCCACTTTGCCTTCCGCCGCTTCGTGCAGCTGCCGGGAGAAAAACGCGGCCGCGTCGCGGTGCGTATCGATCAGCACCGCCCGCTGCTGATTCTCGCGGCGCTCCTCCGGCGAGTGCTCCCGCGGCTTGGGAATGGGGATCCCGCATTTTTCCGCCACCGCGCGGATCGCTTCCGGAAAGCTCAGCTTCTCCAGCTCCATCACGAACTGGAAGACGTCGCCGCTCACCCCGCATCCGAAGCAGTGATAAATCTGCCGCACCGGATGCACTGCGAAAGAAGGCGATTTCTCCTGATGAAACGGGCACAAACCCGTAAAATTCTGCCCGGTCTTTTTCAGGCGCACGTATTCGCCGACCACGCGGACAATGTCCGCCTGCTGCTTCACTCGTTCCGCGAAGGATCCCGCTTCAGCCATAGGTTTCGTTAAAAAAGAGGTGCAATGACACTTTCCGCATCACGCTTTCAATTCCGCCACCGTGACGGCATTCCCCCCGCGGTCTTCCGCCTCCGGATGAACGCCTCCGACCAGCGGATGCGCCGCCAGAAATTCTCCCAGCCCGCGCCGTAGCGCTCCGGTGCCGTATCCGTGAATGATCCGCACGTCCCCGGCGCCGGCAAGCGCGGCGTCATCGAGAAATTTGTCCACGCGGCGAGTCGCCTCGTCCACTGTACACCCGATGACATTGATTTCCCGCCCGGTCGGCTCTTCGCTCGGCCGAGTATGAAGCGTGACGCCGCGCGAACGAGCTCCAGCGGACGCCGCCGGCTTCGCCTCGGGACTCTCTTCAATGCGAAGAATGTCCCCGACCGGCACCTTCATCCGCAGCACACCCGCCTCCACCTCCGCGGTGCGCCCATCCTGACGCCGGAAAATCACCGGCTGCTTGAACCCTTTGATGCTCACGCGCGCCCCAGCCACAAGCCGCTCCGGTTCCACCGGCTTCGCGGGCGCCGCAACCGAAACGCCCAGGTCCTGCTGCGACGCAGCCAGCGTTTCCACCACAGCAGCATCCGCCCCTTCACGCGCTTCCGACACAATCTGCCCCATCCGTCGCCCGGTCTGCTTTTCGATCTGCGCGCGCGTCGCCCGGTCCTTGATGTCGGCCGCCAGCCGCGCCATTTCGCTTTCGAATCGCTTTTGCAGCTCAAGAAAGTTTCTCTCCAGCTCGGCGATCCGCTTCTTTTGCCGCTCGATCCACTCCGTCTGCAGCGTCTGGCGATCCGCATCGAGCTGCGCCAGTTCTTCGCGAGCCTGCCGCCGCGCCTCGTCGACTTCATCCCGGCTCCGATGCAGATACGCGATGAGCCCCCGCGCCTCTCGCGATTCGGGCGATAGGCTGGCCTGCGCATGTTCGATCACCCGCTCCGGCAAGCCGAGCCGCCGCGCGATCTCGATTCCGCTCGAAGTCCCCGGCACGCCCACCAGCAACCGGTAAGTCGGCCGCAGATTCGTCTCATCGAATTCCATCGCGGCGTTCAAAATCCCGGGCGTCGTGGACGCATACGCTTTCAACCGGTCGTGATGCGTAGTTGCCAGCGTCAGCGCCCGCCGCGCACGAAATTCCTCCAGCAGCGCCACCGCGAGCGCCGCCCCTTCGTCGGGAGCCGTGCCCGTGCCCATTTCATCCACCAGAATCAGCGAATGCTCGGTAGCCGTCTCAAGCATGGACTTGATATTCAGCACATGCGCCGAAAAGGTCGAGAGATCGGCTGCGATCGACTGCTCGTCCCCGATATCCGCCAGCACCCTGTCGAAGATCGGCAGTTGCGCCAAGTCCGCGGCCACCGGAATCCCCGATTGCGCGGACAGCGCCGCCAGCCCCACCGTCTTGAGCGAAACAGTCTTGCCTCCAGTATTGGGCCCGCTAACCACCATCACGGTCTCCGCCCCGCCCAGAGCCAGCGACATCGGAATCGTCTTGCGCCCCTGCGGCCTCAGCGTCGCTTCGAGCACGGGATTCCGCGCCGCGTCAAGCCGCAACGAATTCCCGAAAGAAAATTCCGGCAGCACGCAATCGAACTCCCGCGCAAACCGCCCGCGCGCAAAAACGGAATCGAGATGCGCAATCGCCCAGGCAGCCGCTTCCAGCGGCCCGCGATCCGCCCGCAAGCGCTCGGTAAGCTCTTCCAGAATGCGCGTGATCTCGACAGCCTCTTCCTCCGAGAGCTGCACCAACCGGTTATTCAGGTCGATCGCTTCGAGCGGCTCGACGAACACCGTCTGTCCCGTTGCGCTAGCCGCATGCACCACCCCCGGCACCGCGCGCCGGTCCGACGCCCGCACCGGAATCACGAAGCGTTCGTTGCGCAGCGTGATGTAGTCTTCTCCGGAAGGCTCGCCGCGCCCGCGCAAAATGCCTTCCAGCGAACGCTGGATTTTCTCGCGCGCCTGCACCAGGCCGGCCCGGATGCGTTTGAGCTGCGGCGAGGCGTCATCGCTGATCTCGCCGTTCGGCAGCACCGCCCGCCGGATCGCCGTCGATAGATGCCGCAAATCCGCCAGCGCCGCGGCGCGCTCGCTCAGCAGAGGATGCTTCGCCGCATCTTCTTTGAACGTCTGCCGCGTCAGCGAAACATTTTCCATCAGCGTCGCCGCGTCCAGCAGTTCCGCGCTCGGAAGCACCGAGCCGGGAATCCCCAGCCGCGCGAGCCAACCCTCCGGATCGACGAGCGAACCAAATCCAATCTCCGCCCCTCCGCGAAGGAACGCCATAGCTTCGCCCACCAGCACGAATTCCGCCCCGAGCCGCGCAACATCCTGCTCCGGCGCAAGTCCTTCCGTCGCGCGCCGCCCCGGCGCACACGTGGTGAACCCGCTGACGATCTTCTTCAGCGTATTGAATTCAAGTAGTTCTTCGACTGGACGCGACACGTATCCTCTCGACCCAGAATTGTAGCTTGATTGCCTACGGGAAATCAGTCCACGACAAGCCGCCCTCGGCCCCCGTCTAACTCGCCGCTTATTTGCTGCCCGGCGCCTTAGTGCCCAGGATTTCCACCATCGCCTCAGTGATCGCATCGAGCGCGGCAGTAGCATCGGACCAGTGCTGCGGATTGTTGTTGTCGAACAGGGAGAACACGAGGTGTTCGCCGGCGCGGGTCGTAGCGTAACCAGATAACGCGCGCGCGTGATCCGCCGAACCCGTCTTCGCTTCCACCAGCCCGGCCGCCGGCGTATTTTTCATCCGATTTTCGAGCGTGCCATCCACTCCCGCCACCGGCAGCGTCGCAAGAAAACTCTCGCCCCAGGGCTGCCGCAGCGCGTAGCGCAAAAGGGCAACCGCCGCGCGCGGCGTCACCAGATCGTCCCGCGCAAGCCCCGAGCCGTCGGATAAAACAACGTCCCCATCCGCCACTCCCGCTGCCTTCAGAAAATCGCGCTCCGCCTTCAGCCCCGCCGCCGTCGAGCCGACGCCGAACTTTTCCCGGCCCACCGCGCGCAAAAGAATTTCCGCGTGAAGATTCTGGCTCACCTTGTTCGTCATGCGCACAATTTCCAGCAGCGGCTGCGACACATGCTCAGCAAGAACCAGCGGATTCGCCCCCGGCGTCCCCTCCGCAGCGCGCTGATCGATGGGGTGATCCAGAATCGGCTCACCGGAAACAGACGTCCACGGAGGGGCGCCATGCCGCACCCGAATGCTGCCTTTCACCAGCACCCCGCGCGCTTCGAGCAATTGTTTGAGTTCGACCGCAGCCGTTTCAGCCGGATCGAGCATCGCGACATCGGTTCTGATAGGCGCATGCCCCGGCGAAATCGCGCCGCGAAGCGAAATGAAATTCTCGCCAGGTTGGCGAACCACTGCAAACGACGCCTTCTCGCTCGCCGAAACAGTACTCAGTTCGAATTCCAGCTCCTTCGCCGCAGCTTCCGGCTGCACGGTCGTCTCGGGTTTCTCGCCTGGCATTGCGCCGGGCCGCATCTCCACCGTCACAGTGTTGTCGTTGAACGCGATCGCGCTCACCGGCGCCCCAAACCCAAAGAACAAATCGCCCGCGTTCCATCCCGCCGGATACGGATCGTAGGGAAAGTAGCTGTCGTCCCCAACGACATCCCCATCCACCTCTTTCAGCCCCTTCGCCACCGCCGCGTCGGCCATCTCCGCGAGAACCTTGTCCACCGGGCCGTCTTTCAAGTTGCCCTTCTCGTAAGGATATTTTCGGTTGGAAAGATCGGGATCGCTGCGCCCGACGAAAATCAGATCCCCGCCCAGCCGCCCATCGCTCCCCAGCACTGCATTCGATTCGATCGTCGTATGAAATCGGTAGTCCGCTCCAAGAACGGAAAGCGCCAGCGCGGTGGTGAAAATCTTGGCGTTCGAGGCGGGAGTAAAAAAGTGATCGTCGTTCAGCGCGTAGAGAACGCGGCCGCTGTCCCGGTCCGCCACGGATATCCCCCAGTAAGCCCTGTTCGCCCGCGCGTCGGAAAGAATCTCTGCCACTCGCGCGCGGAATTTCGCAACGTCCCCACGCTCGCCCTGCCGCACAGCGATCGCCGCTTTATTTTTGGACGAGGGAGGTTGCTGCGCCGCAACTGGGTCCGAAAACACAGCCACTACGAGCAGAGTCAGTACTGACGCCGCCCCTCCACAAAATCCCCGAAGCATCCTGAAATCAGCGAACATATTCTCGAAGCCGCTCTCCCGCGCAATTATAGGGCATCCCGGCTCGCGCCAGTGGCTCGTGCAGTCGCGGTTGCGCCAATCCATCCAAACCGCCTATGATGAATTGTTGCCCGAAGGAGGCACATCATGAAGACCATTTCTCATTTTGCCCTGATCGCATTATTGATTGGCGCAACAGCATTCATCCAACCATCCCCAGTCCGTGCTGACAACAAGGACGAAGACCGGCTCCAGAACTCAGGCGAAGTCATGAAGGAAATCATCGATATTCCCGACGACATTCCCCAGAATCTCCTCGACAAGGCCGACTGCGTCATCGTGATCCCGTCCGTGCTGAAAGCCGCCTTTATCGTGGGCGGCAGCTACGGCCGCGGCGCGATGACGTGCCGCAGCGGAGAGGATTTCCAGGGTCCCTGGGGCGCCCCGACGATGATGGCTCTCGAGGGCGGCAGCTTCGGATTCCAGTTGGGCGGCCAGGCCACTGACTTCGTCCTGCTCGTAATGAATTCCCGTGGCGCAAGTTCCATTCTCAACAGCAAAGTGAAGCTGGGAGCGGATGCGTCCGCCGCGGCAGGACCGAAAGGCCGCGACGCCGAAGCCGATACCGATGTCACCCTCCGCGCCGAAGTGCTCACCTACTCCCGCGCCCGCGGCCTCTTTGCGGGCATTTCGCTGGAAGGTTCCACGCTCCGCCCCGATAACGACGGCAACAAGAAAATCTACGGCAAGGAACTCGAAGCCAAAGACATCGCCTTGCACAATGCCGTCCCGGTTCCGCCCTCGGCGAAACTGCTAATCGACACGCTCACCACTCACAGTCCCAAGAATCTTTCCAAGTAACGCGGAAGGCAAAGTCTTTTTGCGGGTGCCCCACCCTTGTTGGTCTCACAAGGGTGGGGCTCTCCTAGGACTATGCGTCCTAAGGATTATTGACCTGCCCGCAAAAGTGACTTACAGTCTTATATGGTTACTGGTCATATCGTGCCTATCGCTTCCATCGCCCGCCGCCGCTCCAAAGCCCCCGCGGGACGCCGCGAGCGCCGCCGCACCGAAACTCGCGACCGCCTTTTCCACGCCGCGTTGAAGCTCTTCGCGGAGCGCGGATATCAAGAAACCACAGTCGAGGCTATCACCGAGGCCGCCGACGTCGGCAAGGGAACCTTCTTCAATTATTTCCCCACCAAGGAGCACGTCCTGGCCACCTTCGGAGAGGAGCGCATCGCCATCATCGAGCGCGCCGTGAAGGCCGCCCGCAGCCAGTCCGGCCCCGTTCTGCCCGTCATTATGAATCTTACGACGTCGCTGGCCGGGAATTTCTCGGAAAGCGCCCCGCTCCTGCGCGCCATTCACGCGGCCCATGCCTCTTGCTTGCCCGTCCGCGTCGAACTCCAGAAGCGCCTTCGCAAAGCGCGCCGCCTGATGGCGGAGATGTTTGCGTTAGCCCAGCAGCGGAGCGAGGTCCGGCGCGATCTTCCCGCCGCCGAGATGGCCCGGCTGACGATCTTGATTTTTCATGGCGTGACGCTCTCGTGGGCCCTGATCCCCGATTCCGGCCTTCGCGAAACCGCCGAAAGCGTCTGGGGCCTGATCGGTCCCGCCCTTGCGCCCCGTCAAAATGACCGTGGCTGAAAAGCGCTGGGCCTCGGGTGTAGCGGCGGCACAAAGGGCCAAACGCCTCGACGAAGTTGAGTCGTCTGGAGACTGGATTTCATCCAAGGTAGACGACAGTGATGGGAGGAATGTCAGTGAGCTGGTCCTCGAAATTCTGGAAAGCGACACGCTGTCACAGCATGCTCGTCCTCATTCCCGTTGCTCTATTGTTCCTGGCGGCGCAGACCCTTCGGGGGCAGAATGCTCCGGGTGCCGGGCCTTCGGGCGGTGCAACCTCCTCTCAGACTGGAGGCGCAGGAACCCCTCCAGTTGTAGCGGCGCCGCCCTCCTCGGGCGCCAACTTTTCAGGAAGCGTCCCCTCCCAGCTCGTTCCGGGAGTTCTTTCGCTTTCTTTGCAGGACGCGATCGACCGCGGCTTGAAGCAGAACCTCGGCCTGTTGCTGTCCAACGCGGATATCGCCAACGCCCGCGGCCAGCGCTGGCAGCAGTTGAGCGCGCTCCTGCCGCACGTCAATCTCGCTCCCTACGCCGACGTTTCGCAGGTCAACCTCGCGGAGTTCGGATTTTCGTTTCACATCCCCGGCGCAAATATCCCCACGGTGGTCGGTCCTTTCTCGTATTTCGATGCCCGCGCCAACCTGAGTCAGACCTTGTTCGATTGGGGCGCCGTCAACAAGACCCGCGCCTCGCAGCAACAGGTCAAATCCACCGAATACACGTACAAGGATTCGCGAGACTTAGTCGTCCTTACCGTGGGCTACGCCTACCTGCAGGCCATTGCGGACGAAGCATTGATCGAATCCGTCAACGCCCAGGTGCAGACTGCGCAGGCCCTCTACGACCAGGCCTCCGATCAGGTGAAAGCCGGCACCTCGCCGGCCATCGACGCCCTGCGCGCCCGCGTCGAATTGCAGACCCGCCAGCAGCAGTTGATCCAGTCGAAAAACGATTTCGCCATCCAGAAGCTCGCCCTCGCGCGCGCCATCGGCCTCGCTCCCGGCCAGCAGTTCGAGCTTACCGACAAGTCCCCCTACCAGCCCTTCGACATGCTCACGGTGGACGCAGCTCTCAAGCAAGCCTATGACTCGCGCTCGGATTACCAGGCCGCGCTCGCCAATGTGCGCGCCGCCGAATACTCGCGCCAAGCCGCCGTCGCCGGCTACTATCCGACGCTTTCTTTCACCTCCGACTATGGAATTGCCGGCCAGCATTTTGACAAGAACCACGGCGTTTTCGATATTCGCGGCACGCTCAACGTTCCCATCTTTACCGGCGGCGCCGTGCACGGGGAAATTCTGCAGGCCGATGCGCAGCTCGAGCAGACCCGTCAGCGGCTCGAAAATCTCCGCGGCCAGATCGACGCCGACGTTCGCACCGCCTTGCTCAACCTCGAATCCGCGTCGGAATTGGTCGCCGTCGCGCAAAGCAACATCGATCTCGCAGAGCAGACCCTGACCCAGTCGCGCGACAGGTTTGCCGCCGGCGTAACCGACACGGTCGAGGTGGTGCAGAGCCAGGAAACCGTCGCCACCGCCCACCAGAACTATATTTCGAGCCTCTACTCCTACAACTACGCCAAGATCTCGCTGGCTCGCGCCATGGGTGCGGCCGAAGCGGGCGTCAAGCAGTACTTCAAAGGAAAATAAGATGGCACAGCGAAGCGAAGTCGAAGCGCCTCCGGCCCCGCCGGCTGAAAATGTCACCGTTTCCGAAACTCATTCCGCGCCGCCTCCACCGCGCCGGCAGAGTTTCTTTCGCACGCGCCCGTACGCTCGCACGCTTTTGATCGTTGGGATTGTCGTGCTCCTGGTCGGCGGCTTTTTTCTGTACCGCTATTTCGCGAGTTATGAATCCACCGACGATGCCCAGATCGACGGCCATCTGATGCCCCTCAGCGCGCGCGTCACCGGATACGTCATCAAGGTAAACGTAGACGACAACCAGTACGTTCAGCAGGGCGCGATCCTCGCTGAAATGGATCCGCGCGATTATCAGGTCGCCGTAGACAAAGCCCAGGCCGGTCTGGCCGATGCCCAAGCCACCTATGAATCGCTGACCATCAACGTCCCGATCACCTCGGTGAATACGACGAGCCAGGTGTCCTCCTCGCAAGCCGATGTCGAAAGCGCCGAGGCGGGAGTATCCCAGGCGCAGCAGCAGTACGACGCCGCCCAGGCCCAGCTGGCCCAGGCCGAGGCCAACAACGTGAAGGCTCAGAATGACCTCATGCGCTACAAGCAGCTCGTCGACAAGCGGGAGATCTCCGAACAGCAGTATGACCAGGCGGTGGCCGCCGCGAAATCAAGCTCCGACGCCGTGAACGCCGCCCGTTCCTCCGCCGCTGCCGCGGACCAGCAGATCCATCAGCAGCGCGCCAAAGTCCTGCAAGCCCAGGCCAATTTCAGGGCCTCGCAAACGGGTCCCCAGCAGGTTGCGCAGACGCGCGCCCGCGCTCAGTCCGCCCTCGCCACAGTGCAGCAGAAGCAAGCTGCCCTCGAGCAAGCCAAACTCAACCTGCAGTACACGAAAATCATGAGCCCCGTCGAGGGTGTCGTGATGAAGGATGCGGAAGTGGGAATGAACGTGCAGGTCGGCCAGCAATTGTTCACGGTTGTTCCGCTGTCGGACATCTGGGTCACCGCAAATTTCAAGGAAACGCAGCTCAAATACATGCGCCCCGGCCAGCGCGCCGAAATCAAAGTGGACGCCAACGGTCGCACCTACAAAGCGCATGTGGACAGCATCTCCGGCTCAAGCGGCGCCCGCCTAAGTTTGTTGCCGCCGGAAAATGCCACCGGAAATTACGTGAAGGTAGTGCAACGCATCCCGGTGAAGATCGTCTTCGAGCCGGGCGAGAACAGCGACCACTATCTCCGCCTCGGAATGTCCGTAGATCCAAAAGTGTTCGTCAAGTAACCCCCGCAGCGGTCCGCCGGTGACGAGTGCCTTTGCGGGTGCCCTACCCTTGCGGTTTTCGAGGGTGGGTCTTCGTTTTTTCTCGCAGTAGAACAACGATGTCTTACTCGTATGGGTGGATGGAAGCAGTTTTGATACGGGCTTGTGAATGGGGGCCTACGCGAACGTTAGGCGGAAGAATCTTTTCTTTCCGATGCGGACGATGTAGGTCGCACCGCGAGCCAGGGAAACGTCGTACCCGACGTCGGCGATTACCTGGTCGTTAACTTCCACAGCTTTCTGCTTAACCAATCGGTCCGCTTCGGATTTGGAAGTCACCTCTCCGACAAGGACAAGAAGTTTCGTGAGTTTCTCTCTATCGCCCAGCTGAGCAGACAGCTCCACGCTTGACTCGCTGTCTTTTCCGCGCCTTATCAAAAATGCGAGCGTCGCTGTCCGCCGCTCAACTGTCAGCTCGGCCATTTGTTCGGGGGCGTGGCGCTCGCTGAAGACGCGTTCGAACTCATCCGCCGCTTTCTTAGCCGCATCCTCGCCGTGAAAGCCCGCAACAATCGTATGCGCCAGCTGCAGCTTAGCCTTCTTCGGGTGCAGCACTTCCGTGCGAACTTCCTCGCGCAGCCGCACAATTACCGGCTCGGTGAAATCCGTCAGCAGGTCATAGTAGGACCACATTACTTCATCCGAAACCGACATGATCTTGCCGAACATTTCCCCCGGCGCGTCGGTTATCCCGATGTAATTTCCCAGGCTCTTCGACATCTTCCGCTCGCCATCGAGCCCCACCAGGATCGGCATCGTCAGCGCCACCTGGGAGGGCTGCGCGTACTCGCGCTGGATATCGCGTCCCACGAGCAAATTGAACTTCTGCTCGGTGGCGCCGAGTTCCACATCGGATTGCAGCGCCACCGAGTCGTACGCCTGGAAAAGCGGGTAAAGCAGTTCATGCACCGAAATCGGCAGGTTCCTTTCGAGCCGCGACCGAAAATCCTCGCGTTCCAGCATGCGCGCCAGCCGGTAGTGCCCGCACAGACGCACCACCTCCTGGCTCGGCATCGTCCCCAGCCATTCGCTGTTGTAGCGCACTTCGGTTTTTTCGGGATCGAGAATCTTGTACACCTGCTCGAGATAGGTCTTCGCGTTCGCGTCCACTTGCTCGCGCGTCAGCGGCGGCCGCGTCTCCGACTGTCCGGTAGGATCCCCCACCATCGCCGTGAAATCGCCGATCAGGAAAATCGCCGTGTGCCCCAGATCCTGAAAATGCTTCAGCTTCCGCAGCACCACGGTATGCCCCAGGTGAATATCGGGCGCCGTGGGATCCACCCCCAGCTTGACGCGCAGCGGCTTGCCGGTAGCGATGGACTTCGCAAGCTTCGCCTTCAGCTCATCCTCGCGAATGATCTCGGCGACGCCTTTGTAAATGTAGGAAAACTGCTCCTGGACCGGCTTGAATTCCTCGGCGGACAATTAATTTTTCTCCGGACCGTTCTTTTTCTCAGGATCGATCAGCACGCGCCGTCCTTCGATGCGATAGCGCCCTTCCAGCACGATGCGCACAGCCTCCGAATAAATCCGGTGCTCCTCCCGCAACACGCGCTCGGAAAGCGAACTCTCTGTGTCGTCGTCCTGAATCGGCACCACCGCTTGCAGGATGATCGGCCCCGCGTCAAGATTCTCGTCGACGAAATGCACAGTGCAGCCCGAAAATTTCGCTCCGTGCTCGAGGGCCTGCCGCTGCGACTCAAGCCCCGGAAACGCCGGCAGCAGCGAAGGATGAATGTTCACGATGCGCCCGGGAAACGCCGCCACAAAATAAGCCGAAAGCAGTCTCATGTACCCGGCCAGGCATACGAGATCGACTTGCTTCTCTTTCAGCGCCGCGACCACCAGCTTGTCGTAAGCCTCGCGTTCGAGTCCCTTCGACGGAATCACGCACGTTTCGAGTCCTCGTGCCCGCGCTTTGTCGATTCCCTGCGCGCCTTCGCGATTGCTGACAACCAGCGCAATCTCCGTGTTGGGGATTCGCCCCGCGGCCACACTATCTGCCAAAGCCTCGAAATTGGAGCCACGGCCTGAAAGCAGCACGGCAATGCGTTTTTTCATGTTCGAAAAAATTAACACAGTTCCGTGAGGAGGCAAAACGCGGTTGCAGAAAGAACGCGGCCAAATGCGCGCGCCGGGCGGTCGCTAGACCGGAAGCGTCCCGGAATACGCGACGCGAGGCTTCCCGCGCGCAGCGCTCTCGATCCGACCGATCAGGTAGAATTTTTCGCGCCGCCGCTTCAATTCCCCTTCCACGCGCGAGATGTTTTTCGCCGGGACCACAAGGATCATCCCCACGCCCAGATTGAACGTCTGCAGCAACTCCTCGCGATCGATCCGCCCCACCCGCGCGAGATACTTGAAAATCGGCAGCACGGGCCACGACCCCAGTTCCACCACCGCGTGCACGTTGCGCGGAATCGCGCGCGGCAGGTTCCCGGTAATGCCGCCGCCGGTAATGTGCGCCATTGACGTAACCCATCCGCGGTCGAGAATATTCTTCAGCAGCGGCCAGTAAGCGCGGTGCGGTTTCAAAAGCTCCGCGCCAATCTTGTTGCCGATTTCGGCCACGTACGTGTCTGGCTCAAGTTTCGCCGTCGCGAACACGAGTTTGCGCGCCAGAGAATATCCATTCGTATGCAGGCCGCTCGAAGGCAGCGCCAGCAGCGCGTCCCCGGGCCGCACGCGCCGCGGATCGAGCTGCTTCTTTCGTTCGACGGCGCCCACGATAAACCCGGCGAGGTCATATTCGCCCGCCGAATAGAAATCCGGCATCTCCGCCGTCTCGCCGCCGATCAGCGAGCACCCCGCCTTCTTCGCGGCGCGGCTCATTCCTTCGATCACCTGCTCGACGATCTCCGCATCCAGCTTGCCCATCGCGAGATAATCGAGAAAAAAGAGCGGCTCGGCTCCCTGGGTGAGAATGTCGTTGACGCAGTGATTGAGAATGTCCGCGCCCACGGTGGAGTGAATGCCGGTCGCGAACGCAATCTTCAGCTTGGTTCCCACTCCATCGGCGCTCGCGACGAGAATCGGCTCGCGCCAGCGCTTGCGGTCGAGCTGGAAAAGCGCCCCGAAGCCGCCGATGGGCGCAAGCACGCCGCGTCGAAACGTCTTCCCCGCCATCGCGGCAATCCGCCGCTTGGCTTCATCTGCAACCGAGATATTGACGCCGGCATCGGCGTAGCGCATGGACGAGGCTCTTCTTCCGGAGGGGCTGGCCTGCTGGCAATTCTAGAATATATGGAACAGGCGGCGCCAGCGTACTTCCTGCGGGTGCACCAGCGCCCGTAGATAGGTTTCAAACCGCTCGCCGATGTGCCCCGGCTCCCACACTTCTTCGGGCGCGTCGATCGACATATAGATGATCAGCGGCGTGCCGATAATATTCTGGCGCGGCACAAAGCCCCAGAACCGGCTGTCGTAGGAGTTGTCGCGATTGTCCCCCATCATGAAATACTCGCCGGGAGGCACCACCAGCTCTCCCTTCACGATGTGCGACGCCACCTCCGCGCCCCACTGCGGCCGCATCCGGCCCCGCCATTCGAGGTCATCCGGCGCGGGTGGGAAATTTTCTCCCGGCACGTCCACGGCGCCCAGCTCGCGCAGCGCGTAAGGTTCCGTCAGCGCCACGTCGTTCACGTACACCTGGCCCGCAATGATCTTGATGCGGTCCCCCGGCACGCCGATACATCGCTTGATAAAGTCCGGAAAGCCTTCTTCGGGAAGGGGCGCGCGAAACACGATGATCTGCTGGCGTTTCGGATCGCGCCACAACGGCACGTGCAGCGCAGTGAATGGAATTCCCGCGTCGTACCCGATGCGGCTCACGATCAGGTGATCGCCGATCAGCACCGTATTTTCCATCGACCCGCTGGGAATCACGCGCGCCTGCACCAGCGTGCCCTCGATAAAAAGGAACGCCAGGATCACCCAGACCCACGAGATCACTTCCTGCTTGATGCGCTCGCTGGCAGTGTCGTGATGATCCGGATTGTTGGGCGGTGCGACGGCGTCTTCCACGTCAGCCTTCACGATGAGCCTCCACTTCGAGTTGCACCAGCTCCGTCGGATAGCTGCCGGTGTAGCACGACGTGCAAAATTTTCCCTGCGTGTCTTCCACGGCCGCGCGCAGCGATGGCAGCGACAAATAGCCCAGCGAATCCGCGCCCAGGAATTTGCGGATCTCTTCCACCGAATTTCGCGCCGCAATCAGTTCATCCCGCCGGGGAGTATCCACACCGTAGTAGCACGGTGAAATCGTCGGCGGGCAGCTGATCCGCACGTGAACTTCGGTCGCACCCGCGTCCCGCACCAGCCGCACGATCTTGCGGCTTGTCGTCCCGCGAACAATCGAGTCGTCCACTAGGATTACGCGCTGGCCCTCGATCATCCGCCGCACCGGGTTCAGCTTGAGCTTCACGCCAAAATCGCGAATGGCCTGCTCCGGCTCGATGAACGTCCGCCCCACGTAGTGATTGCGAATGAGCGCCATGCGAAACGGAATGCCGGACTCCGCCGCGTACCCCACCGCCGCCGGAACGCCCGAATCCGGCACCGGCGTCACGATGTCCGCTCCCACGGGATGTTCCTTGGCCAGCAGCCGGCCCAACTGCTCCCGGCTTTGGTACACCGGCCGTCCGAAAACCACGCTGTCCGGCCGCGAAAAATAAACGTGCTCGAAGATGCACTGCTGGTTCTGTTTCTCCGGCGCGAACCGGATAGACTCGACTCCGCCGCGCGAAATCCGCACCATCTCGCCCGGCTCGATTTCGCGGACGTACTCCGCGTCAATTAAGTCGAACGCGCACGTCTCCGACGCAACCGCCCACGCCCCGTCGAGCCGCCCGAGAGCCAGCGGCCGGAAGCCGCGCGGGTCGCGAATCGCGTACATCTCATCGCGCGCCAGCAGGAGCAGCGAGTACGCGCCCTCCACTTGGTTCAGCGCGTCCGCAATCGCCCCGGACAAATTTCGTGCCGAGCTTCGCGCAATCAGATGCACGATCACTTCGGTGTCGCTGGTCGTCTGGAAGATCGACCCGCGATGCTCGAGCTTGCGCCGCATTTCCAGCGCGTTGGTCAGATTGCCGTTGTGCCCGAGCGCGATCTTTCCCTTGTTACAGTCGATCACCACCGGCTGCGCGTTCACCACCGTGTTGTCGCCCGCCGTCGAGTACCTAGTATGGCCGATCGCCACCGCTCCCGGCAGGCTCGCGATCACCTGCGGCGTAAAAATCTCTTGCACGGACCCGAGACTCTTGTGCGAATGAATGTCGGCGCCGTCGCTCGAAGCGATCCCCGCCGCTTCCTGACCGCGATGCTGCAAGGCATACAATCCCAGATAGGTGAGCTTCGACGCTTCGGGGTGCCCAAAAATTCCAAACACGCCACACTGATCGTGGAAGTGGTCGTCGTCGAGGATGTGAAGTTTGGGAATCATGCACTCTTGAGGGCCGCAGCCAGCGATCCGCTCCACGCGTTCTGGAACGAATCCACACTTCCTTGGATTAAGTTGCCCCCGTTATATTGGATGCGAAATTCCCCGCGAGTGACGGTACCGACCCGTTCTAAGCGAACGCCATATTGTGCTGCAATTTGGCTGACTCGGGCAAGCAATTCCGGGGACGAAGAGACCATCGCGCGCGCGCCGCCCTCGCCGAAAAGCACAATTTCAGCGGCCAGCCCGTCCTCGCGCCTCAAAGTCTCTTTGTTTGCTGATTCTTGCGCGCCCGTCGTCGCCATGCGCACTTCCGCCGCTAAGCCCTCGCTCGTGAAACAGCACTCCGCCAGAGTGACGGCAACGCCTCCATCGCTCACGTCGTGCGCGGATGAGATAACGCGTTCGCTCGCCAGATTCACCAGGCAGTCGATCAGCCTCTTTTCCGCGGCCAAGTCGATCACGGGCGGCGTCCCCGCCACGATCCCGTGAAGCGTCTTCGCGTACTCCGAGGACAAGAACTCCGTCTCCAACTCCGCAGCCACGCCGGCTTTTTGGTTCCCATCCAGGAGCAGGATCGCGTCGCCCTCATTTCGAAAGCCGGAGCCCAGCGCACAATCCGCATCTTCCAGCAAGCCGAGCACGCCCAGGATCGGCGTCGGATAAATCGGCTTCCCCAGCGTCTCATTGTAGAAGCTGACGTTGCCGCCGGTGATCGGTGTATCGAGCGCCCGGCACGCTTCCCCGATGCCGTCAATCGATTCGCTGAACTGCCACATCACCTCGGGCTTCTCGGGATTGCCGAAATTCAGGCAATTCGTCGCCGCAATAGGTCGCGCGCCGGAGCAAGCCACATTCCGCGCGGCTTCCGCCACGGCGTGCATCGCGCCGATCTTCGGCGAGAGGTAGCCCCATCGCCCATTTCCGTCGGTCGAGAGCGCAATCCCGCGCTTCGTCCCTTTCAGACGCAACACGGCCGCATCGCCCGCGCCCGGCCCCACGCGCGTGTTTGTTCGCACCATGGAGTCGTATTGCTCGGTGATCCAGTGCTTCGAGGCAATGTTCGGCGAAGCCAGCAACCGCCGGAAGTTTGCGCTTAAATCCGCGCCCCGCGCCGCAAAAGATATGGATTGCGCGGGCGCTTGCAACCGAGCCGGTGGTGTGGCAATCCGCCGCTGGTACACCGGACCTTGTTCGGCGATGGCGTGCGCCGGAATATCCGCGGCAACGCTACCATGATTCAGCACGCGGAGCTGGCCATCGTCGGTAACGCGGCCAACCTCCACCGCGTCCAGCCCCCATTTGTGAAACACATCGAAGACTTCGCGCTCGCGTCCGCGCTCCGCCACCAGCAGCATGCGCTCCTGCGATTCGCTGAGCAGAATGTCGTAGGGCGTCATCCCGGTTTCGCGCTGCGGCAAGCGCGCCAGCTCGATCTCGATGCCCACCCCGCCGCGCGAAGCCATTTCGCAGCTGGAGCTGGTCAGCCCGGCCGCGCCCATATCCTGGATCGCCACCACCGCGCCGGTGCGCATCGCTTCGAGGCACGCCTCGAGCAGCAGCTTTTCCATGAACGGGTCGCCCACCTGCACGTTCGGCCGCTTCTGCTGCGACTCCTCGCTGAACTCCGCCGAAGCCAGCAGCGAAGCGCCATGAATCCCGTCGCGCCCGGTCTTTGCGCCCGCATAAATCACCGGATTGCCGACGCCGCTCGCCCGCGCAAAGAAAAGCTCGTCCCGCCGCGCGATCCCCAGCGCCAGCGCATTCACCAGCGGATTATTCGAATAGCAAGGCTCGAAGGCCACTTCGCCCCCGACGGTGGGAACTCCAAAGCAGTTTCCGTAGAATCCGATGCCGCGGATCACTCCGTCGAGAATCCGCCGGTTGCGCGCCACTTCCTCGTCGCTCGCCCCCGCCCCCGAAGTGATCGGCCCGAAGCGCAGCGAATCGAGCACCGCAATCGGCCGCGCTCCCATCGTAAAAATATCGCGCAGGATTCCCCCGACTCCGGTGGCCGCGCCCTGAAACGGCTCGACAAAGCTCGGATGGTTGTGCGACTCGATCTTGAACACCGCCACCAGCCCGTCGCCGATATCCACCACGCCCGCGTTCTCGCCCGGCCCCTGCACCACGTGCGTGCCGCGTGTGGGCAGCCGCTTCAGATGCGCGCGGCTCGACTTGTACGAGCAGTGCTCGCTCCACATCACGCTGAAGACGCCCAGCTCGGTAATGTTCGGGTCGCGCCCCAGAATCTTCTGCGTGCGCGCGTATTCTTCGGGAGTCAGCCCGTGTTCGGCGGCGATTTCCGGCGTGACTTTAATTTCGGTGTCGATGGATGCCATTCAATCCTGATCGTAAACCCGGTACGTAAAGCGGTTACGCGGAGATCGTAGCTTGTCCCGAGAGGCTCGCGACCAGGGAGCGAAAAAGTGCCAGCCCGTCGCCGGAGCCCAGCGCCGTTTCCACGGCCCGCTCGGGGTGCGGCATCAACCCCAGCACGTTGCGCTCGCGATTGCAGATTCCCGCAATCGCGGCCAGCGAACCATTCGGGTTGGCCGACGAATCGTCGGGAGCGACGACGCCATCCGGCGTGACATATCGAAAAATAATCTGCTTGTTGCGCTCGAGTTCCGCAAGCGTCTCCCGATCGCAGAAATAATTCCCTTCCATGTGCGCAATGGGCATTTCCAGCACTTGCCCCTCGCGCGCGGCGCAAGTAAACGGCGTGTCCGTGTTCTCGACGCGAACATGCACCTGCCGGCAAAGAAACCGCAGCCCTTTATTACGCGTCATCGCCCCCGGCAAAAGCCCCGCCTCCAGCAGAATTTGAAAGCCGTTGCAGATGCCCAGCACCAGCCCCCCGGACCGCGCAAACCGGTCCACCGCGCGCATCACCGGAGAAAACCGCGCAATCGCCCCCGTCCGCAGATAATCTCCAAAGGCAAATCCGCCGGGAAGAATGATCGCGTCAAACCCCGAAACCTGCTCAGACTGGTGCCAGATAAAATCGACGGACTGCCCCACCACCGCTTCCACCGCATGGTAAGCGTCGTCGTCGCAATTCGACCCCGGGAACTGCACCACGCCAAATTTCATAGCGGAATTTCTCCCGAGCGCATTTTAGCACGACCGCTTCGCCTGCCGAAGAAACCCGCAGCTCAGGTTGGCCCTGCGTGGTGGGCGCGGCGTGCCTGTATTGCCCAAGTAAGGCCGTGTCGGTCGTCGAGCGTGCCCACCGCCAGTCAAATTTTCGCCGCCCGCAAAAACCCGGATGTGTCATCCCGAACGAAGTGAGGGATCTGCATTTGATTTTCCTGGCTTTTGACTTTTATGCTT
>Ga0302324_100007416_pt1 | contig 23317 bp, 21 predicted proteins | sample Palsa_T0_1_FD_201949 | JGI IMG/M metagenome (GOLD analysis project Ga0302324, IMG submission 201949) | Peat permafrost microbial communities from Stordalen Mire near Abisko, Sweden - Palsa_T0_1 | ecosystem: Environmental > Terrestrial > Soil > Palsa > Peat permafrost | place: Sweden: Abisko... | reverse complement strand
CAGAAGAAGCTGGCTGAACAACGCGACCGAATGAAGCTGCCGGACAATGTAGGCGAGGTGAAGGTGGAGAACGGTGAGTTGGTGATGCAGCAGAAGTAGGGGAGCAGATTGCTGATTTCAGATTTCAGGTCACCGGGCTAGTCAACTATGCCGACGATCTCGACCATTCTGTTTCTTTGCCTTTCGCTGCAGACCTGCCGTTCTCATCAGAATGTGTCAGCGGTACAACCAGAGCCGGCACACATACCAGCGGCGCCCGGTGACAAGGTCCCGCAAGCAGCGGCCCAACAGGACGCGGAGCCGGAGACCTCGGTTGAAAGAATTTTAGGCGAGGACGCCGCAAAGATAATGATCTTCCCGCCTGGCGCCGAATCCCTGGAAGAATTGACCGCCCGACGCCGGCTTTATCCTCTCGAAGTCGTTTATGAACTCAAGCAGGATCTTTCCGAGGGACATCTTGAGGTTTTCAACCTGCTCCATGTGGACGCGCAGTATCCTTTGCCTGACCTTTCGGCCGGGAAGCACACCCTCGATATCACGGATTTGAAGCAATACTTCTATTGGCCGGACGGCGAGCAGACCGTCCCTGATCCCACGCTATTCTGCAGCCTGGGTACAAGCTCCACATCGATAGGGATCGATGAGCTTTGGAACAACACGGTTTATTCCGGCAAGTCGGTCTATGATTACAAGCCCCCGCCACCACCGAAAGAAATCGGTGATCCTGCAGATCTAGCCGCAGCTTTTCGTGGAGATGATCAGGGGTTCGCTGAGTTCAGCATCCCCTATAAGCGCAACCTGGAACTGAGGGATTCGGGCCAATTGCCTGAGATCGAGATTTTAGGTGTTGGTTTCGTCGACGGTACGCCCGTGGAGTGTGGGAAAGGGGTAAATCCCGAAAGGTTTTTCACTTCGCCCCTGCGCGATGTTCGCGTGGTCTCCACCGTTTCGCACGACCTTGACGATTCGATTCCTGTGCTGAAAGCGGCAAGGTTTACCGTGCCCAGCGGAGTGTTCAGGTACGCGAGGCATGTTCGAATCGTGGGTAAAGTCAAGAAATAAGGTCGCGTCCGAATCGCCAGATTCTTATTCCGGATTCAGACTGTCGAATAACTTCCAGAGTTTGTCGGTGGTGGCGCGGTAGATCAGCCATCCGGCGCCGGAGTCGGAGGTTTCGCGGAATAGGAGCTCGCCGCGACCATCGCCGTCGGCGTCGACTGCGTCGACTAATTGCAGACGCGGCGTCAGGTCAAGATGGTACTTGTCGGTGACTCCTACGTAGAGTTTATGCAGGTTGTTGTAGATGTCGGTGCGGACGACCAGGGTGATCGAATACTGCATGTCCGCGTTGGCAGCGGGTGCCGGGCTGCCGGCGGCAGCCGATGGCAAGTGCGCGTCGGCGCTGAAAACGATGACCGGCTGGTTGTTGGTCCACAGGTCGTAGGTGACCATCAGCGGGTTCTCGAGAATCGGCTCCGCTGGCCTCGGAGGTTTGCTGCGGGCCGAGGTCTTGGCTGGCGGTTTTGCGGGAATGTTTGCTTTACGTTGCGCGGCCACGTAGGCGCTGATTTCCTGCTTGGCCAGGGCGATCACCTGCATGCGGCGCTCGTCCTCTTCGCCTTTGAGCCACTCGAAGGTGAAGGAGCGTGGTTCGGGGCCGCCAGCATCCGAGATGGCGGGAATCAACTGGACAGGGACTAACGCGGAACTGGCAGCGGACTTGGTGGCATCCCCGGGCGTCGCGGCGACTGTGGATGCGGGTGTGGCACCGATTTTGCTGTAGCCAGGAACTTCCTCGTCGGGTAAGGGATCGACGGGCTTGCCGCGACGAAGTCGGGGACGATTGTTGTCGCCCGCGCCGCTGTTGCTGTCGCTGTCTTTTTCTTTGGCCGGCTCTTTCGTCGGAGAGCCTGCGGGAGCATTGACTGGGGGGCTGGCCGGGGTGCTCCCGGTACTGTTCGGCTGGCTCGGCTTGGAGCCGGTCCCGGGAGGAGTAGTTGAAGGGGTAGGAGTTGTCGGGGGCGTGGTGGACGGCGATCCACTCGATGGCGGTGCGCTATTCTTCGGATTGTCGCTCGAATTACTGCTGCCCCGGGTCAGGCGAGGTGGCGCGTCCCCGCTGTTGTCGATGCCTACCGGTACGTTCTCCGCCTTCATCGTCTTCTTGGCTGTCTCCTTGCCTGCGAGAACCCAGCTTCCGGTGCCGATCCAGGGAGTCTGACTGCTGGCGGCATTACTGTGCAGGGCGCCATCCACCGTGAACAGCCCAAGGGAACTGCCGGTGCTTTCGCCCTCGTAAATGATGCCGGTATCGAGCGCCATGGGAACGGGCGCGGCCTTGTAAGCGGATGCGTCGTAAAACTTGCCGTCGAGCAGGATCGTAATCGGCACTAGGGTTGCCTTCCCGGTGGAGGTGATGCGCAAGACGGCCAAAGCGCGCGGTCCGAACTCTTTTTTCTTGGCAGCTTTATGTTCTCCGGGTGTGATCTGCGGACGGCCTTCCTGGGCGGCGACCGCACCAGCAAGGAAAATCAAGATGGCAATCGCGCCCGCCAGGAGCGCGCCGAGTTCCATAAGGGCGCCGCGGTATAGAATCTTGCGTTGTAGGCTTTTCAAAGGTCGCTGGACGGATGCTGGATTCGCGTTATCCGCCTTCAATTTCCCTGGAGAAACTCCCATGAATGTCAATGATAAGGCTCCCGACTTTACTTTGCAGGACGAGAACGGAAAAGAAGTCGCGCTGAAAGAGCTGCGCGGCAAGACTGCGGTTCTGTATTTTTATCCTCGCGCCGACACACCGGGATGTACCGTGGAGGCCTGCGAGTTTCGTGACACTTACAAGAAGATGCAGAAGACGGGCGCGGTGCTGCTCGGCATATCCCCGGACACGCCGAAAGCGCAGAAGAAGTTTCAGGAGAAGTTCAGTCTTCCCTTCACCCTGCTGGCCGATGCGGACAAGAAAGTCGCCGAGAGCTTTGGAGTAATGAAAGAGAAGAACATGTACGGCAAGAAGGTCTGGGGCGTGGCGCGGACGACGTTCATCATCGGACCGGATGGCAAGATTCAGCACATCTTCGAGAAAGTGAAGCCAGAGGGACATGCGGAGCAGGTGCTGGAACATTTGAAGGGCGCGGCCAAGGGGGCGGCGTAAAGCCGCGAACAGGCCCCTCGGGGGCTAAAGCCTCGCCGAGGAGGGCCTGTAACGCGGCGCTGAAGCGCTGCGCCACCCAAAAGCAAGGCGCAAAGGCAAGGCGCCACCCAAAGGCAAGCGCGCCAACCAAATGCAACTGTCGCCTGGAAGCCCGTTGCCGCGGGTCAGGGCGCAAGAGCGGCAACCGGAAGACGGAACAACTTCTGGCTTGCCTCCGTATCAATGCTTGGGAAGACATGTGTGGGAAGACAAGTTGGTGTATTCCCCTGTTGTTCTCCGGGAGGAAATATGCGCGGTCCCATTCGATTTGCTGGGATATTTGTATTGCTGCTGGTTGCTGTTGCTGCCTTTGCCAAGCCCAACCCGGCCGACGAGCACAGCTCAGTGGTGTTGATATTCAAAGACGGGCATCGGCAGAGCTTTGCCATGGCGGAGATTGAGCGCATCGACCTCAAGTCCCCTTCAGTCGTTGTTTTTAAGGATGGCCACCAGGAGAAACTTGTGGCTGCCGACATTGCCCGTATTGAGTTTGAAACTCCCGGATTGAGCGCGATGACGCCGGGAAGGTCACATTTTGTTGGCAAGTGGGAAGTTGGCCAGGGAGCCAACAATGGCACATTTTTTATTACGCTCGATGCCGACGGCAGTGCGAGGAAGACGCTCGGCGCCGCCCATGGAACCTGGACGCTGGTCGACGGAGAGGCCCGCATCACCTGGGACGACGGCTGGCACGACGTTATCCGGAAGATCGGCACTACACATGAGAAGCGGGCCTACGAACCGGGGAAGTCGTTTGACGACGAGCCCTCCAACGTGACCGCGGCCCGAAACACGCAGCCCAAACCGATCTAGGCGCTGCTAGTTCGAGCTCCTGTGGGCTATGATCTTGGCTTGATGCGGAAGCCGGCGACTTCAAGGCAGACCACTCACATTCGGCCATTGGAGCGCGCGTTCTATAGTCGCGATCCGCGGCGCGTGGCGCGGCAGCTTCTAGGCAAAGTGCTGGTAAGGACGGAACCGCGCCTCACGGGGCGCATTGTTGAAGTCGAGGCCTATCTCGGTGCGGACGACGCAGCCGCGCACTCTGCCGCCGGCAAGACCCTCCGCAATGCCGTGCTCTTCGGTCCTCCCGGCTACGCCTACGTTTATTTCATCTACGGCAATCACTATTGCCTCAACGTCTCCTGCGAGCCTGACGGTCAAGCAGGAGGCGTGCTCTTCCGGGCGCTGGAGCCGCTCACCGGTATCGAAGAAATGGCGCTCGCCCGCGACATCGAAATCCACGGTCCGAAGGACCTACCAAAACTCACCAGCGGCCCGGGACGCCTGGCCGAAGCCTTCGGCGTCACCCGCGCCCGCGACAACGGATGCGACCTTACCTCAGCGGCCAGCAGCCTTTGGATCGGCGAGGATGGTTATCGCGCCCGCGACATTCAGGCGACTTTGCGAATCGGCATTACCAAGGCCTCGGAGTTGCCCCTCCGATATGTTCTGCGGGGAAATCGTTTCGTTTCAGGACCCAGGGTGTGAGCGTGACGCCCGCCGGACATCCGCCCGAGCCTGCCCCGAGCCTCTCGAAGGCCGGCGGCGCTACGCTCCGCAACTTGACAGGTGGGTGTAAACTCGTTTTCGGGTCGAGCGAGCTTGAGCAATCAGCCGAAAGCCTCGACGGTTGAGGGTTTTCGCCGAGTTACCGAGGACATCTCGGGGAGACTTCCGGCGTCTCCGAGGCTGAATTTCTCCGCAACCAACGCATTGCTCGGGTCATCCGAAGGAATGTAGGAGCCGTTTGCGTCGTCGCGTCCCATTCCGAATCCTGATTGCGGCTCTCGTCTTCCTGACCGCCACGCCCTTCCTGACTGCGGCCGATGGATCCGTCGCCAGCCATCCCGCCGCCGTTACGCCGTCTTATATCGTGGTGGGATTTGCGGGCGGATTCGTGCGCCACGACAACCTGCATCACGGGCCGGTGCAGCTGGCGCGTCGCATCCAGGGTGAACTTCCGGCGGGTGCCACGGTTCAGGTCTTCGAGAATCGCCATCGCCGGGCTGCCTATCAAAGCATTGTTCGCATGCTCGACAGCAATCATGACGGCGTGCTGAGTGCGGCCGAAAAGGCGCAGGCGCGGATTATCCTTTTTGGCCACAGTTGGGGAGCGTCGGCGGTTGTGATGTTGTCGCGGGAGTTGGATCGCGCCGGAATCCCGGTGGTGCTGACGGTGCAGGTGGATAGCATTCGCAAGCCGTGGCAGAGCGATGGAGTAATCCCGGACAATGTGGCCGAGGCGGCGAATTTCTACCAGCCGCATGGGCTGCTTCATGGACGCCCTGAGATTAGAGCCGACGACGACTCGAAGACGCAGATCCTGGGCAACTTTCGCTTCGATTATCAGAAAAATCCGGTGAAGTGCGAGGGCTCGTCCTGGTTCGATCGTACTTTTACCCCCAGCCACATGCAGAGCCAGTGTGATCCCCGGCTGTGGACGCAGGTGGAGCAACTTGTGCGGGAGCGCGTGGAGTCGCAGGGGCGCATCACGACCGCAGCTGCTTTGCCTTGATCTGTCAGGCAACACCCGGGATAGAATCGGATTCCAACTAAGCAAGCGACCTTTTGCATGAGCGTGTGCCCTGCCTGGGGCGACCACCCGTCGAGTAGGGAGTACTCCAATGAAAAAATCGACCTTACTGAAAACTCTTCTGGTCGGTATCGGTTCTGCGATTCTCGTCTGCATGCCGATTTCCGCTCTGGCGCAGCATGGCGGCGGTCACGGTGGAGGTGGCGGCGGCGGTTTTCACGGCGGGGGTGGTTCTAGCGGTGGGGGTTTCCACGGGGGTGGCTACAGTGGTGGCTACCACGGCGGCGGGTCTGGCGGCTACCGTGGGGGAATGTCCGGCGGCGGCGGCGGGTATGGCGGTGGGCGTGGGTACGGCGGTGGGCGTGGGTATTCATCCTCGTCACGAGGTTTCGGAGGGGGTAGCTCGAGCGCAGGCAGGGCTTGGACTTTCGAGGGGCACGGCGCCGGCCTGGCCGGATCGCGGGGTGCGCGGATTGCCGACGGGCAATGGCATTCCTTTGGCGGCGTTCGCGGTGGCGCTGTAGGGGCCCACAGCGATTTCGCGGGCTACGGCGGTCGTGGCTTCTACGGTCGCGGCGGTGGGAGCTGGGGCGGTCGTTGGGGTTGGGGTGGAGGCTGGGGCGGCGGCTGGGGTTGGGGCTGCTGCGGATGGGGATATGGTTTCGGCTGGGGCTTGTGGAGTCCTTTCTGGTATTGGCCATCGTACTGGTATAACCCGTGGCTGGATTACGGATATCCTGCGGATGACTATGTCTCCGCTGATCCGTATTAGCGAATGCACGGGGGCCTGGGCCGTCCTTCCAGGGCTCTGAGTCTTCGAGAGCCTGTGTCCAGGTTGGTCTTACGCCCCTTCGGGGCTTGCTCATCTGAAGACCCACGGCTTACGCCGCGGGCTTTATTCCGCCGGCGCTTCGCGGCTTGGACTCAGGCTCGGCAGGAATCGGATTGATTATCAGATCAGATTATTCAGGAGCAGATTGTCGATCAGGCGCGTGCTGCCCACGAACGCGGCGACGGCGGCCAGAGCGCCACGGGAGATATCGTCGACGGGATCGAGGGTATCCGGGTTCACGATTTCGAGGTAGTCCAGACGCACCGAATTTTCTGCTTCAAATTCCTCGCGTGCGGCCGCGATCAGCGTCGCCGCGTTTCGTTCCCCCGACTTCACTAAACTGTCGATGCGCATCAGCGAGCGATGGAGCGTTAGCGCCTGCTTACGCTGCTCGTTGGTGAGATATGCATTGCGTGAACTCATGGCCAGGCCATCGGGCTCGCGGATGATCGGACCGACCACGATTTCGATCGGCATATTCAGGTCGCGGACCATGCGCCGGATGATTGCCACCTGGGCGGCATCTTTCTGACCGAAGAACGCGGCATCTGCGGCGACGATGTGAAACAGCTTGGCCACTACTGTGCTGACTCCGCGAAAATGTCCGGGGCGGGAGCGGCCGTCCAGCTTGTCGCTTAGCCCCTCGACGGTGACCCACGTTACAGCCCCCGCGGGATACATTTCTTCCACCGCTGGTGCGAACAGCAATTCGACACCCTCGTGTTCCAGCAGTTCGCGGTCGCGCTCGAACGAGCGCGGATATTTCGCCAGATCTTCGGTCGGCCCGAATTGCGTGGGGTTCACAAAGATCGAGGCGGCCACGACGTCACAGGACGCTTTCGCCGCGCGCACCAGGGAGATATGACCCTCATGCAGGGCGCCCATGGTAGGAACGAAACCCAAGCGCTTGCCGGTGTTCCGCACTGCCTGCGTAGCGCGCTGCATTTCGTGAATAGTAGTGAAGATTTTCAAAGCGAGGTTCTTACGTCGAAATCATCATGTTCCCCGTCGTCAGCCGCAGATCCTTACCCGCAGATCTTTCAGGATCGACCTGTAAACCGCGACGCGCATCCTGACGAAGCGGTTCCGTGGTGAATCCGTCACGACGAGGGCACCCATTTGATGGCGATATGCGCGCCCTGCAGGAGGCCGCCAACGATCCCTTTGTTGCGCCGGATGGCGATGGCTTGCTGATCCGAAGCGCTGGCCCGGTCCTTAGTCGCGGGTACGGCTGCTGTGGGTACGGCCGCGGCCACCACGCGGCCATAGGGCCAATTGGAGGCGGGCAAGCGGGCCAGCGCGGGAAGTAATTCGTCGGGCTTCAGCATGATCTCCGCACTGTCAGCCGTATCGAGCAGGGCTACGTCGTCGGCGCGCACGATGAGATAGGGATTGCGCCACGTCTTCATATCCCGGACAGGCTCGTACTGCGCTGGATCCGATGCAGGAATTGCTTGTAACGCAACGTCGGGACCAGGAGCGGGGGCAGCGCTTTGCGAGGAACAGGCGGCCAGAGAGAAACACCACAAAGCGAGCGCCGCAACCTGTACGTGTCGGAACTTGCGAGTCACGGGGGCCGAGTTACCTCACCACCACCGGGACGTCATTCTTCGCGGCCCAGACCAGGGCGACGATCCATCCAATCACACTCCATCCCAGAAAAAGGTTCAGGAGGAAGATGGCGAGCAGGTCGCGCTTGCTGCGGATGGCTGCAATGATCGACGGCAGGAAATACATTACGAGGCCGCCGCCGAAAAACGGAAAGAAGAAAAACGCCGGATAAATCATGATCCCTCCTTCTCCTTAGCCTAGCACCAACCGGTGTGAAATCGCACCTACTGTGGCCACTGGCAGTGCTAATGAAATATACGCAATCGGCACCAGCTTCGTTCCGCCAGCATTCGGTCTATCTCTGCTCATCCGCGAAGATCCGGTGGCGAAAGGCTTGCTCTACCGCCGCATCGCCCGCTTGCGCGCCAGCACGGCATCGAGGCCGGCCTTGGTCTCCCGAGGCAAATGATAGGACTCGGCGTCTGATGGATACTGATGCGAGCGCACATCCGCGCGAAAGGCCTGCACGGCATTTCCGATCAAAGCCGCGGCGTCGCCGTAGCGCCGCACAAACTTTGCCGGAGGGCCAAACGTCAGGTTCAGAATGTCGTGGAACACCAGCACCTGGCCGTCGCACTCGGGCCCGGCGCCGATACCGATGGTAGGCGTGGTGACTTCGGCGGTGATCATGGCTGCGACTTCGCGCGGCATACCTTCGAGATAGAGGCAGGCCACTCCGGCGCGGTCCAGGGCAACGGCATCGCGCATGAGTTGCTCGATCGCGTTCAAACTCTTGCCCTGCACTTTGTAGCCGCCCATGACGTTGACGGACTGCGGCGTGAGGCCGATGTGCCCGGCGACGGGGATCTCGGCGTCGATGATCTGCCGGATCAGGTCGGCACGCTTTTCGCCGCCCTCCATCTTCACTACTTCGGCGCCACCTTCCTTTACAAAACGAGCCGCGTTGCGTACCGCCTCCGTGGGATCGACCTGATAAGAACCGTAGGGCATGTCGGCGATCAGCAGGGCACTCTTTACTCCGCGTCGTACCGCTTTTACATGGTGCAACATTTCGTCCATGGTGACGGAGAGAGTGTTCTCGTAGCCCAACATAGTTTGGGCCAGAGAGTCGCCCACCAGCACCATGTCGATGCCAGCCTCATCGACCAGCCGCGCGGCGGAGTAGTCATACGCCGTGAGACAGGTGATAGGTTCGTGGCGGAGTTTCTGTTCCCGCACGGACGCGATAGTGACCTTGGGGCGGGGGGCGTTTTCGTGCGAACCGAGCTGACGCCCGGTGATTGGGGTGAGACTCATGATGTCCTCCAGTGCCCTTCCGCCTCTGGCGGATAGAGCCTGTGCGCGTCATGGCGCTTAACATCTTGGGGCGACGCTAACAGTTATTCTACCCGGAAACGGAATCCAGGTCGATGCCGGTTAAGAGCTATCTTTTCAATGCGTTGATCGGGCACAGCAGTTGGAACGAGCAGCTTCCGTCGCGGTGGTGGAATCGAAAAGTGACCTCGGGGACTTGGGTAAGACACATTGCATTATATCTTACGCAGTAGTAAGATGCATTCATGCCCACACATCGCACCGTGATTAGCTCTAAGGGCCAAGTAATCATTCCCGCCGAAATGCGCGAGCGGTACGGATTGAAAAAAGGCACACCGGCTACCTGGACAGAGGAAAAGGGGCGACTGATTCTGACCCCGATCACCATTCAGCGCATTCGCGAGATTCGGGGATTTCTCAAGCCCAAACCCGGCGATCCTTCCATGTTCGAGGAACTATTTGCCGAGCGCGCACGGGAGCGTGAGCGGGAAGACCGATGAGTCCTGCGAGCGGCAGCGATCGAAGCCGGCAATATGTGCTTGACGCGAACGCGTTAGTTGGTTTGTTTGAAGATCGCGAAGTCAGCGCCGCAAAGGTGGAGCGGCTCGTGGAACATGCCCTGACAGAAGAAAGGCCACTCCTTATGTCGGCGATAAATTGGGGCGAGGTGGTCTACGTGGCATGGAGGCTGCATGGAGAAGCGGCGGCCCACGAGGTCGAAGCGAGGATGCGGGAGATGCCCATTGCGGCCATCGGTGCGGACCGGGACCGGGCCTCGCGGGCAGCAGCCCTCAAGCAAAAACACAGTCTGAGCTATGCGGACGCCTTCGCCGCAGAACTTGCCATCGAACGTGGCGCATGGCTGGTCACCGCTGATCCGGAATTCATGAAGCTGGGAAAGATGTTGTCGATGTACTGGCTTCCGCGCCACGAAAAATAAATCCGGATTGTTTACCCTTTAACGCACGACACTTACAGTCGAAACGATGAACCCGACTTCGTCTCGCCTCATGACAACCCACAACCTCGCCGATTTTTCTGGAACTCCATAGACAAGAATCCTGGTAGATTCTCCGTCCTGCCGCCAAACCAAACTGTGTCCGGTGGTTTTATTCATGACAGAGCAAATGCGAGGATCGTAGTTGCTGTTGCCATTCAAATCCCGAACGATCTGCCCGCACTTGTCACTTCTCAGGTCATCAATGAGTCGTTCAGCTGTACGTTCAGAGGCACGATCCCGAAATGGATTGAAGACCGCTAACATCCGGCCTTGTGGAACTTCTGGAGTGCCATGGGAAAACAGAACTACATTTTTCGTCCTGGAGGCGTAGAGCAAAAAGCCCCCGAATGCCAACAAGGCGGCGGCCAGGCAAACGACCATAACACCGAACCGCATGGTCTCACGCTCCTACCGCGTCCTGCCCACCCAGCGGCAGGAAATACTGCGTGCCTTTGATCGGCTCGGTGACTTTGCGGAGGAGTTCCTGCAGGTCTTCGTTGCGGTCGACGAAATCGATGTCAGAGGTGTTGACGATCAGCAGGTCTGACGAGGTGTAGTGGAAGAAGAAGTGCTCGTAGGCTTTAACCACTTCTTCGAGATATTCGTCGCTTACGGCGCGTTCGCTGGCGACATTTTTTTTCTTCAGCCGCTTTTTCAGCACGTCGGGCGTGGCTTGCAAATAAATCACCAGGTCGGGCGTGGGCAACTGCTCGCGGAAGTGGTTGTAGTAGCGGTTGTAGGTGTCGAGTTCCTGGTCGTTGAGATTGAGGCAGGCGAAGAGCTTGTCTTTCTCGAAGATGAAGTCGGCGACCACAGCCTTCTGTGATCGCGCTCCCAGGTCGAGCGCCTTGAGTTGTTCGAACCGGCGCACCAGGAAGGTGAACTGCGCCTGAAAGGCGGCGCCGCGGTCGCCTTCGTAAAACGAGTCGAGAAACGGATTTGCCTCCGCCTCCATGACCCGTTGCGCGTTCAAGCGCTCGCCCAGAATGCGCGCCAGCGTGCTCTTGCCGACTCGGATGGGGCCTTCCACAGCAATGTAGCGGGGGAGCTCGAAAAGATTCGCCATGGTTTCGTAGGACGCCTTCGTGCGCTGACTGCTGCGATGTTTCCGGAACTGGCAGGATATCTTGGTTGGAGCTCAGTGGCAATTGCGGGATGAGTTAACAGAGGCGATTTGGTAATTGAGTAATTTGGAAATTGAAACGCGAGGTGTGCGGTGATCGCCGATTATCAGTCTTTCAATTTCTCAATTACCAAATTTCACAATCACTCAATTCCACTACAATCCTGCCATGATTGGAACCTTATTCGCGGGAGCAGCCGTCGGTGTTGCGGCGACTGCCGCGGGCTACCAATCCATGGCGCCAACCGGGCAATGGTACGGCCGTACCTTCACCGGCCTTGCTCCGGGCTCGAAGCAACTCGCCCTAACTTACGATGACGGACCCAACGACCTGCATACGCTTCATTTGCTCGAAGTGCTGTCGAAGCACAGGGTGTGCGCAACTTTTTTTCTGATCGGGGGCTATGTTCGTCAGCGTCCCGAGATTGTTCGCGAGATCGTCAAGGCAGGCCACATCGTCGGCAACCATACTTTCACACATCCCTTGCTCACACTGAAGAGTGAATCTGGAGTGCGCAAGGAGCTGGGCGATTGCCGTTCGGCGGTTCAAGATGCTGTGGGTGAGCATTCCAATTTGTTTCGGCCGCCTTTCGGGGGACGGCGGCCTGCGGTTCTGCGGATCGCGCGCGAGCTCGGGCTTGTCCCCATTATGTGGAACGTAACCGGCTACGACTGGAGAGCGCCAATGGCGGCGGGGATTGAGCAGAAGGTCGCTAAACAGATTCGCGGCGGCGACGTGATCCTGTTGCATGACGGTGGCCACGAAGAGATGGGGGCCGACCGATCGCAGACGGTTCTCGCTACGGATCGATTGATCTCTCGGTACAAAGCGGAAGGGTATAAGTTTTCGACGATCCCGGAGATGATGCTAGAGGCGGAGCGCGGTCGCTAATTCGTGCTTGTGACCGACTTCTTGAACTTCGTGCGAGATCAGAAAACGGAGATCAAGAGCGCGGCGCTGCGAGCCGCGACCGGTCAGAGACCCTGTCCCACACAAACCTGTCCCACATAAACCTTAGCCCTGCACCAATTTTTTAATTTTTCACTGCTGTGAAGGCTTCTTTCGCGGCGGCGATGGAGCGCTGCACATCTTCTTCGGTATGGGCTGTACCCAGGAATGCGGCTTCATACTGAGACGGCGGAAGGTAGATGCCGGTATCGAGCATGCTACGGAAAAATTTTCCGAATGCGGCGGTGTTCGATTTCGACGCAGAGTCCCAATCCGTGACCGGACCGTGATTGAAGAACCAGGTGAACATTGAGCCTACGCGGTTATGGCAGAGCGGGACACCGGCATCCTTCGCCGCTGCTGAGACTCCATCCACCAAGTCGGCGCTCAGTTTCTCCAGACGCGGATAAATTTCGTCCTTACGATCACGCAATTGTTTCAGCATCGCGCAACCCGCAGCCATGGCCAGGGGATTTCCCGAAAGCGTACCCGCCTGATACATCGGGCCCAGGGGAGCAACCAGGTCCATGATTTCCTTCGAGCCCCCATAGGCGCCAACCGGCAATCCGCCACCGATAATTTTTCCCATGGTGGTCAGGTCAGGACGAATGTTGTAGAGCTCCTGAGCTCCGCCAAAGGCCACGCGGAAGCCGGTCATGACTTCGTCAAAGATCAGCACCGAACGTTCGCGCTCGGTCAGCAGGCGCAGGCCGACCAGGTAGTCGTCAGCAGCCGGAACACATCCCATGTTGCCGGCCACGGGCTCTACTATAACGCAGGCGATCTGGTGCTTGTATTTCTGGAACGCGTGCTCGACTACGGAAAGATTATTGAAGGGCAAGGCCAACGTGAACTGAATGAATTCCTCGGGTACGCCTGCCGAGCCTGGAATGCCGAGCGTGGCCACTCCCGAGCCGGCCTTCACCAGCAAGGCGTCGGCGTGGCCGTGATAGCAGCCTTCAAACTTCACAATGTATTTGCGTTTTGTATAGGCGCGCGCCAGGCGGATGGCCGACATGGTTGCTTCGGTGCCGGAGCTGACGAAGCGAACTTTCTGGATGTGGGGAAACGCGCCGAGGACAAGTTCTGCCAGATCGGCCTCCGACGGAGTGGAAGCGCCGAAGCTGGTACCGTTGCAAGCCGCGGCGACGATGGCGTCGAGCACATTGGGTTCAGCGTGCCCCAGAATCAACGGGCCCCAGGATCCGACGTAGTCGATGTATTCGTTTTCGTCGGCGTCCCAGATGTGCGAACCCTTGCCGCGAACAATAAACGGCGCCTCGCCGCCGACGGATGCAAAAGCACGCACCGGAGAGTTGACACCTCCGGGAATCATGCTCTCCGCGCGTTGCTGCAGGCGGCGCGACTGCTCGGTTTTGCGGGATGTGGTGGAAGGCATCAGATCCTCTCGACCCGGAGAAAACAGATGTCAAAAAATGCGAACGAATACTATAGCAGTGCAGGCGGGGCCGAATTCATCAGATATTCATCCTTCTGCAATCGCTTTGCAACATCGCCTCGGTACCGTAAGGTCATCAAGTTACCCTTCTAACCGGGAGGGTTTTGAGGGACAGTCTCGGGGGCTCCGGACTGTCCTTTTTCTGTTTGTATCGTAGTGATGGGTTCGCGAATTAACCATCATTAACCCGTCGTATAATCATCGGCAATGATAACCGTCTCCAAGGAAGACTACCTCAAGTCGATCCTCGAAGCGGAGAGCGAAGGCGAAGCGGTGATCTCCGCGCGCCTGGCCGACCTGTTGAAAGTATCGCCGCCCGCGGTCACCATGGCTTTGCGGCGCCTGAAGAAAGACGGCCTGGTGCGAGTCGAGAGCAGCGGCGAGGTGCGACTCACCGCGGCCGGACGCAAAATCGCGCGCAAGCTCACGCTGCGCCATCATCTGATCGAACGGATGCTGTCGGAACTCTTCGGCATGGAGTGGTGGAAAGTGCACGATGAGGCGGAGCGCCTGGAGCACGCGGTTTCTCCTGACTTCGAAGCGAAACTTCTGGCGAAATTGGGCTCCGGCGGGGCGTGTCCGCACGGCAATCTGAGCGAACTCGAAGGTCCGGCCAGCCGCCGCCGTCGCGGTCTGGTTCTGCTGGCTGACGCCGCGCTCGACAGCGTCTACACCGTCAGTGGGATTTACGAGCGCGACCGGCACCTGCTCGAGTTTCTTGAGCACCGTGGCATTCGGCCTGGGGCGAAGCTGAAGATGCTGGAGCGTAACTACGATCAAACCCTGACTCTCTCGACCCCGTCAGGAAAAGTTTCGCTCGGACCGGCGGCGTCAGAGCGAGTCTGGGTGATCCCTTCGGCGCGCGCGAAGCGCTGATCGGCGCGGTAGACATCCGCCCCCCAAGTAGACCGTTAGTTTGCAAAACGAAGCACTCAGGTACGGCAGCATCCCCCGGCGGCTAAAGCCGGGATTGATTTGGGGGACTTACGGCGCGGCTGAAGCCGCGCCCTTTCAAAGCGGTCTCGAACTGCTCTGCTTTACCTTCCTGGAATAGTTAACTATAGTTCACTGTTTGATATATACTTCTGCTAATAAGCTCGCGTGGCTTCACCGCTCGCCGGGCGATCTGAATGGGTCAATCGACGACAACAACCCCGCCGCAGGGGGACTCAACGTCCCACGAGCGCATGGCTATTTCCGGTGGTGTTGTCATTACCCACGAGGATATTGACCGGGCGCACGACCGTGATCGGGTGTCGGAAACCCGCGCCCGGCGCGGCCCCTGGTCACGTGCGCGACTGCTCTGGCTGCTGGTTGGTCCCGGGATACTGGTCATGCTGGGTGAGAACGATGGTCCCAGCATGCTTTCGTATGCCGCGACTGGCGCGCGCTTCGGCCTAGGGTTCTTTCTGCCCTTCGTGGTGCTGACTTTCGTGATGGCTTGCGTGGTGCAGGAGATGACGGTACGGCTGGGTGCGGCTACCCACCGCGGGCACGCCGAACTGATCTTCGACCGCTTCGGGCCTTTCTGGGGATGGTTCTCGATGGCCGACCTCATGGTCGGGAATTTTCTTACCTTAGTGACCGAATTCATCGCCATTCGCGCCGGTCTGGGATATTTTGGGGTTCGTCCGGCAGTTTCGGTGCTGGGAGCGTGGCTGGTTCTGTTTGTGGCTCTGATGGCCCATCGCTATTGGACCTGGGAGCGCATCACGCTGGTTGCCGCCATGTTCAATCTGGTGTTCGTCCCAGTCGCGCTACTCAGCCATCCGCACTGGAGCGCCATCGGAAGCGCGCTTGTCACCTGGAAGCCGTTTCCGGGAGTGTCGCCGGAGATTATTCTCATTGTGCTTTCCAACATCGGGGCCACGGTCACGCCCTGGATGCTGTTTTTTCAACAGAGCGCCATCGCCGACAAGGGCCTGACCACACATGACATCCGCTTCGGGCGCATCGACACCTTGTTAGGTGCGACGTTGGCGGCGCTGGCGGCGCTGGCCACGATCGTGGCCACTGCGCCCTTGTTCGCGCACGGCATGTCGGCCGGAAATTTCGAAGCCGCGGAGTTCGCGCAGGCGCTGCGGCCGTTTGTGGGCCGTTGGGGTTCGGCGCTTTTTGCCCTGGGAATGTTTGAGGCCGGCATGGTGGCCGCGGTGACGATTTCAACTTCATCGGCATATGCCTTCGGGGAAGTTGCTCACCGGCCACACAGCTTGAATCTTCCTTTTCAGCAGGGAAAATCCTTCTATCTGGTGCTGATTCTCGAGGCCGCCGCGGCCGCAGGCCTGGTTCTGATTCCGGGCATCCCTCTGGTCTATATCGTTCTAGTGGTGAACGTGATCGCAGTGCTGGCGATGCCGCCGGCTCTGCTTTTTCTCTACATGCTGGTGAATGACCGCGAAATTATGGGTGACCTGGTGAGTCCCTGGTGGGCAAATATCCTCGCCTTGGCTGTGGTCGCGGTGCTGGTGGGTGCGGGACTTCTGTTCGGAGTCAGCGTGGTGGCTCCGCATTTACTTACGCTGATCGGAGGAAAATAGATGGACCGTCCAATCACTTCCGAAGGAGTCGACGGCGCGAGCTTGAATGAGCAAGAACTCGCGGCTGTCGTCGCTTCGCTCGAACCGGACCAGATTATTTCCACCAAGGAGAAGCATCACTGCCCGCGACGGAAATTGACCAGGATGGAAGTGATCATCTTCTGGTCTCTGCGGGCTTACCTAATCTTCATGTTCGGCGTGGTGCTGTATCAAATCTTGTCGGGTGTCCGCTAGGAATTCGCATCAGACGGGCCGATCCGGATAGATCGCTCGTGGAAAACGAAGGTGGACGAGCAGCGCACAAAGTAGCAGCACGACGATGGCGAAGACGCTGCCCTCGGGCCCCGCTGAACCTCCGGTAAGCCAGTTCGGGCCTTGGACTGAAGTATTCAGGAAGCGGTCGACGCCGAGCAGGCCGCTATCGGGCGTGCCGTAGAAAAATGTCTGTGCCCAATCCCAGGCGGCGTGGAATCCGACGGCGAACCACAGAGTACCGGTGCGCCGAATCATCAGGCAGAAAAGCAGTCCGGTAGCGACAACCTGCAGGATGCCAAGAACGTTTTCCCCATGATTGCCCAGGTGAGCCACCCCGAATATCACCGACAGGAATAACGCCGCCCACCAGAAGCGTACGCGTCTCGCCATAACAAAGAGCCAGTAGCCGCGAAAGGCAAACTCTTCACTCCACGCGAGCGCCTGGAAGGTGACAGCCCAGGCCAGGCCCCAGCGAAAAGCGGAAATGCCGGTGAGAGCAACGGAGTCGAACTGAAAGTGGCCTGAAACGCGCAAGCTCAGGACAATCACGGATAGCATAGCGAATCCCCAGACTGTCCCCTCCCAGAATCTCTTTCCGAAGGCTTGACGCGGAGGGATGCCGTAGTCGGCCAGAGAGCGGTTTTCTTTGCGGGAGATAATCCAGGTCGCCAGAGCGACGAAGAAGGCTGTGATCGCTTTGACCGGCAATTCGGTTCGCACGGCCAGGATCGAGTCATTGCCTCCGGTCGCACGATGCAGGACATAGCCGAGGGCGACGGCGGGAGCAAAAGCAATGCCGCCCCACAGAAGCAAGCGGTTACGGTCGCTGCGACTCCAAGGCCGCGGGGAGTCTGGCGGGCCCGTGATAGAAGGAGTGAGGCCGGCGGGCGCTGCCGCATTCGGCAGTTTCTCGGTAGGCGCGGGAACGGGTTCGTCAGGCAGAGAGTGCCTCCGGTCAGGAAGGAAGAGTCAGGCACGACGAGTATGACAGCCGATGGCAGGCTACAGCAAATCCTGTATGTGGTCTCTCTCCATCGCTCAGCTACTCTAACCGACTGCGGGCGCTGACGGACGACTGTTACTCGAACCGTCGCGCGGCGTTTCGTGCGGTCCACAACAGTATTCAGTTTAATCAGCTTTTTGGTTTGACCGATTCCTGTCGAACGGTTGTAGTTTCGTGAAGGGGAGACTCGATGCTGAACCAGATCCTCATCGTCGATGACCACGAGGCGGTGCGGCGCGGAATTCGTTCTCTGCTCGCCTCTCGCCCCGACTGGAAGATCTGTGGGGAAGCAGTCGACGGGCTTGCCGGCGTGGAAAAGGCGAGGCAGTTGCGACCCGACGTGGTGATCATGGATATTTCCATGCCTCGCATGGATGGACTCGAGGCAACTCGCATCATCCGTCGAGAACTTCCTCAATCGAAAGTCATCATCATCAGCCAGAACGATCCAGCCATCGCGGGAGCGCAAGCCCGCGAGGTGGATGCGGCGGCCTATATTGCGAAGAGTGATCTGGCACGCGAATTACTGCCCACGGTGTCGAAGTTTCTAGCTGAACAAAAAATCACAAGCCAAGCCGACTCCTCGCCGCATGCAGCACCGACGCAGAATTGGCTGGCAGGCGGCGGCACGCTGGGGCGGCTGATCCGCGAACATGACTGGTCCCAGACTTCGCTCGGTCCGATCGAACGTTGGCCGCAGAGCCTGAAGACATCGGTCAATTTAATCCTTAATTCTCAGCACCCGATGTGGGTAGGCTGGGGCAAGGATGCCGCTTTTCTTTATAACGACGCATACATTCAAGTCCTGAGTCTGGCCAAGCACCCTTCGGCCCTGGGCAAGCCGGCGGCAGAGGTGTGGCCTGAGATTTGGGACATTTGCGGACCATTAGCGGACAAGGTCTTCCAGTCCGGCGAGGCTTCTTTTCTGGATGATGTCCGCCTGTTCATGAACCGGGGCGATTTTCTCGAGGAAACTTATTACTCGTTTTCCTACAGCCCGATCCGCGATGAATCGGGCGCGGTGGCGGGGTTGTTCTGTCCTTCCACTGAGGTCACGCCGAAGGTTGTGAATGCGCGGAGACTGGGAACATTGTCGGAACTCTCCGCCGATGCTCTGGTGCAGAAGACGACGGACGCCGCCTGCGCTTCCGTGGCCGCGACACTGGCCAAGAATCCTGATGATATTCCTTTTGCGATTCTCTATCTGATCGATTCCGCGGGCAACCTGGCGCAGCTGGAGCAAGCCTGCGGCGTCCCCAAGGGGATCGAGGGCCTCACACCGGAGTCAGTTGATTTTGCTGAAGGCGCTACGCAGTGTTTCTGGCCGCTTGCAGAAGCAGTGAGGACGGGGCAGTCGCAGGTGCTTTCCGTAAAGGGGCTTGATGGATTGCCGCTTGGAGTCGCGCAGCAAAAGCTAACTCAGGCGATTGTTCTGCCCGTAACTTCGCGCGGCGAAGGCGGAACCGTGGGAGCGCTGGTAGCTGGAGTAAGTCCCGGCCGCAAACTGGATGCGGAATACCGGACCTTCTATGAGCTGATCGCCGGGCAGATTGCGACCGCCATTCAGAACGTGCGGGCGGCGGAAGAAGAAAGAAAGCGGCTGGAAGCGCTGGCGGAGATCGATCGCGCCAAGACGACCTTCTTCAGCAATGTCAGCCACGAATTCCGCACGCCGCTGACTCTGATGCTTGGTCCGGTCGAGGATTTGCTGGCCAAGAGCCACACCGGACTTTCGCCCGCGGCCAAGAGCCAGCTCGAGCTGGTGAATCGCAACGGCTCTCGCCTGCTACGGCTAGTCAATACGCTGCTGGATTTTTCGCGGATCGAAGCCGGACGGATGCAGGCTATTTATCAGGCAACCGATCTGGCGAGTTTCACCATTGAACTGGCCAGTGTATTTCGCTCGGCGACGGAGAAGGCGGGCCTGCGGCTGGAACTTGACTGTCCGAAAATCGACGAGCCGGTGTTTGTCGACCGCGGCATGTGGGAGAAGATTGTTCTTAATCTGATCTCCAATGCTTTCAAGTTCACGTTTGAAGGCAGCATTGCGATCGCCTTACACAAAGCTGACGACAACGTGGAATTGCGGGTTCGGGATACGGGAGTCGGCATTCCCGCCAACGAAATCCCGCGTCTGTTCGACCGCTTCCATCGCATCGAAAACACGCGCAGCCGAACCCATGAAGGCAGCGGCATTGGCCTGGCGCTGGTGCAGGAGTTGGTCAAGCTGCACGGCGGCTCGGTGCGCGTGGAGAGCGCGCCGGGTGAAGGCAGCGCCTTCATTGTGAGCTTGCCGCGCGGCCGGGCGCACCTGCCCGAAGACCGCATTGGCGGAACTCGCACCCTGGCTACCACTGCACTGGGGGCGGCGCCCTTCGTGGACGAAGTTCTGCGCTGGCTTCCCGATTCCTCATACACCGACGAGGCGGATGAAATTCCATCCGCCGGCGAGTTGATTCCCGTCCCGTGTCCTCCGTTTACCGGCGGCAAGGCCGAGAAACGCCCGCTAATCCTGGTAGCTGACGATAACTCCGACATGCGCCAGTATCTCGTGCGCTTACTGGGGGAGCGGTATGAGGTGCAAGCGGTGCCGGACGGCGTGGTTGCTCTTGAGGCTGCGCGGGAGCGTACACCCGAACTGGTGCTCTCCGATGTAATGATGCCGAATCTCGACGGTTTTGGCTTGCTGCACGAATTGCGGGCGGACCCGAGGACCAGAACCCTTCCAATTATTCTGCTCTCGGCGCGGGCGGGCGAAGAATCCAGAGTGGAGGGAATGGAGCACGGGGCTGACGATTATCTGATCAAGCCCTTCAGCGCGCGCGAGTTGCTGGCACGGGTGCAAACCCATCTGGAAATGGCCCGCGTGCGCCAGGAAGCGGCGCAGGCTCTGCGCGTTAGCGAAGACCGATCGAGAAATATTGTCGAGAGCATTGACGATGGTTTTATCATTCTGGACCGCGACTGGCGCATCACCTATGTGAACCCGCGGGCGCTGGAGATTGTCAACCCCCTGCGCAAGACCAAGGCGGGACTCGAAGGCCAGGTATTCTGGGAAGAATTTCCTGGCACAGTGGGAACCATTTTTGAAGAAAGCTATCGCCGGGCCATGCGCGACCAGGTGACGGTGGCGTTCGAGTCGTTTTATTCGCCGCTGCAGCGCTGGTTTGACGTTCGAGCCTATCCTTCGCGCGACGCAATCTCGCTCTATTTCTTGGACGTGACCGAACGCAAACTGGCCGAGAGCACGTTGGCGGCGGAACGGAACGTGCTCGAACAGATTGCGCTGGGCACGGCCCTGCTGCGGATTCTCGAGACTCTGGCGCTCGACACCGAGGCCCAGTCCACCGACGGAATGCTCTGCTCGGTTTTGTTGTTCGACGAGGCTGGCAAGAAGCTGCGGCATGGCGCCGGCCCCAGCCTGCCGCGCGCTTACTGCGACGCCATCGATGGCGTCTCGATTGGACCGAAGGTTGGATCGTGCGGCACCGCTGCCCACTTGCGCAAACCAGTTTTTGTCGAGGACATTTCCAGCGACCCACTTTGGGCGGATTACAAGGAACTGGCGGCGACTCACGGTCTGGCGGCGTGCAGTTCCACGCCAATCATTTCGAGCAAAGGCGCCCTGCTGGGGACGCTGGCCATGTACTACCGACGGCCGCACCAGCCCAGCGCGCATGATTGTCAAGTCATCGGACATGCCGCTCGGTTGGCGGCGATCGCCATCGAGCGCAATCAGGACGCGGAAGCGTTGCGGCATCGTACCGAGCAGTTCGAGACTCTGCTCAATGAAGCCCCGGTCGGCGCCTACCTGGTGGATGCGGACTTTCGGATTCGAGAGATGAATCCTGCGGCCCAACAACTCTTCGGAAATCCCGGCGACCTTATCGGCATGGATTGGGTCGAGTGGATTCGAAGCCGCTGGCCGCAAGCCGAGGCCGAGGAAATTTTAGAGAAGTTTCGTCATACCCTCGAAACCGGAGTGCCGCACTCTGAGCCCGAGTGGAACAAGCGGCGACTCAACTCGAGCAAGCACCGGGTGGTGGACTGGCAAATCAACCGCATCGCCCTGCCCGACGGCCGTTACGGGGTGGTGTGTTATTTCCGGGACATCACCCGCCAGGTTCAAGCGCGCGAAGCGATTGTGGAATCCGAGGAGCGGTTGCGGCTGGCCCAACGAGTAGGCCACTCGGGTACATGGGAGCGGAATTGCGCGACCGATGAGATCATTTTCTCGCCGGAGCTCGAAGAACTTTACGGTCTGGTGCCGGGACAGGGAACCCGTACGGTCGAGCAATGGCGGAAGATGTTTCATCCCGAGGACCTGCCCGAGGTCGATCGAGCGCTGGCCCATGCCATCGAGACGCGAGGTGAGTTCCACGTCGAGTTCCGGATCAACCGCGCCGATGGTCCCGAGCGCTGGCTCGAATCCACCGCACGGATCTTTTTCGACGAGGCGGGGAAACCGGTTCGCATTGTCGGCGTAAGCACCGACATTACGGAGCGCCGGCTGATTGAGGAACGGGAACGGCAGATGGCGGCGGAGGCCGTAGCCGCGACAGCTAAATTCCGCGCCGTCTTCGAGCAGACTCCCGTCTTCGCCGGCATCATGGCCCTGGACGGCACAGTGATGGACGCTAATAAGCTATCCCTGGAGGCGTGCGGTTATCGCTCCGAAGACGTGTTGGGCCGAAATTTCTGGGAAACGGGATGGTGGCGCCGGTCCCCGGAGGTGCAAGCCAAAATCCAGGCTGGCACCGCGCAGGCCGCTCAGGGAATTCCCTACCGCGAGACCTTAACCTACCACTGGGCAGATGATACCGAGCGCCTGGTTGACCTTGCTGTGCACCCCATTCACGACGAACATGGGAAGATCCTTTTTCTCCATCCCACCGGGGTGGACATTACCGACCTGAAACGAGCAGAGGAGAAATACCGGACGCTGGCGGAAACGCTGGACGCCGAAGTGCGCTCCCGCACGACTGAGGTAGTGCAGCAGTCGGAGCAACTGCGAGATCTATCCAGCCGCTTACTGCAAGCACAGGACGAGGAACGCCGCCACATCGCACGCGAACTGCACGACAGCGCCGGCCAGATCCTGGCGGCATTGGGGATGACCCTGGCGCAGGCGGCGAGTGGAAATGCTCCCAAGTCAGCGAATTATCTGCATGAGAGTCAGGAGTTGGTGCAGCAACTTAGCCAGGAAATACGGACCATGTCTTATCTGTTGCATCCTCCGCTGCTGGACGAAACCGGCTTGTCGGAAGCGCTGCGCTGGTACATCCAGGGGCTCTCGGAACGAAACGGTTTGGAAATTGCGCTGGAGTTCCCTGAACATTTTGAACGGCTCTCCCGCGAGATGGAGCTGGTGATGTTCCGCTTGGTGCAAGAGTGCCTGACCAATATTCATCGTCACAGCGGCAGCAAGGCGGCGGTTATTCGTATCGGCCGCAGCAGCGACAACGTCACTCTCGAGGTGCAGGACAAGGGCAAAGGAATATCGGCGGAGAAGCTGGCGCAAATTCAATCGCAAGGTTCCGGCGT
>Ga0302324_100007414_pt1 | contig 23320 bp, 24 predicted proteins | sample Palsa_T0_1_FD_201949 | JGI IMG/M metagenome (GOLD analysis project Ga0302324, IMG submission 201949) | Peat permafrost microbial communities from Stordalen Mire near Abisko, Sweden - Palsa_T0_1 | ecosystem: Environmental > Terrestrial > Soil > Palsa > Peat permafrost | place: Sweden: Abisko... | reverse complement strand
GATCGGCGGCGCAGATGGGTACTCACACGACCAACCATTAGCTCTTCTCTCCTGAGGCGGCTTTTGAGGGGATTGTGAAAGACGCTATAGCTGGTACGCTCCGAAGCAGGATCCAACAACCATCATCCTTCTCCGCTATCGCGCGTCGATGGGTTCAGGTTTAAGTCGGTACGCGTTTTCGCCGGCCATCGGGTGATCGTCATGAGCTTATGCATCCAGGCTCGCGTGTCACTAGACACTCGGTGCAAAACCGATCCGATGGCGGCCTCCGATATCCGAGCCAGGGGGTGCGCGGGATGAAGGATTGGAGCATGCATTTGAGATCCGTCGTGACGCGAAGCTTTTCGCCTGAAGCTCGCATAGCGACGGTTGCGGAGCGACCCGACTTGGTGTTGATCATTTCTTGGAGGCTTGGCACGGATCCCGAGCGTCCCAGCAAGCGATCGAAGACGATCCGACTAGTCGTTGAGGAGGAGGCACTCCTGGATTACGCCGATGCCCAGAAAGGGCATCGCCAAATGGCAGATGCACGGTTGCAGGAGCATCTAACGGAGCAGTTGATGCGATTTTATCCGGATCATGGCGCGTCGTTCGGACAGGAACCACCCATCGTACTCTGGACGATCGGCACAGTGACACTGCTCGGATAGACGTGTGCGCGATTCGAAGTCGACTACAAGAGTCCGCCGCGGCGTCAAACCCATCGGCCGGCTTTTCTCTCATTTCGCGCCTATGCCGTTCAAGCCTGCGCAGCACTTACATTCAGGGTCCGGGTGCGACTCGCTTGCGAACAGTGCAGATGACTTGGGCGGCATGGACTCCATCGCTCTCGGCTGCCTGACTGCCAGCGCGAGCTCGCGGATTCCGATTGTCCGCATACGCATCTGGGTGCTTGGCGGTCTGGGAACGGCGCTGATCTTGTTCATCTTGGGTCTGTCCAGCCAGGCGGAGGCGTGGGGCCTGGGCCGAAGCGGCCTCGACATGACGATTCTGGCGATCGGGAGCTGTATGGTCATTGCCGCTGCCGCCCAGGCCCGGTGGAAAAGTCCGCGCATCGTCATTCCCCTGATCACTCTGGGTCGGCGAAGCTACGAAGTCTATTTGACTCAGATGTTTGTGGTGTTCGCGCTGTTTGGTCTATTCAGGGCAGCAGGGCTCTCACTCGGTGCCGCGCCACTGCTGTTCATCGGTGTCATTGTCATCTCCGGCCTCTTGGGCGAATGGGTGGCGCGCTTCTATTCGGAGCCGATGAATCGCCTGATTCGTCAGCGTTTCGGGGACGGGCCCGAGAGGCTTGGCTCTGTGATACCGACAGGGTAAGGGCGCCGAAGGGGCGACCCTTCGGTTCAATTTGGGGGCGGATGTCCCCACGTCCACGATCGTGGCTACAATGCCCCGTCGTTGCTCCCAAGGTTTGGTGGAACCCCCTGCGATGCGATATAGCACACTGACTCGATTGAGCCTCGCGGTGGCGGGCGTCGTTCTTGTGTCGATCGTGAGCTTCGCTTGGGTTATGGGTTCAAAGCTCATCGCGCCTGCGAATCATCCGGTGCCGATCCCGACTGCCTTCGACGCGGAACGGGTGTCGATTGCGGGGCCGAGGCATGCGGTTGCCGGTTGGTGGATTGACAGCGGACCGGGGTCACCGGTAGTTCTGTTGCTGCATGGGGTGAGGGCGGATCGTTCCTCGATGGTATCCAGAGCGAAGCTCCTGGAGGGCCATGGGTTCTCTGTTTTGCTGATCGATCTGCAAGCGCACGGGGAAACGCCGGGCGAGGCAATTACGTTTGGGCTGCGTGAGTCCGGGGATGTGGCGGCGGCGCGAGACTGGATTCGGCAGAAGGCGCCGGGTCGACGTATTGGTGTAATAGGATGCTCTTTGGGCGGAGCAGCGGTTCTCTTGGGCGTCCAGCCGTCCGGATTCGATGCCGTCGTGCTCGAGGCGGTCTATGCGCGCATTTCACGGGCCGCGGAGAATCGGGTCCGGATACGGTTGGGACCGTTGGCGCCGATGATCACGCCGCTGTTATTGATGCAGCTCGAGCCAAGGCTGCATATCGACCCGGCGGAGCTCGAGCCGATTCGCTTCATTGGCCGTTTGGGAGCGCCTGTGTTGATCGTGGCGGGATCTCTCGATGCACAGACGACGCCGGCGGAGTCGCTGGAGCTGTTCGACGCGGCCTCAGAGCCCAAGGCGATGTGGGTGGTGGAGGGCGCCCGGCATCAGGATTTCCTGGCGTACGACCCGCGCGGGTACGATGCGCATGTGGTTGAGTTCCTGATGGAGACCTTGGCGACTACGCGGGGGGATTCGGGAGCGGACAGATGAAAGGAATTGCGGCACGCGTGCTGATGACGACGGTCATCGGGGTCGCCGCAACCTGGGCTGTCGTTGCGCTCAGCTATCAATTGCCAAGCGCCTATGCGCTGAAAACACTCGGAGTGATATTGTGGGTGGCCTTGAGCGTTGCCGTGATGGTCGCGCTATGGCGCAGGCGCATCGCACAAGCTCTGTGGACCTTCGCGGCGGCGTTTGCGATTTTACTTGTCTGGTGGCATCTCCTGCCACCCTCGAACGACCGTATCTGGGCCGATGACGTCGCGCAAATGACGTCCGGCATCGTCGACGGTCAGCATGTCACGCTCCACAATGTGCGCAATTTCGATTGGCGCAGCGACAGTGACTACACGCAGCGTTGGGAGACCCGTCAGTACGACCTCGATAAGCTCAGATCGGTCGACATGATCATGTCGTATTGGGCGGGTCCCGCGATCGCCCACATGTTGGTATCGTTCGGCTTCGATAACGCGGACTATGTCGTGTTCTCGGTGGAGATACGCCGGGAAAAAGGAGAGACCTTCTCGGAGATTGGCGGATTCTTCAAGGAGTTTGAACTCAGCATCATCGCGGCTGACGAGCGTGACGTGATTCGGGTTCGGACCAATGTGCGCGGAGAAGACGATTATTTATACCGAATACAAATGCCGGCCTCGGTGAGGCGCTCATTATTCCTCGCCTACATCGACCAGGCGAACGGTCTCGTGCACACGCCGCGCTTCTATAACACGATAACGGCCAATTGCACGACGCTGGTCTACCACATGATGAAGCGCATCGTAGGCTCCCTGCCGTTGAACTACAGTCTGCTGTTGACGGGGTACCTGCCGGAGTATGTGTACAGAATCGGCGGCCTTGACTCGCACTATCCGTTTCCAGAACTGCGGGCACGGGGACGGATCACGGAACGAGCGAGACAGGCTGATCATAGCGAGAGTTTTTCAACCGATATTCGCGAAGGTATCCCGAATCTCGAGGTCACGAATTAGCGAAATGCCGGATTTCATCTCTTCAGTCGGGGCTGGCAGAGTCATTGCAGGCGCGGTAGGCTCTGCCCTATCGCATCAGCGGAGAGACGCCAATGGCGATCAAGCGTCCAAGCAAAAGCCGGGGCACGCCATCCCACAAGGCGGCCGTGTCCGCGCCCTTGCGCCATGTTGACGTCAGGGCGGCGCAGCAGATGGTGCCCGGCGAGCTTTACGTCGGTTGGCTATGCAAGAAATGCGGGCAAGTCATCGCCATTAGCGCGGCAACGGCCGGCGGGAAAGTGCCGGCGGAACTCGAAGATCAATTGACTGCGATCAAATGCCCGCATTGCGGGGATGAGGATCTGTACCGATGGAGCACTCGGAGCGAACATCGGTACACGCCGAAAAGTCCGGGAATCTGAGCGCCGAGTCTTTTCTCGTCAAGTCTTTGATTTAACGTCGCTTTATTCGCGCCGTACTCATTTCGCGATGGCATGCACTCTCGCGAGTGCGGTTGGACCCGGGCGGGCTGGCGAGTTTCTGGCGCGATGCGTCGATGCTCAGGGGCCCGGCTCCAAAATAGACGATCTGCAGTAGGCCGCCGGCGATCATGATGTTCTTCAAGAAATGGATCATCTGGTTCTGATCGGCGAAATTTCGATGAAAGAAAATAGCAGTTGCGAGCGTAAAAAGGGTAACCACCGACGCAACGAGGCGCGTGCGGTAGCCGAGGAGCAGCAGTGCACCGCCTCCTATCTCCACGGTCAGCGCGACGAGCCAGGACAACTGCGGGAACCGCAGTCCGACGCTGCTGATGTACCCGACTGTGGCGTCGTGTGCCGCGAGCTTGCCGAGGCCGCTCAGGATGAAGGGAGCGCCGATCATGACGCGGCCAAGCAGCGGAAGATAACGATTCGATTTTTCCATTTTTATCTCCAGTGAGTTGTTGTAGTGAATTGGTCTGGTGTTACGCCGCTTCCACAAGAATGATCTCGGCGGTTTCGAGCGCTGTGATTGCAATTCCGGATTCGCCCTCGATTGCGATGCCGTCACGCTCTCCGACGTATTGGTCATTCACCAACAATCGTCCTCGGGCAGGCACGAGATAGCCGTAGCGCGTCGACGGTAACGCATATTCGATGCGCTGTCCGGCCTCGAGTGTCGCCCCGAGTACCCGGGCGTCTGCATCGATGTGCAAGGTATCTTGATCTTCGGGAAACCCACTCGCGAGTGGCACGAGGCGTCCCGCCCGCTGCGCCTCGAGGAAGGATTTGGTTGCCCAACGAGGATCGATTCCGCGCCGACGGGGCAATAGCCAAATCTGAAAAAGCCGCAGCGGCGCATTGCCCTCGTTGTATTCAGAATGCCGGATTCCACGGCCGGCACTCAAGGCCTGCACGTTTCCGGCGCGAATCTCGCCGCGACCACCGGAGCTGTCTTCGTGACGGAGTACGCCTTCGCGCACGTACGTGACGATCTCCGTATCTCGGTGCGCATGCATCGGAAAGCCCGCGTGCGGAGCAATCTCGTCGTCATTCCAGACCACAAGGCTGCCGAGCCGCGCGTGCGCGGGATTGCCCTGGCTGTCGATCGCGAAATGGTGCCTGGCCTTGAGCCAGTCGCGATTGCCACTTGCCAGGCTGTCCCAGGTTCGAAGTTGCAGCATCGTGGTCTCTCCTCTGATCAGGTGTCCGCAAGTCATTTGCGCCGATGTGGAGAGCATACGCATGCAACAGTCCCGTATTCAGAGGCTAAATTGGAAAAGATTATTGTCTATAATAGAATAATAGGGCGGCGATCGAACGAGACATAGCTCTATGGATCTCTTCAAAGACCTGAATAACCTCTATTTCTTTGCCAGAGTCGTGGACTTCGGCAGCTATACGGCCGCCGCCGAAGCGCTCGGCTTGCAAACCTCGAAGCTGAGTCGCCGGGTCGGTGCACTGGAGCGTGAACTCGGCGTACGCCTACTCAATCGCACCACGCGCAAGTTGTCTCTGACCGAAGCAGGAAGAACGTTCCATCGTCACTGTGTGGCGCTGATTGCTGAGGCCGAGGCAGCGAAGGATGCGATCGGCCAAACACTCTCCTCCCCGCGAGGGGTCGTTCGGGTGAGCTGTCCCACGGGCCTGCTGCAAGGTGGCGTGGCCGATATGCTTGCACGGTATCTCAGCGCCTACCCGCAGGTTCGCATCGCACTCGAAGCGACCAATCGCAGAGTGGATGTCGTCGATGATGCAATCGATATCGCGATTCGGGTCCGAGTGCCTCCCCTCGAGGACTCAGACTTGGCGATGCGGTCGTTCGGTGGCTCGCAGATGATCCTGGTGGGAAGTCCCGCGCTCATAGCCGCTCATGGACTGCCGCAAGCCCTCACAGACATCGAGCGTATGCCGACACTCTCGATGGGGACCGCCGGCAAACAGCACTCATGGCGTTTCGTCGATACGGATGCAAAACCTGCCGAGCTGATTCACAGCCCACGTCTCAGCACCGATGACCTGTATACCGTGCGCCTGGCAGCCATTTGCGGAGTCGGCGTGGCATGCCTGCCGGCGCTTCTCGTGGCGGCGGACCTGTCCGGCGGCACGCTTGTGCGGCTATTGCCGTCGTTGAGTTCTCGAGCCGGTGTCGTGCACGCTGTGTTCCCATCGAGGCGTGGGATGGTGCCTGCGGTGCGCTCGCTTCTCGATTCTTTGTCGGAAGGCTTCGCAGCCAATCCATGGCTTGTCAGCGATGACTGAAAATCACCGCTTGGCTGCCAGGCTGCCTTGCGCCTCCACGGACACGTCGTTCCACTTCTGCCAGGTTTCGAGTCGGCGAGCGTATTCTGCCAGGGTCATCGGCAGACCGCCTGAGCCGAGGAAAATTCGTAGCGGCGGATCCGTCGCATCGACCACTTTCAGGATGGCCGGGCCGGTCGCATTCGGATCACCGGGGGCGGCGCTGCTTCGCACTGCTGCGATCTTTTCGCGAGCGCCCTCGTAGATCTTCATCTGTGTCGCACGTTTTGCCGAAGCGCCGCCCCAATCCGTCGCGTAACCGCCCGGCTCGACGATGGTCACTTTGATTCCGAATCCGGCTACCTCGGCGGCGAGGGATTGGCTAAAACCCTCGAGCCCCCATTTCGAGGCATGGTAAAGACCCACGGTCGGGAACGCGTTGACGCCGCCGATGGAAGATACCTGGATGATATGTCCCGATCCCTGGGCGCGCATGAATGGCAATGCGGCTTGAGTCACCCAGAGCGCGCCGAAGAGATTCGTCTCGAGCTGGGCGCGCGCTTCAGACTCGTTAACCTCTTCAATCGTGCCGAAAAGCCCGTAGCCCGCATTGTTGACGACTACGTCGAGCCTACCAAAGCGCTCATGCGTGAATGCAATTGCGGCGGAAGCCGCGGCTTTGTCTGTGACATCCAACGCAAGAGGCGCCACGAGATCGCCGTATTGCTCAACGAGCGGTGCGAGCGTCTTGACGTCGCGTGCGGTGGCGGCCACCCGGTCGCCGCGCGCGAGAGCGGCTTGCGCCCAAACACGTCCGAACCCTCTGGACGTACCCGTGATGAACCAGACCTTATTTGGCATATGAACGATCCTCCCGTGCGAAGGCGCCGACGCGCACTCGATTTAGCGCATTCAGAACATGCGTCCGAATGCCGTCAGCGTCGGGAGGCAACTCCAGGGCGTGCCCGGGCCGCTCTATCAGGTCAACGACTTTCGGGACCAAGCCGGCGTGATCGTCCTCCATGACCTCGAGCGCCTCGTTCGGAAACTGATTCTGCAGGTCGCTCATGAGCATTTCGGGGTCATCACCCACCATGATCGAGCGAATCAGTTGCTCGGAGACCGCGATGATGACGAAGCCCAGCGAGCACGGCGCGATGGCAAAGCCGATGGTCGCTGCCGTACGAATGACCGGGATGAGCACGTCCGCGGCTCTGGCCTCCGCCCGGTTTGCGTTAGATGTACTGGTCATGATCTCTCCTCGGGTTGTTAGTTGGCGTTAAAGCGCTCAGCGACCCACTCTTCGCTCTTTTTCCAAAGCGCCTGTGCGTGTTGGGGATCGACCGCGTAAGGCTGCACACCGGAGCGCAGCCCGGGGACTGAGGCGACCTCGGCCACGTGGCAATCTTCGCAATAGCGAGCTCCAATGGCGTCGGCGTCGGCGACGCAGGCCGCCCATACGGACGTTGCGGCTCCTTGCGGAATACTCTTCCAACTAAAGGGCGGAGCGCCCTTGGGTTGGCTGGCATTGATGTCCGCGATCAATTTCTCGAGCACCCCGGGCCCCATATGACGACCCAGCTCCGTCCGAATGGTCCCAGGGTGCACGGCCGCGGCTCGGACGCCGCGTGCTTTGTGGCGGCGATCGAATTCGACGGCGAACAACACGTTCGCGGTCTTGGAGCGGCCGTAGGCTACGAATTCGGCGTACGGCGAGCGCTCAAAGTTCGGATCGTCCAGATCGACGTCGGCATATCGGTGGCCCCCTGAGGACAGGTTCACGAGTCGTGAGCCTCGCCGCAGGAGCGAGGCGATTCGGTTCACCAGAACGAAATGTCCGAGATGGTTGACACCGAGCTGCGTCTCAAACCCATCAACCGTCTCGCCTTTCGGGCAAGCCATGATGCCGGCATTGGCGATGATCACATCGAAGGGTTTGCCGGCGGCAAGCAAGCCGTCGGCGCACTGGCGCACACTCTCGAGGGATGCCAGATCGAGCTGGACGAGCTGCAGCGTGCCGCCGTGGGCAGCTTGGGAGCGAACCTGCTCGGTCGCTATGTGGGCCTTCGAGAGATCACGCGCGGCTCCTACCACCTGCGCCCCGTGCGCCGCCAAGGCGCGCGCCGTCTCGACCCCCAGGCCTGCGGAAACGCCGGTGACGAGCACTCGCTTGCCGGTCAAGTCGACGCCTCGCAGCACCTCGTCCGTCGTCGATGTGGCTCCAAATGTGTGGGACATGGTGGTCACTCCTCGCTGTTGCCGTTTGCCCTACCGCTCCACCCTGGAAAAGTGGTCTAATGGGAAGTGGAGGGAACCTCCGTTTAATATACGGAGGGTTCCTCCGCTTTGCAAGTGCTTTCCTCGGGAGGGGCGGTTACAAGTGAAACGGAAGCCAACGGTGCCAGTGCGGAAACCCCGCGCCGACAGTACGCGGAATCGACAATTGCTGATCGACACCGCCAAAGCGGCGTTCGCGGATGTCGGGCTAAACGTGAGCCTGGAGGAAATTGCGCGTCGTGCCGGCGTCGGCATCGGCACTCTCTATCGCCATTTCCCGAGTAGAGAAGCGGTTGTCGAAGCGGTCTACCGACATGAAGTCGAACAGCTTGCGGACGCCGTTCCACAACTCCTCAAATCCTCGCCGCCGGGCGAAGCGCTGCACAAGTGGATGCATCTATTCGTCGATTACATCGCGACCAAGCGTCTGATTGCCCCATCGCTGGGCGCTGCGACCGGCGAGGCATCCGCCCTTCGGGCGAACTCGACTGAACTGATCACGCGCGCGGTGGCAACCCTGGTGACACGCGCGGCCGAGAGCGGCGCGGTGCGCAAAGACATCGCTCCATCCGACCTGCTGCGTGCGATGGTTGGCGTGAGTTACGGGAATCCCGACCAGGCGTGGGAAGCGAGCGCGCGTCGACTCATCGACCTTCTGATGGATGGGCTACGGCGCAAAGGACGATGAACAGAGTTGAGGCAACCAGAGGAACAAATTCATGGCCGATGCTGCGTGCGCTCCGACAAAATTTTCCCGGACGGACTTTGCCGGGCACGACAAGCCGAAATGTCGTGTCATCATGCAACCTGCAAGTGGCGGCTGGTCCGAGCCGGCTCTGTCTGAGTGGGAGCTCACCGCGGAATCGTGGACGGATCAGCATCCGCACACCGAGTACAACTTCGTGATCGAAGGCCAGTTGTTCGTGGAATCCGGCGGTGTAACCGTCGAGGCGCATACAGGCGATGTCGTGCGCGTCCCCGCTGGGGCGGTGGGCAGATACTGGGCTCCAACGTACGCGCGGCTGCTCGCAATTTACGGCCCCAGCAAAGGCGGCCCCACCAGATCGCTCGGTTACGAGAAGTTGGGCATTACGGCTGCCAATACCGGAACCAATAGTTGATGCCGATGCGGAACATATTGGCAGTAAAGCTACCGTGACTGCTGTCGAGGGATGTGCCGACGAACGCTGCGCAATCGGCGGGAGTCCCATTGCAGAGCGCAGTCGAATTGGAGCTCTTACCGAGACTCACGTGAAGGTACTCGGCGGTGATCGACCACGCACCATTTAACCCGATCTCCGTACCGCCGCCTGCAACCCAGCCCGTGCTTGTAAAGTTTTGTCCACCGTTGAACGAGGCCGAGGGTTTTGTGGTCGCTGTTGGGGTGTAGACGAGTGTGCTGTTATGCGATCCCGTCGTAACGACGCCGCCCAGTCGCAGGTAAGGCAGCATGAGATCGCCGGCATAGCCGATACGCCCACCGAGGATGGCGAAGGCGTCGGGGTTGAGTTTGCCGGAGAAACTGTACTCGCCCGGCGGTAACAGCGACCCCGTATATTTCCGCGACGCTTGGACACTCTTGGCGCTCCAAGCGTCGAGGTCGGCGCCGATTCCCCAGACGAACCGCTTTATCTGAAAGTTCTCGCCGAGCTGTACGCCGCCGACGAAATCCCCATTGGGGCAGTATTGATTGCTAAAGCCTGGAACATTTTCAGAGCCGACTGCCGCTCCCCGGAGCGATACCGTGGCGCAACTCGAGCTATGGGCGCCTCCGGCATTCAGGCCTATATAAGGCCCCGCCCACGGATGGTCGCTCTGGGCGGACGAGGGATGCGAGATAAAACTGAGCGCCAGCAACGTGATGAGACGTCTCGTAAGCACAGCTCCGCGATGTCCGCTCAATCGCGGCGTCGAGTTTAGCTTCATCCATCCCCCGGTTATTCGGCAAGAAACCTCAAAGCCCTCTGGCCCTGGATTTGCCGGGCGCGCGAATTATACCTATCCCACGAGCTTGCTTCGCTAGAATCTGGATGGCCACAATGAAAGCGGGGAAGACCTATGCAAGATTATGCCGTTTGGCTCTTCCAATCGCCGAGCTTCATGCCGCATGGCATGTGCTATCTCTGGCAGCCGGGAACCTTGTGGCTGAATGTCGCTTCCGATGGTCTGATCGCGGCGGCCTATTACGCGATTCCCATTTCTCTTTATTACCTGGTTCACGAGCGCCGTAAGGAGATTCCCTTCCGGGGAATCATCTTGATGTTCGCCGCGTTCATAGTCCTATGCGGGACGACCCATCTGATGGAAATTTGGACGGTCTGGCATCCGGACTATCGTCTCTCCGGCGCGCTCAAGGGGATCACGGGCATTGTCTCCGTCGCCACGATGTTCGCGCTTTTCAAGGTGATACCTCACGCGATGCAATTGCGCAGTCCTGCGCAGCTCCAGCAAGAAGTGAGCGTTCGAACCGCACAGCTCGCCAACCTCAATGAAGAGCTGCGCGCTCAGGTCGATGGTCGTGATCAAGCAGAAGCCCAATTGCGGGATCGTGATCAGCGCAAGGACGAATTTCTCGCGACGCTCGCCCATGAGCTGCGAAACCCTCTCGCACCGATCCGACACGCGGTGAGGATACTCGGGGAGGCAGCGGCCACGGCCGAACAGCAACGCTGGGGCTTGGAGGTCATCGATCGGCAGGCCCACCGCATGGCATTGCTGCTCGATGACTTGCTCGAGGTCTCCCGCATCACTCGCGGGCAGCTTGTCCTGAAGAAACAGCGGGTGACTTTGGCGGACCTGATCACGGCCGCCGTCGAGACCGCGCGCCCCCTGATCGATTCCAAGGAATTGATATTGACGGTAGGCCAACCCGCGGAACAGATCGACCTCGAGGCCGATCCGCTGCGGCTGTCGCAAGCCCTTTCGAATTTGTTGACGAATGCGGCGAAGTTCACGCCGCGCGGCGGCGGAATTTATCTGGCTGTCACCAAAACTCCGACGGACATCGTCATTGCCGTGCGCGACACCGGCATCGGATTCGAAGCGACCCACGCCCCGCATCTCTTCGATTTGTTCACCCAGGCGCATGCCGCGACCGAAGGCGCTGAAGGGGGACTCGGAATCGGTCTGTCTCTCGTCAAGGGCTTGATACAACTGCACGGAGGCTCGGTAAGCGCCGGGAGCGCGGGAAAGGGTCTCGGAGCCGAGTTCAAAATCACGCTTCCCAGGACATTGATGCTCGCGACTCCAACGCCCACCGTTGCGACTTCGAGTGATCCAGGACCGCCGATTTCCGAGCGCCGTGCGCGGATCCTGATTGCCGATGACAATCGCGACGCGGCCGACAGCCTGGGGATGCTCTTGGAGCTCGCGGGGCACGATGTAAAGGTCGCCCACTCAGGGAAGGGCGCTCTCGACGCGGGGGCGAGCTATCGGCCCGACATCGCCATACTCGACATCGGGATGCCGGACATGAGCGGCTACGAAGTGGCGCGCTCCGCCCGCCGGGAGTCATGGGGAAAATCCGCGTACTTTGTTGCGCTTACAGGATGGGGACAAGCCGCCGACAAGGAGCGGGCGGCTGCCGCGGGCTTTGATCGCCATCTCACGAAGCCCATCGATGCGGATGTCCTCGGCGCGCTTCTCGATGCCATACTTCTCGAAAAGCGCAAACCTGCGCACTCAGGGACCGCGGTTCCACCACCAAGCGGTTCCCAATAACGCGACCATCATCAAAGACGATGCGAGTTTGACAATCGTGCCGAAGATCAATCCAAGCCACGCGTTAATGGCCACGTTCGTCGAGCGCAGAACGCTGCTGCCGGCGGTCAGCTCGCCCAGCACTGAACCCAGGAAGGGCCCGAGTAGCAGACCGGGCAGCCCAAAGAACAGCCCGACGACCGTGCCGAAGAGGGCGCCCAGGATCGCCTGCGTGCTGGCGCCCGCTCGCTTCACGCCTAAAACCCCGGCGAGCACATCGATCGTCAGCCCCACTGCACCGACAGCCGCGATGGCAACGAGCCACCCGTAGCCAAGGTGGTGGTAATGGTCGATGCCGGCGATCAACCAGATGCCGATAAAAATCAGCGGAATACCTGGGACCGTCGGAATGATCGCGCCCGCGAGACCTAGAACGATCAGCGCGACCGCGACGATATCCAGCAAGGCCCTCATATAGAATTTATGCCTCAATATGCGCCCACCGGCAACGGGTCCGTATGAAAGGATCGCGGGGAGCCGATGTTGACCGGGGGCAGGCTGCGCTCACCCGCACCGGTTTGGCACTCTATGACTTGCTTATCCTGCGCGCGCTGTGTCCTTGGGTATGGCACAACCGCGCGGATACGCGCGGCCGTCTCGTGGAGAGCCTCGAGCGGCATCTCCGTGACGTGCAGGTAGAGCAGGCCGGCTGTGTCGCCCTGTTCTCGGGGCGGGTTTGAGCTCTGGCGGTGCTCAGGCGATCGATAGGATGCTTAGTTTCCCCAACAGGTCGAGCTGGTCGCCCCGCCCGTGGAGGTCTGCGCGCCCGTTTGATCGACGCTGAGCGTCGCGCACTGCGTATCGTTGGCCTGGGTGCCGATAGCGGTCGCCGTTATCAGGTACGAGACGGGTGGATTGGCGACAGTCGCGCTGATGGTGTAGTAACCGCTACCCACGGTGATCGGGAAGGTGATACCGACCGCGCCGTAGCCCAGGTCGGACGGGGTCTGACTATAGGCGTTCACAGTGCTGAACAGCTTTTCCTCCCGGCCGGCCAAGTCGAGCAACGCGTTGCGGGCGTCCGTCCGCCGCGATTTCTGGACCTGTTTGGTGTAGCCCGCCGTCGCAACGGCCGCCAAGACGGCGACGATGAGCACAGTGATCATGATTTCGATCAGTGTGAAGCCGCGCGAGGCTCTCTTCGGCGGAGGGATTTGCTTCAACATACGTTTCGACTCCTAACTATCATCGATGTTCGATCCAGGTCAGGCGCTTCGCCTTGGTGTTGGACGGAATATTGAGCTGCTGGGCGCCGGGAGTGCCCGAGATCGTCTGATAGACGATGTTGGCGGTCCCTTGGGCCGTGGTGACTACATAGACGCTGCCCGTTGCATTGGTCTGGACGCCGGCCTCGAGCGCATCGGTGATCAAGGTGCCGTTCTTCGTGTAGGTGGGGAATGTATTGGTGAAAACACCTCCGTTGGCAACCGCGAGCGCGTAGGTGTAGCCGGTATCCAGATTGCTGGTGCACGAGGTCGCCACGTTATTTGCAGGGATCGTGGAATTGACGATGAACGCACCCTGGAAGAATACCGGGTTGAAAATGACCTGCTCGGAAGCTCCCGGCAGGTTCGCGTACCAACCGAATTGGTTACTCGTGGTGCCGCAGGTCGATGTGCCTTGCCAGCAGACCGCCACGTTGGTGCCGTCCACCACGCCGGTCGAGGTGTTGGGCGTCAGCGTTTGCGCTGCCAGATTGGAGGCGCCTAGCGTGAATGGCGAGGACAGTCCGGTCGCCGGCAGCGTAGCGGGTAGACTCGAGTAGCTCGCGCCCGGCTCCATCGCGTTCCAGGCGGAGAAATTCCAGTCCCAGACGCCGTAGATCGACTGCGTGCCGCTCGCGTATTGCACCGGAGCCAAATTGGTGAGCTGCGTCCGCGAGCCGGTGCCGAATTCGATGAACAGGCGCGGCAAGCCGCCGGTGATGGTGCTGGAGACGACCAGGAGCTGCGAGGTGATCGGTTGTCCGGCCTGAGTCGTAAACAGTGGCGCACTCGCCGCGGCCCAGTTGCTCGGGTTACTGCTGGTCAGATCGAACCGCCACACATTGCCTTTGAGGTCACCCGCATAGACGTAGTCAGTGATGTGATCGCCGTCCAAATCGGCGGGTGTCACGTAACCGATGCCGTTGCCGCCGGCGGTGTTGGTGCTGATGTAGTAGAACGATTGCGCGCCCGACGTGCTGTCGATGGACATCACGTAGATGCCTGCATCGCCCGAGGCGCTGCCGAGGCCGTTGCCGAAGATCACGCCCCAGTTGCCGTTGTGCAGACGGCGGATTTGCGGTGTCCCGAAGGTGTTGCCCAGGTTCGTGCCGCAACTGGCGACATTGGAGCAATTGATCGTTCCGGCATTCCACTCGCCGATGACGATAGAGGCGGCATTCCCCTCAGTGAAGTTGCTGGCGGACGGATTCGTCACATCGAGCGCATAGATGGCTGCGCCGCCGATGCCGAGGCCGCCGACGAGCCAGCTGTGCCATTGACCGCCAAAGAACAGATCACCGGACCCTGGCGTCGCATCCACGAAGAAGTTGTGTCCGTATTGCGGGTTCGAATAGTCGAGGATCGGTTCCACGCACTCCGCATTCGCGCCGATGGCCGGGGTTACACCGTGAATGCCTTGCACCAGCGTTTGCGTGTTCGCATCGTTGGTGCAGCCGCCAGGGGCCGAGGGAAAGGCGTTGCTCACCAAGCTCGATCCCGGCATGTAGGCGAGCACCTCTTGACCGTCATTGGGGGTCGCACCGCTCGTAACGAAGTTTCCAAGGGCATCGAAACTACCGGCACGGAAGCCATGCACAAAGCCGTCGTTCGAGCCGACGTACACCACGTTGAGCCGTGTCTGCTCGGCGGCGGTGAACTGCAGATAGCTCTGCGTGCCGGTATTTTCGGGCATCGCCGCGGCCGGATTCAGGCGGTCCTTCCACGTTATCGTGTACGGCAGAGAGGGCGGCCCCACCCAGGTCGGGCTCGAATCAACGATATCGCCGAGGATGGTGTCGCGCGCGCGGTACAGGCCGACTCCGGAGGAATTGATCTCGTTACTGGTGTCGCCGCGCAGATAGTTCAGCCGAAAGGGGGTAGTCGTCGGATCGCCGAAATCGAGCGCCGCCTGCTGCGCGCTGTTCAAGCTCGACCACTCGAACGGTATGCCGACGCCGTTGACCGTATCCCAGGTGAGCATCACACGGTTGGTGGGTCCTGGCGTGGCGGTTGTCGGGCCGCTGGCATTGGTCGTGGCGCACCCGCCGCCGCTAGCCGGTGCGCCGGACGCGGTGCCGCTCAACACGCACGAGGCATCCCAGTTCGCGGTCGTGCTGACGCTGATCACGCCCGCGCTATCGAGCAGGTTGTTGCCGGTCACCGTGCCGGTCCAGTCGTTCGGATTGTAGTAGGCGAAATACGCTTGAGTGCCTGCCTGGACTTTAGCCGATTCCTTTTCGTTGACGGTCGCGGAGCTGCCCGACTGAACCGCCGAGGCCGCCTTGAAGCACATGATTTCGTGGATGTTGCTGGCACCGCCGTCCGAGCCGGCGAATCCCACCCGGAAGCTCGCCGGCAGCGGACCGTTCGAGGCGGTGATCGATTGATTCTTGATGACGTAGGAGTACGCGCCGCCGCTCACGCTGTAAGCGAAGCTTAGAAGACCGTTCTGGGTGATTTTCAAGTTATAGAAAATCGGGGTCGCCGCGCCGCGCGTGAGCGCGCTCTCATTGGCGATCTGGAAGCTGGTGAGCTCCTTGTAAGCGCCCGTGATCGGGGCGTAGTCGAGGATGCCGGCGGTATTCAGCGCATTGGTCAGAAGTGCGGGTCCGGCAGAAGTGGGCGCGCTTGCCGAGCTGTAGTTATAGAGATTCCCTGTCGCGCATGTCTTCTGTACCGCGTACTGCGCGTCGACATTGCCCGTCGAGGGTGAAAGCGTCGCGGGTGCAACGGTCGTCGGACTGAGATTCTGCGTCGCCGTCTGGTTCGGGGTCACAGACATCGCGAGGGCCGCGGCGGTGGCGGCGGGCGCGGTGGTCGCAGTGGTCGCGGCGGTGGCGGCGGGCGCGGCGGTGGCGGCGGTCATCGCCGTCGCGGCGGTCATCGCCGTCGCAGCGGTCATCGCCGTCGCGGCAGTCATCGCCGTGTCGGCAGCGGCCGCGGTGCCGTTGGAGCATTTGCCGGTGCCGCTGTTATAAGGGAACGAGGAGGGACAGCATTTTCCGGAGCTCGTGGCCGCGGTAGGCGCAGCATCTCCGGACGCGCAGTAGTAGTTCCCGTTGGTCAAGTCCCCGGTCGGATAGCAGGACGTCCCGCTGAAGGACTTGCCTGAAGGACAGTAGGTGGTCCCGTTGATGTTGTCGCCGTTCGGATAGCAGTGCGAACCGCTGACGGTCTGCGTTGAGGCACAGTAGTAGTTCCCGCCGATATTGTCGCCGGTCGGATAGCAGGACGTCCCGCTGAAGGACTTGCCCGAAGGACAGTAGGTGGTCCCGTTGATGTTGTCGCCGCTCGGATAGCAATACGCCCCGCTGACGGCGTTGCCACTGGCACAGTAATAGCCGGCGCTATAGACGCTGGAGGAGGGATAACAGACGTATTGAGCGCCGTTGGTAGCCACGGTGTCGCCGCTCGGGCAGTACCATCCGGCCGCATTGAACACTTTGCCTGAGGGGTAGCAGAAGCCCGAGCTGTAAGTATTGCCCGACGGACAGTAAGCGTCCGCGGCGCTGTTGAGCACGTCGCCCGTCGGGTAGCAGTATCCCGAGCCATAGGTGTAGCCCGTCGGACAGTAAGCGTCCGCGGTGGTCGAGAACGTGTCACCCGTCGGCACGCAGTACCCGGGAGAGGTCGAGTTGTAGGCGTAGCCCGTCGGACAGCTGTTAATGCAGAGCCCCGAGCTGGAGCTATAGGTGCCTGTCGCATAGCCGGCCGCCGGACAGGTATTGCACGTGTTGGTCGTGCTGTTATAGGTCCCCGATGCGCAGCTCGTGGTGTTCAGGCAAAGGTTGCTGCCCGAGTTGTAAGTCCCGCTCGGGCAGGAGTTACAGGTATCGGTGCCGGCAACGTACGTGCCGCCGGTGGCGCACGCCTTGTTGCAGAGACCGTTCACCGAGTCATAGGTAGAGCCGGCCGAGCAAATGTCGATGCAATTGTTCGTGAGCGAGCTATAGACCCCGCCCGCGTTGAGGCATGAGGTCGCGAGCGAGATCGGATAATAGGGTGCCGCCGAGTTACCCGGGTTGGCGCCATAGGCGCCGTTCAAAGACGACCATGCCACGTTGCCCGCGCCCCGCAGCCCGATCCGGTCGGGTTTATAGCCATAGCCGTAGGCCGTATTGTCTCCCGAAGCCACATTGGTGCCGGTGTAATCCGGGTTGAGATTCGTGCCGTTCAAGAAATTGCCGTACTCATCGATGCCCAGGCCGATATATCCGTCCACCAGGCCGTCGTGGGGCGTGTTGGAGTTCGAGCATGAGTAGGCGAGACTGCCGCCGAAGGCACCCAATCCCGGCGCCTGGCTGCCGTCTTGCAAGAAGAAGCTGATGCCGTCCGCGCCATCGGCACCGGCACCGCCGGAGTCGCCGTGGTAGGTGATCGTCTTGAACGTGACCTGCAATCCCGATCCGGTCGGAAACGTACTGGTGGAGAGAATGGCACCGCGCTCATTGTGTCCATAGCTGTGGGTGGTGCCGCTGTTCACCGAGCCGTTGGTGAAACGCAGCGCGCCGCTGCCGACGGGATCCGCCGCCTGCCCGCTGGGGCTCGAGGGTGGGGTGCTCGATCCCAGGAAGCCATTGTTGCCGCCGACCAGGTACGGATCGGCGTTTGCCGCATTCACGTAGTAGCTCAACAAGACGGAGGTGCAGCCGGGGATCGTCCCGGGGCTGGTCGTGCTCGACGACGTGCCTGCCGTGAGGCACGCGCCACTGAAGAAGTACCAGCTGTTGGTGGTCGTCGCGCCGGTGAAATCTTCGCTGAAAGTGATTTGCGCCCGGCTCTCAGATGCCACCAGCGAGCTCAGCAGTATCGCCAAGGCGACCCACCCGTGTTTAATGTTCATCATAACGTCCTATTGCTCGAGCTCGTGTACACGGCGTAAGTGCTCTCGACCTCGGCCACTGTGTTGGAGTTGCCGCCATATCCGACTGCATCGATCTGGTAGATTTCACCGGGGATGGTCGGGTCGGCCGACGCACCCATGTCGGAGATGTAAAAAGTGGGCGTCGCGTAGTAGCTCGGGTTTGCCAGGTTGGCGGCAGTCACCGAGGGGGTCGTGCTGACCTGCATGGTCAGCGGCAGGTAGCTCACCCCGACCGGCACGCCGCTGATCGTCCACGGTACGTTGGTCAAGTCGGTGACCGCGAGCGGCAGTTTGTTCGAGCAAATCTGCCCCTGCCCCACGTTGGCATTGAGCAGATTGCTGCAAACCACCGACGCTGAGCTCGAATTGCCGCCGTTGTCGAGCCAGTTCTCCGCGTATTCTTCCGCCAACACAGCGGCGGATAGCGCGCGTTGTTTCTCGCGCATGTTACCGGCGATCTTTTCCTGAATGCCGAAACTACGGAACATGCTGAGCGCGATGATGGTGACCACGAGCAGCAGCAGCAGGCTCGAAATCAATACCATGCCGTGTTGCGGGCGGCGCCCTGGGTATGCACGACCGCTCATAGCGTGGGGCCTGTCTGATTCATGACGCTGATGACCCGTTGGATGCTGACCGTGGGGGGTTGGCCGGTCTGACTCGGGACATACATCGGGTTGGTGAACGTAAATTGCACCAGGGCCGCAATGACGTTGTCCCAAAGACCCGCCGCGTTGACCTGGGCGGCAGTCATGTAAGTGTCGACGTTGTTCCCCGTGGCAACGGCGTTGGCCTTGACGCCGTACAGAATGCTCATGTTGGTGACGCCGCTTACCAAGTTGTACTGCGTTCCGTTCATCGTGCATACGAGTTGACCGTTCAACACCTGAAACACGTTGACGTAAAGCGTGTTCGGGCCGCCAATCGGATTGGATTGGCCGCTGCAGTTCAAGATTCCGTCGCCACCCGTGGTCATGTAGCGAACGTAGAGCTGGTCACCCGGGGGCGTCGCCGAGTACAGGCCGTAAACCGATTGGCCCATCGCGAAGGGCGGAACGGCGGCAAGGCTCAAGTCCAGAGTATTTGTGGTCGGATCGGGAAAATAGCCCGCTGACTGGATCACGTCCGAGACGACCGTCAGCGCCATGCGTTCGCCGTCCTGCAACTGCGCGAGCTGGTTCTGATTCACGAATACTCTTTTGTTGGTCTGCACGATGACCAGCAACGCCCCGAGCAGGAACAGCCCGATCAGCAGGGCGACCATGATCTCGATGAGCGTGAAGCCCCGTTGGGGCAGCGCCCGCGGCAGTGTGTGTTGGGTGCGAATGGCTAGGGCTCTACGTAGAGTATGTAAGTCGGGGCGAACGTCGAATCCGTGGTGTTGGCAACGCTCTGGGTATTGATCGACGCCGTCTTTTCGTTCCAAGTCACCTGAATTGTGCAGTTCACCGGAACGGAGGCGGTGCAGGTGACTGTCGTGATCGGATCGGAGTTGACGAGCATCGCGTTCAACGCCGTCGCATAGGTGTGCAAGTCGTAGGCGGCCATCACGTCCGTGGGACAAGGCGCCCCCCCACCGCCGGGTTGGCAGTAGGTAGCAACCGCGGCGGTCGAATTGAGAGTCGAGTCGCTGATGACGGTGCCGGTGATCGTAAAGGGCGAGGGCGCAGCGCCGGCAGCCCAATAACTGCGATTGGCATGCATGCTGGCGGCAAGGCCCGCCGCTTGCAGCGCCACCAGCGAGCGCACGGCAGCCGATCCAGTGCTCGCGTAGGCGAGCGCCTGGAGCTTCGCGATGCCGAGCAGGCCGATCGATGTGACGATCAGCGCCACCATGATCTCAATCAGCGTGAAGCCTCCGGAACGCCCGGCGTTGCGGCGACCGATGCGAGCGCGAGTACTCATGTGCAGGTCGCACCGTTGGCAGTAGCACCAGCAACTATCGTCGTCATTTCTCCGCTCAAATTGACGGACAGGCATCGAGTCCAGGCGCTGGTATCCGTCACGTCATGCAGCGTGATCAATGTTCCGTTGGGAATGCCGACGGCATAGCCGTCGCGGTTGAAAGTAATGACGGAGACATTGTTCGAGGCCAAATACGTATCCGTGCTCGAGAAGGTCTTTTGAAAGCGGAAGATGGTCTCGCTGGGGTCGTGCACGCCGACGTTCGTGGGGTCTGAAAACACGATCCAGCCGCTTTGCCACGTGGCCGAGTTGGCGCAGGTGTTGCCGTCCGTGGAAACACAGACGGTGACGGTGCGGCCTTCCTTGATTGCCTCCGCGCGCGCAAATTGCAAATCCCCGACCAGACCGTTCGACTCGCCGGCGATGCGATTGGAGTTGGTGACATAGCGAAACGACGGCACGGCGATCGTGAGCAGAATCGCCGCGACGGCCATGGTGACGACCACTTCCACGAGGGTGAAGCCGGCGCCGCGCATACGATGAATACCGCAGCGTGACGCGTCGTAAGGTGCAGTGCTTGTTGTAGTTGACATGAGTTGACGCTAATGGCCGAAGCTTGCGCGAACCTGACATTGGAACCCCGCTTGTAGGACTTGTGAGAAAATTCCTACGGGCAGGCGGATGAATGAGATTTGCGGCACAAACCGTGTGTGATCCGGCGCACGTTTAAAAGGCGGCGGGTGACATAACCCGATCGAGCCCACGACCAATTCCACCTTTTCGAGGGGGACGTACTTCACATCCGGTCGGGCAGCTTTTCTCCACCAGCGGAGGGATAAAGATCTCTCGGGAGAGGCGCACACGCTCTGAGCTCACTGTCGAGGCGGACACGCCGGAGTACCGTGCTAACCTCGCACAGTATCACGCGCTGCTATTCGGACTCGTGCGCGATTGGAGGCGGTGTCGCCGGGGTTGATCATGCGCAGCAATCACGTCACGGCCCAAAGATTATTGGAGGCGCGCATCTTGCGGGTATGCGTCCTCGGCTGAAGAGCTGCGCGCTCGCTCTATTGCAGGTCTCGCGGAATGTCCTCGTGCCAGCTGCGTGTACGCACGATTGACCCGTCGCGCAGCAGCTCGCGGGTGTAGGCGTAGTGAAATGTCGTCGCATCGCTCGAGAAGCGAAGATGTCCGCGGTACGTCAGGACGCGATCCGCCAGGTGCTCGACGCTCTCGCCGTCGCCCTCGACGGCGGAATCCGCCGGATGGGCATCGTCCACACGGTAGACGAGCTGTTCGTGGTGATCGTATGAACCCCACGGAAACTGCAGGGCGGAGGTCCCGCGCCACGTGACGGTGCTCCGTCCCGTCGCCTCGTCGCGCTCCAGAGTCCAAGTGCCGGGCCACGCGTAGTCTCCTGTCGTCGTTATCTCCGATGGCTTTTCCACCGGCTCCGGCTGCGCGAAGCTCGGCGCCGATCGACCATGAACCGGCACGATGGGCAGCACGATCGAGGATCCTTCTGCGCCGCCCAAACGCAACGTCGTGGTCATCGGGTAAGGCGTCGGCCAAAGCATCGGCCATTGAGCGTTCGAGACGGCGACACGAATGCGATGGCCGTGCGCCCACACCCAGGAACTCAAATACAGGTCGATGTCGAGCCGGTACTCGGTGCCCGGTACCAGTGGCTCGGGCCGATCTGTCGACTGCCGCTGAGCGCCGTTCAGACCGGCACCGGTGATTGCGGTCACGCGCCCATCCTCCGCGACATCCTCGAGACGCACGAACCAGTCGGCCAGAGGCGCAGCCGCCGAGGCCAACAGGCGCACATGCGCACGTCCCAGCATTGCCACGTCCTCCTCGAGCGGCGCGCTGTCATAGATCAGGCTGTAGGCATCGACGGGTCTTTGATCACCCAATAACTCACCCCACCAAAAGCCGGCTTCCACCCCTGCCGAGGGCACGTAGCGCAGGCGGTCGGTTGCGGCCGCGGCCGCGGTCGGGGTGAGTTGATGATTCGGCGCCAGAAACCAGGAGACCGACTTGAGTCCTGCCGGCGGCCAAGACTCGGCGCGCCACTCACCGGGGACGTCTTGCGGCTCGGCGCCGGGAGGATGTCCATGCTGCTGATAGAACACCACTTGCGGGTCGTGTTCGACGCCGTTATCGGTCCCTTTCAGCCAATGATCGAACCAGCGCACCGCTTGGTCGCGCCACTCGGCCCGCGGGCCATAGATGCTCTCGTTCGGGAAGTCGTGATTCCAAGGACCTACCCACGCATGGACGGGGGCCCGCACCTGCTCGAGCATGCGCGCGACGCTGTTGCGGTAGCCATCCTGCAGTCCGCCGATCAGGAAGCAGGGTATTTGGATGTCCTGCAAGCGTCGAATTGGGGCGCGCCAAAAGGCACCGTTACGCTGATGTCGAAAGTAATCCAGCGACCAGGGAGTCGAGTCCATGCGCTTCGCGAGCGTGTCTTCGTCGAGCGGAAACTGAGGCGCTCCGCTGCGTCCCTGATCGAGGTCCATGGAGACCTCAAATTCATCGACGTGCATGATGCCATCCATGTAGTGAACGTCTTCCGTGAAAAGCGCTTCGGTGGCGGCGACGGCGAGGATTGCCTTCAACGCCGGCGGACGGCGCATGGCCATCTGGATCGCGTTGAAGCCTCCCCAGGAAATGCCCAGCATGCCGACCTTGCCGTTCGACCAGCGCTGTCGTGCGAGCCAGGCGATGACGCGTTCGCCGTCTTCCTGCTCCTGCGCTGAATATTCGCGCGGGGGCTGCACGCCGCCGCTGTTGCCGAAGCCTCGAATGTCCACTCGGACACCGACGTAGCCGTGTCGGGCGAAGTACGCATGGTGGCCGTAGTCGCTCACCGCGTCGTCATCGTCCTTGCGATAAGGCAGGTACTCGAGCAGGACAGGGACACGCTGTCCCGGTTGCAGGTCCGCGGGCATGTACAGCGTCGCGGCCAATTGCACGCCGTCAGGCATGGGAATCGAAGTCTTCACCAGGCGCACGCCGTGATCATCGGCGCGTGCACTCATCGTGACCAGCAGGAGTAAAGCACCGGCGAAAGCGGGGATTCTCATGAATGCAATTCCGTGTGCGCAGCCTGCTACGGCTCGCACGACCACCGCGGGGAAGGAGTCCGGTCTGCCGATACTCGAAGCGCTTATGTCGTTGGCCGGGTTCGTCAACCTTTCACGATAGTTTCAGGACGATCGGTCCCGCTGTCCACCTCGTTGTGCCAGCGTCCTTTTTCATCCTCATAGGAA
>Ga0302324_100007413_pt1 | contig 23320 bp, 20 predicted proteins | sample Palsa_T0_1_FD_201949 | JGI IMG/M metagenome (GOLD analysis project Ga0302324, IMG submission 201949) | Peat permafrost microbial communities from Stordalen Mire near Abisko, Sweden - Palsa_T0_1 | ecosystem: Environmental > Terrestrial > Soil > Palsa > Peat permafrost | place: Sweden: Abisko... | reverse complement strand
AGTACCGGTCCGGCGATCCGGATCCTGTCGTCCCGGCCGGCCTGCACGGACACACCGTCCAGCGGTACGCCGTCGTAGACGCAGCCGCCGCAGGTCTCGCTCATCCCGTAGGTCGTGACCACCGTGACGCCGGTCGCGCGGGCGGCGGCCAGCAGGTCGGCCGGTATCGCGGCGCCGCCCAGCAGGATGGCCCGCAGCGCCGTAAGGTCTGCCCCGGCGTCGAGCAGGCGCCGCAGCTGGGTCGGCACGAGCGAGGTGTACGCGCAGCCGGCCGCGGACACCGCCTGGGCCGTCACCCTGTCGCTGACCACCGGCGGGACCCCGGCCAGCAGCGAGCGGACAAGGACTCCGATGCCCGCGACGTGACTGGTGGGCAGGCAGCACAGCCACCGCTCGCCGCCGCGGGCGCCGATCCGGCGCAGCGACGCCCGCGCGGACGCCAGCAACGCGGCGGCGGACAGCTCCGCTGCCTTGGGCCGGCCGGTCGATCCCGACGTGGCGACCACGACGGCCACCTCGGGCCGCACGCCAGGCGCAGCGGCGCCGGGGCCCGGCCGGGCGAGCCGGGTGGTGCCGTCCGCCGTCTCGACGGTGGCCGGGGCGAAGGCTTCGAGCAGCCCGTCGAGCCGGTCCCGCGGCAGGGCTGGGTCGAGCGGCAGGATCGCCGGGCCGGTCCCGTCCAGCGCCGACGCCAGCGCCTCGAGCATCCGGCCGCCGGCCGCGCTGGCGGGCAGCAGGACCGCGTGCAGGGGCCGGGACGTCACGGTCGTAAGGTTAATCCGGGCAGATCAGGCATGGACCGGGAGGGCGGCGCGTGATCGACTGGCAGGCGGCGGGGCAGGACTACGCCGACATCGTGTACGAGACGGCCGAGGGCATCGCCAAGATCACGATCAACCGGCCAGAGGTCCGGAACGCGTTCCGGCCCGCCACCTTGTCCGAGCTGTCGGCGGCCTTCACCGCCGCCCGTGACGACCCGTCGATCGGCGTGATCATCCTGACCGGCGCGGGCACCAAGGCGTTCTGCTCCGGCGGCGACCAGAAGGTCCGCGGCGACGACGGCTACCTCGACTCCCACGGCGTCGGCCGCCTGAACGTCCTCGACCTGCAGGTGCAGATCCGCCGGACCCCGAAGCCGGTCATCGCGATGGTGGCCGGCTACGCCATCGGCGGCGGGCACGTCCTGCACGTCTGCTGCGACCTGACGATCGCCGCGGACAACGCGGTTTTCGGCCAGACCGGCCCGAGGGTCGGCTCGTTCGACGCCGGATACGGGTGCTCGCTGCTCGCAGCCACCGTCGGGCTGAAGAAGGCGCGGGAGATCTGGTACCTGTGCCGGCAGTACAGTGCCGCCGAGGCGGCGGCGATGGGCCTGGTGAACGCGGTAGTCCCGCTGGACAGGCTGGAAGAGGAGACGGTCGCCTGGTCCCGCGAGCTGCTGGCGAAGTCGCCGCTGGCGCTGCGCATGCTCAAGGGCGCGCTGAACGCGGTCACCGACGGGGCCGCGGGCATGCAGCAGTTCGCCGGGGACGCCACGATGCTCTACTACATGAGCGAGGAGGCGCAGGAGGGCCGCGACGCCTACGTCGGCAAGCGCGCCCCTGATTTCGCGAAGTTCCCGCGCCGGCCGTGACCGGGCGCGCCGTCACCGGGCCCGCCGTCACCGGGCCCGCCGTCACCGGGCCCGCCGTCACCGGGCGGACCGCGTCGGACCAGCGGGAGATCCTGGCCGGCCTGCTGCCGGGGGTGCGCGCGTTCGCGATCCCGATGCGGACCAGGTTCCGCGGCATCACCGTGCGGGAGGGCGCGCTGATCGAGGGACCGGCCGGGTGGGGCGAGTTCTCGCCGTTCGCCGAGTACGGCCCGCGGGAGTGCGCCCGCTGGCTGGCCTGCGCCATCGAGGCGGCCGTCACCGGCTGGCCGGCCCCGGTCCGTAACGCGGTCGCAGTGAACGTGACCGTCCCGGCGGTCGAGCCGTGGCGGGCCCGCGAGATCGTCGCCGCGTCCGGTTGCCGCACCGCGAAGGTGAAGGTAGCCGAGCACGGCCAGCCCGAGGCGGCGGATCTCGCCCGGGTCGAGGCGGTCCGGGACGCGCTCGGTCCCGGCGGCCGGATCCGGGTGGACGCCAACGGCGCCTGGAGCGTCGACCAGGCTGCGCGGATGCTGCACGCCTTGCGCTCGTTCGGGCTGGAATACGCCGAGCAGCCCTGCGCGACCCTTGCCGAGCTTGCCGAGCTGCGCCGCAGGGTGGACGTGCCGCTGGCCGCGGACGAGTCCATCCGGCGGGCGCAGGACCCGCTGGCGGTCCGTGCGGCGGGCGCCGCCGACATCGTGGTCCTGAAGGCCGCGCCGCTTGGCGGGGTAGCCGCGGCGCTGCGGATCGCCGGCGAGTGCGGCCTGCCGGTGGTCGTCTCCAGCGCGGTCGAGACGTCGGTGGGCCTGGCCGCAGGGGTCGCGCTCGCCGCCGCGCTGCCTGACCTGCGTTATGACTGCGGCCTGGCCACCATGAGCCTGCTCACTGGCGACGTCACCGCCAGTCCGCTGCTGGCGGTGGCCGGAGCGGTGCCGGTCAGGACCGCCGTGCCCGACGCCGCGCGGCTGGCCGCCTTCCAGTCCGATCCGGCGCCGTGGCGTGCCCGGATGGTGGCAGCGGCGCGGTTCCTCGGTGCCGGATGAACCCCTCGACCGCTTTCGGCAAGGTCTTCGCCGACGAACTGGTGCGGTGCGGGCTGCGGGAGGCCGTGCTGGCGCCAGGGTCACGCAGCGCGCCGCTCGCGCTGGCGCTCTACGATCTGGCCCGGCCCCAGGATCCCGACCGGGGGGATCCGGGGGGTCGCCCCCCCGGGCCGGCGCCGCGGGGGGGTCCGGGGGGTCGCCCCCCCGGGCCGGCACTGCGGCTGCACGTGCGGATCGACGAGCGGTCCGCCGGTTTCCTCGCGCTCGGCCTGGCCAAGGCGAGCGGCCGGCCGGTGGTGGTCGTGTGCACGTCGGGCACGGCCGCGGCGCACCTGCATGCGGCGGTGATCGAGGCGAGCGAGGCGGGCGTGCCGCTCGTCGTGCTCACCGCCGACCGTCCGCCCGAGCTGCGCGGCACCGGCGCGAACCAGACGATCGACCAGCTGAAGCTCTACGGGGCAGCGGTCCGCTGGTTCTGCGAGGCAGGCGTGCCCGAGGCCGGGGCACCGATGGCCGGCTACTGGCGGTCGCTGGCCTGCCGGGCCTGGGCGATGGCGTCCGGCGCGGCCGGGGTGTCTCCCGGTCCCGTGCACGTCAACGTCCCGCTGCGGGAGCCGCTCGTGCCCGAGCCGGACGCGGCCGGTGGCTGGCCGGAGGCGCTGGCCGGCCGGCCGGGCGGAGCGCCGTGGACCAGCTTCGGCACCGCGGCACCCGCTGGGCCGGCCAGCTGGCCGGCGACGGAGCCGGCGACCGGGCCGGGCACTGGGCTGGCCGGCCTGGAGCTGGACTGGACGGAGCGCGGAGTCGTCGTCTGCGGGGACGGCGGCGGCGCGGCGGAGCCGCTGCTCGAGCTTGCGGAGCAGGCGGGCTGGCCGGTGCTGGCCGAGCCCTCGTCGAACGCCAGGCGCGGGCCGAACGCGCTGTCGGCCTACCCCTACCTGCTGGCGGCGCCGGGATTCGTGGCCGCGCACCGGCCCGACCTGATCGTCTCGGCTGGCCGGCCGGGACTGTCACGGAGCCAGCTCGCGTTCCTGAAGGCGGCGGGGCCGGCCCGGCACGTGGTGGTGGCCAGCGGCCCTGGCCGCTGGGCAGACCCGGCCAGGACAGCCACCGAGGTGGCCGGCCGGGTCCGGCTGCGCGGGCCGGCCGGCGCCGCCCGGCGGCGCGCCGGGCCGGCCTGGCTGGAGTCCTGGCGGCGGGCTGACGCCGCTGCCCGCGGCGCCGTCGACGCGGTGCTCGACGAGACGGGGCCGCTGACCGGGCCGCTGACCGGGCCCCGGCTGGCCAGGGACCTGGCCGCGGCGCTGCCGGACGGCGCGCTGCTCTGGGCGGCCTCTAGCCTGCCGATCCGCGACCTGGACCAGCAGATGGCACCGCGGGCCGGCCTGCGGGTGCTGGCCAGCCGCGGCGCGAGCGGCATCGACGGGCTGGTGTCCTCGGCGATCGGCGCGGCGCTCGCGCACCAGGCCGGCGGCGGCGGAGCGGCCTGCGCGCTGCTCGGCGACCTGGCGTTCCTGCACGACGCGCCCGGCCTGGTGCTCGGTCCCGCCGAGCCGCGGCCGGACCTGTGCGTCGTGGTCGTCAACAACGACGGCGGCGGGATCTTCGCTGAGCTCGAGCAGGCCGCCATGCCCGGGCCGTTCGAGCGCGTGTTCGTCGCCCCGCACGGAGCCGACCTCGGCCACCTGGCCAGGGCCGCGGGCCTGCCCCATGCGATGCTGGCGCACCCGGCGGACCTGCCCGGCCTGCTGACCGGCAGCGGCCTGCGGATCGTCGAGGTGCGCACCGACCGCGCGGCCGAAGCGGCGCTGCGCGCCCGGCTGCGCGAGCTCGCCGCCGCGGCGATAGGGACGGGCCGTTGGCGCAGCGAGCCTCAGGCGATCCGGACGCGGGGGTCGAGCACCGCGTAGACCATGTCCACGATGATGTTGGCGACGACCACGAAGACGGAGGCGACCAGGACGAAACCGATGATCACTGGCAGGTTGCTGGTCTCGATGGCCTGGACGGAGTCGAATCCGAGGCCGGGGAGGCTGAACACCTCCTCGACGACGATGACGCCACCGAGGAAATATCCGATGTCGATGCCCAGCTGCGAGACTACCGGGGTCAGCGCGGCCCGCAGCCCGTGCCGCAGGATCACCCGGCGCTCGGACAGGCCCTTGGCGCGGGCGGTGCGGATGTAGTCCTCGCCCATCGTGTCCAGCAGCGATCCGCGTGACAGCCTCGTGTAGATGGCCGCCTGCACCGTGGCCACGGTGACCCAGGGCAGGATCATGTGCCCCATCCACGGAATTACTCCGGTGGACAGCCCGGCGTAGCCGGTCTGTATCCAGTCGAAGCCGTGCTCGTTCAGCGGCAGGAACACGCCGATGATCAGCAGCTCACCCAGTACGAAGGTCGGCATCGAGTAACCGGCCAGCACCGCGAGGGTGGCGGTCCGGTCGAAAAGAGTGCGTGCCCTGGTGGCGGACAGGATTCCGACGCACATCCCGACGATCAGCCAGAGGACCACGCCGCCGACCACCACCGACGCGGTGATCGGCAAGTCCTGCGCGATGATGGTCGTGACGGCCTGCTGGCTGTAGTACGAATAGCCAAGGTTGTGGTGCCAGACTATCTGGACAAGGAAATGCCAGTACTGCTCGCTGAGCGGCAGGTTCAGGCCGAGGTTCCTGATCACCTCGGCGATCACCTGCGGCGTAGCCGACCGCCCGGCTAGCCCCCTGGCGACCACGGCTACCGGCCTGGTGAAGAACAGCAGGAACGTTCCGGTGGCGACGATCCAGAGCACCACGATCCCGGTCAGGATCCGGCGGACGAGAAACCACACGAGGCCCATGGCGGCTCACTCCCCGAGTTCTGCGACCGACGCGGGTCCCGCGGGGCCCAGCACAGCCCCTGCCACCCGGCGGCGCCGCCGGCGCCCCTTGCCCGCGGCGAAGATCCGCTCGGTCCGCGGGTCCAGCGCGTCCCTGATCCCGTCCCCGAGCAGGTTGAACGCCAGCGTGGTGATCAGCAGCGCGGCGGACGGGAAGACCACGTACCACCAGGCGACGGTGTAATAGTTCTGCGCCTCGGCGAGGATGCTTCCCCAGCTCGGCGTCGGCTCCGGGATGCCGATGCCGAGGAAGGACAAGGTGGCCTCGAAGATGACGGCGGTCGGGATGTACAGCGTCGCCAGCACGAGCACCGGGCCCATCAGGTTGGGCAGGACGTCGATGAACATGATCCGCCACGGTCCCGCGCCGAGTGACCTGGCGGCTTCGATGTACTCCTTCTCCTTGAGCGAAAGAGTCTGGCCGCGGACGATCCTGGAGATGCCCGCCCAGGAGAAGAACGAGATGACCCCGATCACGATCGTCAGGCTCCCGCCGAATATTGCCGCGAGCGCGAGCGCGAGCACGATGTACGGAAACGCGAGGATGGTGTCGATGAACCTGGCGAGCACGGCATCTACCCAGCCGCCGAAATACCCGGCGATCAGGCCGATGCTGACCCCGGCCACGGTCGCGATCGCGGTGGTGACGATCCCCACGAACAGCGAGATCCGGGCTCCGTAGAGGATGCGGATGAACAGGTCGCGGCCGATGTAGTCGGTGCCGAGCCAGAAGCCGTGCGTGCCGGGCCCGACCGGCGCCCCGGTGCTCGTCGTGCCGGTGTTGGTAAACGGCATGTCCGCAGGGTGGTGGGTGATGCTGGCGAACAGCGGCGCCGTGATGGCCAGCAAGACCATCACCACGATCACTACCATGGAGGCGACGGCGACCTTGTCGTGCAGCAGCCGGCGCCAGGTGAGCTGCCATTGGCTGCGGCCCTCGATCCCCCCACCCGTCGGCGCCGACTCGGAGGCGCGAGCCTGGAACTGCATCTCGCTGACGGTCATCGTCGTTCCCTTCCCGCCACCCTCGCCAGGGACTCGCCCGCCTGCACGGGGAAATGACAGGCGGTCTTGTGCGTGGCCGGGTCACCCGGCTTGACCTCGAGCACCGGCTCCTGCTGGCCGCACAGGTCCTGCGCCTTCGGGCAGCGGGGATGGAACCGGCAGCCGTCCGGCGGATTGATCGGCGACGGCACGTCTCCGGTCAGGATGATCCGCCGCCGCTCGGCGGCGGCGTCGGGATCGGCGGCCGGGGCGGCGGACAGCAGCGCCGCGGTGTACGGATGCCGCGAGGAGTCGTAGACCTGGTCCCTGGGCCCCGACTCGCAGACGCGCCCCAGGTACATCACGGTGACGTCGTTGCTCACGTGCCTGACGACCTCCAGGTCGTGCGCGATGAACAGGTAGGACAGGCCGAAGTCGCTCTGCAGGTCGGCGAGCAGGTTGAGTACCTGCGCCTGGATCGACACGTCAAGGGCGGAAACGGGCTCGTCGCAGATGATCAGCTTGGGCCGCAGCGCGAGCGCGCGGGCCACTCCGATCCGCTGCCGCTGGCCGCCGGAGAACTCCGCGGGGAACCGGTTGAAGTGCTCGGGGTTGAGCCCGACCCGCTCCATCAGTTCCTGCACGGCCTTCTTGCGCGCGGCGCCCTTGGCGACCTTGTGCACGGCGAACGGGTCACCGATGATCGCTCCGACCCGCCGCCGCGGGTTCAGCGAGCCGTACGGGTCCTGGAAGATCATCTGGATCTCCCGGCGGACCGGCTGCATGTCACGGCGGGACAGGTTGGTGATGTTACGGCCCTCGAAGGTGACCGTGCCCGAGGTGACCGGGATCAGCCCGGCGATGCAGCGGGCCAGCGTCGACTTGCCGCAGCCCGTCTCGCCGACCAGCCCGAGCGTCTGGCCCCTGCGCACCACCAGCGATACCCCGTCCACCGCCTGGACCTGGCCGACGGTCCGCCGGATCAGGCCGCCGCCGCGCACCGGGAAGTGCTTGACCAGGTTGTCCACCCGCACCAGCACGTCGTCTTCGGTGTCCGGATCCGGCGGCATCGGCGGGGCGGCGTCGCGCGGCAGCGTGTCACTCACGCGATCACGCTCCCCTCGGACTCGGGCCGTTCCGCGATCGCCTCGGCGACCTTCGCGGCCGCGGCGGTGCGGCCGCGCTCGACCGCCCGCCTGCGCAGCTCCTCCGCCTCGCCGGCCAGGCCCGCCGCCGTGATGGGCAGCCAGCAGGCGGACACGTGTTGGCCGTCGTCGCCGACCGGCGCCAGCGGGGGCTGCTCGGTCAGGCACCGGTCCATCACGTAGGCGCACCGCGGATGAAAGGCGCAGCCGGACGGCAGCCGGATCAGGCTGGGTGGCTGGCCGGTGATCGGCTTGAGCCTGTCGCCCGCGGCCGAGCTGTTGGGGATCGACTCGAGCAGGCCCTTGGTGTAGGGATGGTGCGGCTGGTAGAAGATGTCATGCTTGCTGGCCTTCTCGGCCGCCTTGCCCGCGTACATGACCATCACGTCGTCCGCGATGTCCGCGACCACCCCTAGGTCGTGCGTGATCATGATGAGCGCGGTGCCGGACTCCTGTTGCAGCCGGAGCAGCAGGTCGAGGATCTGGGCCTGGACGGTCGCGTCCAGCGCGGTGGTGGGCTCGTCGCAGACGAGCAGCTCGGGGCTCAGCGACAGCGCCATCGCGATCATCGCCCGCTGCCGCATCCCGCCGGAGAACTGGTGCGGGTAGTCGTTCACCCGCTCGGCCGGCCGCGGGATCCCGACCCGGCCGAGCAGGTCGACCGCGCGCGCGGTCGCCTGCTTCTTGCTGACCGACTTGTCGTGCGACCGGATCATCTCTACGATCTGCCAGCCGACCTTGTACAGCGGGTGCAGGCTGGTCAGCGGGTCCTGGAAGATGACCGCGATCTCCGCGCCGCGGACCTTGCGCAGCTGGTCCGGTCGGAGGCTGAGCAGGTCGGTGCCGTTGAAGACCGCCTTACCCTCGACCTGCCCGCCCTGGGTCAGGCCCAGCAGGGTCTGGGTGAGCACGGTCTTGCCGCTGCCCGACTCGCCGACGATGCCGATGGTCCGGCCGCTGTCGACGCTGAACGATACGCCGCGTACCGCCTGCACGAGGCCGTCCGCGGTGGGGAAGCTGACCCGCAGGTCGGTCACCTCGAGCAGGCTCACTCGTCCCTCCGATGTGGCTGCCCGGCGGCAGCCGGACGGCCTCGCGCCGGTCCCGTGCGGCGCTTGCCACGCCACCGGGCTAGCTGGCGTCACCCGGGATCTGGCGTCACCCGGGATCTGGCGTCACCCGGGATCTGGCGTCACCCGGGATCCAGAGCGTACTGGTTGTCCCTTGTGCCGCAGTCCGGCCGGGTATGCACCAGGCATACCCGGCCGGACTGCTGACTAACTCGATCAGGAAGTGCTCGGGCTCAGCCAGACGTTGGTGATGTCAGGCCCTCCGATGTTGGGCTGGAACGCGATGGATGAGGATCCGGCGTTGTGCACCCTCGTGCTGGAGTAGTACGCCTGGAGCTGGTTCAGCAGCGGGACGATGACCGCGTTGTGCATGACGTTCTCGTCCGCCTGGTGCCAGAGCGCCCCGGCCGCCGTCAACGTCGACGCGGCCTCGGCCTGCTTGATGAGACTGTCCAGCGCCGTGCTGTTGTAGCACCCGTAGTTGGTGGTGTTGACCACGCAGTTGGTCTGGAACAGCGGGGCGATGACCGTGCGGCCGTTGTTGCCGAACCAGTCGGGGAACCAGCCAGGCTGGCCCATGTCCCAGGTGCCGGACTTGTTGTTCTCCGGCGCGTTGCCGAGATCGACGAAGAAGCTCGAGCCCGGCTCCGGCTTGCCCTTCAGGTTGATGCCGCAGGGCTTCAGGCTGGCCTGGATCGAGACGAACACCTGCGTGTCCACGCTGTCGTTGGGGTACAGGTAGGTGAGCGACACCCCGTGCGGGTAGCCGGCCTTGGACAGGTCCGCCTTGCAGGCGGCGACGTTGCCGTTGCCGTTGGCATCCGGGTACAGGTTGTAGTTCACGTAGCCGGTGTTCCCCGGCGGGATCGCGGTGTTGATGATCTGGGTCACCGTCGGCCCGCCGTACACCTTCTGCACGGCGACCTTGTTGATGGCTTCCTCGACGGCCTGGCGGACCCCCAGCTTGCCCATGGCGCCGCCGCTGTTCGGGCTGCGCAGGTTGAACACCACGTACGGGAACGTGTTGCTGTCCGGCCAGATCCTGAACTTCGGGTCGTGCTTGGCCAGCATCCCGGCGATGGCGGTCGGCTCGAACGGGGTGTCCGCGCCCACGAGGTCGTAGGTACCGGCCTCCTCGTCGGCCAGCTGGGTCTGCGCCGACGCGACCCCGTCGGTCTCGGTGATCTCCTTCACGTACTGGTGCCTGATCGGGTCGGTGGACTGCTTCCAGGCCGGGTTCGTCATCATCGTCAGCGACTTGCCGGGGTCGTACGAGGTGATCTGGTACGGCCCGTCGGAGATGGTGTGCTGGTCGAGCTGCAGGCTGTTCGGCACGTAGGCGTCGTACTCCACCGGCCTGGCCGACGTGAACGGCATGGCCATCATGTACAGGAAGTCGCTGGCCGGCGCCATCAGGGTGATCTTCAGCGTCAGCGCGTTCGGCGCGGACAGCCCGGAGATGGTGTGCGTGTTCTGGAAGTTCGCGATGTTCGTGGCCGTCGGCTTGTGCGACTTCACCGCGAAGTACGCGGTCTCGGCGTTGGCGTAGGTGGTCAGGCCGGCGACCGTGCTCTGGTAGTAGAGCGAGTTGCCGACCGGGCTCACCGGGTTCGAGAACGCCTTGAACTCGCGGATGAAGTCGCTTGCCGTCACCTGCCGTGGCGGGCTGGTGTTCCAGTCCACGCCCGGCCGGATGTGGAAGGTGTAGGTCTTCCCGCCGTTGGTGACCCCGCCGTTGGCAACGGTCGGCACCACGGTCGCGACGTCGGCGACCGGGGTGGTCGACTTCTTCCAGCCGGCGCTCGTCAGGCTGGTGGGCACCGCGTAGGGGTAGCTGAGCAGCTGCCGGGTGTAGGCGCGCTCCAGCATGTAGTCGGCGGTGTAGTAGGCCGGCACGGTGTCGATGTGGTCAGGGCCGGCGGTCGCCACGATCCGCAGCGTTCCCGCGGGCTTGGTCGGCGGGGTGCTGGCAGAACCAGCAGAAGTGCTCGGCGATGCCGTGGTAGCCGATTTCCCGCATGCGGCAAGCCCGCCAGCGGCCAGTACCGCGACTGCCAGAGCGGCGACTCGCTTAGTCATAGGTGTCATGAGCGGACTCCTTCGGGCCTGACGCCGAGCGCAGGCAGGTGAGTGGTCACCCTTCGTGGGTACACGCATCGACTAGACACTGTCTACCCGTCCGGACGAAGCGGTCGAAAGCATTTACGGAACCGCAACCGCACCGTGACCATGCTTGGCACCCAGGACACACCGGCGCCGTCCGCGCACCGCGGCGCCGGGCGCCGGTCAGCCCTCCAGCGCGTCCTGCATGGGCCGGAACTTCGCCTGTGCCTCAGCGAGCTCTGCCGCCGGATCCGATCCCGCCACGATGCCGCAGCCCGCGAACAGCCGGGCCTGCCGCCCGCTGAGCTGGCCGCAGCGCATGGCGATGCCCCACTCGCCGTTGCCGCGCGCATCCATCCAGCCGACTGGGCCGGCGTAGCGGCCGCGGTCCATGCCCTCGAGCTCCCTGATCAGTTCCATGGCCGTTTCGGCCGGCGTGCCGCAGACGGCGGCGGTCGGATGCAGCGCGGCGGCCAGCGCGAGGGCCGACGCGTCCCTGGCCAGCACCCCGCTGACGGCCGTGGCGAGGTGCTGGACGTTGGCCAGGCGGAGCACCGACGGCCTCGCATCGACGTCCAGGTGCTCGCAGAGCGGGGCGAGCGCACGGCGGACCGAGTCGACCGCGTAGCTGTGCTCCGCCGCGTCCTTGGCCGATGCGAGCAGCGCCGCGCCGAGCGCGGCGTCGCGGGCCGCGGTGCCGCCGCGGCCGGCGGTGCCCGCGAGCACGTAGGAGCTGACCTGCCGGCCTTCGCGCCTGATCAGCAGCTCGGGGGTCGCGCCGGTGAGGCCGCCGCAGGCGAACGTGTAGCAGTCCGGGTACCGTGCCGCGAGCCTCCGCACCACGACCCGGACGTCGATCGGCGTGCCCGCCGTCGCGTTCAGGTCGCGCGCGAGCACCACCTTGGCGACCGAACCCGAGGAGATCTGCTCGACCGCGGCGGACACCGCGCGCTGCCACTGCGGCGCGGACAGGCTGCCGTCGTGCCAGCGGACTTCACCGGGCGAGGCGAGCGGGACGGCAGGCCGGGCCGCGGCGGCCGGCCGCGGAGCGGGGCGCTCGCCGATGGTGGTCTGCCAGGTCCGGCCCCCGGCGCGGCCGATCACCGTGCGCGGCACCACCAGGACGGATCCGTCCGAGGTGGGATCGAACGTGAAGCTCCCGAACGCCACCGGCCCGCAGCCGGCCAGGCCGACGCGGTCGTCGACCTCGGCGGTCTCGAACAGCGCCCGCAGCCATTTCTCCCCGGCGGTGAACCGGTCCTGGCCGGCCGGCAGCGAGATGCTGGCCGTCTCGCCCCAGCCGACCAGGCCGGCGCCGCGGCGGATCCAGGCCACGGCGGCGGGACTGGGCAGCAGGGCCAGCAGGTCGCCGTCCCCGGCAACCGGGACGGTGCGGACCACCAGCCGGTCCGGTGTCCGCTGGCCGGCGTCCACCCGATCGGCTCCCACGGCAGTCACTCCCACGGCAGCCAACTGTACGTGGCGGCTGCCGCTGCCCGAGACCCGCCGGCCTGCGCTGCCCGGGACCCGCCGCGTGCGCTGCCCGGGATCCGCCGGCCTGTCCGGCCGGATCCTTACCCGCAGGGCCCGCCCGCGTGCTACATTGCCGAGAAAGAGTTTCCCATGAATACGATCGGATTAATAGGATGAATGCAATCGACATCAGTGCAGTCGACATCAGTGCAGTCGACATCAGTGCAGTCGACATCAGTGCAGTCGACATCAGTGCAGTCGACATCAGCTATGCCAAGGCCAGCCAGCGCAGACTCGGCCAGATCGTCGGCGCCATCGCAGCGCATCCCGCCAGCTGGCGGGATATCGTTCGGTTCGATGCCGGGCGGCGGTGGTACCGTCGGCTGGAGCTGACGGACGATCATGAGGTGTGGCTGTTGAGCTGGCTACCCGGTCAGCAGACCGGCTTCCATGACCACGGCGAGGCCGTGGGCGCGTTCGCGGTCGCGCAAGGACGGCTACGCGAGCGCACGGTCCCGGCCATGCGGTCCATCGCCAGGAACCGGACGTTCGCGGCCGGCGACGTCAGGCCGTTCGGGGCCGGCCACGTGCACGACGTCGTCAATGCCTGGGCCGGGCCCGCCGTCAGCGTGCACGCCTACTCCCCGCCGCTCACCGCGATGCGCCGTTACCGGCTGACCGGCAGCGGCCTCGTCCATACGTCCACCGAGCATGCGGAGCTGAACTGGTGACCACCGCGCCGCCGGATGGCGCCCGCACGATCGACCAGATGCTGGCCGAGGCGCGGAGCCGTCTTGACCGGCTCAGCCCGAGCCAGGCGATGGCGGCCAGGCGCGGCGGGGCGGTACTTGTCGACATCCGGCCGGCCGCGCAGCGCGCCGCCGAGGGCGAGGTGCCCGGAACCCTGGTGGTCGAGCGGAACGTGCTGGAATGGCGCCTCGACCCCGCCTCAAGCTCGCGGCTGCCGCAGGCCCGCTACGACCTGCGCGTGATCGTCATGTGCTCGGAGGGCTATACCTCCAGCCTGGCGGCGGCCGCCCTGCAGGACCTCGGCATCCGGAACGCGACCGACCTGGACGGCGGCTTCCTCGCCTGGCAGGCGGCGGGGCTGCCGGTGGGGCCGGCCAGCGCCGGTCAGAGCAGCGCCGGTCAGAGCAGCGCTAGCTGAACGCCCTGGCCGGCCGCCGCGCGGGCGGGATCCGCGGCCGTGGCGCAGGCCCGCCGGCCTCCGCGCGGGAGCCTGCGGGCGCGGACCGGGCTCGCCCGGCCCACGCCATGTCGCTGCGCCAGCTGCCGCACCTGCTCGGTGATGTGCTGCTGGTAGCCGCGGGGGGCGTACGCGCGCGACCCGTAAAGCGCGCGGTAGCGGGGGAGCAGCTCCGGGTGCTGCTCGCCGAGCCAGCGCAGGTACCACTCGCGTGCGCCAGGCCGCAGGTGCAGCACGATCGGGCTGACGTGCGCCGCGCCGGCCGCGGCGATCTGCCGGACGGTCGCCTCCAGCTGGCCGGGGGAGTCGGACAGGAATGGCAGCACGGGGCCCATCAGGACTCCGCAGCGCAGGCCGCGCCCGGTGATGGCGGCGCAGGCCTCCAGCCGCCGCTGCGGGCTCGGCGTGCCAGGCTCGACCGACCGCCAGAGCCCCGGCTCGACGGATCCGACGGACACGTTCAGCCCGACGTCGGTGACCTCCGCCGCCCCGGCCAGCAAGTCAAGGTCGCGCAGGATCAGGGTGCCCTTGGTCAGGATGGAGAACGGATTGGCGGCGTCCCGCAAGGCCGCGATGATTCCTGGCATCAGCTGGTAGCGGCCCTCGGCGCGCTGGTAGCAGTCCACGTTGGTGCCCATCGCGACGTGCTCTCCCGGCCAGCGCGGCGCCGCCAGCTCCCTGCGGGCCAGCTCGGCGGCGTTCACCTTGACCACGATCTGTGAGTTGAAGTCGGCACCCGCGTCCATGTCCAGATAGGTGTGGGTGTTCCTGGCGAAGCAGTAGGCGCACGCGTGCGAGCAGCCCCGATAGGGGTTGATCGTCCAGCGGAACGCCATCCTCGAGGCCGGCGGCACCCGGTTGATGATCGTGCGGGCCCGCACCTCGTAGAAGGTCATGCCGCGGAAGCCCGGGGTGTCGAAGGACCTGGCCACCGCGCCCATCTCGAAGAGCGGGGGCGCCGCCGCGCCCGGCTTACCGGCCGGCCCGCCTTCCGCGGCGCCCAGCCTGGCGTCTCCGCGGCCCGCTGCGGCGCCGTCGTCCCTGAGGTTGTCCCAGCGCACCGGTGCAATGATAGAACAACAGTTCGATTCTCGCAAACGCATTGCCGGGCGCGGTCACCTGTTCCGGCGGAACGAGATGGCAAAGAGCGGATAAAAATGTTGTGGCGGGGGATAGTAGAAGTCAGTCCTCACTCGTGCGCTGGGCGGAGGTGGCGCCATGGCGCTTTCCATGGAAGAGCAGCGCATCCTCGCTGAGATAGAGCATCAGCTCGCCGGCGAGGATCCGTCACTGGCCGTGCGCCTGTCGAAGTTCGGTCGTCCCGGCCTGGCGGCCGCCCTGCGGACCTCCCGGGGCCGGGTGCTGGCTTCCTTCCTTGTGGTCACCGTCGTCGCGCTGCTCTCGCTGATGGTGTACTTGCTGATGCCGCTGCGCGCCGTTCCTGACCGCACCCCGAGTGGGCGGCCGACCGCCGCGCCCAGCCGGCAGCTGCACGCGACGCAGGCCGCGAAGTCAGGTAACCGGCCTACGGCGCGGTCGGCCGGCTAGGGCGTCAGGCTTCCCGCCACAGCTGCAGCAGGTACTGCTCGAGTCCGTCCAGCTCGTTGCGCGCCCGCTGGAAGTCATCGCCGAGCGGGTCGAAGTCCCGCTCGAAGAGTTCGTCGTAGAGGCGGACGACTTCCGCCCGGTTGCGGGCGTAGACCCGGACGCCATAGTCGCCCACGCCACCCGCCAGGTGCAGGCTGCGGACCGCGTGCCCCGCCGAGCCCATGTCCACGCTGAGGTGACCGCGCAGGTAGAGCACGCACTTGGCCTCGTCCTCGTAGCCCTCGCTGAACACCGGCGGTGCGCTGTCCCACTCCTCGATGGTGACCCGCACTCCGACGTGCTCTTGCAGGCTCATCACCACCATCTGCTCCCGGTTAGAGCTGACCAGGGCACCGCTTGGCGGCACGGGCACGTGCCAGGAGTCCGGATCGGCGGTCGCATCGGAAATCCGGAACATCCGCCGGTCCGGAAAGACCGGTATCTCGAGCCGGAGCAGCCTGCGACTCACAGTGCCCCCCTCATTCAGGCGCAGCATCGCAGTTACTAGCATGCCTCGAATAAGTGCGGCAGAGGTGTGCAATGGGTTACAAAGGTGCTGTTGTGACTCTGCGTTGCGGTGCCTAGCAGTACGTTAGCACCTGTCAGGGTGCTTTGGGCGGCTATCCTCCCATCATGACGGAGCCCGGCGGCGGCCTCAGCGGAGTCACGCATCGCGACCTGGACGTCCGCGGCCTGCGGATGCACGTCGCCGAGGCGGGCAGCGGGCCGTTGGTGCTGCTGCTGCACGGCTTCCCCGAATCGTGGTACTCGTGGCGCCACCAGCTGACCGCGCTGGCCGCCGCTGGCTTCCACGCGGTGGCGCCGGACCAGCGCGGCTACTGCCGCAGCGGCCAGCCGCCCGGCGCGGATGCCTACACCATCTTGCACCTGACCGGCGACGTCATCGGGCTGATGGACACCCTCGGCGAGCGGCAGGCGGTGGTGGCCGGGCACGACTGGGGCGCGCCGGTGGCCTGGCACACCGCGCTGCTGCGGCCAGACCGGGTACGCGGGGTGATCGGGCTGAGCGTCCCCTACCGCCCCCGCGGCTCCAGCGCGCCGGTCGCCGCGATGCGCGCCCGCATCGGCGATTCCTTCTACATGGTGTACTTCCAGCAGCCAGGCGTCGCCGACGCCGAACTCGCCCGCGACCTGAACGCCACCTTCCGCAAGCTCCTGTTCAGCGCGTCAGGCGACGGGCCCGGCGGCCTGCCGCTCGTGCCGCCCGGCGGCGGGTTCCTTGACGTCTGCGTGGACCCGCCAGCGCTGCCCGGCTGGCTGACCGGCCACGACATATCCGTCTTCGCCGATGAGTACGCGACGGCGGGCTTCACCGGCGGGCTGAACTGGTACCGGAACCTGGACCGCAACTGGGAGCTCACCGCGGCCTGGCACGGCGCGCCCGTCACGGTGCCCGCCCTCTACCTGGCCGGCGAGCGCGACCTGGTGGTGAACTTCCCTGGCGCGCGCGAGCTGCTGCCAAGGATGCGCGAGTACGTCCCCCAGCTGCGGGACACGGTGCTGCTGCCCGGCTGCGGCCACTGGACCCAGCAGGAACGGCCCGCCGAGGTCAGCGACGCGATGATCGGCTTCCTGCGCGGCCTCGCCTGACCGGGCCCGGCCTGCCGTGCAGCGCCCGCCAGCCGGCCTAGCCGGGCTTCGCCGGCGGCAGCGCGCCGCGCTGCCGCGCCTCCGCCCATAGCTCCGCGTACCTGCGGGCCGCGGTGCTGCGCGGCGCGAACGCCGCTACCGGGGCGCGCCGCACGGACATCTGCTCGATCAGCGACAGGGCCGGGATGGCCGTCGCGGCGAGATCGGATCGCTGCGCTGGCAGCGCGGCGGCGATCTCCTTGTGCAGGCTCTTGCGCCGGTCGATCATGGAAAAGAACGCGAGCACGTCCGGCCGCTGCCCGTCGAAGCCCGCGATGAACTCGGTCAGCTGGTCCAGGGTGCGGACCGACAGGGTGGTCGGGATCAGCGGCACGAGCAAGACGTCGGCGGCGTGCAGCACGCTCTCGGACAGCAGTGAGATGCTGGGCGGGCAGTCAAGGAAGACGACGTCGTACCAGGCCCGCAGCGGCGCGAGCAGGCGGCCGAGCTTGCGGGCCGGCTTCCTGGCCGCGTCAAGGAGCAGGTCCAGGTTCCGGTAGGTGAAGTCGGCGGGGAGCAGGTCGAGGTTGTCGAAGTCGGTGCCCTTGACTGCCCCGTCCAGGCTGCGGGTGCCCTGGATCAGCGCCTTGCCGCCGCCCTTGACCCGCGGCCGGACGCGGAACAGGTAGGTGGCGGCCGCCTGCGGGTCGAGGTCCCAGAGCAGCACCCGGTAGCCGCCTTGTGCCGCCAGGTAGGCCAGGTTGACCGCCGTGGACGTCTTGCCCACGCCGCCCTTGATGTTGTACGTGGCGAATATCTTCATGACGCGGCCGCCTGCGTCATGGCCAGGATCCGGTCCTGGCTGGCCGGGCTGGCGAAGTCACGGAACCGGCCGGCGAACTCGCCGCGGGCCTGCCGCTGGCGGACGGCGAGCCCGGCCGCGACCTCGCCCATGGCGAGCAGCGTCGCCGCCGGCGCGGTCCGCTCGTCCATCATCTGGTCAGCGAAGGCCCGGATCTCGCCGCGCTGCACCTCGGTGTCCTGGAACTCGCCGAGGCAGTCCTGCAGCGACTTCAGCTCCCTGACCGACTGCCAGTGCTCGCCCGGGTCGTACAGCGAGCCGAAGATCTCCAGCAGGTAACGCAGGTCCTTGCAGCGCTTGCGCAGTTCGTGCATCGCCTCCGGGGCAGATGCCGCGGTGATGGCGCCGCCGTCGGCGAGCACCCGGCGCTGCGCCCGCCGGATCCGGCTGGCGGCCAGCAGCGCGGCGGACGGACGAGCCCGGCGGGTGGCGGCCGCGCTGCCCAGGGCATCCCGCCATTCGCTGGTGAGCCGGGAAAACCGGGCAGAACGCAGCCCCCGGGCGAGCTGCCGTTGCGCTAGTGCGCGCCGCCGGGCCAGGTGCTGGACGAACGGCTGCAGGTCGGCCGGCGACGCCGCCAGCAGGCCGGCCGCCATGGCGTCAAGGCCCGTCAGGTACACGTCCAGGTCCCTGGTCGGCGTGGTCAGGTCGCCGAGCCACTTGAACTCGGGCCGGAAACGGCCGGCCAGGCCGCCCGGCAGCACGTCCCCGGCCAGCTTGAGCACCGACCGGGTGCGCCGCACGGCGATGCGCAGGTCGTGCAGGAACTCCGTGTCGACGTCGCGCACCGCGCCGCCGACGTTGGCCACCGTGGCGGCGAGCAGCTGCGCAAGTACCGTCGCCACGGCGGTGACCGCCGGGGACTGCGGGTCCAGCTTGACGTTGATCTTGCCGGTGTAGTCGCCGGGCCGGCGGCCCGCCGCCGCAAGGGCCGCCTCCAGCGCGCCGTCGGCGCCGTCCGTCACCCCGCGCGCGGCGGCCAGGATGTCGGCCAGCCGGTCCGCCTGCGCCTGGTAGCCGCGCAGCGCGGTGACCGTCAGCCGCGGCGGCAGCGCCGCCCGGGCCGGGTAGCTGACCGACATCCGGTCAGCCGTCACCCGGGCGACCGTCTTGTCGTCGGAGTTGAGTACCCGGAACTCGCGCACGGTACTTGCCGCCCGCGCGACCGGCATCAGCGCCCGCACTCCGACGACCGGGCGCAGCCGCTCGCGGAGCGGCCCGGCCGGCAGCACGTCGAGCAGGCCCGGCCACTTCGGCCGGCCGCCGGCCACCCCGGCCTGTTGTGCGGCGACCACCGCACCGTCCCGGCCGGTCAGCGTCAGCTGCGCGGTGCCGCGTGCGCTGGTGAGCTCAAGCGTCAAGCCGGCCCGGTAGAGCCGCCAGTCGAAGGTGTCCAGCCAGACCCGCCGGACGTTCCTTGCCGCGGCGTCGCTGCGCCAGCGCAGCTGCGGCCCGAGCGCGACCAGGTCGCCGCCGGATGCTGGCATGCCGTTGCCGGCGAGCACGAACTCTCGCAGCGCATTACGCAACTGTGGCCTCACGAAGTGTCACGACAAGCATGCAGCAGGAAAATGCACAAAATGGACAGTTGATACCATTTAGGTGGTAACTAGTCTAGCAGTGCGACCCCGGCCCCGGCCAGGAAGGGCCATGATCAAGGGATATGATCGCCTAGCCTTGGCTTCGTGACCAACCCGGACTGGGCGACGATCGCCTCGCTAGCCACCGCCGGCGGCACGCTGGTGCTCGCGGTGTCCACGTTCGCCTCGGTCAGGTCGGCAAACCGGGCGGCACGCGCCGCCGAGCGGTCCCTGCTCGCGGGGATGCGCCCGCTGTTGATGCCGTCCCGGCTGCAGGACGCCGAGCAGAAGATCCTCTTCGGCGACGGTAAGTGGGTCCATGTGCCGGGCGGCGGGGGAGCGGCCGAGGTGGCGGCCGCCGGGGAGGTTGGCGACCTGGCGCCCCGCGGCCTGTTCGCCGCGGGCTCAGCCGGCACGGACGACGGCGGCTCGGGCTCAGCCGGCACGGACGACGGCGGCCCGGAGGACGGCGGCCCGGAGGACGGCGGCCTGGAGGACGGCGGCCTGGAGGACGGCGGGCTGGAGGACGGCGGGCTGCATGACGGCGGCCTGCATGACGGCGGCCTGGACGATGCCGTCTACCTGGCGATTTCGCTGCGCAATGCCGGAACGGGAATCGCGGTGGTACTCGGCTGGCGGTTCTCGCCGCGGCCGCTGCTGGGAAACGACGAGCACCCGTCGCCCGAGTTCCGCCGCCAGGGCCGCGACCTGTACATTCCGGCTGGAGACATGGGCTTCTGGCAGGCCGCGTTCCGTGACCCGGCCGATCCGCAGTACGCCGAGGCGAAGAAGGTGGTCGAGTCACGGCAGTCGGTCACCATCGACCTGCTGTACGGCGATCACGAGGGCGGGCAGCGGATGGAGAGCCGCTTCAACCTGCTGCCGGTCCGCGAGGGCCGGTGGCTCGCGTCGGCCGGCAGGCACCACAACGTCGACCGGCCCGACCCGAGATAGCCGGCCGGAACCTGTCCGGACGCGGACCTGACGAGATCCGGACGCTGACCTAAGGAGAAAGGGTGCGGCGATGCTCTACGCATTTGGCTTCGAACGGGTAAGCGTGCTGGTCAGCGACCTGTATTTCATCGACCCGGCGCCACGGGAAGGCCAGGACAGCGCCGAGCGCGGCGTCCGGCTCGAGGTGCGGATGCTGGAGCGCGGCGAGCTGAAAGGCTCCATCTACTCGGCCCAGCCGATCGGGATCGGCCAGCCGGTCTGGCGGGCCGACCTGCTGGAGTCGGTCGACAGCCCGCCGGGCAGCCTGGACCGCGCCCATCACCACCCTGCGTTCACCGGCTGGGAGCCCGGCCACCGGGTGTTCGACGAGCGGCTCTCCGCCAGCCCGGTCGGCTGGGTCGGGGAGCAACTCGCCGACCTGGCGGGGCTGCTGCTGCGGGCGGGCATCGACGATGACGAGGCGCTGGCCGGGGACGAGTCGTCCGCGCGGGACGCCGAGAGCCTCCGCGGCTGCGTCCCGGAGATCATGGCGGCGGTCGAGCGGCTGCTCGCCGGGGTAAAGGCCGGCCAGCTCGCGACCGCGCCGGACGGCGGTCCCGGCGCCGCGCCGCTGGTCAGCGCACGGGTCGGCTGGCTGTAGCGAGCGGGCGGGCCGGCTGGCTGGCTGCCGGGTGCGTGCGGGCTGGCTGCCGGGAGCGCACGGGCTGGCTGGCTGCAGCAGCGCCCGCTCCCCGCTCCGGCTGCGGCGGCGGGCGCCGCGATCAGAGCGGGGTGCGCTCCAGCCAGCGGGACAGCGTCGCGGCGTCGCCGATGACCTGCACCGACGGGTCATCTGCCGGCAGCCGCCGCAGCAGCACGAGCAGCAGCCGCGCGGCCGGGCCGCGGACCGCGACGTCGCCCTTGTCGTGGCCGCCGGACACCGTCACGCCGGCCGGGTCGGCCCGCACCGTCCACTCGCCCGCTCCGGCTAGGCCGTCGTCGGTGGCGTGCACGTGCAGGGAGCGGCCGGGCGGCAGGGCGTCGGCGCGGGGGTCAGGGCGGCCGTAGATCGGGCCGGACAGGAAGCACAGCCACTCGTCGATGGCGTCGGCGGCCAGCGCGGGATCGAGATCCGGCACGCGGCCGGCGGCAAGCTCGGCGTCGGCCCTGTGCACGGCCGTCTCGTGCGCCATCCGGCGCGCCCAGAAGCTGGCCGGGCGCATCTCGCCGAACGCCCAGACCGGGTCGCCGCCCGCCCCACGCACCGCGCCGATCAGCCGGTCCGCGCCGGCCCGCAGCCAGGCGGCGCGCTCCGCGGGCTCGGCGGGGAACTTGCCGTCCGGCACCGACCGGAACGGGATGAACTCGGCCGACCGGGTACTCACGATCTCCGCCGCCCACCGGTGCGCGCGGCCGACGTGAATGGCCAGTTCCCGCAGCGTCCAGTCCGGGCAGGTGGGCACGGCCGCCGTCAGGTCGGGCTGGCCGGCCAGCCCGGCGATCGTCGCTGTGCTCGCGCCGATCTCGGCGCAGAGCCGGTCGATGCTGACCTCCGGCACCGGGTCAGGCGGCACCGGGTCAGGCGGCACCGGGTCAGGCGGCACCGGGTCAGCCGCAGCCGCAGCTGCCGCCGCAGCATCCCCCGCCGCCGCCACCGCCGCCAGCCGGGCCGGCGCTGTCCCGGCTAGCACCGGCCCGGCCGCCGACGGCGACCGTGGACAGCAGCTTCACGGTGTCGTCGTGCCCGTCCGGGCAGGTGCAGGGCTCTGACGACTCGCTCATCGGCCGGCTTCGCTCGAAGGTCGCCCCGCAGGCCCGGCATCGGTACTCATATCGTGGCACGGGCCAAGCCTACGCCAGATCCCCGCCGCCGCCCTGATCTGACGGCGCCGGGCCGGGTGTCGCCGCGCGCCCGGCAGCGGCGGGCTGGGCTGCGTAATTCCCGGAAGGGGCCTGCGGCGCGGACCCGGCCAACGCCTCCCCGGTGCCCGGCGCGTCGTAATAGAACTGCCTGCCGCGGGTGAGCGAGACGAGGGCGCCGGCCACTGACATCGCGATCGCCGCGGAGAAGACGATCACCAGGCCGTGGTGAAACGGCCCGGAGATCAGGTGCGGGAAGTACTGCTTGCCGGTCAGCGCCGCTACGTTGCGGGCCGGCAGCCGGCTGAGCTCGCCCGACCGCGCGAGCAGGTTGCGGATCGGGTTGATCCCGAGGAACGACGCGAACAGCGTGCTGACCGGCGGCAGGCTGGCCAGGTGCGCGGCGAGCGCGGCGGGCACCCCCTGCGCGCGCAGCCCGCTGCCCAGGGTCCGGGGCAGGGTGGACGCCAGCCCGGCGATCATGAGTGAGAAGAAGATGCCGATCGACAGCGACATGCCCGAGTTCTGGAACGTGGCCCGCATGCCGGACGCGGCGCCGCGGTAGCTGGCAGGCACGCTACTCATGATCGCGGAGGTGTTGGGCGAGGCGAACAGCCCGGACCCGGCGCCTGCGCAGAAGATCAGCAAGGCGAACGCCAAGTACGGGAAGTCGACGGGGAGGAAGAGCAGCCCGGTGAACGCGGCAGCCGTGACCAGCAGGCCGGTCGAGGCGAAGAGCCGCTGCCCGTAACGGTCGGACAGGTAGCCGGAGACCGGGCCGGCGGCAAGGAAGCCGGCGGCGAGCGGCACCAGGTAGATGCCCGCCCACAGCGGCGTGTCGGTGAAGTCGTAGCCGTGCAGCGGCAGCCAGATCCCCTGCAGCCAGATGATGAGCATGAACTGCAGCCCGCCGCGGGCGATCGCGCCGAGCAGGCTGGCGACGTTCCCGGCCGCGAAGGCGCGGATCCGGAACAGGCTCATCCGGAACATCGGCTCCGCGATCTTCGTCTCCAGCACGCAGAACGCGACCAGCAGCGCGATGCCCGCCGCTATCCCGCCGAGCACGAACGGGCTCGTCCACCCGGTCGGGTGCCCGCCGTAGGGCTGAATGCCGTAGGTGATGGCGACGAGCAGCAGCCCGGCGCCGAGGGCGAAGGTGGTGTTGCCGACCCAGTCGATCCTGGCCCGCCGGGTGGTGGCGATCTCGTGCAGGCTCCGGTAGGCCCAGACCGTGCCGAACACGCCGATCGGCACGTTGACCCAGAACACCGCGCGCCAGTCCCAGGCGGCGAGCAGGCCGCCGAGCAGCAGGCCGATCAGCTGCCCGGAGATCGCGGAGATCTGGTTGATGCCCAGCGCCATGCCGCGC
>Ga0302324_100007412_pt1 | contig 23324 bp, 20 predicted proteins | sample Palsa_T0_1_FD_201949 | JGI IMG/M metagenome (GOLD analysis project Ga0302324, IMG submission 201949) | Peat permafrost microbial communities from Stordalen Mire near Abisko, Sweden - Palsa_T0_1 | ecosystem: Environmental > Terrestrial > Soil > Palsa > Peat permafrost | place: Sweden: Abisko... | reverse complement strand
GATGTCGATGACCGGCTGATAGTTCAGGTGCAGCGCATCGCCATCCATCGCCTCGCGCAGCGCCACCAGAAGTTGATAGCGATACTCGACGCGATCGGCCCAATCGGCGCGAAACAGGCAGGCGCCGCCGCCGCCGCGCAGTTTTGCCTGCCGCGCCGCCAGTGCCGCGAACTTGATGGCGGTGCTGGCGTCGGTGGTATGGGCCGGCATGCCGGCGATGCCGATGCAGGCGCGCATGCGCTGGCTGATGTGTTGCAGCGCCATCGGCGCGGCCAGATGCGCGATCAGCGCGTCAGCCGCGGCCAGCACAGCGGACTCATCCGCGAAATCGCCTGGCTGCAGAACCGCGAACTCCTCGTCGCCCCAGCGCCCGATGCACAGCGCCGTGGTGCAGTGCTCGCGAAGCCGGCGCGCCAGCACCTGCAATACCTGATCGCCGACGCTGTGACCCTGCACCGCATTGATATCTCCCAGGTTCTCGATATTGATGAATAGCACGGCACAGGAGCGCGCCGCCTGGTTGCCGCCGGCGTCGGTGGTGTCGGCGCAGGCATCGGCGAGCGCAGCGCTGAAGTATGTGCGGCTCGCCAGTCCGGTCACCGGGTCCTGGCTGATGATCTGCGCGGTGAGGGTGCGACGCAGGCCGGTGGTCGCGCCGCTTGCCTGGCGATGGTGCTCGATTGCGGTCTCCACCGCGGCGTGCAGTTCCGGCGGCGGACACGGCTTGCTCAGGAACTTCAGCACCTGCGCCTCGTTGACCGCGGCAATGGCCGAGCGCAGATCGGTCTGGCCGGTCAGCAGGATGCGCGCCGCATTCGGCGCCAGCGTGCGCGCCCGCGCCAGGAAGGTGGCGCCGTCCATGCGCGGCATGCGCATGTCCGAGATCAGCACCGCGAAGCCGTCGTCGCGCTTGAGTATGTCGAGCGCCTCGGCGCCGCTGAGCGCGGTGCGCACCTCGTAGCGGCGCGACAGCTGCAGGCTGAGGCCCTCCAGCACCTGCGTCTCGTCGTCGACGCACAGGATCCGGTGGCGCCGGGCGGCGGACGGGGCACGCACTTCGATAGCCATGCTCAACCCGCCCCGAGGCGTTGCCCCTGCAGGTCAGTGTCATCGAGGTGAATGTTCCAGGCCGTCAGGCAGCGTGCCACCCCGGTGCGAGCGACAAAACTGGCGTCGAGCCGGTCGAGCAGCCGTGCCGGACGGTCGGCGGTGGCGTCGACGATCGCGTCGGCCACATGCACCGCCGCCAGCACGCTGGTGTGGGCGTGCTGCACACGGCTGGGCGTGTGGTGATAGGCCACGGCTTCGATCAGATCGAGCGGCAGGCCCCACAGGCCCAGCAGGTAGGCGCCGACCTCCGGATGCGCAGCCCCGAACACCTGCGGTTCGAGCTCATGCCAGGCACGTCCGCTGGAGTGCGCCAGTTCGATCATCTGGTCGAATTTCTCGGGCGCGCTCAGCGCCAGCACCGCCTGCCCGATGTCGAGCAGCAAGGCGGCGGTGAACGCCTCATCGGCGTGGCGCGACTCCCGCAGCAACATGCGTGCGAAGTGCGCCTTGCGAAGCGAACGCGCCTGCAGCTCCTGCAGGCGCTGGATCGCGGCCGGCGACGCATCGAGCGCGCTGAACACGCAGGCTGAGAGCGCCAACGACTTGATCATCTCCAGCCCGGCATAGCTGATCGCGGCTTGAATCGATGTCACCGGCGCAGCGCGCCGATAGAACGCCGAGTTGGCGAGCTGCAGTATTTTGACCGACAGTGCGCTGTCGTTGCTGACGATCTGGGTGATGTCGGCGGCATGGGCGTTGGGCTGCGCGATCGCCGCGGACAGTGCCTGGAATGTCTGCGGGATGGCGGGCAGCGCCTTGAGATTGCCGATCAGCTCGTGGATCGCGGGATGCTGCAGGATATCGCGCAGCGAGCAGATACGTTCCAGCACCTCGACCAGGTTGTCGACGTTGCAGGGCTTGCCGAGGAACTGATGCGTGACCGGCAAGGCGCGCAGCAAGGCGTCGCCATCGGTGCGGTCCGACAGGCACAGACGCACCACGTTCGGATGGCGCTGGCGCACCTGCGCCAGCAGCTGTCCGGCGTCGAGCGCCGGCGCGCACAGATCGCACACGATGGCATCGAAGCGCTGCTGCGCCAGGACCGACAAGGCCGCGGCAGCGGTGCCTGCAGCCGCCGTGTGCCACTGCGGCCGCAGTTGCTGCAGCTGCAGCTGCAGCTGCGCCAGCGCCGCCGGGGCGATGTCGACCACCAGTACGTGCCTCATGCGGCACGCTCGTGCGATGGCTCGCGGCGGCAATCGCGCGGCAGCCGCAGGTGAAATACCGTGCCCTTGCCGAGTTCGCTGTCGCAGTCGATCGCGCCGCCGTGGCGCTTGACGATGATATTGTGCGAGATCGCCAGACCCTGGCCGGTGCCGCGACCGACTTCCTTGGTGGTAAAGAACGGCTCGTAGATGCGATGGCGGATGTTCTCGGGAATGCCGCCGCCGGTGTCGCCGACGCTGATGACGACGGCGTCACCTTCCAGCCGGGTCGATACCGAGATGACGCCGCGGATGCCGCTGGCACCGACCCGGTCGGCAATCGCATGCGAGGCGTTCACCAGCAGATTGAGCAGCACCTGGTTCAATTCGCCGGCATGGCAGCGCACCGGAGGCAGCGGCGCCAGATCGGTCTGCACCTCGGCGACGTACTTGTATTCCGCGCGCGCCATCACCAGCGCATTGCGGATCAAGTGATTCAGATCGACCTCGGACATCTCCGGGCGGTCCGGATGCGCCAGTTCGCGCATCGAGCTGACGATTTCCGCGACGCGCTTCAAGCCCTCGAGCGAACGCTCCACCGCGCGCGGCAACTGCAGCGCCAGATAGGGCAGCTCGCCGCCCAGGGCCGCGAGCGCGCCGGCGTTGTCGGCGTCGCGCTCGGCCAGGGCGCGCAGCCGATCGGTGAGCTGCAACAATTCATGCACCGCGTCGCGGATGAAATACACGCTGTCGTTGACGAACTGGATCGGTGTGTTGATTTCGTGCGCCACGCCGGCAGCCAGCTTGCCGACCGATTCCAGCCGCTGCGCCGCGGCCAGCCTGATCTCCGCCTCCTTGCGCTCGGTCACGTCCAGGTGCACGCCGGCCACGCGCTGCGGCTCGCCGAACTCGTTGCTGGCGACGGTGCGGCCGCAACAGTGGATCCAGCGCCACGAGCCATCCTTGCTGCGCAGGCGATACTCGATGCGAAATTCCGTCTGTTCCCCGCTCCGGTGCTGCAGCACCGCCAGCGCCGGCAGCAGGTCGTCCGGATGCAGCAGTTGCTGCCAGACGTCATAGCAGCGGCTGATTTCCTGTGGCTCATAGCCGAGCATGGTCCACCAGCGATCGTTGAGCCAGGCCTCGCCGGTATGCAGATTGACGTCCCAGAGGCCAAGATTGGCGCTGCTGGTGGCGACCGCGAGCCGGTCCTCGAGCGTGCGCAGCGCCTTGTGGGCGTTGACGATATCGGTGACATCGCGTCCTTCGGACAGGATCCACACCACCCTGGCCTCATCGTCGAGCACCGGCAGCAGCGAGAAATCCACGATCCGGGCCGAGCCGCGCGGCTGTTCGGTGTGATATTGGAAGCGCACGAACTCACCGCGCCCGGCGCGCTCGATGCCATCCCGCAGGCGCGCGATATCGTCGGCCGGCTGCTGTGCCCAGAAAGGCGTCTCCCAGAACAGCTTGCCGACGGCGTCGCTGAGCGTGATGCCGGCGGCCTTGAGCGCGGTGTGATTGCTCTCGAGCAGCACGCCGTCACGCGACAGCAGGGCTGCAAACTGGTAGGTGTAGTCGAACACCGTGCGCAGCCGCTCGAGCCGCTGCTGCAGGCGAAACTGCTGTTCGCGCTCGAGCGTGATGTCGAGCAACACGCCGCTGACCCGGATAGCCCGGTTGGTGCTGTCACGCTCGATGCAGCCCACTTCCAGCAGCCATATCCAGCTGCCGTCGTAGCGTTGCGCCCGGTATTCGCTCCGGTAGCCGCTGCCCAGGGCGTGGATGTGGCGCGAACGCGCGGTATGTACCGCGATACGCTCGTCCGGATGCAGCAGCGCGTCCCACCACTCCTGACTTGCACCGACGGCGCCGGGGTCATAGCCCATCATCCGGGCGCGCGCCGCGCTCGAGCGCAGTTCGCCGCTGGCGAGATCGAGGCACCAGGTCGCCGGACCGCTGTAGGGCATTGCCTGCACGCTTCGAGCGGACTCGTTCTGCATGCGGGTGGTATCGGCCTTGGCAGGCTGGACTTGAGCGTTTCGCACTTCTGATTGCCCCGCAAGTGCCCAATCTGGTTCGGAAAACCCGGTCGGAGAAGCGCGCTGCGACGTGCTACCCTGAATTTGTGGAATGCGTTTGATCCGGCATCGTCATGACCCATTATGTTAAACAGGATAGCTTCGCCGTCACTCTGACATGGCTTGTGGGAGCGGCCCTGATCTGCGCCGCCGCCGGGCCTGCCCGCGCCACGGTGTACACACTTGCCACGCCGGACGACGCCGTGGTCGGCGAAGACCAGACGGTGCAGACGGTCTACGAGGACACGCTGTACGATCTCGCGCGCAAGTTCAGCCTCGGCTCCGAAGAGGTCATTCGCGTCAATCCAGGGGTGGATCCGTGGATTCCGGGCGCCGATAAGACCGTCATCATCCCGGGCCGTCATATCCTGCCTCCCGGTCCGCGCGAGGGCATCGTGGTGAACCTGCCGGAGCACCGGCTGTACTACTTTCCCAAGCTCCAGCGCGGCCAGCCGCGCCAGGTCATCACCTACCCGGTCAGCATCGGCAAGATGGACTGGCACACGCCGATCGGCGTCACGCATGTGATCGGCAAGGAAAAGAATCCGGTGTGGTTTCCGCCTGAATCGGTGCGCAAGGAGCACGCCGCCGCGGGCGATCCGCTGCCGGCGCGCGTGCCCTCGGGCCCGGATAATCCACTCGGGCTGTTCGCGATGCGGCTGGCGGCTGGCAACGGTACCTACATGATCCATGGCACCAATAATCCGATCGCGGTTGGGCTCGCGGTCACGCATGGCTGCATCCGCATGTATCCGGAGGACGTCGCGCAGCTGTTCCCAATGGTGCCGGTCGGCATGCCGGTGCGAATCATCAACCAGCCGGTGAAGGTGGCCTGGATAGACGGGGAGCTGCTGCTCGAGGCGCACCCGCCGGTGGACGCCGAAGGCCAGAGCTTCGAGCCCAACGTGGACCAGTTTGCCGATTTGCTGCGTGCAGCGGTCGGCGAGGATACCGTGGCGATTCATTGGGACTACGCACGCGAGGTGCTGCAAAAGGCCGATGGGGTGCTCGCGACCGTGGGCCTTGAGGCGGATATGTCGGCGCTCAATACCGACCCAGCCCCCGTAGCCGCGCCCGTCCCCGTGGCCGCGCCCGTCCCCGATCCCGACCCCCCCAAGTAGCGGGTGACAGCCTCATGGTCGGCTCGTGGTTGCTTCATGGTCGGGTAATGGTTCACCCAGGATCGGCCCATGGCGGCACGCTGCCGGATTATGCAAAACCGCGGCGCGGGGCATCATGCGCGCCGTGGCGGCCACAGCGGTGGCATTGAACATTCCGGCCACCGGTGCGGTCTAGAGAGTTGAACCGCGGCGCAAATCAGCTATAGTTCGCTGCCTGCACGATGCCTTTGCGTGCCTAAGTTTATGATATTTTTGGCATTTTTTTAGCGAAAATACGATGTCCGAACGCGATAACGAGAGCTTCGATCTGGACGAGGAATTCATCGTTGAGTCCGAGGACAGCACCGATTACGACGGCCTGCTGGCTCGGGTGGACAAACGCGTGCGCGCGCAGGGCAAGCGCGGCAAGGCGGCCTGGAGCAGGCTCGAAGAAGTGCTGGCCGACCGCAAGCTCGAAAAAGATCTGCGCGACGTGTTCGACGACGAAGACGTTTGATCGCATCTGACCGGCGGCCGCGCCGCCGGCCCGCCGGGCGCCGATAGCGCGGCGGCGACACACTCGGAATCTCTATGCCTGCACGCGGCGCGTCGTCCTGGATCGTGCTCAAGTTCGGTGGCACGAGTGTCTCGACCCTCGGCAACTGGCGCAATATCGCCTCGGTGGTGCGCGCGCGGCTGGGCGGGGATGCACGCGTGCTGGTAGTGCACTCGGCGCTCAGCGGCATCACCGACCGGCTGGAGAAGCTGCTCACCGCTGCGCTCGACGGTGCGCATGAGCCGCTGCTGTCCTCGATCGAACAGCGGCATCGCGCGCTGGCCGAGGAGCTCGGCATCGGCGTGAGCGCCGAGCTGAACGAATACTTCACGCTGCTGCGGCAGATGGCCTCAGGCATCGCGCTGATGAGCGAAGTCAGCGACCGCACGCACGCACGCGTACTGGCCAGCGGTGAGCTGATGGCCACCGAGCTCGGCGCCCGCTTTCTGGCGGCGCAGGGCATCGAGTCGAGCTGGTGGGATGCGCGCAGCGGCCTGAAAGCGGCGGCGCGCGTGGCAGCCTCGGCGCGCGCCAATTTCCTGTCGGCGACCTGCGAGTTCGTCCCAGAGCCGGCCCTGCAGCGACAACTCGAATCGTGCCCGGGCGTGGTCGTGACGCAGGGGTTCATCGCCAGCGACAGTGCCGGAGACACAGTGCTGCTGGGTCGTGGCGGCTCGGACACCTCGGCGGCCTATTTCGCCGCCAAACTGGGTGCGCGGCGGCTCGAGATCTGGACCGACGTGCCGGGCATGTTCAGCGCCAACCCGCGCCACACCCCGCAGGCGCGGCTGCTGCGCTTGCTGCATTACGATGAAGCGCAGGAGATCGCCAGCAGCGGCGCCAAGGTACTGCATCCGCGCTGCATCCTGCCGGTGAAGTCGCAGCAGATTCCGATCGTGGTGTACGCAACGCAGTGCCCGCAGCTCGAAGGCACGCATATCAGCGCCGATGGCGGCGATGGCGCCGCTCAGGTCAAGGCGGTATGTCTAAAGAAGGGCATAACGCTGGTGTCGCTCGACACTCCCGGCATGTGGCACGAGGTCGGCTTCCTGGCCGACGCCTTCCAGGTGTTCAAGCGTCATGGCCTGTCGGTGGATCTGGTGTCGACCTCGGAGACCAATGTCACGGTATCGCTCGATCCGGCCGCCAATTCGCTCGATCCGCAGGTGATCGAGCGGCTGTCGGCCGACCTGTCGCAGCTGTGCCGTGCGCAGGTGATCGGTCCGTGCGCCTCGGTGAGCCTGGTCGGCCGCAATATCCGCGCCATCCTGCATCGGCTCGGGGAGGCGTTCGAGCTGTTCGCCGAGCAGCGCATCTACCTGGTGAGCCAGGCCGCCAACGACCTGAACTTCACCTTCGTGGTGGATGAGGACCAGGGTGACCGCCTGGTCAACGAGCTGCACGAGCGGCTGATCGAGCCGGTACGCGCCGGCTCGATACTCGGGCCGACCTGGCAGCAGCTGTTCGCGCCGCCGCTGGCGGCAGCGTCGCCGACGCCGCTGTGGTGGCGCACCCGGCGCGCCACGCTGCTCGAGCTGGCGCAGCGCCATGACTGCGCCTATGTCTACGAACCGCAGGTGGTGCGCGCGGCCGCCGCCGCGCTGCAGGGCCTCAAGTCGGCAGATCGCGTGCTGTACGCGATGAAGGCCAATCCGAATGCGCAGCTGCTGCGGCTGCTGGCCGGGCTCGGCCTGGGATTCGAGTGCGTGTCGCGCGGTGAGATCGAGCATCTGCTGGCGAGCGTGCCGCAACTGGATCGCGCCCGCATCCTGTTCACACCGAATTTCGCGCAGCGCGCCGAATATGCCTGGGCACTCGAGCAGCACATCCAGCTCACGATCGATAACCTGTACATCCTGGCCGAATGGGGTGAGCTGTTTCGCGGCCATGACGTGTTCATCCGCATCGATACCGGCAGCGGCCGCGGCCATCATCATCATGTACGCACCGCCGGATCGCACGCCAAGTTCGGCGTGCCGCTGGCGGAGATCGATGCGCTGGCAGCGCTGGCCGAACGCCACGGCGTCGGCGTGATCGGGCTGCATGCACATTCCGGCAGCGGCATTTTCAATGCCGGCAACTGGGCGGAAGTCGCCACTCTGCTGCTGGAGCTGGCGCAGCGCTTCCCGCGGCTCGCCACCATCGACGTCGGCGGCGGCATGGGCGTGCCCGACGCTCACGATCAGCCCGGCCTTGATCTGGCGCAGCTCGACTCCGCGCTGCTGGCGATGCGGCAGAATCGGCCCGGCATCGCGTTGTGGATCGAGCCCGGCCGCTACCTGGTGGCCGCGGCCGGAGTGCTGATCGCGCGCGTCACGCAGACCAAGTCCAAGGACGAGGTGCGTTATGTCGGCATCGCCACCGGCATGAACTCGCTGATCCGCCCGGCGCTCTACGGCGCCTGGCACGAGATCGTCAACCTGACGCGGCTGGATGAGCCGGCGACCGAGATCGTGAACGTGGTGGGGCCGATCTGCGAGAGCGCGGATTTTCTCGGACATGAGCGCCTGCTGCCGCCGACACGCGAGGGCGACGTGCTGCTGATTGCCAATGCCGGTGCCTATGGGCACGCGATGAGTTCGCACTACAACCTGCGCGAACCGGCGCAGGAGTTCGTGCTGTAGGAAGCTGGAGCGGCTCCCGTTCGCGGGAGTGCGAGGTAGAGAAAGTCGATATGCCGCGCATCGATCTGCGAGTTCCAATCACTCAGAAGAGCGTGCCACAACGGCGCAGCTCTCCGAGGTAGAGATCATGCCGTTAGGTACCGGTCTGCATTGGGAGGCACTCGACGCGGATCTCGGCGTAGCGGAGATGGCTGCCGGCATTTTTGGCTGGAGGACCTGGATGAGTGAGTTGGCGCGGTTTGCCGGATCAAAAACCTCTGCGCGAAAGGCATCCAGTTCAAGGGAAAATGGCAAGCGCGGCGGAAGGCCGCGGCTACAGAAGTCATCCTGACGGTGAGGCGCATCGCGCGGCCCCTGCGAGGTTACTTGGCATGACTCGAGCGGCACTGCGACCAATTATGACCGAGCTCAGGAATGGGAAGATTTAACGGATAGCGCGCCGTGGTCATCGTAGCCGGGGATCTTGCTGCCCGACCGCTTTGCGCCGATCAGCCCGGCGTTGCGCTGGGCGCCCGACGGCGCATACAACGAGCCGTACCTGAATGCGAATCAGCCGACGGAATTCGTCGCTGTCGAACGACATTTCTTTGAAACCCCGCAGGGCGTAGGTAATGCAGAGGGCCAGCTCGCGCGTCGTGCAGCTCAATCCGGCCGACGGATTCGCCTCGTTCAGCAATTCAAACAGCAGATCCTGAAACTCGACGTACATTTTCTTGACGGCAGAAAATGACAGGTCGAACAGATCCTTGGCATCGGGATAAGCCTTGAGCAGATCGTACCGCTTCGCCATCCACTCCTCGCACACGAACATCAGTCTCGCTTCCAGCGAACCGATGGACGGCAGGGCGTCGCGGATCGCAGCAAAGGCCTGAGCACTTGCACGCAGCACCATCGCTTCGAAGACTGCTTCCTTGTTCGCGAAACTCACGTACAGCAGCGTTCGCGAACACCCTACGGCACTCGCGATGTCGTTCATCGTGGTGCGCGCGTAGCCGTACCGCAGGAACACCCCTGCAGCGGCCTCGAGAATCTGGTTACGCCGGGAATCGGCCTCATCAGCAGGTGTTTGCATCAGTATTGACGTTTAGACGAAAAGTGTCATAATGACTATACCATGAAATCAGCCAATGAAACCAATTCGGCCAGAACGTCCGAGAGCGTCAACTGCAGGCAGCAGCCTGGCGCCTTCCGCCCCGTCGTGGACCGGAATGCCTGCGAGGGCAAAGGCGACTGTGTCCGGGTGTGCCCGGTCTCGGTGTTCGCGGTGGACACTCTACCTAGGGAGGAAAGGCGCGGTCTCGGCCTCAAAGGACGGCTGAAGGGCTTTGCGCATCGGTGGCAGCAGGCGTTGCTCATCAACCCCGGCGCCTGCGAGGCGTGCGGATTGTGCGTCGAGGCCTGTCCTGAAAAGGCGCTGACGCTCCTAAGGGCGTAACGTGCTGCGAACGACGGAGAAGGCGCGTGGCTGATCGCGCAGTCATCGGCGTGCTCGTCGCGATCCTGGACCATTGGGGGACGTTTGGCGTTTTGCTCGCGATGTCGGCGTTCATGTTTGGCTATGTCGTTCCGAAGTCCAAAGTTCCTGTCTTTGCGGAAGCGGCGCCGGAAGTCCCCCGAAAGGTCCTGGATGAGTATTTCTGGACCTGGACTCCGAACGGCGCTCGCCGATTCTTGTCCGGCATCGGGCCAAACGGCCGGCGCGCCTATCGGCGATTCTATTGGTCGACCGATTTCTGGTTTCCGAGCCTGATTGCGTCGTTCGCTAACCTGTCTTTGCTGTTGCTGGCATTTTCACCGGCATCCGGTCTCGCGTGGCTGAGTGGGCTCGCTTTCGCCGGGTGGCTGTTTGACGTGCTGGAAAACGTGAATCACTTCAGGATGGCGGGCACGTACCCCAACTTGTCCCCATTTTCGCTGCGTTTTGGTCCTCTCTTCACTCTCATGAAGTGGGTGTTTGCGGTGGCCCCATTGGTCGTCGCACTGCTTGGATTCGCGCTACGGCTTAAGTAGTCGGCAAAGAATCGGGTGCGCAGCAGCGGAGACTCACCGATATACATGGCGACGCCGCGCGTGGCCATCGAGTCAGCGGCTGCAGTGGCGGCCGGGTGCCTCATGGCGCCGCTGCAACTCGTCGACCACCGCAGTCAGCGGCAGCCCGCGGCTGCGCAGCAGCACCAGCAGGTGATAGACGAGGTCGGCGCTCTCGGCCACCAGCGCCGCGTCGGGTTCACCGGCTCCGGCGAGGGCGACCTCCAGGCCCTCCTCACCAACCTTCTGCGCTATGCGGCGCACGCCGCCGGCGTACAGGCGAGCGGTGTAGCTGCCCTCGGGGGCGTCAGCGATGCGCTGCGCTATCAGCTGCTCGAGCTGCGGCAGGAAGGCGAGCGGCGCGGCGGCGGTCAGTGGCGCGTCGCCAAAGCAGCTGGCGCTGCCGGTATGGCACACCGGACCGGCCGGCAGCGCGCTCACCAGCAGCGTGTCGGCGTCGCAGTCGGCATGCACATCGACCAATTGCAGGAAATTCCCGGAACTCTCGCCCTTTTCCCACAGCCGGCGCTTCGAGCGGCTGAAGAACACCACCCGGCCGAGCGCCAGCGTGGCGCTCAGCGCCGCGCGATCCATGTAGCCGAGCATCAGCACGCTGCCGCTGCTGGCGTGCTGCACGATCGCGGGCACCAGGCCGCCCCCCTTGTTCCAATCGATTCGCTCGATGTCGGCCGCGGCAAATGTCATGGTCGCACCCGTCTCATAATCGCACCTCGATGCCCTGCGCGTGCAGCGCCTGCTTCAGCTGCGGAATCCGGATATCGCCGCTGTGGAATACGCTCGCGCCCAACGCCGCGTCCACGCCGCCGTCGCGAAACACGGCGGCAAAATGCTCCATGCTGCCAGCGCCCCCGGACGCGACCAGCGGCACCGAGCACAGCGCGCGCACACGCTGCAGCTGCTCGATGTCATAGCCGTGGCGGGTGCCGTCGGCGGACATGCAATTGAGCACGATCTCGCCGGCGCCGCGCCGCTGCACTTCGCTGACCCAGGCCAGCGTGTCGCGCTGGCTGTCGCGGCTAAGGGCGGGATCACCCGTGAATTGATAGACCCGGTAGCCTTCCGCTGTGCGCTGACTGTCGATGCCGGCGACCACGCATTGGGCGCCGAAGCGCTCGCTCAGCCGGTCGATCAGCTCGGGATCCTGCAGCGCCGGGGAATTGACCGAGATCTTCTCCGCCCCGGCGTTGAGCACCTGTTCGGCGTCGCGCACCGAGCGGATGCCGCCGGCGACGCAGAACGGAATATCGAGCACGCGCGCAACCCGGCTGACCCAGGCGCGGTCGACCGATCGGCCTTCAGGGCTGGCGGTGATGTCATAGAACACCAGCTCGTCCGCACCCTGGTCGCGATAGCGGGCCGCCAGCTCCAGGATATCGCCGACCACGCGATGCTCGCGAAAGCGCACGCCCTTGACCACCTGGCCGTCGCGCACGTCGAGGCAGGGGATTATGCGTCTGGCAAGAATGGACGTAACTCCTCGGCTGAGATGCGCTGCTCGAGCAGTGCCTTGCCGCTGATCGCGTTCGGCACGCCGTGCTCGGCCAGTGCCACCAGGTCGGCAGCGCTGCCGATGCCGCCCGAGGCCTGCCACTGGATCTGCGGGAAACGCCGCAACGCTTCGCTGTAGAGCGCAAGATTGGGACCGGTGAGCGCGCCGTCGCGCTCGATGTCGGTGCATAGCACGTGCCTGAGTCCGTGGTCGGCGAATGCCGCGACCGCGTCCCATAGCGCCAGCGCACTCTGCTGGCGCCAGCCGTGAATGCGAAGGCGCGGCACGGCGTCTCCATCCAGCCGCACGTCAAAGGCAAGGCAGACCCGTTCGGGACCGAGGCGGCGCATCCAGGCGATGACCTCTTCGCGCCGCTCGACCGCCGCGCTGCCGATAACTACTCGGGCGACGCCGCGGTTGAACAGGTCCTCGAGCGCAGGCAGCTCGCGCAGGCCGCCGCCGACCTGCAGTTGCACGTCGCGCTGAGCCGCGAGCTCGCCGATGATGTCGCGATTGGCGAGCAGGCCGTCGCGGGCGCCGTCCAGATCCACGATATGCACCCAGCGCGCACCGAGCCGCTGGTAGCGTGCCAATTGCTGGTGCGGGCTCAGGTCATAGCGCGTCTCGACGTCGAAATCGCCCCTGAGCAGCCGCACGCTGTGGCCTCCGCGCAGGTCGATCGAGGGTATCAGCAGCACTGGTGCGTTGCCTTCAAAGCGCGAGGAAATTGCGCAGGATCTGCGAGCCGACCGTGGCCGAGCGCTCTGGATGAAACTGCACGCCGCGAAAGTTGTCGCGTCGCAACGCCGCGGCCACAGGCCGGCCGTAGCGCACCGCCGCCGTGGTGCTGTCGCTTACTGGTGCGGCGTAGCTGTGGACGAAATACAGGTGATCGGCCGCATCGATGCCCGCCAGCAGCGGATCATCGCGTATCGCCTCAAGCGTGTTCCAGCCCATGTGCGGCACCGGCATGCCCGGCGCGGGCGTCAGGCGCTCGACGCGGCCGCCGACGATACCGAGGCAGGCGGTGTCGCCTTCGGCCGAATGCTCAAACAGCAGCTGCATACCGAGGCAGATGCCGAGCAGCGGTACCCGCAGCGTCGGAATCAGCTCGGCCAGTCCGGCGGCGCGCAGGCGGCGCATCGCGGCGGCGGCCGCGCCGACCCCGGGCAGCAGCACGCGTCCTGCCGTGGCGATGGTGTCGACGTCGCTGCTCACCAGCGCTCGCGCGCCGAGGCGCTCGAGCGCGAATTGCAGCGAGGCCAGATTGGCACCGCCGCTGTCGATGATTGCCACGTCGATGGCGCCGCTCATGGGGCATCGCTCATGAGGCACCGCTCATGCGGCGCGGGCGCTCACAGCGTGCCCTTGGTGCTCGGCAGCTCGTAGCCGTCGCGGCGCAGCGCCGGTCGCAGCGCCCGGCCTACGCCCTTGAAGCAGGCCTCGATCATGTGGTGCGTGTTCTCGCCGCGCACCGTCAGGTGCAGCGCGGCGCCCAGAGTTTGTGCCAGTGAGCGAAAGAAATGCGGCACCAGCTCGCTCGGCAGCGCGCCGACCTGCTCGCGGCCGAACTGTCCGTCGAACACGAAGTAGGGACGACCGGACAGATCGATCGCCACCTGCGCCTCGCTCTCATCCATTGCCAGCAGAAAACCGTAACGACCAATGCCGGCCTTGTCGCCCAGCGCCTGGCGCAGCGCCTCGCCGATCGCCAGCGCGCAGTCCTCCACCGTGTGGTGCTCGTCGATATGCAGATCGCCGCGGCAGGTGAGCTGCAGCGCGAAGCCGCCGTGCCTGGCGAGCTGTTCGATCATGTGATCGAAGAAGCCGATGCCGGTGGCGATGCGGCAGTCGGCGCCGCTGTCGAGTTCGAGCTGCAGATCGATGTCGGTTTCGCGGGTCTTGCGGGCCAGTTGCACGCGACGCGCCAGCAGCGTGCGGGTAATGGCAGGCCAGCTGTCGTCGGCGCCGACAGCGGCGGCGGCGCTGACACGCAGCCCGCGGATCCCGAGCGCGCGCGCGAATTCCAGATCAGTGCCGCGATCGCCGATCATCGCGCTGCGCTGCAGGTCGATCGGTTGCTGGCGCAGATACTCGGTCACCAGCCCGGTGCGCGGCTTGCGGCACGGGCAGCCTTCATGCTCGAGATGCGGACAGATGAACACCTGCTCGAAGGCGATGCCCTGCGAGGCGAACAGCTGCAGCACGAACTGCTGCACCTGCTCGAAACTTCGGCGCGGATAGCGCTCGGTGCCAAGGCCGTCCTGGTTGCTGACCATGACCAGCCGGAAGCCTGCGCGTTGCAGTTCGGTGAGCGCGGCGAATACGCCTGGCAGCAACCGTACCTTGTCGAGCCGATCGACCTGGAAGTCGTGCGGCTCCTCGATCAGCGTACCGTCGCGGTCGACGAACAATACTGGCGAGGCTAATGCCGGCGAGGGGCTCATTGAAGACTCGCAAGCAGCCGATCGTTCTGTTCCTGGCTGCCGATGCTGATGCGCAACGCGCGAGCGAGTCCCGGGGCATTGCGCATATCGCGCAGCAGCAGGCCGGCGGCGTGCGTGCGCTGCAGAACGGCGGCGGCGTCCTGGAATTCCGCCAGCAGAAAATTGGCCTCGCTGGGCCAGATCCGCAGCACGCCGCGGGTGGCGGCGAGCGCATCCGCGACGCGGCGGCGTTCGGCGGCAAGCAGCGTGATGCGAGAGCGGGCCTGCTCGAGGGCGCCAGGCTCGAGTGAGCGGAACACCGCTTCGATGGTCAACTGCGTGATGGCATAGGGCTGGATGACTTTACGCAGCAGCGCCACCACGTCGGGGTGTGCGATCAATACGCCGCAGCGCGCTCCGGCCAGCCCATGCGCCTTGGACAGCGTGCGCAGCAGCACTACGCCGGGCCGCTCGGCAAGGTCGCTCACCAGCGAAGGGCTGGCGGAGAATTCGACATAGGCCTCATCGATCACCAGCAATGCGCGGCCTTCCAGCTCACGCGCCAGGCCCAGTATCGCCTGGCGGTCGAGCCGGTTGCCGGTCGGATTGTTGGGCGAGCACAGAAAGATCAGCCGCACCAGCGGGTCGCAGCGCTCCAGCAACCCCGTGCGGTCGATGCTCCAGCCGGCGTCGGCCAGCAGCGGCACCTCCAGCACTTGCGCGCCCTGGATGCGCGCGGCCACCGCGTACATGCCGAAGGTCGGCGGGCAGACGATCAGCTTGTCCTGGCCGGCGCGGCAGTAGCTGCGGATCAGCAAGTCGATCAATTCATCGCTGCCGCGACCGGCGAGCAGCATCTCGGGCGCAACGCCATAGAAGCGGGCGAGCGCGGCGGTCAGCTCATACGGGTGCGGTTCGGGATAGCGGTTGAGGCCGGCGATCGAGCCGTCGCCCGGCGCACGCCACGGAAGTTCATTCGCATGCAGGCGCACCAGGCCAGGCTGCCACTGCGCGTGCTCGTAGGCTTTCAGGGCGCGGATGTCCGGCCGCGCGATGTCGGTGAGCCAGCTCATGCCGCGCCTCTCATGCGGGGCCTGTCATGCGGCGCGTTCGCGGCGCAGCGCGGCGAGTCGCAGTTCGACCGCGGCGGCGTGGGCGTCCAGGCCCTCGAGTTGCGCCAGCGTGCTGGCGGTGGGGCCCAGCTCGCGTAAACCGTCGGCACTGAGCTCCTGGACGGTCATGCGGCGGGTAAAGTCGTGCACCGAAAGGCCGCTGTAGGCGCGCGCATGGCCGTAGGTTGGCAGCACGTGGTTGGGGCCGGTGCAGTAGTCGCCGAGCGGCTCTGGCGACCAGCTGCCGAGGAACACCGAGCCGGCGTTGTGCACGCGCTCGAGCAACGCGCGCGGCTGGACGGTCTCGATGATCAGGTGCTCGGGTGCGTAGCTGTCCGAGATCGTCAGCGCCGCATCCAGGTCCGGCACCAGCAGGATGCGCGAGTGGGCGGTGGACTGCTGCAGGATCGCGCGCCGCGACAGCTGTTGCAGCTGCGAGCGCACCGCGTCGGCCACCTGGGCGGCGAGCACCGCGCTGGTGGTGAGCAGGATCGCCTGCGACAGCACATCGTGCTCGGCCTGCGCCAGCAGATCGGCGGCGACGAATTCAGCGCGCGCGCTGTCGTCGGCGATCACCAGCACTTCGGACGGCCCCGCCGGCATGTCGAGTGCGGCGCCGGCCGGATCGGCGGCGACCAGCTGCTTGGCCGCCGTCACCCACGCATTGCCCGGTCCGAAGATCTTGACCACCTTCGGCACTGTCGCGCTGCCATAGGCCAGCGCTGCGATGGCCTGTGCGCCGCCGATCTTGAATACCTGTTCGATGCCACACAGCTGCGCGGCGACCAGCACCGCGGCGTTGGCATGGCCGCCAGTCTGCGGGGGCGTGCACAGCACGCGTTGCCGGCAACCGGCAATGCGCGCCGGCACGGCCAGCATGATCACGGTAGAGGGCAGCGGCGCGCCGCCGGCGGGCACATACAGCCCGACGGCGCTGAGCGGGCGAATGACGCGCTCGCAGCGCACCCCGGGCTGCACCTCCAGCGACAGCGGCGCGGGCAGCCCGGCGCGGTGGAAACTGTCGACGTTGGCGATCGCCTTTTCGATTGCGGCCACCTGCCCGGGCGTCAGTTGCGCGCGCGCCGCGGCGAATTCGGCCGCGCTGACACGTAGTTCGGCCAGTCGCACGCCGTCGAATTCGCGCGTATAGCGGCCGATCGCCGCATCGCCTTCGCGCCGTACCGCATCGATGATGGCCTGCACCTGCGCCAGCAGCTGCGGCTGCAGCGCCGCGGACGGGCGCGCCAGCGCGGCACGCCGGCCCTCGGCATCGAGCTGTTGCCAGTCCAGTATCTGCATTGGCTCAGGCTGCATTGGCTCAGGCCAGCATCTTCTCGACCGGCAGCACCAGCAGGGCGCTGGCGCCGGCCTTCTTCAGGCTCTCGAGCGTCTCCCAGAACACGTTCTCGCGGCACACCGCGTGTACCGCTACCCGATCGGGCGAGCCTTCCAGCGGAATGATGGTCGGCGATTCGCTGCCGGGCAGCAGTCGCCGGATCGCCGGCAGCGCCGAACGCGGCGCGTGCAGCATGATGTACTTGCTTTCCTTGACCTGCTGCACGCCCTCGACCCGCAGCAGCAGGCGTTCGACCCAATCGTTCTTTTCGGCCGACAGCGGCACCGGCGTGCGGATCAGCACCGCGTGACTCTGCAGCACGGTCTCGACTTCGCGCAGGTGATTGGCCTGCAGCGTCGATCCGGTCGACACCAGGTCGCAGATCAGATCGGCCCTGCCCAGGCGCGGCGCGATTTCAACCGCGCCCGACAGGATCACGATCTCGGCCTTGATGCCGCGCTGCTGCAGGAACACGCCGAGCAGGTGCGGATAGGTAGTCGCGATGCGCTTGCCCTGCAATGACTGCGCACCGCCGTAGGGCTGCTCGTCCGGCACCGCCAGCGACAGGCGGCAGCGCCCGAAGTCGAGCGTGCGCAGCGCCTCGAAGCGCGCCGGCGCGCCGCGTGCGGCCAGTTCCAGCCGCTTCTCTTCGATCACGTTCAGCCCCACCAGCCCCAGGTCGCACACGTCCTCCTGCACCAGGTCCGGAATGTCATCGTCGCGCACGAACAGCACGTCGAGCGGCATGTTCTCGCCATAGCCCATCAGCTGATCCTTGCCGCGCGACAGCTTCAGCCCGCAGCGCGTCAGCAGATCGACCGAAGGCTCGGTGAGCCGGCCGGATTTCTGCACCGCCAGTTTGATGCGCGGCTCCTTATCCATGCTGTGACCCGTCATCCATGCTGCGCCCCGTCAATGCGTTGCGCCGCCAGGCTATACCCACGTTTATCCATGCTGCGCACCGTCAATACGCTGAGCAGCCAGGCTATACCCACCATTGCCCTGCGCCAGGTAGCGCGCTACGCGGCCGATGGTGGTGACGCTGACGCCGGTCTGGCGATGAATCTCGCGATAGGGCAGGCCGCGGCGCAGGCATTCGACCACCGCCCAGCGGTCGGCCATTGCCTGCAGCTCTGCCGGCGTGCACAGGTCGCGCAGGAAGGCGCGGCATTCCTCGACGTTGCGCAACGTAATGATGGCGGCGACCAGGTTGCGCTCCGCCAGGGCCTCCTGGCGTGCCGACAGCTGGCGGTGGGTTTTCATGCTCGGTAATGGGGCGGCGTCGCGGTCGCGTGCATTCGGTCTTAGCGTTCAGTCTTATGTATTAACGTATTAGTACATTAGCACATGATTACGCCTGCCACAAGCCGTCGGAAGTCGCGCTTGACCCTTGCGGAAGCCGCCCCTAGACTTGTTGCCACTCATCGAGACCGGCTGAGGGAAAGGCCCTTAGACGCCGGGGCAACCGTCGGGCTTCCGACATGGTGCCAACTCCTGCGGTGCAGCGCGCAAGCGTTGACCGGTAGATGAGCGCCGACAGAGGAGCGCCGCGATTCATCAGCCGGCGCGCAGCTGTCCAGGCCGGCGGTCCGCAGGAGTGCCACGATGGATGACGACAGGCACTGCGGAGCGTTGATTGAGCTTGGCACCACAACACGACAATCTATCCGGCGCTGATCACGCGGCCGACTCGACCGAGGCGCAGCAGGGCGTGTTGCAGCTGTCCGGAAGGCTGTCGCTGCAGCATGGCGGCAGCCTCGATCAGCCGTGCCTGAGCTGGCGCCTGGCGGGCAGGCCCGGCGCTCCGGTCATCGTCGCGCTCGGCGGGATCTCGGCGCATCGACGGGTGTTCGATCCGGACCAGCCGCGCGCCGGCTGGTGGTCGGAGATCGCCGGACCTGCTCGAGCGCTCGACAGTACCCGCGTGCGGGTGCTGGGCATCGACTGGCTGGGCGGCAGCGGCGAGTCGACCGGACCGACTTCCGGGGGCGTATTCCCCAGCCTGTCCAGCTACGACCAGGCGCAGGCGCTGCAGCAGCTGCTCGATCACCTGAAGATTGCCCGCCTGCGCGCGATCGTGGGCGCATCCTATGGCGCCATGGTGGCGCTGGCGTTCGCGGAGCGCTTCGGCGATCGGGTCGAGCAACTGCTGGTCATCAGCGGCGCGGACCGCAGCCACCCGATGGCCACCGCTTGGCGCTGCGTGCAGCGGCACATGGTGCGCTTTGCGCTATCGACCGGTCATCCCGGCGACGGCATGCAGCTGGCGCGCGCGCTGGCGATGGCGAGCTACAGGAGTCCGCAGGAGTTTGCCGCGCGCTTCGCGCAGCCGCCGCGCCAGAGCGACGGCCGCTTCGTGTTCGCGGTGGAGGAGTATCTGTTCGCCCGCGGCCGCGACTACGCCGCGCATCATCGCGCCGAGTCGTTCCTGTGCCTGTCGGAATCGATCGACCTGCACGCGGTCGACGCCAGCCGCGTCGCGACCCCCACCACGGTGGTGGCGGTGCAGGAAGACCAGCTGGTGCCGATCGCCGACATGCGAGCACTGGCCGCGCGGCTACCGCGCGCCCGGCTGCATGAATTGTCCTCGCTGTACGGCCACGATGCGTTCCTGAAAGAGGCCGCGGCGCTGCAGCCGCTGTTCGAATCCCTGTACGGAGTTGCCCCTACGTGAGCGATCAAGCTGATGCCATCACGCGCGCGGTGCGCGCGGGCCTGGAGAGCGACGACATCACCGGCGCCGTGGTGCCGCCGATTCACCTGAGCGCCACCTACGCCTTTCGCGGCTACGGCGAGAAGCGCGCCTACGATTATTCGCGCTCCGGCAATCCGACGCGCGACCTGCTGGGAGCGGCGCTGGCGGATCTGGAGGGCGGCGCCGGCGCGGTGATTACCGCGACCGGTATGGCGGCCGTGACGCTGTGCCTGCAGGTACTGCCGGGGCGCGCACGGCTGGTGGCACCGCATGATTGCTACGGCGGCACCTACCGGCTGTTCGAAGCGCTGCATCGGCGCGGGGAGCTGCAGGTCGAATTCGTCAACTTCGGCGATCACGCGGCACTGCGCGCAGCGCTGAGTACGCCGGCCGCGTTGCTGTGGGTCGAAACGCCGAGCAATCCGCTGCTGCGCCTGACCGACATCGCGGCGGTGTCGGCGCTGGCGCACGGCTGCGGTGCCCTGGTGGCGGTGGACAACACGTTCCTGTCCCCCAGCTGGCAGCGACCCCTGACCCTGGGCGCGGACCTGGTGGTGCACTCGACCACCAAGTACATCAACGGCCACAGCGACGTGGTCGGCGGCGCGGTGATTGCGGCGCGCCAGGACCTGCACGAGCAGCTGTGCTGGTGGGCTAACTGCCTGGGACTGACCGGCTCGGCTTTCGACAGCTACCTGACGCTGCGCGGGCTGCGCACGCTCAATGCACGGCTGGCAATCCACGGGCGCAACGCGCTGCAGCTGGCGAGCTGGCTGGTGCAGCAGCCGGCCGTCACCCGCGTGTTCTATCCGGGCCTGCCGACGCATGCCGGCCATGACATCGCACTGCGCCAGCAGTCCGGTTTCGGCGCCATCGTGAGCTTTGAGCTCGGCGGGGGCATTCCCGCTGTCAAGGCGTTCCTTGCCGGGCTGCAATACTTCTCACTGGCCGAGTCGCTTGGCGGGGTCGAGAGCCTGATCGCGCATCCGGCCTCGATGACGCACGCCGCGATGGCGGAATCGGCGCGCCGCGCCGCCGGACTTACCGACGGACTGCTGCGCCTGTCGGTTGGCATCGAGGCGATTGAGGATCTGCGCTCGGATCTGGAAGCCGGCCTGGCGCGCTGCCGCTAGCCTGACCCGGCCCGGGCGCGTCGGGGATGAGGGCGCGTGTCAGCGGACGGTGCCCCTGGTGCGTTGGGGCGTTATGTTCTACCGAGCCGTCACCGGGGCGGCGAGAGGTCTTCGATGCGCGCTCGACATAATCTCTTATCGGCCGCTGCCGTGCTGTCCGCGGCCGCAGCCATCGGCGCCATGTCGCTGGCGCTCGGCGCCGACGGCGACCCGGCGGCCCCCTCCCAGGCTGATGCCGCAGCGATGCAGCCGGGCAGCTGGCAAGAGCACGACTACCAGTTCAATTACATGGGCTTCACCGCCATCTACTCGTGCGATGGATTGGGCGACAAGCTGCAGCTGCTGCTGCGCCTGAGCGGTGCACGCCCGGACGCCAAGGTGATGCCGTCCTGCTCACGCGGCTTTGGCGTACCGGACAAGCTGGCGCAGGCGCAGCTGAAGTTCTCGACGCTGCAGCCGGCGCCTGCCGCCGCCGGTGTCGCCGGGACAACTGTCGATGGCGTCTGGCGCCACGTGGAGCTGTCGCCGCGACACCCGTTCGAGCTGCAGCTGGGCGATTGCGAGCTGGTGGAGCAGTTCCGCGACAAGCTGGTGCCGATGTTCGCGACGCGCAATCTGCGCAACCAGATTACCTGCGTGCCACACCAGGACTCGGGTTCGAACTTCAGCCTGGCGTTCGACGTGTTTGCGCCGGCACCGCCACCGCAGACACCGCCAGTCACGACACCGCCGTCCACAATCGCGCCGCCCAGGCCGCTGGCGGCAAACGGCGCCTGATCACAACAGCTGCTCCCACAACCGCCAGAAATGCTCGCGCAGCTTGCGCGACAGCGGCCGGCGCTTCCAGCTGGCCAGATCGATATCGATGGCGCGTTGCAGGTCCTGCTGAAAATTGCGCTCCAGCTGCGCCCCAGTCGCGGCGCTGATGACCACGGCGTCGACCTCGTCGTTGAACAGCACGCTGCGATGGTCGAAATTCGACGATCCGACGATTGACCAGACCCCATCCACAACCACGATCTTGGAGTGAAGGATGCCGTCGCCGCGCTCGTAGATCCTCACGCCGGCCTCGAGCAGATCCGCGTAGTGCGACTGCTGCGCGGCCAGCGCCGCCCCCGAGTCGCTGTGCGAGGGCAGCAGCAGGCGCACATCGACCCCATGGCGCGCCGCGCGCGCCAGTGCGCGCTTCTCCTGCAGTGTAGGAACAAAATAGGCGGCGGTAATCCAGATATGGCTGGCGGCGCTGCGGATCGCCGATATCAGCGTCGCATAGTAACGCGGCGTGAGCTGGCCGCCGGTGCTGCCGACGACACGCACCACCTGATCGCCCCGTGCTACCAGTGCCTCGACGTCGCCGCTCAGCTCATCGGCCGGCGCGCCCTGCGCAAGCCAGTGCTGCTCGAACAGCTGCTTGAGTTCACGCACCGCCGGGCCTTCGATTTGAAGGTCAGTGTCATGCCAGGCCTCGCGCAGCGGCTGATCGGGCGGTGCGAGCGGCGCCGCCGCCGCTGCCGTGTCGCTGATGGCAGGCTTCTTGCCACCGTTGCCGCTGCCACCGCTGGCGATGCCGCCGCTGGCGCTGCCACCGTGCTGTTCGTAGTCGACGCTCAGATTGACGCCGCCGATGATCGCCGTCTGGCCGTCGGCGATCAGGATCTTGCGATGATCGCGCTGGTTGATCGAGAACGGCGAGGTCCTGATCGGGTTGAACTGGCGCACGTGGATGCCGGCAGCCAGCAGACGGTCGAACAGCTCCCCGGGCGTGTCAATTGATCCGATGCCGTCGTAGATGACATCGATGTGAACGCCCTGGCGGCACCGGGCGATCAGCAGATCGGCCAGTTGCATGCCGTCGAAGCGCACGTCCTCGAAGATGTAGTACTCGAGATAGAGATATTGCCGGGCACTTTGGATCGCGGCGAACATCGCCGCGAAGCTGTCGGCGCCGTCGCGCAGCACCGTGACGCGATTGCCGGTGTAGAGCGGGCTGCCGGCCACGGTCTGCTCGATCGCAAGGTGCCGCTGCAGGGCGCCGGCATCGGGCGCCTGGGCGCTCAGCTGGCTCAGCAGCGCGGCGGTGGCCCGAGGCGACAGCGGCCCGCGCGCTCCGCGCACCTGAATCTGCGAGCCGCTGTCGATGGCCAGCGGCTCGGGGACGCTGGGAATGTGCGCGCAGCCGCACAGCGACAGCAGGATGGAAACCCACGCCAGCGCCCGGCGGCAAGCTTGGCGGGCGGGTCGGCGGACGGGTGGGCGGCAAAGTCCGTTGCCGGGCCGGCCGGCGGGTCGGCGCTGCGGCCGGACGTTTACAGCGACCGCCGCGAAGCCCATCATCGACCCCACGCCGATAGCCACCTCCGGGAGCCTGGCTGGCAAGATGGCTGACACTCTGGTTGATACGGCTGCAAGCAACGCCGCGCCGAAGCCCCTGCGCATCGTCATCGCGGAGAACAATACCGACCTGGCCG
>Ga0302324_100007411_pt1 | contig 23324 bp, 23 predicted proteins | sample Palsa_T0_1_FD_201949 | JGI IMG/M metagenome (GOLD analysis project Ga0302324, IMG submission 201949) | Peat permafrost microbial communities from Stordalen Mire near Abisko, Sweden - Palsa_T0_1 | ecosystem: Environmental > Terrestrial > Soil > Palsa > Peat permafrost | place: Sweden: Abisko... | reverse complement strand
TGCAGCGTCGCGCCTTCGAGTTGCTCGACAAAATCAGCGTGTAGTCAGAACCAGAACACCCGAAATCCATGTATATATCTGTCACACATGGAATTTATCGCGCGCCGCGGGTAGGAACTTCAGACTAATGCGGACTCGGCGAACCGCGGATTCGTGCTCCACCGTACAGACGATCCACGCGTTCGCAGTTTAGATCTGGTGTTTGCCTATTCGTCGACCCCCCCCCGCAAGCTGCCGATAACCCCAGACCAGGAAGCTCCCCAATGGATTCGACATCAAAGGCTTACTTGGTCGGGAGCGGCATCGGAAATTCGTGGTCACCGGCATCGAGTGCTTGCTCCTCGGCCAACGCGAGAAGATGCCGGTATTGGCGGATTGGTGACCTTCAAGGATTCGAACTGGCTGCTCTCCGTCGTGCTTGCCCACCAGCCGCGTTTCCTCAATCGAGCTGCCAACACGCAGGTGTTCTGGGCGTATTCTCTATTTGGGGATCGGATCGGCAACTTCGTCGCCAAGCCGATGGCCGAGTGCAATGGCGCTGACATCCTAAAGGAGTTGTGCGGTCATGTGCGCTTCGACCCCGAGATCTTCAAAACCGCCAATTGTATTCCTTGCAGAATGCCCTACATCACGAGCCAGTTTATGCCCCGCATGCGCAGCGATCGGCCGCTTCCAGTCCCACCGTGCTCAAAAAATATCGCCTTCATCAGCCCATCGGGAACCGAAAAAGGATAGTCTCAGTATCAACAAAGCAGCAGCAGCGCCACGTCGATCGCTCGAATCACCACCGAGGCTAATAGTCCCAGCAGCCATTGCAACTGCTGTCGAAGTGCACTGTCGTACCGTTCAGCTGTATATCAGCGGACGCCACGCCCATCGCCTGTCCGCCGTTGATCACGTAGCCGATCGCTTCGCTGATCGACTGCCCGTTGACCGTACCAGTCGCGTATGTGGTCAACAGTATGGAGCTGCCGCCGAGGGGGCTCGATGCTACTGCGTAGGTTTCTGTCAGAGAGCCGATAGCATCGTTCGTATTAGCGACAAAATAAGTCCCAGAGCCGAGTGGACCCGAGCCCCCGACAGTGAGCGTCGATGGCAGCGGATCGCTGCCGTTATAAAGGAAGTCAAACTGCCCGCCGTTATAGGAGAGGGTCAGTCCGAGCGGCTGGTAGGGATTCTCGAGATAATAGACCGTGTCGATCTCAGTGACGATCGGAGATCCGTTCTCGGTGATCGTTAACGAGATCGTGCTGCTGTTGGCCTCTTGCCCATCGAACATCGTAGTGCCCTGGTTGGGCGTCTCGCTGTAGGTTCCCGTGTAAGAGTTACCGCCGCTTCTCGCCGTTAACGACGTCTGATAAATGTAGAAAGGTTGCGCTGGTGCGGGTTCCGATTGCAGGTTCTGCGGCATCGGGTTCGATTGCGCCGGACTCGATTGCATGCCGTTGCCTCCGCCGCCACCGCCACCTCCGCACGCGGTAAGCACTATCAGCAAGAGCCCGGAGAAAGTAACGTGCAAGGCGTCGTGCAGGGCTGTTTTCACTGGTCACCCCTTTCAAAACACCAGCTGCTTATTTCCCCCGCTTATCACTCTCAGCCCCCTGTCGGGTCGGCCGATCTGTTGATGTTTCCGTATACACTCGAGATCTGCACGGCATCAAGACGCGGTGCATCATTTAGTGCGGCGCGACGGTCTTCGATCTTGTTCATGGCACTTATATGGACGCCTCCCGATGTGCAAGGTCTCTTTCGTGTGATGACCGACAGATGAGGCTGCAGGTTTATATCCGGCCTGTTTTGCAAGCCGCAGCCTGCTGGCCCTGATGGATTTCGCTGACCCGCGCCTCATTTCTCCTAAGAGCTCGAAGCTCGGAGTGCCATTCAGGCTTGGCGGGTCACGGTCTGACCTGTTTACCATCACACGTTGTAGTCCTTGCGCAACCTTTTAGCGTACCTTCCTTTGTTGACTGTTAATCGACCGTGTGTTCAACCTTATGCGGGTCGACTCACGTACCCAGATTGATACGCCCGTTCGTGGGCCGCGAGCGCCCAGATCGTGCGTGCCATCTTGTTCGCCATCGCCACGACGGCCACATTCTTCGACCGACGTTTCATTAATTCAATCAACCACTCGGGCGGCGATTTGCTGTGCGTCAGCACCGCGCGTGCGCCGTGGATCAGCAGCGTGCGCAGATATTTATCGCCGCGCTTGCTGATGCCGAGCAATTGCACTCGTCCGCCCGTGCCGGTTTGCCGCGGCACCAATCCGAGCCAGGCCGCAAACTCGCGGCCCGACTTAAATGCTTTTGGATCGCCCATCGTGGCCACCGCCGCGGTCGCACTTAACAGCCCCACGCCGGGGATCGCCGCAATGCGCTGGGTTGCCGAGTCCCCACGCTGCCACTGACGCAGACGCCGCTCGATCTGGCCAATGTCGCGCTTGATCCCGGCGTGACCCTGCGGCAGTACCTCGCCGTACTCGGTGAGCAAGCCCCTTAAGCCGTTGATCTGCGCGGTGCGAAACTTCACCAACTGCTCTCTCATCCGATGCAGCGCCAACACCGCTTGCTGCTCCTCGCTCTTCACCGCCACCGCCTTGATCCCCGGATGCTGAACTGCCATCCAAATCCCGCGCGCATCCGCTGCATCGTTCTTGTTGCCGACCACGAACGGCTTCACCATCCGTGCCGACAACCATTTCATCTCGTGGCCGAGCTTCTGCAGCGCCCGCGCCCAGTGCTGCGATCCGCCGCATGCTTCCATGCCGATCAAACAGTTCGAGCGATTAGCAAAATGCTCCAAAAACTTCTCCCGCTTAAGCCACAATCTCGCCCGTCTGCGGCTGCACCCAATGCAGCTGAAACACCCGCTTTGCGATATCCACTCCTTGATGACGGCGCCGAACAATCCGGCGGCGGTTACTTGAGTCCGAGTTCGGCCTCACTGAGGTACATCGGAAACGAAGGGCAAAAAGTGACAGCGGTTCGAACTGCTCAGGCCCGACGGTATCCCAGCGTCATCGATGACCGCTTTCGGGAGGGCGCTTCGCCTGCGGCCACCGTCCGCTGTCGGGCCCTGCTGGTCGATTTCCGGCATGGAGCCACATTCTTCATCAGGAACACCACGGTAGCGCTGCGCGCCGGGTTAACCGTGCTACGTTATTCGTCATCTTGCTCCTTTCTAAAGCAAGTCAGACGGACCCCGAGCGTACGTCGTTTCTCAGGAGGGCCCTAGCAATGGGAACAGCAAGGCGCGCAGGTCGCATCATTGGCATTCTCATAATCATTCAAATTGTTGGCGGTGGAATGGTGAACTTCATCCTCGAGGCGCCGCTCTTCGGCGCGCCGGGGTTTCTTGTGAATGCCGCTTCCCATTCGCAACAGTTGGGTCTGGCCGTGCTCCTCGGGCTTGTTACGGAGGCATTGTGGGTCGGCATTGCGATCACCGCGTTCCCCATCTTCGGTCGACGCACCCAAACGATGGCGCTCTGGTTTATCGCGCTGGCCGTGGTGATCCTGGCTGTGGCCGTGGTCGAGAACGCAGCCGTGATGTCCATGGTCTCCCTGAGCGAGGCCTACACGAAGGCGAGTGCTGCCGAGCAGGAACAGACTCAGATTTTCAAAATCGTCGTGGCCTCCGCGCGAAACTGGGCGCATTACATGGCACGGATCTTCGACGGTGGCGCATTCTTCGTGTTCTACGTCGTGCTGTACCGATTCGCATTGGTTCCGCGTGCACTCGCCGGCTTCGGTCTGATCGCGGTGACGCTGATGGTCACGGCGGTTGCGATGCCGCTCTTTGGACATGACGTTGTATTTCCGATGCTCGCGCCGCTTGGATTGAGTCAACTAATTCTGGCGGTATGGCTCATTACGAAAGGCTTTCGGGGCCAGCCGAGCCCTGGGGTCCATCACTACGAGATATGATGGGCCAGGTTCCAAAGCGTGCGACAGGAAAAACAAATAGGCAACGCCGCCCGCTAAGCCGATGGCCGTCTTCACTATCCCAAACTTGTATGGTCGAACGGATTCACTGGTGACCGCGTTCAGGCCCTTTGCGAATTATGCATAGCCTACGACCTTCACTACTCCGTAAGTCACCGCGGCAATTGGACTCGGCGCAACGGAAGCCGACATTCACGCGATCAAACAAGCGATGGAACGAAGATCCACCGCGCGCGCCGCAATCACCGATAACCCTGCTGCAATTTTCGCTGTAAATCTTGCAAAAATTCGCGTGCGGCAGATCGTGATTCGATCCCCAGAATCACCTGAATTTGGCAGTAGTTTGGCAGTAAGGAAAGGCCCGGGGACTCAAGTCTCAGAAAACGATTCAAAAATTAAGTGGCGGAGAGGGTGGCAGCCGCATCGCGCTATAACGACTTGTTTTTAATTATATTATTTCTAGATTTGTGGTCGCTACCCCCAATGCTACCCCCAAAAAAATGTTGCAGGGCGGTGCGGATTCCAGAACAACCATGGCGGGCTTAACCACCGGAAAAAAAGAGAAATTCCCTTTTTGTCCCGGCTATAGCGCGAGAGGTGCCCGTAGCCACATTGCTCTTTCCGCCGACCCCTCAATAAACCCCTTAGTTTCGAGGCGGTCGCTGGGCAACCGTCCGGGAGCGATTGCGCCGCATTCCCTATGGGAGCCGCCCGCCATTAATTGTCCCCCATCGAGTGGTATTGCCACTCATGAACGAGGGATAAAGCTGACCGAGACGAACGGAGCCCATCGCATCAACGAATCCGGCAAGCAACGTCATACTCATTGTGAGGGCGAGGAATCGGCGCATCCCAAGGGATTCCTGCACTGGTTAAGCCTGATGCCTCGGCGCCGCCTTTTTGACGGGCGCGGGCGACGGCCTGTACCTGGATTTGCCGGAACGCTGCACATGCTGGTGCTCGTCCCCGCCAGCGTGTTCGACCGCATCGAAACGGACCTTGAATGCAAGCTCTTCCTTGGCATCCCCGTTCAGGTCGAAGCGGAAGGCGTAAAGCCCCTCATCGCGGAACGTGTCGGGAGCGGAGACACCGGCGTCGGGGTTCACCGTCATGGCCATGACTGTGTGTCCTGCCGAGCCCCCGAAGAGATAGAGGTCGCAGACCTTGATCCGGGGATCCTCTCGGACGGTGGGTGTGTCGAAGTGGTGGGACATGGCTAGCCTCGGAAATGCGCCCAACACCTGCGTAGTAAGGACATATGTCTAGCTAGTTGCAGTAGATTCTGAGGGTACTGTTCGCTCGTGCGCAACCCGTGATCAGGCTCTCCAGAAACATAAGGAACTGCTGCGTCCGATTGGCATCACTCGCCCGGATGGATCTTTCCACTTTTTCGCGACTCATAAGTTTGCCACACACAATCCAGATCTCTCGATTCCAAGAGCGGTCTGCCAATGCGCTTGCGACATCCGACTCGATTTGCCTTACCTTCGCGCGTGGCTCGTTACGAAAGAGCCGGCTTAAATTCAGTAAGGTCCCGTTTGCATTGACTTTCGTTCCCCAACGCCCTGGCTTGATTTTCGCCTCGCGCGCGACGCCCGAACAGAATGCCAGAGAGGCCAGCACCTGACGGCCTACCTCTTGCAAGGCCCCGACGCTCATTCCTGAGCCGCTCTTGCCCACCTTGGCGTGGATCAACACGACCTTTTTATTGGCACGATCCATCGCCAGGAAATCTCCGATCTCCTCACCATCGTCATCACACACAATGGTGTCGAAGGTCTTAAGATCCGTAAACAGTCGATCACCACCGGCAATCTCGCCTGGCGATGAAGCATCACAAATCGCCTTGATCAATCCAAACACAGATTCCCGCTTCCAGACGGTCCTACTTCCAAAGAAGTTCTCGCCTTTTTCACTCACCATATGGTCCAGCGCCGGAATCCGGTAGACGCGATCGAGAAGTGGAACACTGTTATCCGGTCGCACATAGCTGGTGTTGACTTCGAAGAATTTTCGATGCGCGTAAATGACCTTTGGCTCCGGCACGATTATCCGAAATGATTGTTCCCGATTGATGAGCGTGGTAACCGGGGTGTCCGTCCTACTCGAATCGTCTGACTTGATCGACACGGCTTTATCGAGTGCTTCACTCACAATCTTGTAACGTTGCGTTCCCTCGTTGAATGTGACATTGCAGGGGTATGTCTTCGATGCCAGCGCGATGTGAAAATTGCCGCCTGCATCGACGTCAGAACACAGATCGTTGTATTCAAGATCGGTTATCGCCGCCGCCGGATCATCCTGGTCCACGCCCGCGAATTCTGCAAACGTATCGTCAAAATCCAAGAGAATGCTTTTTGGCGTGGCTTGATTTTGGTCCAATCGATGCCGGATCTGGGCGTAACGGTCAAACACGCGATTGGTGGTCACGGACGCGTTCGCTAGCTCCGCTACGCGTTCCCGCGCCCACCTGCAGTAATCCATCAGCGGTACGGGATCTTGATAAGAATCGCTGATGCGCGCGCGGGTTAGACCCAGGTATCGTCCTCGCCGTCCCACAAAACCGAAAGTGGTGGTGGGCACAAGCACCGGATCGAGCAGATCACCGAAGGTGTCTGATAGGGAACGCGTTCGGATGGCCATGCTTCGGATCGCCCGCTCGGAAACGTCCAGCGAAAATGTTCCCATGCGAACTAACCGGACAGTTTGCGTAGGCGAGCTCTCCGGCATCAGTCGTGCCAGCACGGAGCGCTCGGCGCGCCGCATGTTGAGGTCCATCGGATCCAGTACCACGCCACCCGTATCATTCACCAGCAAGAAATTTCCCTCTTTCACCAATACACAAAGGCCCAACGTCCATTCCGGAAAGAATTGCAGCTGTAGAAACGGCGAACTTCGCCACGCGTAGTACACAAACGCTACCGCTCCGGTAGGCAGGCCGTCGACCATTCGCGGCTTGAACCGGTCCTCTGCAAGCAGAGCCTCTTTGATCTGTTTTGTCGCAGCGGCCAGATCGAACGACGGGTCAACTTCGAACACTGACGCAGAAGCCGGAACCCGAAACTCCCCTGCGTCCTGGGGCGCATCCGCCGTGAAACAGGGACGAAATTCGCCATTTAGGTACTGCACCTCGGGCATGAGTTCGAGCAGGCGATCAGGAAGTGCACCTTCCGCTTGAACCAAGCGCTGCGGATCTTTCGCAGCGTAACGCTCAAACGCCAGATATCTCTTCCAAGATGCCTGCAGTAGGCGGTCTTGCTCGGGAACGGAGATGACCCACGCCTTTTGCAGGGTCTTGCGAGATGCGTCGGTGGTGCGCAATGCCCTCCCGACTTGTTGAACCATTTGTCGAGCATTTTCGAATCGATCGTAGATGCCGACCGCAACGAAGGACGAATCGTCAATTCCCTCAAGCAATTTGGACTGGTGCAACCAAAACTGAAACTTGTCAGATCCCGAGTGCTTTCTCGCCAAATGGATTGAATGAAAGCGTCGATGCTGCGGATCCGCTCCTTGAACCTGCTCATGAATCAGCAGAGCCGGCCGGCCGAGAGACGTTTCGATGAGGCCTTGCAGCTGAACCAGTTTTGCGAACTCGTCGGCACGAACGATTAGCTTTGGATTGGGCGTATAGGCAAGGGAATTCGATTGAATCGCCGGCCACACCTCTCCCAGCAAGGCCACAAATCTCTCCGCGTCGTTTGATTTCGGAGGTGCCGCCTGCTTCGACCCACACTCGAAATGGGCTTCGCGGATGGTTTTATCTTTCTGCGCATCGCCGAATGGATAGTTGAATACAAACCGGCCGCGTACCCGGAAGGACTTGTAGTCGTTTCGATAGGGCGTCGCGCTCAGGAGTATCGTAGGGAGATTGAACTCCCGAACTGCCCGACTCCAGGAAGGTGCGGGTTCATAGTGACCTTCATCGACGATCACCAGGTCAAACGCCCCAATTGCATCCAGCAACTGACGCTCCGCGGAACTTGGGCCGCGCTCGATACTGTCGCGACGGGTCTGTTCCAGCGCTTGAAATGTCCCGATCGCGACGAAGCGGTCCGACGACGCGAGGTCGTCCAACAGGTCCTGGCATTCGGAAGGGAGGAACCTGGAAATCTGGGCGGTTTCCAAATCCGCTCCGGCGGCCGGTGCCGGGGCGATGAAGGTCGCGCTGTCTTTCGCCGGAAACTTCAGGTGCTGCCAAAACCTGAAGCTGACATCTCGTTGCAGCTGATCCGCGAGAGCGGTTCGAGGCGTGACCACGAGTACGCGGCGCACGCTGGGTAGACACCGGGTCAGTACCGCGATAACCCCGGACTTCCCCGTGCCCGTGGGCATCTTGATCAGCGACGCCTCGGTAACATTGCCCTCCAACGGCAGCTGCTTGTCCGCGGCAAGATAAGCCGCGCCGAGCCCGATAGCGCCGATTTGATGAGCCCAGAGGTTTCGGTAGGGGCGGCCGCTTCCCTTCCAGAACACGTAGCTCTCCAAATGCTTGAGAGATGCCTCGTAACCGCGCCGGTTAACCACGCCGGCATCGTCGCGGGTGATTGAATTGCGTCCGTCTCGCACGAGTGCTTCGACTTTTGTACCCCAACCCGGCAACGACTGCTTGGTCGTTGTCATCGGTGTCGCTCCTTGACTAGAGATGCTGGGAATCTAAGGCACTTTCAAATCACGCCGACGTGTGGGGTTCACAATTCGAAGCGTACCCGCTCGGCTATAGTTGCATTTGATAAGCGCCTCACGCGAGCCGTCCGCAGCAAGTGGCAGGGGGGGCCCCTCCATTCAGTCCTGCCTGAAAGCAAATCCGAAGATTCGCTCTCTAAGTCCCGCTGGTGACGGTGACATGAGCCGAGCCAGGAAATCAGTAAAGCCCGAACGAGTGAAAATATGTAGGTGCGTGACCCTGAGGACCCTGTGTGGCTGGTACGGGTCACGCTGCGGCAATTCGTATATGCGGTCGACGAAAAGAGCTGTTTCCTGAACCCGCGCCGGGGCACTACGGGCTGCATCGAAGTAGTCAACGACCCACAGAGAATCGTCGGACACGACGAGAATTGGAAGAATCAGACTGTAGAAGTTCCCTATACCGTTTTCTCCACGTAGCCCTTGAGTGGCTTCCACCTGATCTACGGCTGATGACAGCGCCTGCGACCACTTATCGAAAGTTTCGCCATCGGAAGCGGTGAGGGTTTTGCTGTCGTTCCCGTGTTTGTCAATTTCGCGACCGACTTGCACCGTCTTCTTGCCTACTGGGTCACCCGCTTTATAGAGCGGCATTCGTGCGCTAGATCGAATGGAATCCCGAAAATATTCGCCATTCTCCTTCCGGCCCCACGTTCGCACCAACTCGTGGTACGCATCGTCGTCCGGCCGGGGGACGCGCGATACGATCAGTGGAAACGTATTGGACAGACTTTTGCATTCAACCGACAGGAAGATGCCGCAATGCGGCTCGATATAGGTGTACGCGCGCACATCGTACTGGCGATTCTTGCCAGATATGGAATCGAAATAAGAACCACCGTGCGATGTGGTAAACCCGCGCTCTTGAAGACTTCGATCGACGAACAATTCCAAATCAAAGTCGCTTTGCGTAACCAGATACTCCTCAATATCCGCCTGAGTTATTTCCTTTCGCATCGAGGCTCCTTACTAGGGACCAGCCAGGCAAGACTGCCAGGGCAAACCCTCATCGTCATTCGAATATATTACCTATATATTTCATTAGCTTACGAGCCATGGGCGTCTGATAGCCAATTATAGTCAATACATTGCGCAATGCAAATGTCAAGTCTATAATCAACGAGTATCGCAAGGAGTCTGTCATGTCTCAGTCGATTCGTTCGGTTACATCCCTGCCTCGTCTAATCCGTCCGGCACCTGATCCGCTGGGCCTTTATTTCCGTGCCGGACGTAACGATCATCGGGAACTGTTGGACTTGTTAGCGGCCGGCGAGACGCGATTCTTTGGTGTGGTCTGCGATCCCACACATGCCAAGTTTCAGCGCGAAATGATGGAGCGAGCGGTGCAGCGTCGATTGGATCTGATTCTGGATCCTCGCACGCAGGCCTCTGCGACGATCGGCGGTTTCACCGATGCGTTAGGTGATCTACCTTGGGGGCGCGGCCGAGCGCACGTTGAGGACGATTTTCGAGCTGCCGCCGGGCGGCGTCTCATCGCAAATCTGGCTCGCTTCGTCGCCGACAATGGCTATAGCCAGGTTCTCACCCCGTCGCATGTAATTCGGTCCACGACAGAGGACTGGTGGGACATTGATCTCCGCTGCGCGAGTGAGTTGCGGGAGGAGCTGGATCGGATCGGATGCTCGCACGTATCGATCCTATGCTCGCTGGCGATCACATACGCCATGCTACGCGACCCCGTAGAGCGACGAACGTTGATTCAGGGCCTAAAGAAAATGCCGGCCGAAGGTCTCTGGCTGGCGGTCGACGGCGTAGGGTCGGCTAGCACGTCCGCCGGCGTACGCAGTTACCTCGAAGCCGTAGCGGAGTTTCATGGGTTAGGCATACCGGTGATCGCCGATCATGCCGGCGGGCTTGTCGGTCTTTCCTTCGTTGCCTTCGGCGGTGTGGGCGCCATCGCGCATGGGGTCACGCATGGTGAGCGATTCGACACCGCCCACTGGCGCCGCCCTCGCGGCGTGAAGTCTTTCGGCATGGTGCGTCGAGTGTATGTGCCAACCCTCGATATGCTATTAAAACCGGCTGAGGCCCAAAGCCTGTTTGACTTCGGGCGACGCGCTACGGGACTCTTTGGATGCCGCGACTCGCAGTGCTGCCCGCGTGGCATCGCCGACATGCTCCACAACCCTGCGCAGCACTTCCTGCGTCAGCGGATTGATGAAATCTCGAAGCTGAGCGTGATTCCGGCATCGCTGCGCGCGAGCCGTTTCGTAGAGCAGCGCGTGCGGCCGACAACGGACGCCGTTCTTGCCGCATCTGGGCTCGAGTGGACGGATCCCGCAATGGCGAAGCGTATGCACGAGCAACGCCTACGACTCGATCGCATGCGTGTAACGCTCGGCAACTTGGCCGAGGAGGCGCGCTCGCATGCAGACCGATCGATTGCCGCCGCCCCACGGAGGCGTATCGTTCGAGTCGTGTCGGATCGGCCGTCTCCCGCATCTTGAAATCACAATAGGTTTTTGAGTGGAGAGGTGGTGGTTATGAATACGAATGTGATCGCACGCAAACTCGATCTTCTGCAGGAAAAGGCGGCGATGCGCTCCATTGATGTCGCGAACCTACTGGGAACTCGGCCAGAAACGGTCTCTCGTTGGAACCAGGGCAAAGCCTTCCCACGGTCGGACGCACAGCGCACGCTTCTCGACCTGGGTTATATTGTCGAGCAGCTCGCAGATTTCTATGAGCCGCAGGAAGCGCGCCTCTGGTTATATTCTCGACAAAAGCTACTGGGGGGCGCCATCCCGGCAGAGTTGATACGCGACGGTAAAGCGCAGGACGTGATCTCCGTGATCGATCAACTGCGCGACTCGGTGCACGTCTGATCAAGCAATCGCATCCCACACCCGCGGATGGTTCACGATCCTGATCTCCTTGACCGACTGAGTGCCTTCACTCCGATCCGCTTTGATGATGTCGTGTTTCGCGCGACGCGACTGGGCCTCGATCCTTTGACTGGATCCTATGCGAGGGGAAGGTGGGCACCGCGCGACTCGACGCAGGTTCTCTACACCAGCCTCGAGATGGACGGCGCGATCGCGGAAATCGCATTTCATCTTGCGTTACTCACGCCCTACCCGACGAAGCCCGTGTTGCTTCATCGCCTCAGGGCGACGACGCGAACTACGATTCGTCTGCTTCGCGCAGATCTTGGCGGACTAGGTGTCGACTTTAGCCATTACGAATCGATTAACTACGCGCGCACACAGGCCATCGGCGCCGCCGTCTCATTCCTGGAATGCGATGGGTTAATCGTCCCTTCAGCACGCTGGTCATGCGACAACCTGGTGATCTTCATGGACAACCATCGCCTTGAGGAAACCCTTGACCGCGAACAGTCGGACAGCATTGATTGGCTCGCATGGGCTCGAGATCGCGGACGCCTCTGATTAGCGCCGACGTGTCACTTCGTGCTTTTTCCCACTCCCGCATGGTTGCCGCGAAGACCCACTTCCGAGTGCGACCTTCAACGCCGACGGATCGAGTCCATGGGCAAGCAGGTCGCGAGCGAATTCGTGACGCGACCTGGCCCACTCGAGAGTAATCTCGGGGGAAGTGCCGGAAAGAATGCTGGCAACGAAGAGGTTCCAGAATGGCTCGAAGATGCTCCGAAAGTCGCCCAGGAGGTCTGGCTTCTGCAGGATTGGATTGATGTCGCCATCCCATTCGTGACACACATCCTTTGGCCAGCAGCGAAAGTAACTACCTTCCGGCTTGCGGTAAGCATGCAGCATCCCCCCGGTCCTGGGATCACCGAAATGCTTCAGGTACGTTTGTGCTACGAAATGGTCTCTTGGCATCAGGATATTGTAGGTCCATCAGCGTGAGCCACGCCGGGAAACCGCCATCGAATTTCTGTTGCGACCAAAGACTTCGTTCGGCAGCACAACCCGAATCGTCGACGCGATCGGCACGTTGAGGCTTCTCGAGACACTCGAGCTGTCGAGGTGGCTTTCTGCATGTTTTTTCTGGAAGAGGCGCGAGGGTAAGCTGCATACAGCCATTCTTAAATGACACTACTGTATGAGTTGTCCGCTAGATACTCACAGCCCATCAGCGCTAAGGTGTTCGTCATGCGGCGAGAGTTCCCCAAAGTTTGCGAGGGCACGGGTTTGCGCCGTTCTAGCCGATCTTCGGTTCCCTCAGCGCATTAAGATCGGTACACGTCCCGTTGGATGGTTGGAGAACGAACTGAGTGCATGGCTGATCAGCCGCATTGCCTGCAGCCGCAAATAACAGCGGATCGGCACGACGGTCCGACTGTCGTGCCGGCCCTTAATCGATTGCTGATCGTCCGTTCCTGTACGGGATTGGAAACCGCGCGCGGAAAACGCTCGAACGCAGACCGCGCAGAACTGCAGCCATATTCGAAAAATCCTGTGGCCAGCACCGTCCGCCATTTCTCGACGCCGGACAAAGGCCTTCCTACCCTTGGTCGAACTTGGCGACGATCTCCTCGCCGAACCAGGCGACGAAATCGAGATAGGTTTCGAGGCTCATGCTGGGAAAGGCGGTCCAGACCCAGTTCACGCCCAGTTCGGCGAGCTGATGCGCCTCGTCGAGAAAGCGCTCGGCGCTTTCTCGAGTGGCTTTCTTCGGCCGGAACTGTGGCGAAACCGGCAGGTCGAAAGGCCCGGTCCTGCCCGCCTTGTCGCGGAGCTCGCGCAACCTTGCGACCTTTTCGGCGAAGTGATCCATCGAGACGACTGCCGACTTGCGCACCGTCGGATCATTCGTCGGCACGACGAAATAGGGCACCCAGCCGTCACCTCTGAAGGCCGCGCGCTCCACCGCCTTGTCGCTCCCCCCACCGATCCAGATCGGCGGCGCGGGTCGCGGGACCGGCCTCGGCTCGTTGCCCACCGCGCTGAAGTGCCGCCCCTGCCTGACCACCGGGCCGCCCGCCCAGGCTTGCCGGATCGTCTCTATCGCCTCGTCCATCAGCGCGCCGCGCTCTCCATAGCGGACGCCAAGCGCCTCAAATTCCTCGCGCTGATAGCCGATGCCCACACCGAGCAGCAGCCGGTCGCCCGAGATGATCTGCAGCGTCGCCGCCGCCTTCGCGGTGAGGAACGGGTTCCGGTAGGGCAGGACCAGGACATTGGTGAATACCTTGAGCCGGTCCGTGCAGCCGGCGACGAAAGCCAACGCGGTAAGCGGATCCAGGCAATCGTGGGCGGCGGGATCGTTGCGCAGCCACTCCGCCGAGGGCGCTGGATGCTCCGAGGTCAGCGCCGCCGAAACGCCCGCAGCTTCCAGGGCCTTGGCCATGGTCCCCACCACGCGGGTGCGATCCACTGCGGGATCCTGTACCAGTTCGGCCATGGGCAGTTTCAGGGCAAAGTCCATATAGACTACGGCTCTCTAGGCGCCAAAACCGACACTAGCCCACCAGCATGACTTCGCCGGGCGCCATCCAAGGCGCCGCTTTCGTCGGCTTGTCTCGATCGGTAGTTCGGGAATTCGGCTCATGTGGCCTCCTTTGATTAATGATGCGGTGGCTCTACCCATTTGCCATCAATGAAAAAGCAGCCATATAAGACCCTCGCAACGTCGTGCTTTGCCAACCGCCCATGTTTGCGCCGTCGATCCGCGAATGACGCTCATCAAGGAACTACGGCTCTCTTGTTCCGGTCACGTCCGACCCATTTGAAAATCAGGACTGATCACCGCCCGAGCTCATGGTCAAGCGCCTCCACAAGTAGTTTGGAAGGTGCGGATCCCGAGCTACTTGCTTTCGAAACCGGGCTCAATCCCGAATCCGAACGCTGCTATGACCCAAGCCGTAACCACGGACTGACCAACGGTGAATACGAGATCCATGGTCTGGTGCTGAGTGAGGATTTCGTTAAGCTCGTGCCAAGTTGCATCATCAACTTCCGATCGTGTGCAAAGCTCGTCGGTCAAACGTAGGACACAGCGATCGGCACGGGTCCAGATTTTGGCTTCCGGTCCCTGCTTGACCGCCTTGATCTCTTCATCGGAAAGGCCGATCTGCTTCCCGAACCTGGCATGATGGTACCACTCGTACTCGGATTTGTGATGCCATGCCACTCGCAAGGTGGCGAGTTCCCGCAGCCGATGAGGAAGACTCGACTCAAGCAGCAAGTGCCGCCCGAAAGTGTAAAAAGCCTTGCCCAATTTTGGATAATGAGCCAGAACTCTAGCCAGAGTGGAGGCCGCTCTGACGTCGCGGGTCGCAGAGGAATCCAGTATCGCATAGGCTTCGTGTGCCTCCTCGCTCCATAGCGCAGGTGGAAGCGGCGGAATGCGGGATTTGCTATTCATTACTTACTTCCTTGGGCCGGGCGGCATTTATGGGGAAGGGACAATTTGAGTGGGAGCTGAAGCGCCCGACCGTCAGCTTCCGACGATTACCGGCACATGCGGATCGCACGCCGATATCAGTCCACCTGAGTTTAATCGATCGCAGCGTCGAGACCCGGACTCGGGTCAAAGTTCGAGCCGGAGCGGCTCAGAATCTTTCTCTGCCTCTCGCCGAAGACTTTCCGTCAACGTTTGTGCCGCCGTAATGCAGGCGATTTGGAGCCTGCAAAGAACGTCACGCGTCAGCGCGTTACTTCGGCCAATGGCGAGAAGTAAATGGCTTACCTTGCTGCCGGTCCAAATCGGCACTCCGATCACGGTCAATCCTGGCATGCATCTGCCGTGATCGACGGCAAAACCTTGGGCACGAGTTTCCCGAATCTGGGCCCTCCATTCATCGGGTTTTGGCAGCAAATTTGAGTGGGGGACGCTAAGCGCGGCCTCGGAATAGCTTGAAAATGCAGCGATGCATTGCCCCGTCGCGTCGAACTGCGGGGGAAAGCGGTCTCCGATCAGCATGTTGAATTGGTGGGCGTTTGCCCGAGACACCGCTACGGCGATGCCCTGCTGACCCACGATGTGCAACCCTCCTACAGTCACTCCAAACCCTTGGCTGATACGGTCCATCAGCGGTTGTGCGAGGTCAGCGAACCGATTGCATCTGACCCGCAGTCGACTCGGCACAAATACGCCCACCTCGGGGGCATATCGCTTTGTAATGGGGTCAAAAGAGATAAGTTCCTCTGCGAGCAACGCTCTGAGTACGTAATGGCAAGTGCTGGGGACCATGCCAAGCTCTCTGGCAATGGCTTGCATGCCCCAAGATTCAGTGGTGCTCCCGAGCAATCGCAGAACCGCGACCGCGCGAGAGATCGCCGGGGCCTTGCTGGCTTTCACGGCCGTCGCGAGATTGCATCTCAAAGTTGATGCAACTTGGGAGTGCCGTGGATCGGTGGACGGATGGACCTTCTCGCCAGAGTTAGTAGACCCCAACCATAGAGACGACCATGTCAATGCGGGCTGGCTTACGCCCCATGTGCCATCGCTTTCTCGGGAATCAGAATCCTTAGCAGGCTCGGCCTTTGGCATCTCGCGTTGCGAATTTGAGACACCCCGCCGTTGCGGCAACTTGGTCGCTCGATTTGAGCCATCCCAATTCCTGTTAAATCCGTGCCATAGAGACGGCCAGATCAATTGGGGCTGGGGAGCACCCCGCATACGGAGAGCGGTTTGTGATATGCCCCTCACGCCTGAGGCATCCTATTTTTATCGGGTCGTGCCGCGGCCGCCACAGGCAAACCTCCCCTAGCCAAGCTCTCCTTATGCTATCAAAGTTGCTGAACCCGCGCTATTCAGCCGGCGGTCCGTCGTGGTTGTTTGCGGCGGGTCTCCCGGCGGAGTACCTCCTTCCTTTGAAGCAGCTCGAGAGCCGACCGCTCAGAAGCCCGCTCCGCCAAGGCGACCTTCACGGCCGTACACGCTACGGAGCGATGCCACCCGTTTTTACATGATCGGGGACTTCAATGCGGACGCGCTGAGATCCGCCATATAGTCCACGGCGTTCGCACGATCGATACACCTCTCCTCATCCTCCGTGATGAAATGGCTGATGGTGGGATCTGCGGCGATGTTGGCTTCCATCTCTTCGTATCGAGCGCGGCTTGGGAAGTTCATCTCAGTAATCAGCGTGTAGTACGGCTCGGGCGCATCGGGTGTTAATCTGAAAAGAAAGTGACGAGTGTAGTCACAGGCGATGCCATTCATGACGTATTCGCCGACGAGCCTGTGCTTGCGCTCATAGTAGTCCCTACATTGCTCATGACTCATGCCGGGTCGGTGCCGGTCAAAGCGGATCAACCTGAAAATAGTGTCGCCTGGGGTTAGCGCCTGTAGAGCCGAAAAGCTGTCGTGGGCTTCAAAATGCGTACTCGCTTCGCGATCGAAGAACTCACCCTCATCATCAACGATCATTTTCGCCTTCTTCGGATCTTTCGAGACGGCCAAAATGCAGCGCGCATAGACGCCACGGTTGGGGAAACACAAATGCGTCATCGCATCATAGAAAGGTGAGGAATCGGCACCGCGTATCGGGTATAGGTAATAACGCTCGTAGCTGAGCGCGTAGCCATTGACCGCTTCCTCCCCGATTGGCCGATGCCTCGTCTCGTAATAGTCACGGAACTGCTGATGAGTAAGGCCGGATTTGCGCTTCAGTAGTGAGATCATCCTGAACATCTTTGCGTATCCCGTAGCTTCACCAGATTCATCAACAATAGCGTCGATTAGATTAACCCTCCAGCGACCACACCCCTAACTTCAATATATTGAACCGCGATTCGATAACGCCGCAGCGTTATGCGAAGCTATGAGGAACCTGAGCTGGAATGAATCAATCCAGCGCTGGCGGCCACGCCAGAATCCGGTGACGAGATTAGCGCTCGCTTCTTTCGTCATGCAGCCGGCCCGCTAAACAAGTCGAAGCTGCCACAGGGGAGCGTAGTGGATATGGGTAAGATGAATGATGCAAGCGGACTGTCGGCGGAGGACGAACGCGCCATTACCGGGGTATTGGTGCGTTACGCGACCGGAGCTGACAGGCGTGACTGGGAGCTCTTCGCTTCCTGCTTTACTCAGGATTTGGTCGCAGAATACGACGGTCTCGGAAGTTGGCAGGGACGCGATGCGCTCGTAGATTTCATGAACAAAGGGACCGCGCAAGGTGGTCTTACCATGCACAAGCTCACTAACTTCGTCATTTTCGGGAGCGGCGACCGGGCAACGGCCACATGCTATGTGGACGCGCTACTGATGCCGCTAGAGCCGGGTGGTAAAGTTCGCCGCGCGAACGGCCGATACGAAGATCAGCTAGTGCGCGATAAAGATGGGTGGAAGATTACCAAGCGGCATTTTATTCCAGTTCAGATCGCGGAAACTACGGTTTAACGCCGGACGCCTGGGAGGCGACCACTCTAGGGCGGCGATTTCAAGGTATTGAAAAAATTCTCCCTTCAGGGTCTTCTGCGCTAATGTAGGGTGTACTTAACGGCAAGCTCGGGCCGGAGGAGACGACTTGATAGTGGCGCGAGACTTGCCGGAGCACATTGTCACCTTCGTGCAATCCATGCTTCGCGCGGAGTTCGCTACGGTCAGCAGCGCGGGGGTGCCGATCGATACGGCCGTCTCATACTTCCCAAGTGCGGGGCTGAAAAGCATCGATCTCGCGACCGGCGTCACTTATCCGGCCAAAGCGGAGCGTGCGCGAAGAAACCCGAATGTCGGCCTGCTCATCGAAGGAAAGATCTACGACCCCGTCGTCTCAATCGCAGGCATCGCCGCGGTCCGCGATTCCGACATTCAGGCGAATGTCCACCGATATATAGCAGAACTAGGTCATTATTTGCCGGGTAATCCGTCATGGACAACTGCACGGAAAGCCGTCTGGTATTGGCCGCGCATCTTTGTCGAAGTGTCACCGGTTCGTGTGCTGTGGTGGGACAATGCCGCGGAGATGAAGAACCCGCCGCATCGTTGGGATGCCCCAGCCGATTCGGTTCATCCCAAGTCTGATCCGGCCCCTCGCGGAGAGGCGAGCCAGGCAGCGGAGTGGCCATTAAAGCCCTGGCAGGAGCTCGCGAAGGTGGGGCTGGCGCGGGGACTGGGAGGCCACTTGACGGTCGCCGACAGTGACGGTTATCCCCTACCCATGAGAGCCCGCGCAATCATGCGTACCGACGAGGGATTCATGATGGAGCTGCCTCCAGGACTGACGTGGCCCGTGATAGGGAAAGCCACCCTGTCATTCCAAGGCATTGAAACCTTCGTCGGTGTTGTGTCAACGCGAGACGGGTTGACCACCATGCGGGTAGAGCGCGCTTTACCCTCTCTGCCATTGCTCACTGATGCAAAGCAACTGTGGGAGCCCCCAGCGGACGTCAGAGACAAGCTGATGGCGCGTCTGATACATGAGATGCGGCGACGCGACCTTCCAATCCCGACAGTTCCGGATGAACGACCTCCACCTACTGAGAACTATAAGCGGCGCCTGCCACAGCTTGACCTGCTCCGCCGTCTGCCAGTGGGCAAGGGGTTTAACGATTAGCTTTCGACGGTGAGATTCACCCGATTAACTTCGGCCAGCCCAGTGCTCCCTCATCTCAAAGGAGACCACCCGTATGCACAAGATCGTCGTCTTGGTAAAGCGGCAGTCCGGGATGTCAATAGAGCAATTCAAGGCCTATTACGAGACGAACCATGTCAGGTTTGGTCCCAAGTACCCGCCTTCCTACTGCACCAGGGAGTGTCCATGCAAGAGAAACAGAAGCACTTGAGAAACCTGTCAGGCACGGTTGCGGTGGTGACCGGCGCCAGCCGCGGAGTCGGTCGCGGGATCGCGCTCGCGCTGGCCGAGGAAGGCGCAACCGTGTACGTGACTGGGCGTACGGTTCAGAAAGGCTCGAATCGGCTGCCGGGTACTATCGGAGATACCGCGGCTGAGGCAACCCGGCGAGGGGGTAAGGGGATCGCCGTCGCGGTCGATCACGGTGACGACGCCCAAGTGGCCGCCTTGTTCGAGCAGATTCGAGCCGAGGAGGGTCGGCTGGATATTCTCGTCAACAACGCGATCTATGTGCCCGACGATATGAACGAGCCGGGCGGCTTCTGGCAAAAGCCGCTTTCCCATTGGAGGATGATCGACATCGGACTGCGCTCCTACTTCGTCGCCGCGTGGCACGCCGCGCGCATGATGGTTTCGCAGCGTTCAGGTCTCATCGTGGGGATTTCAGCGCACGTCGGCGTCACCTACGCAATGAGCGTGGTATTTGGCACCTGCAAGTCCGGGGTGGACCGCATGGCGCGTGACATGGCGATCGAACTGAAGCCGCACGACGTCGCCTCGATCTCGCTTTGGCAAGGATTCGCCTACACCGAAGGCAACGAGCTGAGGCTCAAGCAGTACCCGAGCCTCGCCGAGTTTGCCGCGAACTGTGCAGGCAGTTCCGTCGAGTTTCCAGGCCGCGTCATCGCAGCCCTTGCCCGGGATCCGAAGCGCATGGCCCGCTCGGGTGGAACCTACATCGCCGCCGAGCTTGCCCGGGAATACGGCGTTACCGATGGCGACAGGATTCCGCGCTACGCTCGCGATCAATATGGCTCGCCCATTTGGAGCCCAGTCTGAGGCCGTGATCCTGCGGCTGCGGACTAGCTTGGAGAGGGACATCCGCTCGAGCTAATGCGCTAATGCGAGAGTTGCAGTCGAACATCTGGTCTTCGTGGGCAGGAAAGGGAATTCGCACTCGAGAACACATTGAGCGCTCAGACCGGATCACTTGCACGCGTCCAATATCGCCGCGGTGTCATAGAGGAACGGACGCAACTCGACCACCTTACCGTCCCGGACACGCCACAGCTCCAAGGTCTGCATGGAGACTCTCTTGCCAGTCTTGCGCATGACACCGCTGATATCCAGATGGACCACGACTTCATCTCCGCCCACGGCATAGTTCAGCTTCTTGATCTCCAGATGGCCCCAGCTTTCAATGGCTTTTGTGATACCGCGCCGCATCTCCTCCTTGCCGCGATAGACCCCCCCATAAGGTAGGGATGCAGGCTCGTGCAGCTCACATTGGTCGCTGATGTGAGCGAAAAATCCATCCAAGTCCCCCTTCTCTAGGAGCAATTCAAAAGCTCTCTTGATGACGTCAATATTCTTATCTTCGAGTGTACCCATGACGCTGCTCCGATTTGAAAGTCAGTAGATATCGATAAGCTTCGGTAAAGCGCCGCATCGACTCCGAGTCGTACGGCACATCCCCCCATCGCCGGGTCGGGAAGGTTGAACCACTGCTGCATGAAGTAGATGCACAGAATCCGCTCCATCGGCATCGGCTGGGTGCCGTTGCCAGCAGGGGCAAGTACCTGTTCTCCGACAGAACCCGCTCCCGGCGGGCAAATTCGCCCCTTCTTCTCTCGCGCCTCCGATGCAAAGGCGGTCTGCTCGATCGACCCTCTCGGCTCCCGAGCCGCACCTTCCCAGCCTAAGTGTCTCTGGAAGATGGCGATGAGCCACGAGAACGACCCGATGGGGCTATCGAAACCCTCGACTGGGTCTTCGGGCCTACTCCGCTTCTGGCTTTGCTCTTCGGTACGCATCGCGGTCAGTTTTGCATCAAGCTGTCACGGAAGTACAACTGCGTCATTGGATCAACGAGCGCGCGTCGCTGGTCATCGAACGTCATGACTTGCATCAATGATACCGTCAATCCGACGACGCGCCGTCCGGCTGATTTCAACCTATTGAACAAGATCTCGATGGCACTAATACGTCATGCAAGACTATAGTGCACTACTGAGAGCTACTCTTGGATGGTTTAAAGTTGCCGAGGATTGCGACGCATAGGGGCGTCGGCGAGGTTGCACACGGACCGGAGATCTTGACCCGTCTCGTTCGCCGTGCATGCTTACCATGGCCGATGATGAGATCAACCAGTCATCTGAGAAAAATCCTTTGACGACCACTCAAGGTCAGGGTCTCAGAATGTCCGCGCCCGTTATTCTCGTGAGCTGCGATTCGCATATCAGTCCACTCATGAGCGAGATGCGTAGATATTGTCCGCAAAGGTATCTGCGTAAATTTGACGACGACGCCAGCAAGGATCGCGCGCTTGGTGGTAGTTTCGAAGGCGATTTCAGCATACCTACGATCTTCTGCATGGAAAAGGGCTCGGCCGCCGAGCAGCGGGCAAAGGAGACCACTGAGGCGAAGGGAAACTGCAACATGTCTGCGCAAGTCGAGGACATGAATCGCGACGGTGTTGCGGCCTCGGTCATTTTTCACGGCGCGGAGGACAACGGACGTATCCCACTCAACGCTCGTGGGCTACTTCCCGGAATGGGGCTACTTCCAGGAATGTCGGGTGAGGATCTCGCCGCGTCCGCGGTGGGGATTCACATCTACAATCAGTGGCTCGCGGATGCCTGCTCGGCTCAGCCGGAGCGGCACATTGGACTTGCCTATATTCCGTGTTGGGACGTCGAAGCCTGCGTTCGCGAGGCCGAATGGGCGAGGAAGGCAGGACTCCGAGGAATCCATTTTCCCGCGCATTTGAATCCGCGCTGTCCCAACTATGACGATCCCGTCTGGGAGCCATTCTGGTCCACTTGCGAGTCGTTGGGCATGCCGCTTGTGACTCATTCCGGGCCCGGCTTCGAGGGCTCGGTGAATCCTCGGCTCTTAGGCCCCCTCATTCAGCTCGAAGGAGCGGCTGCGAGCCGCAAGTCCGTCCCCAGACTGATCTTCAGCGGCGTATTCGAGCGGCATCCCAGCCTGAAGCTCGTGCTCACTGAGGCGCCGGGCCCCTGGTATCCGGCCATGATACGCGAGATCGATGAGACCTACCTTATCTTTAAGCTGAATATCGCTCCGAAGGCACCAAAACTTCCGAGTGAGTACTGTGCTACCAACGTCTTTGTCGGCGCGAGCTTCATCGCACCGTACGAAGCCAAGACGTATATTCAGGGGGGCTACACGCGAAACGTCATGTGGGGCTCGGATTATCCACACGTCGAAGGTACGTGGGAGGCTTACACCGATCCGAGCGTCCCGCCTACCACGAGGCTTTCGCTGCGCAACAGCTTCGCGGAAACGGGTGCTACTGAGGAACAGATTCGCCTTATCGTAGGCGAGAATGCCATCGCTGTGTTTGGCCTGGACAGAGCAGTGCTTGCGCGCGTTGCCGAGCGTATCAAGGCACCGACAATCGCCGAAATTCTCACGCCGATCAAGGCCATTCCGGAGACCGCTGGCCCTTACGCATTCCGTCACGCTTGACTCGGGCGCACGAGCGGTCGCCGCGCAACAGATAAGCCGAGAGGGTGCGAGTGATCGACTGACACCCGTGAAACCACCAAACAATGTGCGGTGGGGTTGCGTCTCAAGCGTAATGCGCAACCATTCGGCAGGCTTACGGTCCGGATGGTCTTCGCGGACAAGCAGGCTTCGCCCGAGAGAACTCACCTCCCCTTGAGGCGTACAAACAGCATCAGCGAAGAGTAAGACGGCGGGATCGGACTCTGAGCTTATCAACGTTTTGCATGACCAACGATCCGATTTCCAAACTTAGCCGTCCCCTGCATGCCTACCTGCGCAGGGGTTCCCTACCGGTAACCTGAAAGAATGCCTGGGTTACCGTCGCTCCAAACAGCGTGCGCCGACCCACCGGCCCCCGCATTGCTTCAGCAAAAGTGTTACCGGTTGGGGTAGTTGCCTCAGCTGAGATGTTACCGGCGATCGCGCCTGCCACCATGGCGTCTCCACTACCCCGGAGGGGCTATGGGCACCACGATGAC
>Ga0302324_100007410_pt1 | contig 23326 bp, 24 predicted proteins | sample Palsa_T0_1_FD_201949 | JGI IMG/M metagenome (GOLD analysis project Ga0302324, IMG submission 201949) | Peat permafrost microbial communities from Stordalen Mire near Abisko, Sweden - Palsa_T0_1 | ecosystem: Environmental > Terrestrial > Soil > Palsa > Peat permafrost | place: Sweden: Abisko... | reverse complement strand
TCGATGACACCGACGCCAACGCTCACATTTCACTGGCACTCGAATCCCAATGGTTTGAGTGGAATTGGGACGCGTCGGAACGCGAGTTCCAGCGAGCCATTGAGTTGAGCCCGAATGATGCGGAAGGGCACGCGATGTACTCTTGGTTCTTGTCGGCGATGGGGCGACGCGACCAGGCGCTCACCGAAGCCCAGCGAGCGCAACAGGCCGATCCGCTCTCCTCGTTAGCGAACTTCGCCGTCGGCGCGGTCTATTTCTTTGCTCGACAGTGGGACGCGGCGATCAAGTACTTGCGTAGCGCCCAGGAACTCGACCCGACCTACTGGTTTGATCCTTGTTTCCTGGGCCGCGCCTATGTACAACAGGGAAAACTGCCGGAAGCGATTGCCGAGTTTCAGCGCGCGCTGGAAGTGGAGAAGGATCAAACCGAGATTTGGTCGGGACTGGGATACGCCTACGCGGTGTCAGGAAAACCGGGCGAGGCGCAAAAGGTTTTGGATCATTTGAAAGACTTGTCAGCGCACAGTGACGTCGCGCCATACAACGTCGCCATTATTTATGCCGGCTTGGGAGACAAGGATCAGGCATTCGCGTGGCTCGAGCGCGCCTACAAAGAACGATCCTACTTTATGGCGGAATACTTGCTAACGGACGAGCGCCTGGATAGCCTCCGCGCCGACCCGCGCTTTGTTTCACTCCGGCGGCGTGTGGGTCTGCCGCAATAGTTGTGGCGCCGCCACTCCTGGCGGCGGGGACTCAGGACTCCGGCGGACCAAATTCTGGATCACTGTCGCCGGGAGCCGCGAAGCCACGTAACAACTATTCGTAGCGAAGCGCTTCCACCGGATCCAGGCGGGCGGCGCGGAAGGCGGGAATCCAACCGCTGAGCACGCCTACGATCACCAGGACCAACACTGAGGCGCCAATTATTCCCGCGGAGACGTGCATGTGTATGTCTACTTTGCCGGTGGTGTCTTCGTAGGCGGGGCCCAGAAACGGCAAGGTGCCGATGGCGGCGCCCAGGCCGACGGACAGGATTACCCCGAAAATTCCGCCGATCATGGTTAGCGCCAGCGATTCCACCAGGAATTGCATTCGGATGTGACGGCGCCGGGCGCCGAGTGCGCGTCGCAAACCGATCTCGCGGATGCGCTCGTTGACCGATACCAACATGATGTTCATCACTCCCACCCCGCCAATTCCCAGCGTCAGCAGGCCCACAAATAGCAGCAAAAATTCCAGGCCATAGGAAATGCCCACCAGGATGGGGCGCGAATCCGCCTGGCCGAACATGGTGATGGCGCGCTTATCGGAGGGCGAGAAATGCTGACGTTGGGCGACCGCGGCGATCAATTGCGCGCGAGCTTGCTGGTCCACATCGCGGGCTACCGGGCTCACCACCAGGACGTTGGCGTTGTGCGCGTCCCACATATCGCTGGCAGTGGAATACGGAATCCACGCCGAATCATCGTCATTGGAAAAGTAACTGCTGTCGGAAAATTTCCGATCCATAGTACCAATGACCAGAAAAGGTATGCCGGCGATTCCGACGGTCTGGCCGACGGGGGGAAATCCGGAGAACATTTTCTTGGCGATCTGAGCACCGAGGAAAACGACGCGCCGGCGCTCGGCTACGTCCTCGGAGCTGATCCAGCGGCCGTCGCTGGGCATTTCCGCGCGCAGCTCACCGTATTCCGGATACACGCCGCGGATGGCACAGTTCGAGAAGCGCTCATCGTGAGAGATGGCGAACCGTTTCATCGTTTCGGGAGAGACGCGCTTGACCAAGTTGGCATTGCTGCGAATCTCGTCCACGTCTTCCTGCTGGAAATGAACCGGCTTGCCGGCACGCTCGCCACCGGCCTGTTCGCTGGTCGTACCGGGCCAGGCAATGAAGACGTCGTTGCCAAACGAATTAAAAGTAAACATCAATACGGAGCGAAAGCCGGCGCCGTAGGCCATCAGCAGGGTGACCGCGACGATGCCCCAAACGATGCCGAGCATGGTCAGCAGGCTGCGAGTGGGCTGGCGGCGCAGCGAGATCCACGCCTGCATCACGATTTCCCTAAACATTCCGCTATCCCCCGGATTCGAAGCGCAGCGCCTCGATAGGATCGATGGATGCAGCGCGGCGTGCGGGATAAATGGCCGAGAGAACCGCGACAATTCCTAGCAGAACAAACGACAATACGCCCGACTGCCAATTGGGAAGCATGCCGGCGAATACCTGCGGCATCGGAAAGAGGTCGACGAAACCGCAGAAGCCGTAGGCGATGGCCATCCCGATCCCGCCGCTGAGGAAAACGATGATCAGCGACTCGGTAAAGAATTGGCCGAGAATGGCGCGGCGGGTGGCGCCCAGCGCTTTGCGAACTCCAATTTCGCGGGTTCGCTCGCGGACCGCAACCAGCATCACGTTCATTACCCCCAAGCCGCCGAGAAACAAAGTGACGATGCCGACCGCGCCCATGAAATATTCCATGCCGTCCATAATCAAGGCGTTGGCCTGCGCGCCCTTGATCGTGTCCCAGACCGAGGCAGCTTCTTCGTCCTTGGGATCGAAGTGATGAAGCAGGCCAAGAGCGGCGCGAACTTCGCGCTCGCAGGCCCGGTGATCGGCGAGGGATTCGGGAACGACCAGCAGACGATCCACGCTGTGCGGTGGCACCGGAGGCAGACTGGGGAAATCACGAATCATGGCGTTGTAGGGAATATAGATTTTGCGGACGTCCTGGCCGTCGTAGTCGGAATTTTGGTCCTTGGTCTGCATGACCCCGATGATGGTGTACGGGATGTTGGCCAGCCAGATGGTTTCACCGATAGCGCTGCGTCCCGCGAAGAGTTGGGTTTTCGAATCGCTGCCAATGAAGGCGACCCGCTGCGCTTGGTCGTTATCGTCATCGCTGTAAAAGCGGCCTTCGGCGACGCCGATGGTGCGGACGCCGGCGAAGGGCGGCAGCGAACCGACCACCAATAGGTTGCCGCTGTTGTAGCGGCTATGCAGCGGAAGGGTGTTGCCAACCTCCGGCAAGACGTAGCGGCAGGAAGGCGACTGTTCGCCCACCGGCAAATAATCGGCATCGGTGAAGCGTATGGCCCGGCCAGCGCGCATTCCACCGGCCTGGGTGCTGGTTCGGCCGGCAAAGAAAATCATCACATCCTTCCCAAACGATTCGTTGTTGCGTTTCAAGCCCGCGCGCAAGCCTTCCGTGGCCGCAACCATCAGGGTGATGGAAATAATTCCCCAGGCGATGCCGAACATGGTGAGAAAGGTGCGGAGTTTATGCGCCCAGAGGGTTCGCACCGTGTCCGCGACCAGATCGCGCAAGTTCATTGCAGAATAACCTGCTGGCCCTGGGAAAGCCCGGACGCGATTTCCGCTTTCACGCCGTTAGAGATTCCCAGCTTCACCGCCAATTTCTTGCGGCCTTCGGGGGCTTTCGGATCGGGGATTTCGACGAACGTGTTTTTGTCTTTGTCGTAGACCACCGCGCCTTCGGGAACCTGCACCACACCGTGCTTTTCCTCGAGGATGATTTCGGCGTTGGCGCTCATGTTGGCGCGCAGCTCGCCTCCGGGATTTTGGATCGAGACGCGCACCTCGAAGGTCGTTACGTTGTCTTTTTCCACGCCCAGCGGAGCAATCCGGGTTACCTTGCCTGCGAATTTCTTGTCTTTGAACGATTCCACCACGATGCGCGCGGGCTGATCCAGATAGACCTTGCCGATGTCCGCCTCGTCCACCTTTCCACGCACGTAGACCTCGCTGGTATCGCCGAGGGTCATCACTTGGGTGGCCTGCGAGCCCAGCACCAGGATCGAGCTGACCGCGTCGCCGACTTCGACGTCGCGGGACAGCACGATCCCGTCCATCGGGCTGCTGATCGTGGAGTAATGCAGATCTTCCTCGACGCGGTCGAGCTGCGCCTGGGCCTGCGCCACTTTCGCTTTGGCCTCGTTGATGTCCGCCAGAGTCATTTGCGCGTTGCGCTCGGCCGATAGCTTCTTGTTCGCGGCCATTTGGTAATTTTTCTCGGCGTCCAGCATGGTGTTCTGGGGAATCAGGCCGTCATGGTAGAGCTGATGGGCGCGGTCCATGTCGGCTTTGAGAAACGGGATTTCCGGCCCCGCAGCGTCAACCATATTGCGCTGGTAGGCAGCGTCCGCGGCTTCCACGGCAGCGCGGGCGGCGCCCAGGTTGGCTCGCGATTCGGCGACGTTCGCTTCGAGCTGCTCTTTATCGAGTTCGGCGAGGATTTGACCGGCCTTCACACGGTCGCCTGCTTCGACCAGCAATTTCTGGACGATTCCGCTGGCTTTAGACTTCACCTCCACTTTGGTGAGGGGTTCAATTTTGCCGGTGGCTATCACGGAGCGCGCGAGATCACCGCGCTCGACCTCGGCAAGCTTCGAAGGATCGATCACGTGGCTAGGACGCAGTGCGGCCGAGAGCGTTGCGATGACGATGAGCAGCGCCGCGCCAACTGTGCCGAAAAGGATCCACCGCTTGCGCCGGTGCGTTCCGTTCTTGCCGTTGGTTGCCATCGTCTTGCCTCGCCTGGTCGTAATTCTGGTGCGTCGGAGGCCGTACCCGTGCCGCGCCCACTGCAGACATATACGTTGGACGTACGTTGTTTTGTTCCGTTAGGTTCGTAGTAAGGACAGGCGGAGACCCCGCCAGCAAGGCCCGAATGGGCCGCAGCGGCGCCGGCGGTGATAGGATGAAACGTATATGGAGCGAGATCCGGTTTGCGGCATGAGCGTGGTCCCCGAACGAGCGGCCGCGCAGCGCGATTTTGAGGGTGTCACCTACTATTTCTGCCGCGAGGGCTGCGCGACGAAATTTTTAGCGCAGCCGGCGCAATATCTCGCGGGCTCCGCCGAGGCGGCGAGTGGATCGCCGGCCACCGGTGCCGCTACGCCAGGTATCGCCGCAGCGGTTTCTCGGACGGCGTCGCCAACCGGGACCGCGGCATCCGCAAGGATGATGCCTGAAATTCCGCACACTTCGACAGCAACGATCGAAGCAGCGAAGCCATTCGCTGTTGCTGGCCCTGAAATGACTTACGCCTGCCCGATGGATCCTGAAATTCGACAGACCAAGCCGGGAGCGTGCCCGAAGTGTGGGATGGCGCTCGAAACTCTGGAACCCGTGCCGGTGACAACCAAAACGGAATACACCTGCCCGATGCACCCGGAGGTGGTCCGTGACGCGCCGGGAGCGTGCCCCATCTGCGGGATGGCGCTGGAGCGGCGGGTGGTGGATTTGGCCGAGAGTGCGAATCCGGAGTTGAAGTCGATGACCCTGCGATTCTGGATCAGCGTGGCGCTGAGCGTACCGCTGGTGGCCTGGGGAATGGCCGGCATGGTTCCCGGACTTTCGTTCGTGCACATGCTTTCTCCAGGGCTGACGGATTGGCTCGAATTCTTGCTGGCCACGCCGGTGGTGCTGTGGGCCGGAGCTCCATTCTTCGAACGAGGCTGGGCGTCGCTGCGCAACCGCAACTTGAACATGTTCACGCTGATCGCGCTGGGGACCGGGACGGCCTATTTCTACAGCGTTGTAGCGGTTTTCCTGGGGTCGCGCTTCCCTGCTCCGTTGCGCGGGATGCATGGCGAGGTGCCGCTTTATTTCGAAGCGGCCGCGGCGATTACCACTCTGGTGCTGCTGGGTCAGGTGCTGGAGCTGCGGGCGCGCAGCGCGACTTCGTCGGCGATTCGATCGCTGCTGGGGCTCGCGCCAAAAATGGCGCGACTGGTGCGCACGGATGGCGCGGAGGTGGACGTTTTGATTGCCGTGGTGGCGCGCGGGGATCGTTTGCGTGTGCGGCCGGGAGAAAAAATTCCGGTGGATGGCGCGGTGGTGGAAGGCGCCAGCACCGTGGACGAATCCATGCTGAGCGGCGAACCGATGCCCGCCGAAAAAACGGCCGGGAGCCGCGTGAGCGCCGGGACGGTGAACGGTTCGGGAAGTTTCGTGATGCAAGCCGAACGGGTGGGAAGCGAAACGATGTTGGCGCAGATCGTGCGCATGGTGAGCGACGCACAGCGCAGCCGCGCGCCGATTCAAAGGCTCGCGGACGTGGTGGCGTCGTACTTCGTTCCGGCGGTGGTGCTGGTGGCGATTTTGACGTTTATCTGGTGGATTGCGCTCGGCCCGGAGCCGAAGTTCGCGCACGCGCTGCTGAGCGCGATTGCGGTGCTGATTATCGCGTGCCCCTGCGCGCTGGGGCTAGCCACGCCGATGGCGATCATGGTCGGCACGGGACGCGGCGCGATGGCCGGGATACTGATCAAGAACGCGGAGACGCTGGAGCTGCTGGAGAAAGTCGACACCATCGTGGTAGATAAGACCGGGACGCTGACCGAGGGCCGGCCTCGAGTGACGCACGTGGAGGCCACCGGACCTTGGAGCGAGGATGAGGTGTTGCGCTTGGCGGCGAGCGTGGAAGCTTCGAGCGAGCATCCGCTCGCGGCGGCCGTCGTCGCGGCGGCCCGCGAACGCGGACTGCCGTTGGGGAAGGCGGTTGGATTTCAGTCCGAGGCAGGAATCGGCGTGCGCGGGGAGGTCGACGGAAAGGTCATCGAGGTGGGCCGGAGCAGCGGCGTCGATCCGGGCGCGGGGCACGGGGCAATTTCGGCGGAAATGGCGCGGCAGATCGTGCAACAGCGGCAGGCTGGGCAAACGGTGATCGTGGTGACCATCGACAGCCTGCCGGCGGGAATGCTGGCGGCCGGCGATGCAATCAAGAAGTCGACGCCGGAAGCGATCGCCCAGCTTCATGCCGAGGGAATTCGCATCGTGCTGCTTACCGGTGACAACGAACGCTCCGCGGAGGCGGTGGCGCACGAATTGGGGATCGATACGACGGTGGCCGAGGTGCTGCCCCAACAGAAGGGCGAATTCATTAAAAAGCTTCGCGCGGAAGGGCGCATCGTAGCCATGGCCGGCGACGGAATCAATGACGCTCCCGCCCTGGCTTTGGCGCACGTGGGGATCGCGATGGGAACCGGCACTGACATCGCCATGGAGAGCGCCGGGATTACGTTGGTGAGCGGCGACCTGGGGGGGATCGCACGGGCGCGAACGCTGAGCCGGGCGACGATGCGAAATATTCGCCAGAATTTATTTTTTGCGTTTGCCTACAACGGCGTGGGCATACCGATTGCGGCGGGCGTGTTCTATCCCTTTTTCGGTTGGCTGCTGAGCCCGATCCTGGCGAGCGCGGCGATGACCTTCAGTTCGCTCTCGGTGATCGCCAACGCGCTGCGCCTGCGGCGCCTGCCGTTGTAGCGTAGCGGATATTGGCCGCGCTGGTAGGCAGACGACTCAGAAAATGCTGCAGGGCAGGCTTGTTGAAGAAGATATCGCGGGAGCGCTGCGAGAACTAAGGACGGCCGTCAATCTTGCGCAATGCAGCCATCGTAGCGGCGTCGGGCTTCACGATTTTCTTCTTGGGCTTCTTTTTTTCGCGGCCCTTTGCGTCTTTGTTTCCCATGCCGGATAGATTGCCACAATTCTCCGGCCATTGCCAGCGGGCTGAAATTCAAGATGGGCCACGGTGGACCGGTGTGGCTGCACGCGATCCGCACCCAAGCCTGCTATAATTTGGGCATGACATTCATGACCGTCACCTACGAACTACAGAATCCGTTGGGGCTGGAAAATTACCGGGCGCTGGGGAAATTTGCAAATACTTACGGTCTGAAGCGCTTTCGCGTCGATGAGAAGAGGAACTGGCTGCATTTCGACTACGACGCATCCCGGCTCAAGGACAGCGTGGTGCAGCATGTGTTGCGGGAAGCGAAGATTCCCGTGGCGCGAGAAGTTCCGCGCGAGGAAGTTCAATAATATTTAGTAAGAGTAATCGCCGCGCCGGCCCTCGATAAACCTCCCTATCAACGGCCAAAACTCACCCCCCCAAAAAACACAGAAAAGCACAACGCCCCGAAATCCAACGCCCATCGAGGAATTCAATTACTGGCGGCTGCGGGCTGCACTTCGGGTACGCGGGCGAGGAGCTTCTTCAGCTTGCCTTCGATCGACGCGTCGCCGATGTGTTCCTCCTGCGGAACGCCGTCCGAGTCGATGGTGAAGGTGTGCGGAATGGCGTTTACCTCAAACATTCTCGCGATCGGGCCGGTGAAACCACCGTCGCGATATTGCAGCCAAGTCATGTCGTTTTTGGCGATGAAGTCTTTCCATTTCTGCTCGTCGGCATCCAGACTCACGCTCAGAATTACCAGCGGCTGCCCTTGAAATTTTTTGGCGACATCGCGAATGTGCGGCAGCGCCTCGCGGCAAGGTCCACACCCTGTGGCCCAACAATCAAGTAGCACCACCCTACCTTGCAAATCGTCCATAGAGACCTTTTGCCCATCGAGCGCGGTTACCTCAAAGGGCGGGGCCATCCGGGCGCGGGCCAGTTACGGACGGCTGATATATCGCAGGGCGCGCTGGCGATCAGGATGGTCTTTTTTGTTCATCTTCACATACGCTGCAAACTGGGCTTTCGCGGCATCGTCCCGGCGCAACTGAGCCAGCACCTCACCGTCGATAAACACCGCATCCGGGAAATTCGCGAAAGCAGCAAGCGCCTTGGTTAGTTCGTCGTGCGCGTGGGAGAAAATTTCGTCTTTATGCTTTTGCTGGCCCTCAGCCATAAGCACTCGGGCAAGCTCATCGTGCGCCAGAGCCGTTTCGCGATCGCCGTGAGCTTCGGCGACCAGCTCCTCGCCGCCGAGTTCGGCGGTCTTCCAGTCCGCAAGTTCGATTCCGTACTTCATCATTTTTTCCTGGCAGGCGCGGCAATGGCCGTCGTCCTGTTTGTCCGCCTTCTTGAAACCATCAAGAGCGAAGTCGGTTCTGCGATCGTGTAGAGCTTGGAAGGCTTCCTTGTAGGTCTTCTGCGCTTTTTTCATTCGCCGGTCTATCGCTCTTTTCCTGGGCCAAGACGGGCGCCAGGAGACCCGCGAATATCAGACCAATTAGCGAACGTCGCATATGAGTACTCCTGAAAACGAGGAAACGCAGGGCCCTAGCGTCGCGACCCAGTAGTCTAACGCCGAACATTATCTTCTGCGTAAATAAAAATACTGGCGCCAACCGCGGTAGCGGTATTGTCGGCCCACCATACCCAACGGGAGGTGGTTCGCGGTAAATGCGGAGAGAAAAACGTGACGCGGTGATATGGTGAACTCCAAGGTAACGAAGTATCTGACGGGTGCGAACGAAGTCCGTGGGGTGCAGATTTTTTTCTGTTGGAGGCCGGGCAGAATTTTGTGGGGGCGGGTAAAAAAAAGAGGGCCCCCGCTTGGGTTCGGGAGCCCTCGTAAGGCCACGTTCCTGATCCGGCCTAGGCGAGACCAGATCATGGGGTCATCGGGGTCATCCATCCTAGCTTCCCTCTCAGAGGCAGGTGGGAACGACCCGAACAACTCGATGGCTGAGCCCCTTCCTTCTCGGCCGCCTCGTCGTAAGGGTCGTGCTGGAACGCAACCCAATGCGTTGGAGATATGCAAGATGGTGGCCCAAATTACGGCCCTGCGAATCTTTCTTATGTGGTTTGTTTTCAGTATGCGCCTCGGCCTTGGCTGGCGCTGCGGTCCGTTTTGCAACTCGATTCGGTAACAACGTACCGAATCGGGCCCCTCCCCCATTTCACCCTCTTCGGCGACCCAGAAAACCAATCTCGGTGTATCTACATGAAACAGATTTTGTAGTCAAGGCCAGGGCCACCTTCGCATTTCTTGGGACGCCTATTCCGCAAGGAAAACACTGGATGAGCTTGATTGTTCTATACTACTTAAGACCGGCATAATGGATTGGGCGGTCGGGGCTCGATGAAGCGTTGGGAAATGGCGATTCCGGCGGCGGCTTTCTTACTGGCAGCAATCGTATTGCTGCTGGTCAGCGGTCGAACCTCGCGACCTTTGTGGGCGCGCGATGCGGCGGCCCGGGCCGCGCATCCGGCAGCGGCGAAGAATGCGAATTCACCTGATTCCGACATCGTCCTGCGTTTCGCGAAAGATCCCCAGCCGATGCCGCCGTTTCTGGTGACGGACGTCAAGGGCGAGGTGATTTCGTCGGCGGCTTGGCGCGGCAAAGTGGTGATCGTGAATTTCTGGGCCACCTGGTGCCCACCCTGCCGGGAAGAAATCCCGGAGCTGGTGGACTTGCAGGCCCGGTACAAAGATCAACTACAGATTGTGGCCGTTTCGGTGGATGAGGATCTGCCCGCCAGCGCAATAAAACGGTTTGCCGAGAAATTTGAGATGAATTTTCCGGTGGTGCTAGCCAGTCCCGCTCTGGTGCGCGAGTATGAGGGCGCTTCGGCGCTGCCTACGAACTTCGTGATTAACCGCGAGGGACGCGTGGTGCAAAAGCACGTCGGCGTCTTTCCGGAACAGTTGTATGACCTGGAGGTACGCTCGTTGGCGGGGCTGCCGGTGGATGCGCGAGTCGAAGAATTCATCGACGTGGGCCAGATTTTCCTGAGCAAGGTATCGAATGCTACCGAGCTGCCGGACGTGGATATGAGTAAGCTCACACCGGAGCTGAAGAGAGTCGCATTGCACCGGCTGAATTCGGAAGGATGCAGTTGCGGGTGCAAGCTGACCCTGGCGCAGTGCCGGATGATCGATTCGGCTTGCCAGGTAAGTAAGGGTATGGCGGCCAAGGTGGTGAAGGAAGTATCAAACGGGAAATTCAATCTGCAAGAAGAGCGCGACCAGGCGGCTCCCCTGCCGACACCGCCCGACGCAGCGCCGAATTAGTACGATCTAATACAGTCTTCCGGCGCAGCGAACTCCTAGGCGATGACCGTGCGCTGCGCCAAAACCGCGCGCCGATTTTCTCTCCCGATATTCCGCACTCCCGGTGGGGCTCCAATGCAAATCTGCCGATAGTCCAGACATGGAGACCTCCCCAACCATACTCGGGCGCGGGTTGCCTGCCGCGGCCGCAACGGGGCTGCTCGGGACGCGGGAATTGATCGCGGCGCTGGTGGCAATCTCTCCGTCGATTACCGACATTTTTCTGTCGCTGCGGCGCTCCGGAAAGATCGATATGGAAACTGTGCTTAACCCACCGCTGGCCGATCGGCCGTTACTGGCGCCGCCCGCGGAGGCCGCCTCGCGCGCGCTGCCGCGGCACATGGGTGAACGGCTAACTCACTGGCCGAGGAACTAAAATTCGGACGGAATCTACTGCACGTCGCAATCGAAGACGCCGGTGACGATACGCCCGGAATGCCTCATCTGCACGAATAAGCGGTAAGCGCCGGGCTTGGGAAATCCGTAGGGAAATGTCACCGTGGCAGGCAATGGGCTCCCGGACCCTGACATGGACATAGACATCGCCATCGGCGATGGCGGCTGGCTGGCCGCTGACGCGGCGGGCAATGCTTCTCCGGAGTTCAACGACTGCTCGGCCATCGATAACGCCGCCATCGAGACGGTCCCGTCGGGATGGATGTGCGCGAAGACCGACCGATCGGAGCGCACGATTTCCATGTGTCCGGCCATACCGAGGAACGGCTCGACGTCCGCCGCCGGCTCACCATCACGAGCTTCGAGCCGGTACCGCAGCAAGACCAAGCGGTTCGCAACCAACGGCGATGCATCCCTTTCCCAAACCATGCGGTAGCCATCCGGAAATGTTTCGGAGGCGGATGTCCCGGCGACATTGGAAAGCGGCGGCGCGACGGTTTCGGAATCGTCGCCGGCCAGCGGCTTTCCGCTGACGTCCGGAAGATCGATTTCCGAAACCATCGTGTCTGGAAATCCGGAGGACCGCACAATATCCGCGAAAACCTGGTAGTGACCCGCGGGCAGCGACGGCAGATCATCGACGAAATCGGGACCGGCCACCTGACGCGGATGCAAATGATAGAAGCGGTCCAGGCCCGGAGTGCGAATCAAAAACAAATGCATCAGATAGCCGTGATCGGGAGTGAGATCCGCATTCACGGCGTCGGGCCGCGAACTGTGCCATTTGGAATCGCCGACGTGCAACTGCAGCGTGCTGTCCGGCTGCAGCGAAACGCGTAGCGCGGGCGCGCTGTAGATCATCCTTCGCGAGTGCGCGCTCGCAGTTTGATCCCACCACAGGTTACCGCCGGCGAGCGCCAGCATCAGTACGGCGGCGGTGACGCCCATCGCCGTCCGCGCGCCGCGCAGATTTTTCGCGCTGGGGGCCTGACCGGGTTCGAGCGAGCCTTCGCGGCGAGCCGCGCCGAAAATACTGATCAGCGCCACGACGATCAGGATCATTAGCGCGACCAATAGCGCGGCCAGAGCTCTGGGCATCGGCAGCGTGCCGCGAGCAGCCGCCGGCACCGGAACGGAAGTGGCGCCGCTGCCTCGGGGTCCGTCGGCGTAGAGCTGAATCTGCCACGATCCGGAAGACATCAGCCACATGTGGCCGGAAAAGAATTGGGGATCGTCTTTCGAGCGCATAAGTAAGTCCGGCACTGGGGGATACTTCGATCCCGGACCGAGAATATAAAGCGGTACGGCGTGGATCCGCTGAACACCAGGATCCGCGGCACGCACTTCGATTACTGCAATTCCTGGAATGACACCGGGCGTACGCACGGTGACGGTGATCGGGTAGGGACCGGCTTGGCCCTGAAAATAGACATCGGGGCTCCCGACGTGGGCCGAGCAAGGCGCAGCGACCGACAGAAGCGCGAGAGGAAGTAACAGCAGAAGCCGGCGCATGGTCATGTTCCCTAGCGCCGCAGGCGGCGTAGCATGCCGCCCAGAGCGAGCCCGATGCGTGTGGAGAGGGTCGCGGTGGTAAGCGCGATCAACAACCCTAGCCAGAACAACCCGCGCGTTGCCGCAGGCTCGAATTGCCAGACGAAGTGGTAATCCTGCGGGCGCATGAAGTATCCAAAATAATTCATCCCGAAAAACCAGTTACGCGCCAGCGGCGAGATCATGAAGTCCCCAAACGGCCACTGCACCGCAAGGAGAGCCACCAGATAGGCAGGACCGAGAACGGCCGCCTCCAACCACTTGTTTCGCTTTTCCATTCGATTCACGAAGAAATCGATCACCAGCGCGGGACCGATCAAGAGCAACGGAAAGCTCATCGGCACCATATGGGTGACGCGGGTGTAAACCGGGCCAAGTTTCGGATCGGCGGCAAAGAGCGGCAGAATCCAGAGTTGGGCCAGGCGGACGGACATGTAAATGGACGCGATTACCGTGGCGCCCCAGCGATAATCGCTAGCCACCGCCAGCGCCACCAGAATGCATGGCACGCCCAGGCACAAGACGCGGTAAAAGCCAGCGCTGTGCATCGCCGCCGGCTCGAGAAGTTCTTCGAGCAAGATAGTGTGCAGCGAAATCATCAGGCCGCCGACCAAAAATATCAAACGAGTAAGGCGTTCGCGGGCCAATCCTTCGGCGCGATTGCGGCGCGCCACGATCATCAGCAGCGTACCGATGCTGACCCCCAGAATTCCCTGCCCCAGCACTACGTGCGGCGGACTGAGGATTTCAACGTCCAGCCCGAACGAGTTGTGCCACCAGTTATCGAAGGGCGCGGAAGTGAGCATCACTGTGCCGCCCCAGCAGGCCAGGAACGCGCCGGTGGGCCCGCGAAAGCCCCACACTTTGATGGAGGCAGCTTGCGCGGCAGCGTTCGATCCGAAGGTAGTGGAGAAAATCAGGTAGGCCGAAGTCCAAGCCGCCAAAATGCCGCCGAGCTGAATGCAAATGTGCGCCGGAGTCCAAAAGGTGTCGCGGCCAATGGTCATGTGCCAGGAGATGTCCCAGATCAGACCGGTGACGATGAAGGCCACACCGCACGCGCTCGCCCAAAGTTCCCAGGGGATGGCAGCGGCTGCGGCGCGCTCCTGTACCGGGAACGTCGCCGTAGCGGGAAAAGTGGCCGGTGCGCTGTGCGCCATTGGCATCCTCCTTCGGTAACCAAAGGGATGCCACAAGCATAGCAAAGGGTTGCGAGATAACAAGGCGGGACCGTGCCCCCGACAATTCTTTACAATTGGATTACAAACGCGGCGGAGGCGGAGGCGCGTTGCCGGTCAGAGAACATTTACAGCACGGGCGGCGAGCAACACTACGATCGTTAGGGAAATCAGGGACTGCAGCATAGTGCCGAATTTTGCCCAGCGCGAGAGGACCGCGGTATCGGTGGGAGAGAAAGCGGTGCTGGTGTTGAAGGACAGAAACAGGTAGTCCATGAAATGCGGAGACCAAGACTCATGCCGGCTCTCGCGGCTCAACATTTGGGGAAAGAGAAACGAGCTTTCCAGCGTCTTGCGTCCGCGATCGCGTTTCATCGGGCCGCCGGAGTCCAGCAGCCAATACCACATCGCGAACACCACTATATTCGTCAGCCACAGCGCAACGGCCGAGCGCAGCATGTCTTTGGGCTGCTCGCGATGTTGCGGCAGGCCCTGGATCAGAAAAGCAAGCGCGGCAATCAGCGCCACGGTGATCGCCCCGTTGGCGATGAACACCAGCACCCGCGTAACGTCGAAGCGCCCCCAGCGGTACGAGACCGAGATCGGAATCATCAAGAAGAACAGCACGGCGAGCAAGAGCCAGCTCGGACCCATGGACACCGGTTCCGGGAGCGCCAGGAACACACCGCCCGCCGCCAGCATCGCGACGAATGCCGGCCAACGAGGTTCGCGGACAATCTCAGGGCTCATAGGGTTCGCCGTTCACAGGCCATTCGAAAATGGCATGTGGAGTTTAGTACAGTTCCGGTGTCGTCCCAAAACGAACGCACCCACTGGCTGTTTTCACTTCCGCTTCTACGGTTTAATGGTTTTATCTTTTCCGGGTGCCCCACTCTTCCCGGGTTTTGGGAATGGTGGGCGTTTAGACCTCGGAAGATTTTGAAAAAAAACCTAGTGCCAGATTTTGAGGTTCTTGAACCTAACTCGGTTGGTTTTTAGGCGCCCGGGCGCAAACGGTTCGCGGTATAATCCGTGCGGGCGAAATCTACACGAAAAGGGGACGCCGTGAAGCGATTTGGAAAAACAGGAATGCGTGCACAAATTATATTTGGGGTGATCTTAGTGATGGCCACATCTTTGTTTGCCGCTGCGAAGTTTTATTCATTCACGCTGCCGTCGCTGGACGGTAAGCCGGCTCCGTTATCGGAATACAAGGGCAAAGTGATATTGGTGGTGAACGTGGCCAGCCGCTGCGGCTTCACGCCGCAATACACCGCGCTCGAATCGGTGTACGAAAAGTACAAGGGCCAGGGCTTGGTGATTCTCGGATTCCCCGCCAATAATTTCGGACATCAGGAACCGGGTACGAACGAAGAGATCAAGACCTTCTGCCAATCGAAGTACAGCGTGACGTTCCCGATGTACGCCAAGGTGTCGGTGCTGGGCGACGATCAGACTCCGCTCTATCATTACTTGACCACCGAAGCCAATCCCGCGCTCACCGGTGACATTAAGTGGAACTTCACCAAATTCCTGGTCGACCGCAACGGCAACGTGGTGCAGCGCTTCGAATCCAAAGTGACCCCCGATTCCCCGGAAGTGACCGGAGCGATCGAGAAGTTGCTGGCGTCGAAATAACATTGTGGCCCTGGAAATCGTACAGGCCGGCGCGCCCGTCCTTCGCCAGCGGGCGCGGCGCCTGACTCTGGCCGAAATCCAAAGCCGGGAAATTCGCAAACTGATCGATGAAATGCGGGAGACCATGCGGTCAGCCCCCGGCGTCGGGCTGGCCGCGCCGCAGGTTGCACGCCCGGTGCAGATCGCGGTGATCGAAGACCGCAAGGAATATCTGAAGGACGCCACCCCGGAGCACTTGGCCGAGCGCGAGCGCCGGCCCCTTCCCTTCCACGTGCTCGTCAATCCTCAAATTTCCGCCGGCGGCGATCAACGCGTGGAATTCTTCGAGGGCTGCTTGAGCGTGGCAGGATTCACCGCGGTGGTGAATCGTGCGTATCGCGTGCGCGTGGACTGCCTCGATCACCGCGGAAAGAGCAGGCAAATCGAAGCGACGGGATGGTACGCGCGAATTCTCCAGCACGAGATCGATCACCTCAACGGGACTCTGTACGTCGATCGCATGCGCATCCGCACCTTCTGCACCGTCGATAATTTCAGCCGCCACTGGAAAACCATGCGGGTCACAGATGCTGTCGCCGCGGCGGGCGAAACGGCCTCGCCGGTATGAGAGCGTTCCTACGCACCGTCCTGCATGATTCTTTCCGCGTGGGCATTACCATGAAGGGGCTCGATGGCCTGCTCGAAACGTTGGCCGGCCTGTTGCTGCTGGTTGCTCGCCCGGAATTGCTCGCTCACATCGTCCAGTCCATCGGCAACAGCAACTGGTTATGGGATGTGAACGGCTATATCGCCGATCACTTGCTGCAGGCGTCGGAGAGACTCAGCAGCGGCGGAAAAATGTTTGCCGCGGTGTTTCTACTCGCGCACGGACTGGCAAAAGTCATTCTGGTGGTGGGATTGTGGTTCGACAAAATGTGGTCCTATCCGCTGATGATGGGAGTGATGTCCGCGTTCATTGTTTTCCAGATGCATCGCTTCGAACGCACCCATTCCGCGACCATGCTGATATTCAGCGTATTCGACGCGCTGGTGATTTATCTCACCTGGCGGGAGTACCGTATGGGGCTGCAGGGCGAGCGGACCTCCGCAAAGTAGGGAGCGCCGAACCAATAGCCAGCGCCCCATAGGAAGAGAATGATCCATCCCCAGCCGATTGTGCTGAATCCGGTTCCGACCGCGGTGTTCGGTGCGGTGACCACCTCGTGGTTTGTTTTTTGGCTGTGGTTCCTTTTGCGGTGGAAAAACCCGAAGGCCACGGTAGCCAAGCGGCGCGGCCGTTCTGCGTGGGGGCTGTTTTTTCAAGGTTGTGGATACTTCCTGGTCTTCGGAATGAAGCGCCAAATGTTCACTCCGTTGCTTCCGATGCCCCAGCCCGCGGAACTCGCGCTGGGGGTGGTTACCGTCGCGATCGCCGCGGGATCGGTGTGGATGTGGGTGGTGGCGATTCGGACCCTGGGCAAACAGTGGGGACTGGTGGCGCGAGTAATGGAAGGTCACCAACTGATCACCGCCGGACCATATGGGAGAGTGCGGAATCCGATTTATCTCTCGATGTTCGGGATGTTGGTAGCGACGGGACTGTCGCTAAGCCTCTGGTGGGCGCTGGTTCTAGCCGTGGCCGTATTTGCGATCGGAGCGCGAATCCGAATTCACAACGAAGAAAACGTCCTGCGCGAATCGTTTGGCGCGGAATTCGACGCCTACGCACGGCAAGTTCCCGCGATGTTCCCACGAATATTCTAAATGGCACAACGATTCCTGGTTGTGCGGGCTCCCAAAGTAAAAAAGTATTCAACCTGCAAACGCCAAGTGCCCGGACTGTTGGTTGAAGGACCGTCAGGACCGGCGGAGGAAGCCGGCGATGTCGATGGCGATCTGGCGCGCGCGATCCAGATCGTTGGGGCTCAGGGAAATCGCGGCAACTTTGGCGTGGCCTCCGCCGCCGTATTTCTCACACAGGCTGGCCAGGTTCACCGGCCGGGGGCTCTCCCTCCACGGATTGGTGCCGACGGATACCTTGCTGCGCACCGGCGAAGCGGTAACGCCAACGGTGTAAAACGCTTCCGGAAACAAGAAGTACGGAATGAACTTGTTGTAGCCGTCCATCTCCAGATCGCTAAAATCGAAAAACACCACGCCGTCGCCGAACTTCGCGCGCTCGCGGAACACATCCACCGATTGGCGATGTTTCTCGAGCAACTGGGGCAGATGCCGGGCCACCAGCGGTAGCTGCACGATTTCCCGCAGCGGCCGGTAGGCAATCTCCGGAATGAGTTTGGCGGACATGTCCGGCTCGGGCGCGTTTTCGATCACCAGCGCGAGCTGCATAGCCGGCTCGGCCATCCCCACCGCCACTTGCGCGGATTCAAATTGCGCACCGTCGATGACGTCGCCCCAATGAATCAGATCGGCGAGCGGCGCGGCGTCGAAACCGAATTTTTCGGCGGCGATGGTGGCGATGAATTTGGTGCAGGACTTGAAATCAGGATCGAAAAACTTAGTTGGAGAATGCTGTTCGCGAAAGTGCGCGGCGTCGGCGGGCGTAAGGAACGCGCTCTGATGGTGGTCGAACCACCAAGTGAGCCGGGGCGAACTGGAATATTTGAAGTCGACGATGGCATTCTCATCGCCGTCGAAAATACCGTCTTCGAAGGGTTTGGCGGCCGTGTGGGTCATGCCGGTATACGCAAAGGTGGCCTGCGGATCGATGCGTTCCCGGTAGAAGCGCGAAAAAATGGACGCGGAAGACGCGCCATCAAAACACTTATCGTGGAAGCAAACTCGCACCTTCACGAAACTCTCCCCCGTGGACGGCATTCAACAAATTGGAATGAAATGCGGAAAGCCAATAAGAATGGCGAGAGAGGGAAAGAAAGTCAAGCGGCAAGCGATCCGGGCGCGGATTCCCCGCCGCATGCTAAGGCGCCGGATGAAGGCAAAAATCAGAGGCGAGCATCCGGCGCGGATACAGAACTAAGAGTTACTGCTTGCAGAGGCTATCGGCGATGCCGGCCGCAATCGGCACACGGAAAAGCACGCCTTGGTACGCCTTCACCATGCACAGCACCCACAGGATCAGCCACAGCAGCCAGATCACCAGGTGAATTAACCCAAACAGAGCGAAGAACACGCCAATCCCGGTAGCGAATGAACCGATCCCGCCGAGGATCGAAATGCCGATGCTGACCAGGGTAAGGCCGCCGAATATCACCATCGACTGTGCCGCGTGGAAGCGCACAAACGGCCGCTTATCGATCAGGAAGAAAATCAGGCCGGTGAGCCAGCCGAGGACGTAGCACAGCAAGCCTGCGACGTTTTCGGCCAGGCCAGTATCGCCGATCTGCGCCGGAGGAACGTTGGCCGGAGGCGCGCCGGTAACACCCTGCGGCGCTCCACAGCTAGGGCAAAATCCGGCCCCGTCCGCGACCACCGTTCCGCACTTCGTGCAATGTGGCATTGACTTCCTCCCAGGGGGCCCACTCACCAATAAGGCCGCGAGGCTATCAGAAATAGGCCCTAGCACGCAAGGGAGTCATGGAACCCGCCAGCAAGGCGCAGTCGCAGCTGTTGACAGCCGGGATGTGGCCTTCCGCGCCCGTCCGGGAAGCCGCGCTAGAGCCGGCCGGTGAGGGCCAGAATCAATACGATCAGCAGGATTAGGCCCAAGCCGCCGCTGGGATAGTAGCCCCAGCCTGCACTGTAGGGCCAAGACGGCAGCGCGCCGACCAACGCCAGGATGATCACGATAAGTACGATGATGCCGAGTGGACTTCGCATTTCTTTACCTCCGTATTGAGCCAAGAAGCGAGCGGCACAAGGTAACACTGGCGAAGAGCGTGCCCAATCGGGAGAAATGTGTAGCGGCGAGAAGATATTCTGGCTCGGGTGCGCCGGCGCGCGTACGGGAAGCAACCACCGCTAAGGCGCGTGGGGAGCCGGCGCACGAACGTGGACGTGGGGATCGTCGCAAACTTTTTGAAGATCGGGACCTTCGAGCGTCCCGGATTTCAGATCGGCGCGCCAGGTTTCGTTGAAAAGTAGCCGCCCCTGCAAATCGACATATTCGATTCGCAGGGACGGACCATCAAAGCTGAGATTCGCGTGGCCGTTGTAGCCCACGTCGATTTTTTCGCCGTTGTCGTAGCGGCGATTGTCCCAGCCGATCACCGGACAGTCGGCCTGGGGATGCGAAGCTTTCTCCACCGGCATGCCGCCGTGACCGATGCAGCGTCCAAAGGTGTGAATGCCGTCGGGTGGGCCGAACCAATCGTAGATCGCGAGCTTGTGTTCGTGCCCCCAAAACCAGATCGCGGGACGGCGAAAGGCAGCAGCCAGTTGCCGCGCCGGAATTTTGTACCAATCGCTGAATGCGGAATGGCTGCCGTGATGCGAGAGCAGAATGAGCCCGCGGCCATCGTCATTAGATTTAACCACCGCATCCAGCCACGCCAGCACCGGCTCGGGAATCCGGCAGTCGGGTTTGAAGTGCTCGTTACGCAGCAGCCCTTTGATATTTTTTAGGATGGGCAGCTTGCCCCAGTCAAATCCGGTCGAGTTGTAGCCGGTGTCGATACCGATGATTTTCCAAAAATTATTTTCCAGGCAGAAAAAGCTGGCCCATTGCCCCGGCGGCACGGCACCGGGGGCGCCCGCCGCCGCGGATTGCGGAGACAATCCCATGCGCGGCAGGATCGAAGAAAAATATCCCATGCCGCGCGCGTACATTTCGTGATTGCCGCTCAGCGCGAAGCTTCCTTTGGCGCCCATCGGCCACTCGACCGGCTCGTACGGGCTGCACTTGTTGCCGAGAAAATTCTCATCGATTTCGGCCTGGTCGCCGACGTAATAGATGTCGCCTAGGTGAATGGTGATGTCGGGATGAAATTCGCGCATGCGATCGGCCACGCAGTGCGCTTCGTCGGTTCCCGTGCCCCAGTCGCCGGCCACGCTGATTTTGGCGCGGTCGTCGATGCGATGGATGCCGTTACCGTTCTCGCCGCTGGTGTAATCGCGAAAGGGATGCTTCTTGCGGAACCAGAAGCGGGCCACGTGAGGAATCCAGCGCATTAGCCGGCTGGGCAGCAGGGCGCCCAGCGGGCTGTACGTTTCCTCGGAATAGGCCGAGCCGCCGGCGCGGAAATGTGAAGCTAGGCCTGAATGGAAGGCGCCGATGAAGTTTCCCAGGTCCTTTCGTTTTTTGCCGGTTTCGCTGACCTTTCTCTCCCTTCTGCCGATAACTACCGCGCCATCAGGTCTTGGAACAATTTGTAAAACTTTGAGGAGTCCAGGTCCTGCGGGAGATGCACCAATTGCTCGCCGAGGCCCGGCTGGTCGCCGGAATTCCACACCAGTACGTTGCCGTAGTTCGCTCCGTGCGAAATATCGATGTCCATATAGAGCATCACTTCTTTGGTGAAAATCGAGGGATCGAGCCAGCCGGCGACAGCGAGCTCGTCCCACATATATTCTTCGTCCGCGTACTTCGCCAGATATTGCGATGCCGGGCTCTTCGATTTGGCGATTTCGGCGATGTAGTCCTTCTTCATGCGCGTCTTCACCGAAATGTCTACGGTGGTGATGGTAATTTTGTGCCAGGGCAAGGGCGAGGTGAGCACCATGTGCACCGCTTCGGGATCCCACCAGAAATTGAATTCCCGGCGATTTTCCGTTTCCCACCCCAGCGGAACGTCGGGCGCGACGCTTCCGCCCATCACCACCAGTTCCTGTGCCAGGTCCGGCACGGTGGGATCGATGCTGACGGCCTGTGCGATGTTGGTGAGCGGCCCTCCGGCGTAGATGGTCACTTGATGCGGATACTGGTGGACCATGCGAATAATGAAGTGGGCGGCATCTTCGCTGGCCGCCTTGGTGGTGGGATTTCCTTCCCTGAGGTTCGGAACTTCGAACGGGCCGTGAAATACTCCGCGCTGTCCGTCACCCGAAGACACCCGGTTCCAGGCTCCTTTATAATTTACCCGGCCGTAGATTTTTTCCCAGCGCTCGATGGTTTCCAGTCGGTTGATGAGCGGGTAGACCGCACCCGGATAAACCGGAATGTCGGCGTGCCCGGTGAGCTCGAGCATGCGCAATGTATGCGCGACTTCCTCATCGCGCCACATGTCCCCGCTGACGATGGTTATGCCGAGGGTTTCGACATCCGGGGATTGCAGAAGCATCAGCATGGACTGCTGGTCGGTGGTCGCCGGCCCGCGCGCGTCCTGATCGATAATCACCTTGCGCTTGGTCTGCGCGGCGGAGGGAAGCAGAAACATCAGAACGGCTAGGGCCGGGAAAAGAATCTTAAATCGCATCGGACGATGAAACTCCTTGGGGACTGTGGAAGCCCTTAGACGCGCGTACCGAATGGTGAACTCTGCAGCTATTCAAGGATTCCGCAAGTAGCGAATATCTCCGTTCTGCAGTGCGCACTCAGACTCTACCAGAGTCTATTTCGCCGGGCCATATTCGCGCCCGATTCGAAGCGAGGGCTCAGTTCCGTTGCGTGCAGCAAGATTGGGTCCGAACTACATGCTTTCATTGATTCTCGATTGGGCCCCTGTCTTGTATTCATTAGTCGACGCTCGAATTGCTCATGAACGAGGTGCCCGATGGAACCAAACCCGACTCCCAGCGATCCGCGACCACGACCTTCGGACCCGCAACCGCGCCCCCCGCTGCCCGAAGTGCCCCCGCGTCCCGAGCCGCCGAGCAACCCCACTCCCCAGCCGGAAGTTCCGCCCAATCTGCCCAGTGAACCCGGGCTGCCGACGCCGACCGCGTAGCCAGCTGCTGCAGGTTCGTAGATTCTCTCTTGGATATCAAGCAAATGGGGTCGCTGAGCGAAGCGAAGTGGGTGCCCCAGGTATCGATTTCACACCTGGGTTCTCTACGTTTTTGACTTGGCCTTCTTTTGCGTACCGCCCCGATACTCGCGTCGGAAAAAGCTCCCATCCCCAAAACCCCCAAACCAAAAATGCAACCGCCACCGGCATCCCAAACCAGTTCGTAGATTCTCTCTTGAGTATCAAGCAAATTTAGCGACGATGGTAGGGGGCAGCGCATAGACGCGGGCCCCATCGTAGCGTTGGTTGGCGCGGAACATTCCGTAGATGGCGTGCAGCATCTTGCGAGCCACCGCCGAGAGGGCCTGCCGCTTGGCCTTGCCGCGCTCCAGCAAGTGCTGATAAAACCCTCGCAGATGCGGCTCGAACCGGCAGGCCACCAGCGCGGGCATGAACAACGCACGACGCAGGTGTCCATTCCCGATTTTGCTAATCCGCGTGTGCTTACGCACCGACTTTCCCGAACGGTACTCCCTCGGATCGAGCCCCGCATACGCCACCCACTGCCGCACGTCACCGTCGGGCGGTAGCAACACCAGCTCCGCCAGCAGTTGTATCGCGCTGACTTCGCCGATCCCCGGCATGCTGCGCAGCAACTGCTGCTGGCGATAAAGTTCCCCATCGGCCTGGATGCACTTCTTCGCTTCTCGCCGCAGCTCGGCAATCTCCTTCTCCTGAAAACGCAAGCTGCGTGCGATACTCCGCCGCACGCTCCCCGGAATGGCCGCCGACGACCCTTGCGCCGCATGCCGGCGATTCTTTTCCGCCACGTTCCAATGGGTCAACGCTTCCAGCCGCCGCGCGTTGGCCCACAAATTCAGGGCATTCGCGGTAGGCCGGGTCCACCGCTTGAACCGCATACCGGCCCCGAATTCCCGCAACACCACCGCATCCCAACGATCGCTT
>Ga0302324_100007409_pt1 | contig 23333 bp, 25 predicted proteins | sample Palsa_T0_1_FD_201949 | JGI IMG/M metagenome (GOLD analysis project Ga0302324, IMG submission 201949) | Peat permafrost microbial communities from Stordalen Mire near Abisko, Sweden - Palsa_T0_1 | ecosystem: Environmental > Terrestrial > Soil > Palsa > Peat permafrost | place: Sweden: Abisko... | reverse complement strand
CGAAGGGCCAGACGCTGTTGGTCACATTGTGGGCCAGGTCTCCGACGCGAGCGTCGCCGTGGTAGATGAGTTCGGCGGCAATCCCCTCGCGATCCATCTGCTCGAGGCGTACGTCGCGGTCGTAGACACCCCGATACCCACCGGTGGGCGAAAAATGGTCCTCCATGTTCTCGGGCCGTCCCATGATCATCTTGCTCAGCGGAACGACCGAGCCGGAGTACAGATCGCTTTCGTACTGGATCTGCGGCAGGTGCTCGTGGAAGCGCTTCTCGAAGTACTCGGTCCATAGCTCCGAAGGCATGGCCGCGTGCGAATCTGACGAGACGACAATAAGCTTCTTCATCGAAGCTCCCTCCCTTCGCGCAACCTCCGCGCATATCGCTGGGTCCCGGTCTTTTTTGGAGACCAGATTGAGTGCCGCTACTTAGAACCATACGTCGCTCTAGCGAGCCTGACAACCGATCCGGGACGGGTGGACGGCCCGGGCCGCGGCCCTCTCGGGCAGACTCTGGTTGTGACTGACCTTGCGCTTCCATATTTCGTCTCGCTGCCGCAGAATCCGACAGGTCGAGGTGTGGTTCTGGCCCACGAAGGGCTGGGGCTCACTACCCAGATCCTCCGATTCGCCGAACGGCTGGCGGAGGAGGGCTTCACGGTGGTTGCGCCCGACTTCTTCTTCCGCACCGGCGGCCCACGCGATGAGGACTGGTGGACATCGATCAACGAGATGACCGACGACGAAGTGCGTGATGACCTTCGCATGGCGATAGCCGCGCTGCGCGGTCTCGGGGCGACGGCATTCGGAGTCACCGGGTTCTGCCTCGGTGGGCGCATCTCGTACTGTGCTGCGAAGTGGGCGGACGCTCTCGGCCTCGGCGCTGTCGTGTCGTTCTACGGGGACTACGCAACTGAGCTCGACGAACTCCACTGCCCGGCCATCCTGTTGTTCGCAGGCAAGGACGAGTACATCACGAGAGAGTCAGTCGGGGCGGTCATGGAGCACCACGGCGATATCGTGCATGTCTACCCGGACAATGGACATGCGTTCATGCGCGACGGTGACCCGAGCTTCGAGCCGCTGGCAGCAGCGGACGCTCGGGCGCGCCTCATCGATTTCTTCAACGAGCACTTGGAGCACGCCTAGAGATCTCCTCCGCGGTGCGAGCATCGAGCAGAGAAGGGTTCGACGCAGTAGAGGGTCGGAGCTCAGGATCCCTAAATCGCCAATGACAATATTCGAATCGAAGCCTCAAACAATGTACGCTTTCGGGGGACTCGAATCGACTCGGAGGTTGCAATGACGATGGCAGAAGCCGTCCGCTGGGACATGTTTGATCGCGACATTTACGCTTCTCCATACGAGACTTTCCGTCGGCTGAGGAACGAGTCCCCGGTCTATTACAACGAGGAATACAACTTCTACGCCCTGAGTCGCCACGAGGATCTGGGTAAGGTCCTGACCGACCGCGAGACTTTCATCTCGGGCAAAGGGATGGTCTACAACATCATCTCGAACGACGTGGAGATGCCGGCCGGACTGTTCATAAACGAAGACCCGCCGATGCACACCATGCATAGGAGCATCGTGTCGCGACTGTTCACCCCACGTGCGGTCGCCAGCCTCGAGCATGAGATCCGTGCCCTGAGTGAGGAGATCGTCGACGGACTCGAAGGACGTGACCAATTCGATTTCATGCGCGATTTCGCCTTGCGGCTGCCCGTGCAGGTCATCGGCATGTTGGTCGGGGTGCCGAAGAAAGATCAGGCTGACCTCCTAGCGGTCTTCCAGAAGTCTCTGCACGAGGGCTCCGTCGATCCTGACCGGCAACTGATGCAGGGCATCCTCGATTCGGCGGCATGGTTCAATGAGTATCTCGACTGGCGTGAGAAGCATCCGACGGATGATGTGATGACGCAACTCATGAATTTCGAGTTCAAGGACGAGACGGGAGGGACCCGAACCTTGCGGCGTGAGGAGATCGTCACATACCTCACTCTCATCACTACGGCGGGCAGCGATACGACGGCCACCGGAATCTCGTGGGCGGGCAGCCTGCTGAACGACCATCCTGATCAACGACGGGAGCTCGCCGAGGATCGGTCGCTGATTCCACGGGCGTTCGAAGAGGTGCTGCGTTGCGAACCGCCCTCGTATCACTTCTGCCGCTGGACGACCAAGGATGTGGAGGTGCACGGCCAGAAGATTCCCGCTGAGAGCATCGTCGTTCTGCTCCCGGGCGCTGCGAACCGGGACGAAGAGAAGTGGGAGGACTCGGAGCAATTCGACATCCACCGTGATCCGGCCCAGATATTCACGTTCAGTTTCGGCCCCCACTTCTGCCTCGGCGCGAACCTCGCAAAGATCGAGGCTCGAATCGCTTTGGAGACGCTTTTGTCGAGGTACCCCGAGTGGAGCGTCGACTACGACAACGCCGTACACACCAAGGGAATCGACACCCGTGGATGGGAATCCCTGCCTGTCTCCGTTGGCTGAACACCGGCAGCCCGCCTCGAGGGCGGTGCTCGGGGGGTGTTCTCATTCGGTGCTCAGCGTTACGTGCTGTTCGGCTGACACGGACCCGAGGAGGGTGCAATGAAATTGGAATCCGGCCAGGTCGCGGTCGTGACCGGAGCGGCGAGTGGACTTGGGCGGGCGATGGCGCATTCGCTTGCCGCTCGAGGGCTGATCGCTGTACTCGCCGACATCGAGGAGAGTCCACTTGCGGAAACGGTGGCGGCCATCGAGTCGACCGGTGCGAAGGCGATTGGAGTCCCGACTGACGTGCGTTTCTCGGATCAGGTCGATGCTCTGGCTACGATCACGTTGGAGCGGTTCGGGCGTGTCGACGTTGTTGTCAACAACGCCGGGATCGTCGCCGGCCTGGGTCCGATGTGGACGTACGACGAGAATGACTGGGAGTGGGTGCTGTCGGTCAATCTGCGCGGCGTTGTGCACGGCATACGCGCGTTTGTTCCCCATCTCGTGGCCCAGGGGAGCGGACACGTCGTCAACGTAGCTTCGATGGCCGGCCTCTCAGTGGCTCCTGGCCTGGGGCCCTACATGGTGTCGAAGCACGGGGTAGTCGCCCTGTCCGAAGGGCTGGCCGCCGACCTCGCGCTTGCCGGGGCGCCCGTCGGGGTGACTGTGGTGTGCCCCGGCGGGATGGCCACGAACATCACATCCGCCGAACGCAACCGTCCGGTCGATCTGCGGGTTCCAATGAAGGAGTTGGATCCGAAGGCTGTCGAGGCTGTCGTCGCATGGATGACGACATCGAGCGGTCCGGATATGGCTCCACAGGACGCCGCTGCCATCGTTGTGCAGGCGATCGAGAAGGGCATGCTCCACGTAGCACCCAACGGCCGGTATCCCGCCGTCGAGTCACGTTGCGACCGTTTGTCCGCCGACTTGAGGACCGTGGCGGAGGAGACGACAAATGTCTGACGGCCAACGAACCTCACCAGGAGCGCTGGGAGAGCAATCAGAGCTCCTGACGTGACGAGACTGTGATTGGCTGTCCATCTGCGGTCCGCGCGGTGGCAAACTGAGCTTGCCCGATCGAGCTCGTTGACAGCGGGAGGCGGTACCGTCAGTTCCAGGATTCGCCGCAGCAGAGCGGAACACCGTCCACCCTCGACCCCGACCCCGACGACGACCCATGGCATAGAGTTAGCATTAAGTCAGCAGATCGAACTGGGGGAGTGGGACCCATGAGTTCATCGAATCCGTTCTCCCTGGCCGGCAAGGTGGCGTTGATAACTGGAGGTGGCCGGGGGATCGGCAGGGGTATCGCCCTCGCCTTCGCGGATGCTGGAGCGACGGTCGCGCTCGTATCGCGGACGAAAGAGCAGGTCGAGGGCGTTGCAGCGGAGATCAACGATTCGAGTGGCGGTCGAGCGCTCGCCATGGCCGGCGACATCACGGATCTCGGTGTGCATGGCGATCTGATCGATCGGACGATTGGGGAATTCGGCGGGCTCGATACGGTGGTGAACTGTGCGGGTGGCGGAGACATGTGGCATGCATTTCTCGCTGAGACGACCGACAACCTCGAATCGGCCTTCCATTTCAATGTCGCGGTCCCGTTCGAGTTAGTCCGACTGGCGACGCCACATCTGCTCGAGCGGCCGGGTGCATCAGTGGTGAACATCGTCTCGGGCGCCATCAACCTGCAAACGCGCGGACACCTCTCGTACGACGCCTCCAAGGGAGCACTGTTCTACGCCACGCGATCGATGGCTGCGTCACTCGGTCCGCGGATCAGGGTCAATGGGATCATGCCCGGTATCATTGAAACTGAGGCGATGAAGGCCGTCGTCGCCGAGCACGAGGGCATCCTCGAACAGTTGGTCGGACATACGAGGATGCGACGTCTCGGTACTCCCCGCGATATCGGGCTGGCGGCGACATACTTGGCCTCGCCAGCCGCATCATTCATCACCGGCGTTCTCCTCGACGTCGACGGAGGGACCGTCGGCGAGTTGAACCCCATGTTTCCCGATCTCTGATCTGACACGACCTTTGTCGCGGTTGGTTGACACCAGGAATCGCGATGATTAAGTTCCGGTACTGAAGTTAGCTCTGCTACTGATAAAACGCGCGACGCCGTAGGGGGAGCAATGGAGCGAGCGATCGATGTCTCATCGGCCGGCCATGCATCAATGCCACCGACGCTGTGGAGGCACTACCTCGAGCGCAAGTACCAGCCGTATTTGCCCCAGGCAAGGCTGGAGACCGACCTCGATAACCTGGCCATCTGGGTCCTGAACGGAGCCATGCTCTCGCCTGGCATCCTCCGTCACGATGCGCTACTCATAGCGGCCGCAGATGGCGCAGGAGGTATCTCCGGTTGAGTGACTTCGTCGTCCTCGGTAGTGGCGCCGCTGGACTCACAGGGGCACTAGTGGCAGCGATCGGTGGCGCCAGCGTCACCGTGCTCGAGAAGGCGGAGCTGGTCGGCGGCACAACCGCGATATCTGGCGGGGGAGCCTGGTTGCCCAACACCCGGCATCTCTCGGATGTCGGTCTCGAGGACACACCTGAGGCTGCGCTGACCTACCTGCGATCGATGGCCTGTGGCACGGGCGACGATACGCATCTGGTGTCGCTCATCGAACACGCGCCCGAGGTCGTGGAGTTCCTCGAAGATCAGGCGGGCATCCCTTTTCAGATATGGCCGGCCATCGGAGGTTGCATCGACTACCGGCCCTGGCTTCCCGGCGCCAAGCTGGGAGGTCGTACGGTCGAGGTGCTCGGGATCTCGCTGTCTGAGCTGGGGGATTGGAAGGACCGCATACGGGTCGATCCGGCACTGCGCAGCAGCAATAACCTGCTCGATTACTACTCGCAGATGCACCACCTTTTTCCAATGCCGGCTGGTCCCAGTGAGCCGCTGCCTGAGTGTGTCGACACCTACTGGAGAGGGACAGCGCTCGCGGTACGACTGTTGAAGGCCTGCCTCGACCGAGAGGTCGACGTTCGCACTTCTACCCGCGCCATCGAGCTAATCCTCGAGGGCGGACGCGTGGTGGGCGTGAAGGCCGAACATGACGGTCAGTGCCATGAGTTTCGGGCGCCGCACCTCCTCGTGGCGACCGGCGGATTTACGCACAATGAGGAGCTCAAGCGACTCTGGCTGACTCGACCGATCGACTACACGTGCGATGTGGAGACAAACGAAGGCGATGGCCATCTGATGGCCATGGCAGCCGGCGCCCAGATGGCGGGAATCGGTGATGCGTGGTGGATGCCTCACACCCCGTTGGGTCGCGCCGGTCAGCCGGTGAATGCAGGGGGCACCCGCGAGGACCGAATTCTGCCGCACACGCTCATGGTGAACGAGGCCGGCCAGCGCTTCATGAACGAGGCGCTCAACTACTACGACGCCGGAGAGGCTTTCGGTCGGAGATCCGGGCCCGGACCCCGCAACTTCCCTGCTTGGCTCGTGTTCGACCAGGAGGGGGTCGACCGGTACGGCGTCCTCGCCTACAAGGTCCCGCCCGAGGACGAGCGTCCGGAGTGGTTCCACGCCGCGGACACGATCAGGGATCTGGCCCGATCCATAAACGTCGAGCCCGATGCCATGCAGCTGACCATCGAGCGCTTCAACGGTTTCGCCCGCAGCGGGCTCGACACGGACTTTGGTCGTGGGGAAAGCGAGTGGGATCGTGCGTGGGGCGACCCCAACAACACGCCCAACCCCAGCCTCGGTACGATCGATCGGTCGCCCTTCTACGCTGTCCCGATCTACCCGGGTGCCGTTTCGACCCGCGGAGGTCTGCGAGTCGACGACATCGGGCGAGTGCTGTCTGCGAAGAGCGGGGAGCCGATTCCGGGCTTGTACGGAGCGGGAAACTGTTCGAACGGCAGTGCAGCCGGCGGGTATGCCGGCCCGGGTGCGACCATCGGTCCAGCGATGACGTTCGGATACCTTATAGGCCGCACCGTCGCTGACGCAGTAGGGAGGGGCTGACCATGCCGCCGTTCCAATTCGCCGTCTGTGGCGACGCTCCATCGGCCAAGGACTGGCGCGATTTGGCGACACGGTCAGAGGACTACGGGTATACGACGCTCTTCGTGGCAGACCACTATCACTTGCAAGCGGGTGGCCTCGGCTACCCGCCACAGTATCTGGCACCCTTCCCGGCCATAGTCGCTGCGGCCGCTTGGACCTCGAAGCTCCGGGTCGGCACCCGGGTGGCGTGCATCGACTATCACCTCCCTGCGGTGTTGGCCAAGGAGGCGGCGACAATCGACTTGTTGTCCGAAGGACGACTCATCCTCGGTCTCGGTGCTGGGTGGCACGAGGCCGAATATGAGGCGATGGACCTCATGTTCGCTGACGCACCGACACGTGTGCAGAAGCTCGAAGAGGTCATAGCGCTGTGCAAGGCACACTGGAGCGGTGAGCCGTTCAAGTTGGACGGTCAGGAAGTGCGGGTGCGTGACTACGTCGGTCTCCCCGTTCCGGCGGCGCGGCCGCACCTCTCCCTCATGATCGGTGGCTCCAAGAAGCGCGTGTTGTCCATAGCTGCTTGCGAGGGCGACATCGTCAGTCTGAGCAATGTGATCGCTTCGGGAGTTGACACGGTCGCGGAGATCGAAACACAGGTTGGCTACGTGCGGGACGCTGCAGGTGAACGGTTCGATGAACTCGACATCGAATTGATGCCACTCTGCGTGGAGATCACTGACGATCCGGACAGTGCTCTTGAACGACTCAGCCCGATGTTCGGAGTGGAACCTGAGTTCTTGCGCGATCACCCACTCGTGCTGGTCGGCTCGCTCGACCACCTGGTGGACGAGTTAGAGAAACGACGTGCTGTTTTCGGTGTGAACTACGTGACCATTCCGCAGTATTTCGTTGATGCGTTCGCCCCAGTCGTGTCGTGCCTGACGGGACGATGATCCGGACCGAAGGATCACCGCACGTTGGACCGCTAGCAGGAGGAGAAGGAAGAGTGAGAAGGCTTCACGGCAAGAAAGGACCGCCCCGGCTGCAGGGGCCGAAGTGTGGCCGCGCCGGCCAACGGTCTACAAACTCAGACCCGCGGATCGGTGGTTCATCATGACCGGCTCACTCGAAGATCTAAGAGCCGAATTGCAGCGCCACAGCGACATTGAGGAGATCAAACAGCTGAAGGCTCGCTACGTGCGCTTCGCGGACACCAAACAGTGGGACGAATGGGGATCCCTACTGACCGAGGACTTCTACTTCGACAGCGATGGCGGGGTCCAGGAGGGCCGCGACATCGTGGTGGCGTTCGTGTCCAAATCTCTCGCCGAGGCGTCCACGGTGCACCACATCTTCACGCCGGAGATCACAATCACCGGAGACGATGCCGCGTCTGCCATCTGGCCGATGGAGGACTGGGTACGCCTCACGTTCGACGGTCAATCCATGGCCTTCCACGGATGCGGTCATTACCGCGAGCAGTACGTACGCACCGCGGCGGGTTGGCGGCTCAAGCGGACCGAGTTGAGCCGACTGCGCATTGATCCAATCGTTGATCCCAAGGAATAGGTGACTATCTCATGCGAATCTTGACACTTGGTTTGAACTCGGAAGGCCGTTCGTACCTCGCTGACGAGAAGGAGGTGACCACGGATCCGATCATTCCGGGCGTGGCCTTCGCCAAACTCTTCACGACAACCGAGTGCCCACCGCCTGCCCCGACTCCAGGTCTGGGAATGTTCGACGACATGCCCTTGGCGCCAGGCCTCGTCGAATGGATGGTGGTCGACCTGGACCCGTACTCGGAGGGGGACGAGCCGTCCTTGGCCACAGAGATGCACTACAACAACACGATCGAGTTGTTTTGCGTGCTTGAAGGCAGTGTGCACACGATCCTCGACGAGGGCGCGCTCGACCTCAAACCGGGCGACTGCGTTGCCATGCCCGGCGTCGACCACGGTACGAGAGCGGGGCCCGAGGGTGCACGCGTGTTGTCCATCAGCATCGGTTTGAGGGCAGCATCGGGCTCAGGCTGATCGCTCGGATTCACCACCGGGACAGCGGTAGTCGAACGACAATCGCGCTTTTGAGATCCATAGCGAGGTCGGCACAAGCCAGATGTTTAAGGACTCGTCCTTGACATATCATGAGGTCGGTCGTATCTTCCAAGCGGAAGGCGACGTGCTCAGGGGACTCGCGGTCGTTGTAACGAAAAGGCGCGGCGAGCAACCGCAAATCGGGCCGAGAAGAAGGGGGATCCATGCCGAAGCCACTGGTTGCTTCCATCGACGAATACATCGTTCTGTCGATGGAGCAATACCGGAGCTGCGCGGTCCCGAAACATCCAAGCGTGATCGCAGCGGAGGCGGACTCGATGTCCGAGCGCCACTTCCACCGCTCTAGTTTCGACATTACGGCGACGGCCGAGCGCATCGGATGAGTACGAGCTCGGAGGACCGCGAAGAGATCAGGGACCTGGTCGCTCGGTACTGCCTATACATTGACACGGGCCAGGCCGACCGGTGGGCCGGATTGTGGACCGAGGACGGCGAATTTGACCTCGGCGGCGGCCACGTGGTTTCCGGGCGGACCGCCTTGCGCGAGCATGCCGCACAGATGCCGGTGGGCCAGACGCACCACCTTGCCGTCAATCTGGTGATCGACGTGGACAAGGACCAGGCCACCTGCGAGGAGTCGACGATGCTGACGTCGAAAGGCGCCATCGTCATGGTCGCCCGAGTGCACGACGAATGTCGTCGGGTCGAAGGCGCTTGGCGCCTGGCCAAGAAGTCCTTCACCATCGACCCGATGTAGCTGAGTCCGCCCGCTCGATTAGCGCAGGTTGAACCAGCGACGGGAGTCAAAGCGGCGACGTAAGCGGACGTTGACTTCGGGACGGACAAACCGGCGCTCCCACTGGCTGAGCCGCCCCATGAGAGGGGAATCCCGTGAGACCCTCGAAGCTTGTCTCTTGACCACTCCGGTCCGACGTCCGTGGCTTAAGTCATCGGACTTATCCTTTGTCGGGATAGCCCGCGGAGGCAGGAGACATGGTGAGCCACAGCAAGTTCGGGCCGACTGCTTATCATCTCCTCCGACGGACACATCGAAGCAGGCCGAGCGCTACTGGGAGTACCTCGACCCCGCCTTCCGGCCCGCGCTCGACTGTTTGGTTCACCAGTGACATCCCGTTGGGGATGAGCAGGGGGCACCGAGGAAGAGATCCACCCGGGAAGTGGTTTTCATGCGGGCGGGGTTCACAGCCAGCGCCATCGCCAGTGCTCGGACCCGGTCGACAACGGATGGCGGAGAACCAGCGATTACCAGATCTGCGATGAGGTCATCATAAAATTCGGTGAGCGTGTGGGTCAGATACTCGGCAACGATCCCGCTTGCCGAAGTGGTACTGGACGGCGCAGTTGTTCGTCTGGACAGCGGCTAGTCCGATCTCGCTTAAGGGCGCCGCCTCGATCCTCGGCGTTCCAATCATCTATGCGACTGACCGCTCTATAGTGAAAAGAGTCGTCCGGGAGGCAGTGGGCAACGATGACCGAGAAGTTCATCATCTCAGGTGATTCCCGTCGGCTTACGGGGCGCGGAGCAGGCGTTTGTCTGGTCACCGGTTTCCTCATGGACCGGCTTATTGTCAGGGGCCATCCGACTGTGCAAAGACATGGAAAATGCAGTTGCCCACATCGAGGGCGCGGGCAAGATCCCATTGGTCGTAGACGTCTCGCAAATGGAACTGGTCGGCAGCTGGTTCCGCGACTGAATTTGGGTGGACACGAACGACGAGGCAGGCGTACATGTCCGAGTTGATGGGAGGCGGAGCTCGCTTCGTTGGGCAGCGAGTGGCCCGCAAGGAAGACGTACGCTTCCTTACCGGCCATGGCCAGTTCGTCGACGACATCGTCCTTCCGGGAATGCTTCATGCCGCCTTCGTGAGGAGCGACCTGGCACGTGGTCGGATCGTTTCGATCGACATGAAAGAAGCAGCGGCCATTCCGGGGGTTCGCGCCGTGTACGCCGCCGGCGATCTGGCCCCGCTCGTGCACGACTACCTGGTCGACGATGAGCACGATGCGAATCGGCCGTGGCGAATTCTGGCCGATGAGGATGTCCGCTGCGTGGGTGAGCCGATTGTCATGGTGGTGGCAGACTCGCGGTACCTGGCCGAGGACGGGATGGAGGCGGTAGTCGTCGAGATCGAGCCCGAGGAGCCTCTCGTCGACTTTATGGAGGCCCTCTCTGATGGGTCACCGCTCGTGCATCCTGATCGGGACTCGAACGTCTTGACGGCCCTGCCGGCCATCGAGAATCGCGACCTCGAAGCGGTGTTCGAATCGGCGCCTCTCGTGATGACGGAGACCTTTCGCCAGCATCGGTATTTGACCGTCCCGATGGAGACACGGGGCATTCTCGCTTCTTGGGAACGTTACCGCGAGGAGCTCACGGTCTGGATCTCCACGCAAGGGCCCCACGGCGCACGTAGTTTGTTCGCCCGTCTCATGGGACTCGACGACTCTCGCGTGCGGGTCATCATGCCCGACGTCGGGGGATCGTTCGGACTCAAGATGAACGCCCGCTCGGAAGAATTGGCCGCCGTCTTGGCCAGCTTCAAGCTGGGCCGTCCGGTGAAGTGGATCCAGGACCGTCACGAGAACCTCCTGGCCGACGATCACGCGCGGGAGGATCTGGCCACCGTCACAATGGCCACGGACAAAGAGGGGCGAATACTGGGCGAGAAGGCTCACTTTGTCGAGAGCCTGGGTGCATTTCCGGCGGCACTCTCGAGCGCCGCGATTCTCTCGACGATGATCTTCCCCGGACCTTACCGAGTGCCACTGTTCGCAGCGAGCGCCCAGGCTGTCCTTACGAACCTGATGGGGCGCGGGTCGTACAGAGGCCCATGGATGTTCGAGACCGTTGCGCGCGAGCAGATGATCGACTGCGTGGCCGCTCGGCTCGGTCTCGACCCTCTTGAATTCCGCCGCCGGAACGTCGTGCGGGCCGAGGATCTCCCTTACACGATGGCCACTGGTGTGATATTCGATCAGATCACCGCAGCCGAGACCCTCGAGCAGGCCGCCGACGTGATCGGCTACGAGGAGTGGCGATCCCGGCAGCAGGTGGCACGGGACGAAGGACGTCTGGTCGGAATTGGAATCAGCCTGTTGGCAGAGCCCACAGCGATGGCCTTTGGATGGATGAGTACCGACGCTGCCACCGTCCGTATCGGGCGTAATGGGCAGGTCGACGTGTTTGCCAGCACGGCGAGCCACGGCCAGGGTTACGAGACCACGATCGCCCAGGTCGTTGCCGATGAGCTGGGCGTGGACCTGGAGCACGTCCGGGTCATCCAGGGCGGCGACACCTCAGCGACTCCGCTCGGCCCGGGTACGGGTGGGAGCCGGAGCATGATCCCGATCACCGCGGCCCGTATGGCCTGCCGTGAACTGCGGTCGCGGATGCTGGCAATCGTCGCCAAGGCGCTCGAAGCCTCCGAGGAGGACCTCGAGCTCGTCGATGGCCGAGTCCAAGTCGTAGGGGTGCCGATGAAGGGCATGTCGATTTCAGAGGTGTCGGCCATTGCGTACACCCAACCGGCGGCGCTGCCGGAGGGAGTACCGCTCGGGCTGGAGGCGCAGAACCGCTTCAGCCCGAGCACCTTTACGACGTGGTCCAACGCCTGCCACATGTGTGCGGTGGAGATCGATCCCGATACGGGAGCGGTCAAAATCCTGCGCTACGTCGTCAGCGAGGACTGTGGCGTCATGATCAACCCGAACGTAGTCGAGGGCCAGATCGCCGGCGGGGTGGTGCAGGGCATAGGCGGCGTGCTGTACGAGCACCTCAAACACGACGAGGCGGGCAACCCGCTCGCGACCACCTTCCTCGACTATCTCCTCCCGACCTCGACCGAGGTGCCCGAGATCGAGTACGCCCACATTGAGACTCCGGCACCGAGCAATCCGGGCGGTCACAAGGGGCTGGGGGAAGGAGGCGCGATCGGCGCGCCGCCAGCCGTCATCAACGCGGTAGCCGACGCTCTTCGCCATCTGGGAGTACAGATTCGGGCCCAACCTCTCGGGCCGGCCGACGTCGTTGCGCTCATCGAAGCAGCCGGCCCTCCTCCTACCTAGCGCGAGGGCCGTGGGGCCAGGCGGCCCTGACTGCCGCGATGTCCATGTGCGGATCGAATACCGGGCGGACCGGGTTCACGATGGCAAGACGTGGGTTGATCCCAGCGGGGTGCCCCCCCCCATTCGGGTCCCAGTGCAATCGATACATTTGTACAACGAACCGGCTAACGCTGTCGCCGAGGCGTGTCCGGCACCCTTGAGCGTCCGGCTCGGAACCCCCTCAACGAGCTGGACCTCAAGGGCTTAGTCCGGCGGGACGAACGGGAAACGTAAGAGTTGCATCAGCGTGGTGGTCCACTTGGCCCACCAGCCGGCAGCCCAGCGATGCGGTCGCGCCCTACTATTCGGCGAGTATTAATACAAGGTACAGTCAAGGTAAGGCGTTAGTGGCCGAAGGAGCGGGGGCACAGAATACCGTGGCAGCAGAGCCAGCACGGCCATGAGGTTACGCCATCACAACGGATCCCGGTGGGCTCGTTCAGCTTGGCGCCGGTTCTAGTGTGTGAGCGGGGAGCGGTGGACGAAGACAACGTGCACGAACGTATTTGGAGGGAGGTCGCCGACTTCGTGGCGGCCTCCGGCGACAAGCGGGGGGTCGCATGAAGCCCTCCTCCTTCGAGTATCACGCGCCTGAAACCGTCGAAGAGGCGGTCGAGCTCCTTACCCAGTTCGGCGACAACGCAAAAATTTTGGCCGGTGGCCAGAGCCTGGTCCCCATGCTCGCACTTCGCCTCACAGCGTTTGAGCACCTCGTCGACCTACGTCGGATAGACGGACTCGACGGCATCGACCGGCGAGACGGGACCGTGCGAGTGGGCGCCAAGGTGACGGAATCGGCAGTGGAGCGCAGCGCCGCGATGGCCGAAGCGGCGTCGTTGGTCACTCGGTCGACTCCGCACATCGGTCACTTCCAGATCCGGAACAGAGGGACGTTGTGCGGATCGATAGCGCATGCTGACCCAGCCGCCGAATATCCCGCCGTCGCCGTCGCCCTCGGTGCCGAGATGGAGGTTGTCTCGCGACGCGGACCTCGGACGGTCTCCGCCGCGGACTTCTTCAAGGGATTCTGGACCACCGACATAGGGGCCGATGAACTTCTCATAGCAGTGACGTTCCCGTTATGGAACGGACGGTGCGGCTTCGGTTTCCAGGAGTTCGCCCGGCGCCACGGTGATTTCGCTATATCAGGGGCGGCGATCGGTATCGAAGCGGATGCAGACGATCGGATCACCCGTTGCGCGATAGCTCTGATGGGCATGGGTGCAATTCCAGAGCGGGCGCGAGCGGGGGAATCGGCCGTACTGCGGTCGAAAATCGGGGAGGTGTCAGCGAAGGAACTCGGTCGGATCGCGGTCTCCGAACTGGATTCAGTTCCGAGTGATATGCATGGTTCGGCCACTTACCGCAAGCGGATCGGAGCCGCGATGGTCGAGCGAGCCTGGAACGAGGCGCTTATTGAGGTGACGAATGGCTGACGTGGAGATTGCTGTAACCGTCAATGGCGAACTTCGGCACGCCAGCGTAGAGCCACGCCTGACCTTGGCGGATTTTCTGCGTGAACGCTGCGCTCTTACCGGGACGCACTTAGGGTGCGAACACGGAGTCTGTGGGGCCTGCACGGTGCTCGTCGATGGGGAGGCCGTGCGTTCGTGCCTGATGTTCGCGGTTCAGGCTGACGCGACCGAAGTCACAACCATCGAAGGGTTAGTCGGCCGCGATGGGGGATTGACAGAAGTGCAGGAGGCATTCAGACAGTGCCACGGGCTGCAGTGCGGTTTCTGCACTCCGGGATTCATCGTCTCGGTGACGGCGTTCGTGCGGGACCATCCGCACTCGGGGGAAAAGGAGATTCGGGAAGCTCTGTCGGGGAATCTCTGCCGGTGCACTGGCTACCAGGGAATACTCAAGGCGGTTCGGACTCTCTGCCGTAGCGACGCCACCGCCTAAGCTTCCGCCGCGTTATTGGTTCGTGCGTTATCCGAAGCCGGACGCAACTAGGCGCAAGCAATAGAGTATCGAGTGTGCGTGATCCGTCCTCAGTCCTGGACCCTTCTACCGAAGTGGCAGGAGCGCTAACCCAAGCTTGGCCCGCATGCAATGGATCGACGCGAAGGTCGAACGCTTTGCCGGCTGCCGCCCTCCCTCGGGATTGCCCATTCCACTGCCCGTTGCTCCGAGGAGGGAAATAGAACTGTGGCGTACGAAAGCACGGCTGAGCCCATCAAGATGGGCTACCTCTTCGATTTCCGGCTCCCCGATGGCTTTCCGGATGAGGCACGGGAGGACCTCACACTTCCTTTCGAACTTGTTTTCAAACAGGGCTTCGAGGCGGGATTGATCGATCGTCAGGTACAGATTGTGTATCGAGAAGTAGAGGGTCTGCCGAAAGGCACCATAAAATCCGTCATCGACGCATACGGCGAGCTAGTCGAGGAAGGCTGTCTCGTGGTGTTCGGCCCGTACATCACGGATAACTGCGTGCCCACTCGCGAAGCTATTCAAGACCAATTCCGAGTTCCCGCTATCAGCTGCACGGGTGCGGATGACTGGCTCGGCGAATGGACCTTCGCTCTGCCTCAAGGGTCCATGACGGATGAGCCAATCTTCTGGACTGATCTTCTGGTGAAGGCCGGCCAGAGAGAGGTAGGTGTTCTGATCGAGCAATCGCTTGTTGGCGACTCGTATGTCCGCAATTTCCGCAAGGCCTGCAGAGAGAAAGGGGTCCGGATCGTTGCAGAGGAATGGATTCCCCAGACCGCCCAGGACATCGCCCCGGCGGTCCGGAAGCTGTATGACGCCAAGGCATCAGCTCTGGTGCATTGCGGGTTCGGATTCGGGATCGCGCTGGCGAATCAGGCACTGAAGGAGCTTGATTGGAATCCGCCGCGCTACATGGGTACGGCATTTCAGAACGCATGGCTGAATCAGACTCTTTGGGGTGCCATCCAGGGGTGGACCGGGCTTGACCAATACGACGAGAGCAATCCTGTAGGACAAGCCTTTCTCGATCAATACCAAGAAGAATGTGGCCGTCGACCTGAATATTGCGCTCCGGTGATGAATCACGACTTCGCTACCGTTTTGCTTCACGCCTTTGCCGATGCTCATCCCCTCACGCCCAGGGGAGTGAAAGAGGCCTTGGAACGGGTAAAGATGGTCCCGGCTGCGGCGGGCGCACCTGGGACCTACTTGTCGTTCGGGAATTGGACTCGCCGAGGCTGGGTGGGCGCGGGGTATCTGGTGGCCCGCCAGCTTGAGCCAGAGTTCGGAAAGTCACGTCTCGTGGGCCGTTTCGGCAACCTGTAGCCGCAACGTCGCATAGGCGGGCCTGCGGCAATCAGCCATCCTGAAGGTCGCCGAGGGACGCTGGCTGTGAGGGGACAAGGCACGATCGTAATCACACTCGGTCTCCTGTTGCCGGTCAGCTATCGTCCAGGAGCTCAGACGACACCTCCCAGAGGCGATCTGCCTGTTCGGGATCCACGGCATAGCTGGCAACCGTGGTCGCGCTCCGGTCCGAAACCTCGGCCTCATTGCAATCGACGAAGTACCGACCGCCTACGCCTTCCAGTAGAGGAGAGCACGCGAGGAATACCGACGTGGCGGCTCCCTGCGCCGCGGACTTCCACTCAGCGCCCGCTGCCATCTGGGCCATCTGCTCTGTCGGAACGTAGCGCTGCAACCTTGTGTGAATATTCCCGGGCATCAGGGAGTTAGCTGCAATGCCGTCGTCAGCCCAGCGGCTGCTGGCCGCCACCGCGAAGAGAATGTTCGCTGTCTTCGATTGGCCATACGCGGACCACGGATCATACGGGCGCCGGTCGAAGTGAATGTCGTCGAATACAACCGGAGAGAAGAAGTGGCCGGCCGAGCTCACGGCGACGATGCGTGCACCCTGAGCCAGCGACAACGCCGATCTGAGACCGGTCGCCAACGCGAAGTGGCCAACGTGGTTCGTCGCAAACTGCATCTCCCAACCTCGCTCAGTGAGCGAAAGCGGTGTGGCCATGATCCCGGCGTTGTTGACCAGAATGTGAAGCGGGCCGTACCAGGATGAAGCAAAGGCGTGAACAGATGCCGGCCTGGCGAGGTCGAGCTCCAATACTGATACCCGAGCCGCAGGATCATCGCTTACTATAGCGGCGGCCACGCGCTCACCCGCAGCTGTGTCGCGCACTGCAAGCGTAACCTCTGCCCCGGCGGACGCCAACGCACGCGCCGTCTCGATCCCGATTCCCGATGACCCGCCGGTTACCACGGCGCGACGACCGCGCAGATCCGTATCGGCGACGACTTCTGCTGCCGTGGATTCGGCCGTGAAGCGCGTCCTGATCAGATCCGCTGCCGTCATCGCGCCGCCGGTCGCAAGGCCTGAACCAATGATCTATAGCTTCTAACGGGCGTCGACAATGAGTTCAACCGCGAGGGGTCGAACGTATGACACGTCGTTCAGGTCTTGGCTCACGACGACCTCCGGTACCACCGAGGGCGTGCCGCGGTCGGGGAGCTTCGACGAAGGCGCCGTCCGCCATTCGGCCGTGCACACCCTTTTCGAGATTGCCCATTGCCGTGACCTGCGCTCGAATCGATCCACATAACGCCCGCCAGCCAAAGTCAACGGCGTTTCACGATCTGGGTAGCGACCGACGAAGAGGTAGTAAGTCTCACTGTGGGCCGTATCACCATCCAATTCGATGGTGATGTTCGTTAGGTAGTGCTGATGGTGCAACTGCTCCGCATGATATGCAAAGGCCCAGTCAATGAAATTCTCGACCCCGAACGCCTGCGAGCCGTGCACGTCGATCGCGTCGTCGTGATACACGGATCGCACCATCTCACGGTCGTGACGGTCCATCCCGCGTGCGTATCTATGCAGGCAATCGGTAATCGCAGACCGATCGACCAGAGCCTGTACATCAGCGGAAATGGAATCACTCTCGTTCAGCATGCTTCTCCCCGGTAGTGGGCTTGATCAAAGTGACGGACCATCGAACCGATCCGCCACAGCAACCTCCTCAATCGGCCGTCGGGGAGCCGGCTTGAACGTCTGGCCTGCATGGAGCCGTCCAACTGGTAGGAGGCACCCCTGCACGTAGTTGTCAGGTATAGCGAGCAATTCACCGATCTGCCGCTCGTAGTGAAGGTGCAACGTGGTGATGCACGACCCGTAGCCACGGGAGTGCAGTGCGAGCTGTAAGTTCCAGACCGCAGGAAAGATCGAGCCATAGACCGTTGCCGTCGAGAACGAGTCAATCCCTTCGTCTTGCATGTACGGCTCGTAACAGGGTATGACGTGAAGCGGGACCTGGCCGAGATGAGCCACCAGCCATTCCGTCGATGACAGGATCCTCCCGAGAGGAGTGGGACGAAACGGGCTTAGACCTACGTCCTCCCGGCCGGTCTGAGCGAGGTATGACGCCTTGTACAGCTCGGCGATCTGACGGCGGAGATCAGGATCGCTCACCACCACCCAGCGCCACGCCTGCATGTTCGTCCCGTTTGCCGCCTGACAGGCGATGCGCAAACAGTCACGGATCTCATCCCGATCGATAGGAGCGTGGATGTCGAGAAGCCGACGCACGGACCGAGTGGCCGTCAAAAGGTAGTCGATATCCATTGGCATCCTTGATCTGTGCGACACCGACAGAGCTGTGCTGCATCTTGGCGTCTGGCTGGTCGAGCCGAATAGTACCCACAGGCGGCATCCATCGCCTCGCAGCATCGCGCTTGGCAACCAACTGCGGATGAGTGGCTGGGCGTACTTGGGTCCCGGTCTCGGGCACTACAGCGTTGTCAGGACGGCGTCACATTGCCACGACGTGACGCCGTCCGATCGTCATGGCTTTTTTCCTTCTGTTCTCAAGAGCTACCCAAATCGTTTGTTTCGGATTATCCATGAGAATCACCTCTAGGCGTTCACCGGAACGGAGATGAGTTCGGGCCGTGGCACCAGAGATCGAATCGCCCTTGCGCTGGGATCAGAGACTCCCGCCGATCACCGCCAGGTCGTCCACGAGAAGTTCGTTGACTGCGGCGAGATTCTCGTCTCCCTCGTAGGGTTTGAGGTAGCCGCTGCGGGCCGCGAAGCTCTCGATGAGCTCCTGTGGGACGTCGCCGCATGTGATCTCCTCGATGCTCGGGCCGATTCGCTTGGCAATTGCCTCCAGCCGGTCACGGTCAAGCCCGAAGAAGCGGATGCCGTTCTCGCCGAGCATGGCCCGGATGTCGTCTTCGGGTACCCCGGCGAACGCGGCGCGCAGGTATTGCTTGGTCTGGGGCCATGTGGACTCCTGATGGGGGTAGTCCCTTCCGAACAGGATCGTCTCCACGCCCAATTCGTGGCGCCGCTCGACCTCCGTCCGGTGGATAAACGAGGCACCTGCCAGACAGTTGGTCTGCCAGTACTCGCTGGGTCGGCGCTTGGCGGGAATCTTGTCGCGGTTGCGCTCCCAGACCTCGTCGAGCAGGGCGAGCGTCGCGGGGATCCAGTCGATACGGATCTCGGTCAGTTCGAGTTTGAGGTCGGGGTGTCGGTCGAATACCCCGCCGAGCATCATCTGCCACAGCGGCTGGCGAGAATCGAGGTTCTTGTTCACGAAGTCATGAAAGAACCGAAGCGACTCATCCGCGATGGCGTCAGCGTGCCGGATCATGGCGTCGAGCTCGTTGGTGCCCGCAGCCGCCACCACGTCGTCGTACATCTTCTCGACCTGGGGGAATGCCATGCCGATCATCGTGCCGAAGCCCGCATGCACAACTACGGCCAGGTTGCGGTCCGAGGACTTTGCCCAGAACCGATCCCAATACGGGTCGGAGAGGGGTGGCATCGCCGCATGCTTGAGATAGCCGGGCCCGTACACTCCCACGAACTTGTGGTCGGCGACCCAGTCGAGCTCGGCGAGCTGTGCGTCCATGTCCACGCACGGGCCGATCGCACCGGTGATCAAAAGGCGGTCGGGTGCGAAGCCGAAGGCGTCGGAGCAATAACGGTTCCAGCCCTTCGCCCCGGCCTCCCACGCCTCAAGCCCGTAGTCGCGCCCGGACACGTTGTGGAACATGTCACCGAGGCGTGAATCTCCCAGGTAGATGAGCTCGGCGCTGATGCCCTCACGGTCCATGTCCGCTAGGCGCAACACCGGGTCGTAAAGACCGTGCCAATCGTCGCGCTGCGCCGCTTGGTGCTCGGCATCGACACTCTCGCCACCTCCCACCTTTGCGCCGATGCAGTAGATGGCGTTCGGATAGATCTCGTCGCAGTCCCGGTGGAGCTGGTCGAGCAACCCGTGAAACTCCTTGGGCAGGTATTCGGGCCACAGTTCCTTGGGGACCCCGGCGTGGGAATCACACGAGACGATAATCACTTTTTGGCGCATAACGCCTCCTTCTCTTTTCGATGAACTTGGATCCGGCCATGGCGCGACCGTGTCAACATGTCTTCTTGACGGCAGCGCTCACCGTCGGCGAATTCCGCGACGCTGTGTCACTTCCCTGCAGCCTTCTGGAACACAGGCATGTTCACCTCGTCAGGGTCCAGGTTGAAAGGTCCACTGACCTTGCGGAGTGTGCGCTCGGGCCCGTCGAGGGCCACCGTGCCGCGGCCGTGTTGGGCGGCAATGTTGTCCCACACGACGAGGTCGCCGGTCCGCCACTGGTGCTCCAAGATGTTCGACGGTTCATACAAATAGCTAAAGAGCTCGGCCAGCAGTGCCTCGTTCTCTTCTGCGGAGAGCCCCAGGATTTCGATTGTGGCCTGCTGCGACACGTACAGCAACATTCGACCGGTTCGTGGGTGGCGCACGATTACCGGCCTGACCGTGGACCGCGATGTGTCGTAGTAGGCGTCGATAACGTCCTTGTCACCACCACGATTCGGGTACTTGTGTTCGAACCCGTGACGGGCTTCGAGGCCCTCGAGGCGGGCGCGGAGATCATCGGGAAGCCGGTCCCAAGTCTCACCCATGCTGACAAAGGTGGTCGGCGCAGACGGCGGTTCGACCTGGGCGCCGTACAGCGAGAGTATGCGCTCGAAACGACGAGCCCACATGGTATCGCAGTGAAAAAGCAGCCGCCCGTAAGGGGCTGCGCCGTCCGCCATCTTGTTCGACACGACCCGTGGCCGCTTCTCGGCTGCCGCGAGCTCAACCGGTACCTCCTCGCCGATCAGGCCGTACACGATCGAACGCTGCATGTCCTCTTCAATGTCCAGGTTTCGAAACACCAGGACACTGCGCTCGTCGAAGGCTGCCCGGAGCTTCGCCAGCACCTCCTGGTCCAGCGGACTGCTGGGTTCGAATCCTTCAACCTCTACACCGAACGCCGGGGTCAACGGCCGTAGTTTCAATTTTGACATCTCAACTCCTTCATCGTCCTGCTTCGATCTCGTTTGGAAGGTCAGCTGCGACCACCTGCCAATGGCAACTCTGCCGGGCTACTCAGGAAGACGCGTCGCTGCGCCACCGCGTGCTCAGGATCAGGTCTGCGGCGACTCAGGCGGGCGGGCGGCTGCATAACGAGTCGGATCTAGTTGCTCGTCGGTTGTGGGCTGGGAAGCGGATCCACGCTCAGCCGCTTAAGAGCAGTGCTCCTGATCCGCCATCCCCCCGGAGTCCGGACATAGGTCTCGTGGTAGTGCCCGGCCCCTCGGAAGCTGAAGGGCTCCCCGTTGAGATCCATCTTCACGTGGTCCTGCATGGCCCAGATTCCCGTCGCGGTGTCGGGACCGGTGATGCTGATCTCTGGAGTGTGACAGTGGTGTGCGGTCGAGGCACCGGCCAAGCTGGAGGCCACAGACTCGATCACCTGATCGCGCCCGTCCATGACCCCCCGATCCGTTTCGGAGTGGAAGTCCTCGGTGATCACGCCCCGCAGTGACTCCCATTCCTTGGTGTCGATGTAGCGCGTGTAACACGCCCGAAGCTGCTTGATCTCTTCGATGTCGGCGAGGCGCCGGATCTGACCGACTATCTCCGTCAGGTCGTCTTCATGCATGCGATCTCCCTTTGATCGATTTCCGGCAGGTCTCGCCACAGACAAAGCAGGCCCGCGTCGGGCGAGACGTCGTTCCTGCATCCGAGCACCGCCCTCAGCCGACTGTGACCGGAAGGGTCTCCCAGCCGCGAGTGTCGATGCCCTTGGTCAACACGGCGTTGTCGCGGTCGACGGTCCACTCAGGGATCCGCGACAGAATCGCCTCCAATGCGATCCGTCCTTCCACCTTGGCCAAGTTGGCACCGAGGCAGAAATGGGGCCCGAATCCGAACGTGAAGATCTGGGCCGGCTTGCGGTGGATGTCGAAGCGTTCGGGGTCTTCCCATTTCTCCTCGTCACGATTGGCCGCCGGCGGCACCATGACGACGATGCTGTCGGCCGGAATGGTCTGGCCGTGAAATTCGACGGCTTTTGTCGACCACCGACAGTTGTGGTACGAGGGTGGTTCGAACCGCAGTATCTCCTCGAATGCGTGAGGGATCAACGAGGGGTTCTCAACCAGTTCCCGGCGCTGATCGGGGTAGTCGCTCAGAAGGTCTCCCGCCCATCCGATCGCAGTGGCCGTGGTGTCACTGCCGGCCGAGGTGATCAAGGTGAGGTAGGTCACAATCTCGTCGCGTCGAAGCGTCCGCGTCGTGCCCGTATCGTCCTCGAATTCGAACTGCATGAGCTGGGTCATGACATCGTCGGAAGGGTTGTTCTCGCGCCAGTCGAGGTATTCGTTGAACCACGCAGCAGCGTCGAGGATGCCCTGGAGCAGTTGCTGGTCGGGTTCGGCCGAACCTTCGTGCATGTTCTTCTGGAAGACGGCGAGGAGGTCAGCCTGGTCCTTCTTGGGCACGCCCACCAACATGCCGATGACCTGGACCGGCAGCTGCAACGCGAACTCACGCATGAAGTCGAACCGGTCCCGCTCAACCAGGTCGTCGGCGATCTCCTCTGCCAGGGAGCGGACTTGCGCCTCGAGCCCCGAGACCGCACGCGGCGTGAACAATCGCGAGACGATTCCGCGGTGAATCGTGTGCATCGGCGGGTCTTCGGCGATGAACAACCCAGGCGGCATCTCGATGCCCAGGTTCATGATGTTGTAGACCATGCCCTTGCCAGAAATGAAGGTCTCGCGGTCGCCAAGGACACGCGTCAAGTCGTCGTGGCGGCTGAGGGCGTAGAAGTTGTACCTCTCGTTGTAATAGAGCGGCGCCTCGTTGCGCAGCCTGCGGAATGTCTCGTACGGGGACGCAAAGATGTCCCGGTCGTACATGTCGTAGTAGACGGCGGTTTCCGTGATGGCCATGTCCAACCCCCAAGCGTTCATCCAATTTATACACCATACAGTGAGCCCCATTGATGAACCCACATGCGGGTGTCGAGAAGGTCATCCCCAGCCCCTGAGCTGGACCTTGACGCCAAGAGCCCTGCGCCCGATGGTCCTCTCGTTCCTCTACCCAGCGCCGTGTCGCGTGTCCGGCTGGCCCGACCTTCTTATCGCTTCGCCGCCGTGGCCGAAGCACCTCTTCGGTCGGGCCTTCGCTTCGCCCAGACGGTCTTTACACCGCTGAGCCCCTTCCCTTCCCTCGATTCTGTAGCCGTGACGAAATGCCTGCGAGCATCGTCAACCCCTGAGTGCAGCACCAAGTTGGCTATGCGCGTCAGCGGTAGAAGCCCGATCCGCCGTCGACGAACAGCGTCTGCCCGGTCACGAACTCCCCAGGACCCGAGAGGTAGACGACGGCCGCGCCGATGTCGC
>Ga0302324_100007407_pt1 | contig 23334 bp, 24 predicted proteins | sample Palsa_T0_1_FD_201949 | JGI IMG/M metagenome (GOLD analysis project Ga0302324, IMG submission 201949) | Peat permafrost microbial communities from Stordalen Mire near Abisko, Sweden - Palsa_T0_1 | ecosystem: Environmental > Terrestrial > Soil > Palsa > Peat permafrost | place: Sweden: Abisko... | reverse complement strand
TTGCCCGAGCCTGCGGCGCCCACGACCAAGACCAACCCCCGCTTGAGCATGGCCAGATTCGCACACGCCGGCGGGAGTCCTAGCTGCTCGATGGTGGGAATGCTCGACTTGATCAATCGCGCGACCAAGGCCACTTCCCCGCGCTGGTAGAACACATTGACCCGGAAACGCCCCACGCCATCCACCGACAGAGATAAGTTCGCCTCCATCGTCTCCTCGAAGGCCGCGGTTTGACGTTCCGTCATGATGGAGTGAGCCAACTGCTTGACCTCTCCGGACGTGAACGGCGGGACGTTAACCGGATGGGTGACGCCTTCGATCTTGATGTGCGGGGCAGCACCCTGGGTGAGGAATAGGTCGGATGCACCTTTGCTCACCATCAATGTCAGCAGCGCGTGGATGTCGGTCATGAGCAAAAGCTTGCATCGGGATGGCGGTCCCTTCAAGGACGCCCGTCTCGCTTTTTCGCGGCAATCGGACGTAGCGCACGGGTGTGATCGATTACCCGGCGCTGATCCCCTGGACCACCTTTTCGCGGGTGCTGCTCACTTGGGCCTTCGCAAGGTTGCACAACCGGCGCCCTGTGCGCCTTCCCGGTTGTCGAAGTAGCACACCTTGATCTCAGTTGGCGAGGTCAGCTCTACGCTGGCGCGGCCTCCGGCGTCTATACAGTTCCAAATGGTTTGACTGGTCTGGGCGCAGACGAAGTGCTTTTTGAATTCGCCCGCGGTCCAAGTACCCACCGCCAATCCCTTGCTTTGGGTCTCGATCTCGAACTCGAGTTTCTGTTCGACGAATCTAGCCGTCTGCGCTCCCTTGGCTTCTTCGCGGGGAGAGCCAAAAGGACCCCGCTCCGGTGGTATCTCGATCTGCACCCCGTTGAACTGTCCAACCCATTTGCCGGTCAATTCCGTTTCGGCACGTGCAGGCAAAGTAGCGACGACAAACAAAATCGCCCCGAGCGCGACAGAATGGTAATTTCGCACGATAACCTCCTCGACTAGCCGCCGCTTTATAGGTTCCCCGCAGCCGCTTTGAGGACACCCTCACTGACAAATTCCGGCCGCCAATCCAGGGTGAGCATAGGGAAGCAGGGTGCATCTGCCTTTGCCATTCGTGCGCTCATTTGAAAAGTATTGGCATTATCTTTAACGCGCACGCGAAGCGATCTGTTCGAGCAGCACCTGCACAACGTGCAACCCATCATGTATTCTGATGCCAGTCACGCGGCCCACTCGCAGCACGCCGAGATTTTCCGAGTCAAAAACCATGTCAGCTGAACGAGCGCAGATCCGGATCGCCGTGCTGGATGACTATCAGAATGTGGCGCTCAGCATGGCCGATTGGTCCGTGCTCGGCCCGCGCGCGACGGTCACGGTGTTTAACGACCACCTGACTGATATCGATGCCCTGGTCGCGCGCCTGCAATCCTTCGAAATCGTCTGCGTGATGCGTGAGCGCACGCCGATGACGCGGGCCGTCATCGAACGCCTACCGGCGCTCCGGTTGATTGCTTCCACGGGTCACCGTAACGCATCGATCGACCTTGCCGCGGCGGCGGAACGAGGCGTCGAGATCGCCCACACCGGCTATAGCTCGACACCCACGATCGAGTTCACCTGGGCGCTGATTCTGGCGTCGACACGCCACCTGATTGCAGAGAATGCCTCATTGCGCGAAGGCGGCTGGCAGCGTCATGTCGGTGAGGATTTGTCGGGGAAGACGCTCGGGGTGTTGGGTCTCGGCAATATCGGCAGCGAAGTGGCTCGGATTGGTCGAGCGTTCGGCATGCAAGTTATCGCCTGGAGCCAGCATCTTACGGCAGCGCGAGCATCGCAGGCGGGTGCCGACCTGGTCACGAAGGACGAACTTTTCAAGCGCGCCGACATTATCACGGTTCATCTGGTGCTGAGCGGCCGAACGCGCGGACTCGTAGGAGGGAGAGAACTCACCCTCATGAAGCCTACGGCGCTTCTGGTAAATACCTCGCGGAGCGCCATCGTGAACGAGGCAGAGCTCCTTCGCGCTCTTGAAAACAACACGATCGCCGGGGCCGCCATCGATGTGTTCGATCAGGAGCCCCTGGCCCCTGACCATCCATTCCGGCGGTTGCCGAAGGTGCTGGCGACGCCCCACATCGGTTTCGTTTCCCGTGCCCTCTACAGGCGATTTTACGAGGATACCGTCGGCAACATCGCACGGTGGCTCGAAGGCCAAGATACGCGATGAGCCAAAGTGCGCTAAGGTATCAAGACGACACGAAAGCGCGCCTTGCCGCTGATCATATGCTGATACGCATCGGCTGCTTTCGCCAACGGAAAGGTCTCGATCATTGGGTGCACGTTTGACTGCACACTGAATTTCAGCGTGTCTTCGGAATCCGGGGCGGTGCCGGACGGCCAACCGGCGATGGATCGGCGCGCCCCGATGAGCAAGAGAGACGACACCTCGATCGGTTCGGCGCTCGCGCCCAACACCAAGAGTTTCCCGTCGATGCCCAATCCCGCGACGACGGAACTCATGCTCTTCGCGTCAGTGACGGTGGCCAGGATCACTTTGGCGCCCCCGAGCTTGGTCAGTTCTTCGGCGGGGTTTTGCGTGGTGCTGTCTATATAGATGTGTGCGCCGAGTTTCTTCGCGAAAGGCCCCTTGTCGCTACCGCGCGCAATGGCCACCGTTCTAAATCCCATCTTGGCAGCAAACTGCACGCCCAGGTGACCGAGGCCCCCGATGCCGAGAACGGCGACGAGATCGCCCGGGCCGGCGCCGCTGTGCCTTAGAGCGTTGAAGGTGGTGATGCCCGCGCAGAGCAGGGGCGCCGCTTCATCGGACTTGAGATCGTCCGGTACGGAGGCAAGCGCCTCGAACGGGGCAATCATGTACTCGGCATACCCGCCGTCATAGGAGATGCCGGGAATCTGGCCGTAAGTGCAGGTCAGAAAATCGCCGCGACGACAGGAGTGGCAGTGCCCGCAGTGACCGCCGTGCCAGCCCACACCAACCCGCATGCCCTTTTTCCAGTCGGGCACATCCGCCCCCACCGCATCGATGATGCCCACCACCTCGTGGCCCGGTACACGCGGATACTCAATCCCGGGAAAGGCGCCGGTCACGGTGAACATGTCGCTGTGACATACACCGCAGGCCTGTACCTTCAGGCGCACTTGGCGCGGCTTGGGATCCGGAATGTCGCGCTCGACGACTTCCAGACCGGCATTGGGCTTGGCAATCTGAGCGACTTTCATTCGCGGCATGGGAGTTTCTCCTCGATGTGTCCGGCTCATGTTACCGCGGCGCGTGCTGCCTACATCGCCGCCCGTCGCAGCAGCGTGCTTACATTACTCCGGCGGGTTATCCTTTGCACGGGAGGGGGTCAATACGAAAAGCTGTATCTATGTGATGGGCGCGGTCATTGCTGCCGCCCTGGTCGGGTGCGTATCGACATCGAATGTAACGCCCGCCGGTGGCGGGACCTATGTCATTCAAGGTCGAGCAATCGGCCCGTGGAATGCCGACAGGGAGCGGGCGAAGGCGCTCAAAAAGGCCAACGGCTATTGCGCGAAACAGGGTAAACGGGTGCTTCTGCACGACATGGATGAGACTGGCCACGCGGCGTTATTGGGTGAGCACGCGACGATAACGTTCGAATGTGAGACCTGAGATCCCTTCATGGCTCATCCAGACTCGTCGGTGGATGTGCCAGTGCGTAGTCGATTGCCGCGCAGACCGCCGTCACCTGCGCCGAATTGCATTGCGCATGCGTCGCTCGAGGGCTGTCGGGGTACACCTCGGTCGTGGTCTTGTAGGGCGCGTTAGTAATGCCGGCACAGAGGCCGAGCTGCTTGAGCGGGTAGCGGATGACGCCCGGCGCGACCATCGGCGATCCGATGATCTCGCCGCGGTGATCCGGTGGCGCGATGTGGGTGATTTTAGCAACGGCCGCGATCACGGCTTGTTGAAACCCCGGCTGCGGATGCTCGCTATCATCGACCAGGTAGAACCCATCGGGGATTTCGCCGGGCACGTGCACCACGCCGTCACGTGCGGCGAGCGCCGGTCGAAACTCGGACTCATCGGTGTCCGTGGTTTCATGCAAATCGACATGCGCCAGAACGCGATCGGCAAAGGGCGCGACGAAGCGCATGAGGGCGGCCGACTCCGGAGCAGGGCTATTGTCGCGAAATGATCGGTTCGGGTCGATCGCCTGGATGTTCCAGCGGTGGACTACTTCGTAGGCCCAAGGACTGACGCACGGTGCGACGGCGAGATTGATCCGTCCTTCATACGCCGCGCCGTACTGTTCGATAAACTGCAATGCGCCGTGCACGCCGCTCGTTTCGTACCCGTGTACCCCGCCCGTCACCAATGCGCAGGGTAGCGAATCGCGCCAGGCCGGGCTTTTGATCGCGAACAGCGGATAGCTGTGGGGGCGGTACTCGAGGCAGCCGTACTGAACGACATCGTAACTTGAACGCAGGGTGTCGAGGACGCGTAGCACGTCTGTCTGGTAGCTGCGCTTGACCGTCTGTCGTGACAGCCAAGTAGCCACTTCGGGCCTGCCCCAGGGGATTCCGGGCGTTCCGATCGGATAGGGCGAAAGGGGCGTCAGGATCATGGTACACCTGAAGCATATCAGTCGCCGAAAGCACGTGCCCGTCCCGATCAGATGTCCCACACGCACTCGCGTGACTCGGGCAAGGGGCCGATATAGGATTGGGAAGCGATTACCCTCGCCGACCGGTCAGAAAAACATAGGGGTGAACCATGAAGTCAATCTCTTTGGCGTTTGCCGGCATCTGCTCATTTCTGGCTGCATCATCCGTCCTGGCCGTGCCCAGCGGATTTCCGAAACAAGCGATCGTCAGTACGGTCAACGAGGCGCAATTAACCGTGCTCGCCGGCAATACGCGCCCCGAGGCGAATGCGGCCAATGACCGGGGTGCAGTCGAAGGTTCAATGCCGATACGGCACGTGCTGCTGCAGCTCAAGCGCACGCCCGAACGCGAAGCGGCGCTGAAGCAACTGATCGATGACTTGCACAACCCGCAGTCGGAGAGTTATCACCAGTGGCTCACCCCGCGGCAGTTCGCAGCTCATTACGGTGTTGCCAGCGAAGACACGGCCACAGTGACCCGTTGGCTGCAATCGTACGGCTTGACGGTGAACGGCGTGACGCCGACCGGCATGCTCATCGACTTCAGCGGAACGGCGGCTCAAGTGACTCAGGCCTTTCGCACCGAAATACATCACTATCTCGTAGACGGCGTATCGCACATCGCGAATGCCAGCGATCCGAAAATTCCGACGGCGTTGGCGCCGGTGGTCGCGGGACTCGTGTCGCTGCACGATTTTCGCCCGAAGGGGCAGCTCGTGCCGCGGCCCAAGCCGGGCTACACCTATAACACCACGAACGGTACCTTCCACGCACTGGTAGCCGGCGACATCGCGACGATCTACAACCTCAAGCCGCTGTTCGATGCGGGGTACACCGGCAAGGGCCAGACCATCATGGTCGTGGAGGATACGTACCTCTATACCACCAGCGATTGGGCCGTTTTCCGCGACACATTTGGGCTGTCGAAGTATTCCGCAGGGTCGCTCACCCAGGTGAGTCCGTCGGGCGGCATCCCCTGCACGAATCCGGGCTTCCAGGGCCAGCAAAATGACCCAGGTTACGGCGACGACGGTGAGGCCGCCATTGACGTGGAATGGGCCTCGGCGGCGGCGCCGAACGCCGCGATCGTGCTGGCGGCGTGCGAGGACACGACGACGACGTTCGGTGGGCTCATCGCATTGGTCAACGCGCTCGGTGGATCGAACGGCCCGCTTCCCTCAGTGGTCAGCATAAGCTACGGCGAGGCCGAAGCGGTCAACGGCGAGAGCGCCAACCTGACCTACTACTTTGCTTATCAGCAGGCGGCGGCCGAGGGCGTGTCCGTATTCGTTTCCTCCGGCGATGAGGACGCGATGAGCGCCGACAACGGTAACGTGGCACAACACGGCATCGGCGTCAGCGGATTTACCTCGACGCCCTACAATGTATCGGTGGGCGGTCTGGATTTCGGCTACACCGCCTTGGGCGTAGATCCGTCCATTTATTGGCGCGCGACCAACAGTCCCACGTTCAGCTCCGCCCTCTCGTATATACAGGAGATTCCTTGGGACGGTTCATGCGCCAGCGCGTTGCTGAGCGCTTATTACGGTGGAACGACACCGGCCGTGTTTTGCAATTCGAGCGAGGTCACCAGTAGCTCAAACCCGTTGAACTACTTTTTGAACGCCTTTGGCGGCAGCGGCGGACCCAGCGGTTGCGCCCTGGGCTCCCCGGCGGTCGCGGGCGTCGTCAGCGGCGGCTGTGTCGGTTATCTGAAGCCGCAATGGCAGAGCGGATTGTTCGGAAATCCAAACGACGGTGTGCGCGACATTCCGGATGTGTCCTTGTTCGCCTCGAACGGCATCTTTGACGCTTACTACGTGGTGTGCTGGTCCAATCCCGATCTGAACGTCGGCGGCGGGTTCGGCTGCATCGGCGCGCCGAGCACCTGGGCTGGCTTCGGTGGCACGTCGGTGTCTTCACCCATCATGGCGGGAATCCAGGCGCTGGTGGATCAGAAGACCAGGAGCCGGTGGGGCAATCCCAACACGGTGTACTACGCCTTGGCGAAAGAGGAGTACGGTGGCAAAGGATCGGCAGCCTGCAACTCGACCACGGTGGCAAAGACCGGCAATAATTGTATTTTCTACGACGTAACGCAGGGTGATAACGTTGGCGCCTGCAAGAAACTCCACGGTACGGCCTATGACTGCTTCCTGGAGAAAGGCGACAAGTACGGGATTTCTTCAACGTCCGACAAGAGATCGGACCCGGCATACATCGCTCATGTGGGTTGGGACTTTCCGAGCGGCATTGGCTCGGTCAATGCCTACAATCTGGTGATGGAGTGGCCCGCCCGGTAGTTCGAACGGCATTTGAGAGTGAACGCGTCCGGCGGCCCGCCCGCCGGACGCGTCTGCGGTGCCTCATGTGCGCTCATGGCGCAATGGCATCCACTCTCACGAGCGCGGCACTATAGGCCTTCTCGGCAACCTCCGGTCCGAAGGCAACCCCCTCGACAGTGATGAGCTCGACGTCGGTGATGCCGATGAATCCGAGGGCCGCCTTCAGATAGGTGTCTTGAAAGTTGAAGGCCTGCATCGGGCCCTCGGAATAACGCCCACCCCGCGCGAGAACCAGGTACGCCTTCTTCCCTTTGACCAAGCCCTCGGGGCCGTCGCTGCCATAGCGGAAAGTGACGCCCGGGCGCACCACATAGTCGATGTACGCCTTGAGGCTCGAGGGAATGCCGAAGTTGATCATGCCGGCCGCGATAATCAGGATGTCGGCGGCGAAGAGCTCCTTGATCAATTTGTCGGACAGCGACAATGCGGCCTTGTGCGCACTCGTCAGGAGATCCGGCGGTGAGTTGCGGGCCACCGCGAAGCTATCGTCGATGTGCGGCAAAGGGTGATGCGTCAGGTCACGCACGGTAAGGTGGGAACCGGGTCGGCTGGCGAGTTTCTGGGCAAGTTTGTGGCCTACGCGCGTCGAGTAGGATTCCACTCGCGGGCTCGAGGTAATCAATAGAATCTGGCTCATCTTGGTTTCCTTTGGAAGGTCATTTCTCGTGCGTGATTTGCCGGAAATCGCGCCATCGGTTTCAAGAGTGCGGCTCCTTGCGAGAGGCGTCAATGCTCATCGGGCCGGCGCCAAAATACACGATCTGCAGCAGGCCGCCGGCGATCATGATGTTCTTGAGGAAATGGATCATCTGGTTCTGATCGGCGAAATTTCGATGAAAGAAAATGGCAGTTGCCACGGTAAACAGAGCAACCACCAAGGCAACCAGGCGCGCACGGTAGCCGAGGAGGAGCAGGGCGCCTCCACCCATTTCCACGGTCATCGCGATAAGCCACCCCACTTGCGGAAATGGCAGTCCGACGCTACCGATGTAGCCGACGGTGGCATCGTGCGACGCGAGCTTGCCGAGGCCGCTGAGAATGAAGGGAGCGCCAATCAGGAGTCGGCCGAGCAAAGGAAGATAGCGATGGGTTTTTTCCATTTTTTGTCTCCAGTGAGTTGCTACATTGAATTGATCTGGTGCCACGCCGCGTTCACCGCCAAGCCATTTACCGCTCCGGAGAGACTACACGCGCAACAGTTTGGTAGATATCCGGTAATTTGGAAAAGATTGTTGTCTTAAGTAGAATAATCGTGCCGCTTGCGATCAATCAGGACAGCCCTGTGGACCCCTTCAAAGACCTGAATAACCTCTATTTCTTCGCCAGAGTCGTGGACTTCGGCAGCTATACGGCTGCCGCGCAGGCGCTTGGCCTGCAGACCTCGAAGCTCAGCCGCCGGGTTGGAGCCCTGGAGGGTGAACTCGGAGTGCGCCTGCTCAATCGCACCACGCGCAAGTTGTCTCTAACCGAAGCAGGCAAGACCTTTCATCGTCACTGTGTGGCGCTGCTTGCCGAAGCCGAAGCAGCGAAGGATGCGATCAACGAGACGCTGTCTTCTCCCCGGGGGATGGTTCGAATCAGCTGCCCCACCGGACTACTCCAAGGGGGCGTGGCCGATATCCTCGCGCGCTATCTCAGCGCACACCCGCAGGTTCGCATCGCACTCGAAGCCACCAATCGCAGAGTGGATGTGGTCGACGAGGGAGTCGATATCGCGATTCGGGTCCGACAGCCTCCGCTCGAGGATTCAGATTTGGCGATGCGGTCGTTCGGCCCCTCGAAAATGATCCTGGTGGGGAGTCCTGCGCTCATAGCCGCGCATGGACAGCCGCAAGTCCTGAGAGACATCGAGCAAATGCCGACACTGTCGATGGGGAGTGCGGGGAAAGAGCACTTGTGGCGTCTCGTCGACACTGATGCAACACCGGCCGAACTGACTCACACCCCACGTTTCAGCACCGATGACTTGCACAGCTTGCGCCGGGCAGCCATTCGCGGGGTCGGTGTAGCCTGCCTGCCCGCACTCCTGGTGGCGGATGACTTATCCCTCGGTGCGCTTGTTCGGTTGTTGCCGTCGTTGAGCTCTCAATCCGGAATCGTCCACGCCGTGTTCCCATCGAGGCGCGGCATGGTGCCTGCGGTGCGCTCGCTGCTCGATTCCTTGTCGGTCGGCTTCGCGGCCAATCCATGGCTTGTCAGCGATGACCGAGGAGTTGCGACGCCATGACGAAGGCGCAGAAGCTGGTCAGGGATACCGAATCACCTGTGAGTCGGGCGATGATCTTCATCTGCGAGAAATGCGGTCGCCGGGGAGATTTCGGCGGAAAGAATCCGAGCCATCGGCTGGCCTCTAAACTCAAACGCGCCTGCAAGCGGCGCTTCGAGCGCGGCGAGGTGCGCATCGCACTGACGAGCTGCATGGACATTTGTCCCGAGGACCAGATAACCGTTTTGATCCAGCCTGTTTCCGGTGCCCACGAGACGCGATTCCGCCAGGCCGACGCCGAGGATTTGGATGGAGCGACCGAGCGCTTGCTGCAGATCCTGGTAGAGAGCACCGGGGGAGTTTGATTCATCCGCGCCCCCGCCTACGAAAGACGATCTGGCCGATCGGCGCTGATCGCTTGTATTGTAGGCGTGCTTGCCCTCGCGGCGCTATCCGCTGTGGATTACAGCGGGCCCATCGATTATGTGCACGCAGCGCCATTCCGGGACGTGCTTCACGCCTACGCGCGACACGACACGCGGTACCTCGCGCTCGAGTCCGCACACCCGACCGTGACCCTGCCCTCAGGGATTGGGTTACCTACCGATGAGCCCCTAGAGATCGGCCGCGATATCCGTCTCGTCGGTCCGCCGGCCGCAACTACTTCAGGCCTCGAGCGGCAGGCTGACTACATTGCAAAGTATAACGCTCACATGCTTGCGCTGGTGCGCGGAAACTCGCCAGGGCCACCGCATCGACTGCGGCCAATATCGCGCCCGCTGCTCGCGCTAGTTATAGCCGCGGCGCTGCTACCCATAATGCTGCACCTCTATATTCGGTACCGCTTGGCACCCTATCGTTTCGACGGCAAGCCGTGGACCGTATCGTTGACCTCCGAGTTTTATACCTACCTGAGATTCAATACTTACGCTGAAGAGGCGCAATCCCTGGTGATCCTGCTTTGGGTGACCCTCGCGGCGTGTCTGCCGTGGGCGTTGCTCATCGTATATCCGATCCGCGACGTTCCGATAGGTTGAAGCTCGACGCCGCCTGCGATTTCTTGCGTCGTTGGTCGGGGCGGCTGCCGCCGTTAATCCGGAACACCGCCGCAGGGCGGTGGTCTCGCGTTGTCGCATAGGCCGGTGCGCGAATCCCGAGTGTTCGATCCGGGGCTGTTATCGTGCGAAACGGTCGTTAGGCAACCGGTCAGCAACCAAGCGGCCGCAAGAACGGCGAATATTGACTTCATGGGGGCTCCTGAGGATATTGCGCGGCGCAAGAACTGCGCCGGTCGACTCGTCTCAGTAGAGCACGAGTGCCAGAAGCCGTCTGGGCGGTAGCACACCAAACCCATCCACAGAGGGTGTTGCTGCGCCCAGTCAGTCACTCAAGGAGGGCGCCCAGGGCGGTTGTTCCGAGCTCTATGCGCTGCCTTGCGCCTTCAATAAATCAGCGTCGATCTCGGCCACTTTCTTCACCGAAGGCCGGGTATTCCATCGTTCGACATAGGACTTGATCGGCGGCAGGGCCTCCACCAGTCCAAAGCCGGTCATCCACGTCAACGCCGTGCCCCAGAGCACGTCGACTGCGGTAAATTGATTGCCCAGCAACCATGGTCCGTCGTTCAATTGTGAAACAACCGCTTTGAGAGTCATATCATAATCACCATAGGGCGACATCGGCATAGGCCCTGGCTCGCGCTTCAGCGCCTTATCGACGACCGCCGGCTCGAAGCATGCCGCGTAAAAAACGTACCAACGCAGGTACGGTCCGCGCAGCGCACTGCCAATTGCAGGGGTGATACCGGCTTCCGGGAAAAGATCGGCAAGATATATGCCGATGGCAACCTGCTCAGTGATCAGGGAATCACCGTGGCGTATGGCAGGGACTTTTCCCATCGGATTGACGGCGAGGTACTCGCTCTTCCGCTGTTCGCCCGCCTTCATGTTGAGCGCATGAATCGAATAGGGCGCGTGCAGCTCTTCGAGCAAGGCCAATGAGCCGGTGGAGCGCGACTGCGGGGAGTGAAATAGCGTAATCGGTTGTTGGGTGGGCATGGTCACCTCCGTTGCTCACGCGATCGTGACAGACTGCTTTCGATGCGTCCATCCAGCTGCGCGGGTTGACGACGACTGTATGAGAGTTGGGAAGGTACTACGAGAAATGCAACGAATGAAAATGTCCAAACCCAGATGGATCGGACTCGGTTTCGTATTTCTCTGGTTCTTCATCGGCGGTATCGCTCACTTCGCGGCGACAGACCTGGAGATGCGGATCGTGCCGCCATATATGCCCTCCGCGCGTGCCGTCGTTTTGGCGACGGGCGTGTTCGAACTGCTGGGTGCTGTAGGACTACTCATGGGTGGAACGCGACGCGTCGCCGGCATCGGGCTATTTCTTTTGACGATCGCGGTGACCCCGGCGAACATTTACATGCTACAGCGCGCGGACCTATTTTCCGTGCCGCACTGGGCCTTGGTGCTTCGGCTGCCGCTACAGGTCGGGTTGCTGGCGCTGATCGCTTGGAGCACGGATGTCTTCACGATGAGATCGAGACTTAGCGCGCGTACCTGAGTGTTTGAAAGCTAATCGGCAACGCACCAGAGCGTCGTTTCCGTCGAGTATTATCTCGTAATATGTTGATTTATTTGTAATTGATGGTCAACCTAACAATCGTCCTGCGGCGAGGAGGGCACGGGTCACGGGTTTGACAGTCACTTCGCAGCACTGGGCTCATCCGAGGAGGAAAGCCGCTCCGGTTGGCCGGGGTAGAGCACCTGATGGTCGAGCAAGATGCGCACCCCGCTCGCCCAACCCTCTTCACCGCCGGCGAAGTTCGCGGCCTGTTCATTGACGAGCTTGCCGGTGCTCGCGTCACGAATCGAAACCCCAACGTAGTAATCGGTCTGCGTCGCCCTGCGCACCACACCGATCATCGATTGCTGGGCGCCGAGCTTCAATGCCATGTCCGCTTCGCACCCATTGCAGTCCTGCAGGCGAGCCGGCTGCGGGGAGCTGGTCGGGGTGATCACCCGGTAGCGTCCTGAACGCGAGAGCGCGCGCTTCGCTGCATCGGTCACCTTCTGTAAAGCTGCCGTAGTGCTGGTCGTTTGTTGGAGCAATGACGAAGCTGGAGTCACATCGTCGAGCTCGAAGTCGAACACCGCGATGGCAATCGGCGTCTCTGGTGCGCCCTGACTGCGCACGGTAAAAGCACCGAGACCGACCATCAGAATTGCCGCCAATCCCCGAAAAAACACCAGGCGTTGATTCGTCTTCTGTCCCGGGCGGGTCTTCGTCATCATAGCGCCTGAAGTCCAGCAAGCCGGAGAAGGTCGCGGTTATCTTGCTCCTCGTACCGTCGATTGACAACAGAATGCTCCTGGCTTGGGGGTTTCATGCGCTCTCATTTGCTGACACCATTAGCGCACAACGTGAGTCACGGAGATGCCAACTTGAATGAGCGCATGGAGGGGGAGGGATGCTCAACCGACCCCATTGCCCGGGCGATCGCTGCCCACCGCCCTGGCCACGCACTCAGCCAGCGGTTCTATTGCGATCCCACATTCTTCGAGTGCGAATTGCAGCGCCTGCTCAAGCGGCACTGGCATTGCGTGGGACACCGCAGCCAGGCACCCAATCCCGGCGACTTTTTCACGGTCGACATTTTTCAAGAGTCCCTCATCATCGTCTGCGGTCAGGACCGCCTGCTACGCGCGTTGCTCAATGTCTGCCGGCACCGCGGCTCGCGCCTCTGTACCGAACGAAGCGGACATGCTCGGGCGGGCGCCTTCGTCTGCCCCTATCACGCGTGGAGCTACAACCTTGACGGTACACTGCGTGCCGCTCGGTACACGGCACCGGACTTCGATCGCTCGAACTACGCACTCAAGTCCGTGCATCTTCGCGTCATCGAGGGTCTGATCTTCATCTGCCTGGCTGACGAGCCACTCGGGCTCGAGGATGTGGCGACCGTGCTCGCCCGCTCGGCGGGCATCTACGGTTGGGGCGAGGCAACAGTGGCTCACCGCGAGAGCTACCCGGTGCGCGCGAACTGGAAGCTCGTGGAGGAGAACTACATGGAGTGCTATCACTGCGCCCCGGCACATACCGAGTACTCCCGCTTCCATCTCTACGCGCGGCCCGAAGAACTCAACCGGGAAGCCGACGCGCGGGTCCGTGAGCGGACACGCGCCCTGGGACTCGAGATCGCCGAGGTGGATCACTGGGGCCAGCAGGCGCTGCCGGGGCAAGAAGCCGTCGACAGCCTGCGCTCGGCGCTGGCCGATCAGGCGGTGAGCGGCAGTGAGGATGGTCGGCCACTCGCCCCGCTCATGGGACAGTTCCCGAGCTTCGATGGAGGAGTGACATTCTTCGATGTCGGATTGAGCAATCATTTCCTTGCCTATCCCGATCATGGCCTGATCTACCGGTTCGTGCCGCACACGGTCGATCGCACGGAGATGGAAGTCATTTGGCTCGTGCGCGGCGATGCCGTGGCCGGGATCGACTACGATGTCGAGCGGCTGACCTGGCTCTGGCGGGTCACGAGCGAGGCCGACAAGCGCATCATCGAGCTCAACCAGCAGGGCGTGAACTCCCGCTGGTACGAGCCGGGGCCTTACTCGCAGATGGAACAGCACGCCGCTCGGTTCGTTCAGTGGATCCTCGTCGGATTGAGCGGCGGAGAAAACCACGGTTAAGGAGTCCTCAACGGACATGTAGATCAGCCGCCGGGCGCAATCCGCCGGTGCTTCACAACGCCTACGATCCCGGCTGGCGTATAATGCCCGCACGGCCTACGGAATGAGACGCCGCACGGGGCGCGCCCCCGGGGTCTCACTCCGCTCGGATGCGCCGGCTGACTGAACCCATTCCAGTCGGCCGTGTCTCAGTGATGAGGTTCGTCAGGTGTATGGGTTCCTAAAGATTCGAGGATAGATGCATGAGCAAGATGATTTATAAGGTTGTGAAGCACGATGGCGGCTGGGCTTACGATGCGAACGGCACGTACTCCGAACCATTCCGGACTCGAGATGCGGCCCGTAAGGCGGCCAAACTTGCTGCCGGCGAACAGGCGGCACCCGGCGAGACGACCCAGATTTCCTACGAGGACGATAAAGGTCACTGGCACACTGAGGTTGATGCGGGTACGGATCGCCCGACCACCAAAGTGGAGGGTTGAGCCTCTTCGAGCAAAGTTCCGGCGCCGAGGTTAGCGTCGACCGGCGTGACAGACTGGCTTCTCACGCCAGTATTTGCGTGAACACGACACGCATGAAGGCATCGAATGCGTGCCGGCTTTTCTCGACTCTCGCACGCAGGATAGCGCCCTCATACGAATCCAGAAGGAAAATTGCCAGGCGACCTGCATGGGCAGTCGTCGAGATCGCGGCCGTCCTTTGCGCCTCGCTGATCGCCGCCTCGATGTCCTGCGTCCAGTCGGCAAAAAGCGCGGCCAGGCGTGCGCGGATCAGCGGGCATTGATTGGCAAGCTCCGCGCTGAAATTGCCTAGCAAGCAGCCCCGCTCGTACTTCATTTCGATGTAAAGATCGCTCGTTGCCTCGAAATGGCGCCGCAGACGTTCCAGCGGCGGGAGTGACTTGTCCGTCAGGCAAAGGCGCCGCGGGCCGGTCTCTCCGTACTGCCGTATGAGTTCTGCTCCCAGTGCCTCCTTGCTCTCGAAATAGGTATAAAACGAACGCTTCGGCAGGCCGGCGGAGGCGGTGATTTCCTGAATGCCGCTGCCGCCATAGCCCTTCTTGAGAACGATCCGCATTGCTGCGGCAATAATTTGCTCGCGAGGGTTGAGCGTTACCCACATGTCCTTTCCGCTTGTCGTCGAGCCGCCCCCTCCTCGCGCTATCATCAAGAAAGATTGCCTCTCCGTATTGAATTTGCGTGCTGGCAATTGGATCTAAAGTTGCGATAGCAGGTCGGTGGCAGCCTGAACGTCCTTCGTCCCGTGACCTTGCCTGAAATGATCCAGTACAGACTGCAGCGTGTCACGCGCTTGGCCGGCGCGGGCTGATCCGCGAAGAAGCGAGGCAAGACTCGTAGCGGCACGCAGCTCCCAGGCCTTTGCACCCTGGCGCCTTGCAATCTCGAGGGCATGTGCGAGCGGGGCTTCCGAGGCAGATCGCCCGGTCGTGTCTCCAGTCACCTGACGATCGGTCCAGGCCCGCAGGATTTCAGCGGCGCACCAAATGTCCTCGTCGGCCTGCGCCCGAGCCAAGGCGTTCGGCCCCGCCAGCCTGATATCGAAGGTTGCCAGCAGATCGGCTTGAGCCGGAAGGGCGGGGCTCATGGACCAGGAGCCATTGCGCTCATCCGGCTCCGAACCAATCTCCTTGAGGAACTTCTCATAAAGCAAGCCCCATTCGTGCCAGTGCTGAAACACACTTTGCGAATGCTCGAGAAGAAGATTTGCAAAGTGGCCCGCCTCGGCGAGCTCTCCCCGCCAGATCGCGACGGGACACACGTTGAACGCGAGAGCCCAACATGTCGATTGTTCGTGGCCCAGCCGCAGCGCTCGCGAAATACACTTCTCTGCTTCCTTCTTGGCGTCATCCGGATAGCCTCGCAGCCAGAGAATGCGGGTATGCTCCGCCTGAGCTGCAATCCAGTGGTCGATCTCATAAGCATCCAAATGTGTCTGCGCTACTCCTTCGCGGGTTGGCTGCAGCGCCGACTCCACGTGCCGCTGCGCGAGGTCATGCTGCCCAAGATCGCTGTGCGCGCGGCTCGTGATGCGATGTGAGCGAAGCTTCGCCATCGGATCCGCCGAATCATCGGCAGCGGCGGCGAACAGCTCGCTATAGGCGAGCTCCTGGCGATAATTTCCTGTATTGCCGGCGATGCCATAAAGCATCCAAAGGACTCGAAGCTCGTGACCCTTGTCTCCAATGTCCTGAGCGATCTTACGCGCCTTCTGCAGGTGGCCGTCCACCGCCGGCTGAGGCCCCTCCGTGAAATAAAGCGCCAGCGCGACAGCGCTGCGCAGCGCCATCTCGGCCCGAAGTGCCGTCTCGTTCCCCGATCGGGGGTCGGCGGTGGCAAAGATGTGCGCTAGAGCGAGCTCCAGATACTTGCGGTGCTCTCGGAGTAGCGAAAGGCGCAGGGAGATTGGCGTTGCGGCCGATGCGAGGTCGACACCCAGCGCGATGTCGCCGCCGCGCACGAGGGCCCAGTCCAGCGCCGCGCGGACGTCCCCCATAACCTGACGCCACATCCCTTGGTCATCGTCGATGCCCGCAGGCGCGCGGCAGAGGTCCAGAAATCTCCGCGCATGTCGCCGGCGAAGGGTGTCAAGCTCGCCGGCTTCGCCAAGTTTTTCGTGTGCGTACACCTGGATCGTCTCCAGGAGCCGATAAGTAACGGCATGGCCCCCGACATTGGCGGCGACCATCGACTTGGCAACGAGATCGGAGAGGATGTCCAATACAGATTGTTTCGGCAGTTTGTCATCACTGACCACTTCAATGGCGTCGTCGACGCCGAAGTAAGCCGAAAACGCGCTGAGCCGCCGCAGAGCGATCTGCTCGTTCGGGGATAACAGATCATGACTCCAGTCCAGAGCGGCGCGAAGCGTTTGCTGCCGGGGCAACGCATTGCGCTGACCCCGAGTAAGCAGCGTAAACCGATCATCCAAGCGCCGGGCGATGCTGCGGACGTCGAACAGGTCGACTCGCGCGGCCGCGAATTCAACCGCGAGCGGTATACCATCGAGTCGCCGGCAGATGTTGGCGACGGCCGCTGCGTCTTGATCGCGAAATTCGTATGTGTCCACATTCGCCATTGCGCGTTCGACGAAGAGCTGAACCGAGGGATACGTCATCGCCTCGGAAGCGGTCAGATCTCGATCGACCGGCGGCGAGCCCAGGGGAGCCACGCGGTGGATGCACTCACCTGCGATACGCAGAGGCTCGCGGCTGGTCGCAAGAAGGCGGATGTGTTCGGTCCCGGTCAGCAGCGCGACGCAAAGCCGGGCCGCGGCGTCGATTACGTGTTCGCAGTTGTCGAGGATGATCAGCAGCCGTCGCTCCCGAAGCTCATGCAGCATCGCCCCAACGATGTCCTCGTATATCGTTGGCGCGGAAATGGCCGAAGCGACCGCGGCGGGGACGCTACTCGGGTCGCTCACCGCAGCCAAGTCGACGAAGTATGCCGGGCAGCCCATGGTGCTCGACCAGGACTGAGCGGCCGCCAATGCCAAGCTGGTCTTACCGATGCCGGCGGGCCCGGCCACCGTGACCATTCGCTCGCGCGTGAGTTCCGCCCCTAGTTTGGTGACAGCATCGGCGCGCCCGACGAGACGGGTAACCGAGGCCGGCAGAGTAGGAGCTTCCTGGGCTTTGTGCCTGATCGCGCGATCGGACTTCGCCGGTTCCGAAAGGATGGAGACCGCGGCCGTGAAGCTATAGCCGCGCCCAGGTATGTTGACGATGTATCGCGCGCCATTCTGTCCGTCGCCGAGCGCGCGGCGCAGGGCTGCGACGTGGACCCGAATATTGGCCTCCTCGACGAACGCCTCCGGCCAGACCAGCCGGGCAAGTTCTCGTTTGTCGACGATTTCTCCGGCCCGCTCGAGGAGGATTTGCAGAATTGTCAGAGCGCGATTCCCAACGTGCAACGGAGTGTTGCCCTCGAGCAGCAGCCGCTGAGCGGGAATCAATCGAAAAGGCCCGAAGGTTATAGTATGGTCAGGCATCCCGTAGGCACAGAATTTACAACAATTAACTCGCCACCTCCAATTGACTCATTTAATTTCCGGGGTTAGTCGTCGGAACATTTACAAGCATTTACTGCGCGTGGAGGCGCGCCGTCCTATGATCCCAATAACGATTGGGGGTAGCGGACATGCAAGAAGAGCCGATCGACACCGAAGGGGCCACTCTCGAGCGGCTACGGGCCGTGGTCGTCGAGTTGTATAGGGCGGTGAGCAGCGCGCTCGAGGGTGAACGGGAGGCGGCGCAGCGATACATTGAGCGCGCGGATTTATTTCTGCGATCAGAACTCTCTACGCCTCTCGAGGAGGAGTTTGCGATATCGGATAGTCAAACTGCCAGGTCCGTGCGGGGAGGGCTGGCGCCCTGGCAGGTCAGGCGAGTCAAGACTCATATCGAGGCGAACCTCGACGGTACGATCGGTGTCAAAGTGCTTGCGGAGCTCGTTCAACTCAGTCCCTTCCACTTCTGTCGGGCCTTTCGCGACAGTTTCGGCGAGTCACCGCATGGCTACGTGATGCGGCGACGCGTAGAACGAGCTCAGGGCTTGATGTTGACCACCAACGCATCGCTCGGACAGATTGCTGCAGATTGCGGGCTCGCCGACCAGGCTCACTTCAACAAGCTCTTTCGCCGGTTCGTCGGCGAAAGTCCGGGGATGTGGCGCCGCGCCCGCGTGACGCAGCCGGTATGATCGCTACGGTCGAGCGTACTTCATCGTCCAAACCCCTCTATCGCCGGGGTGATATTCATTACCGTTCTCCTACCAGAAAGGCTAATGCTTCCTCAGGAAATCCCGCACCAGCATCTCGGCCCTGCGCGTCGAGATGCTCGTCAGGCCTTCGCCGAACTCGATCGCCCCCGAGCGCCATGCATCGAACACCACGGGGTTGATATAGGACTTGCGGCACACTGCGGGCGTATTGCGCAGCTCCGATGCCACTTGCTTGACAACGCCGAGGATCGCCCTCTTTAGCGCGGTCTCGCTTGCATCGGGATCCCGGCGAGTCCTCGCCAGCAGCACGAGTGCCCGAAGAGTGGCACCCCAGGTGCGAAAGTCCTTGGCCGTGAAATCATCGCCCATGGCGTCGCGCAGATAGTCATTGACCTGGCCGGAATCGACCGGATAGCGGCTGCCGTCGTCGGCGACGTACTGGAACAGGTGCTGGCCGGGGAGCTCCTGGCAACGCTGGACGATGCGGACGATGCGTTTGTCGCCGATCGGAATCTCGTGCTGAACGCCTCCCTTGCCCCGAAAATTCAGGACCGCACGGCCGTCGCGCACGAAAGCCACGTGACGGTTGCGCAGCGTCGTCAACCCGAAACTCTTGTTGTCGCGCGCATACTCCACATTGCCGATGCGGGCGCGCGTGACATCGAGCAGCGCCGCCACGGCGGCGAGCACTTTGTCACGCGGCAAGCCCGGAAGCGCCAGGTCTCGCGCGAGCCTCCGGCGCAGTCTCGGCAGCGCATCGCCAAAGGCGATCATGCGATCGAACTTCGCGCTGTCGCGTATCTGCCGCCAATGCGGATGGTAGCGATACTGCTTGCGGCCGCGTGCGTCGTGACCTGTGGCCTGCAGGTGGCCCCGCGGGCTCACGCAGATCCAGACACCCTCGTAGGCGGGCGGCACCGCGAGACTCACGATACGCTTCAATTCGTTGGTCGATTTCAGCCGCCGGTTCTCGGGCGTCAAGTAATAAAAGCCCTTGCCCGCACGCACTCGACGTATGCCGGGCTCTTTGCATGAGACATAACGGAGACCCGCTTCAATCGCCATTTGGGCTGCCTCGGCCGCCATGGCTGTCGAGTTGTCGATTGCAGTTGAGGCCCGGAACGTCATAGGGCTGAATTGTTACCGCGACGGAGCGGGTAGTGCTATCGACTTTCGCCGACATACGTGTAGGAAAACGCGATTATGGGAGGTATCTCACGCGTCAACCGCACGATTCGACAATATTTTGATTTTACAGTTGCGGCGGCGCTTGCTGCATACTTCCAGGGAAGACCAATGGAGGACTGTATTCGTGCGTTTTTCCGATCTGATCCCGGGCCTGGTCGTACGTTCGCCGCCCCGGCTGGTCACACAAAAGGAAATGATTGAGTTTGCATCACGCTATGACCCGCAATGGTTCCACGTGGACGCGGCGCGCGCCTCGGAAGGCAGGTGGCGCGGACTCATCGCCAGTGGGTGGCATACGTGCGCCGTCGCGATGGAGCTCATGGTCCAGAATGTGCTGTCGGGATCGGAGGCTTTCGGCTCTCCCGGAATCGACACGATCAAGTGGCAGCACCCGGTGCGCGCGAACGATGCGGTTGCGCTGCACTTCGAGGTCTTGCGGTCCAGCAAATCCCCATCCGACCGAACCGGCATCGTCTTGTCCAAGTCGGAGTTGTGGAATCAAAACGACCGACAGGTCCTGACATTACAAGGAACGACGCTGTTTGATTTGACTCCTTCCGCGAGCACGAAGTAACGCACGGAGGTGGCATGAGTTTGGAAGACGCTTTGAGATCTCGCCTCGCCGAGAGATTCAATGCGGCGATTTCGAGACGTAGGTTCACTCCGCCCATGGGCCCCTTCCGAGTGATTCGCTTGCATGATTGAATGCCCTCACGAGTATTGATCCGACCGGCTGAAGGGATCATTTTCCAACAATAGGCCTAGCTAGGTGATGAATCGGATCGTTTGGTCGATCGTTGATTCGGCCGTCCGATGGTGCCGTCGGCCACCACACCGGCCCACCCAAGGCGAATTTGATATGGCGAATCGGACACTTTACGAGAAACTTTGGGACGCGCACGTCATTGTGCGGCGTGACGACGGCACGAGTCTTATTTATATCGATCGCCACTTGATTCATGAGGTGACGACGCCGCAGGCGTTTGCCGGTCTTCGATCCTCAGGTCGCCGCCTGCGGAGGCCTGAACTCACGCTGGCGGTGCCAGATCACAACGTATCGACAACGCAGCGCGGCGGCCATGTCGCAGATGAAGAATCTGCCGCCCAGCTGGCGGCTCTAGAAAAGAACTGCGCTGATTTTGGCGTAGAGTACATTCCGATCCACGATGTCCGGCAGGGCATTGTGCACGTCATTGGCCCGGAGCTTGGCTTTACATTGCCCGGGATCACACTGGTCTGCGGCGACAGTCACACGGCGACCCACGGTGCGTTCGGTGCCCTGGCAGTGGGTATCGGCACCTCAGAGATAGAACACGTCTTCGCGACTCAGACGTTGTGGCTACGCCAATCCAAGACGTTGCTGGTCGAGGTCGAAGGCACCCTCGGGCGGGGAATCGGTGCCAAGGATCTCGCCCTCGCCTCGGTAGGTGCGTTGGGTGCAGGGGGTGCCAACGGTCATGCCATTGAGTATGCCGGCGCCGCCGTTCGGAACCTGTCGATGGAAGGGCGAATGACCTTATGCAATATGGCGATCGAGTCGGGGGCGCGGACTGGGTTGGTTGCGCCAGATGCCACCACGTTTGCGTACCTGGAGGGCAAACCTTGGGCGCCGGTCGGAACTCTATGGGAGCAGGCGTCAAATCCAAGTCACGGCCAATCTCGACGGGCTCATCATTCGGATGCCGAGGCGCCAACATTGAATCGGCCGAAAGATCATGAGCATGAGGCGGAAACTTCGCCACCCATTCCCGAAGAGGTGGTGGACGTCGATGCGGTGGTTGATCGCGCGCCATGGTCGAGCGCTCAGAGCATTGTCACCCTCCTTGTCTGCCTCGCGTTGATTTGCGATGGCTTCGACAACCTCGCCTATGGGTTGGTCATCCCTGCGATGAGCCGCGAATATTCTGTACTGCCGAGCGCCTTTGGAATTGTACTGGCATTGGGTTTTGTCGGCCTCACGGTCGGAACGATCATCGCCGGGCCATTGGGTGACCGAATCGGTCGCAAGCCAGTGCTTCTGGGTTGCATCGTGCTATTCGCTTTTTTCACGCTGGCTACAGTGAGCGCCCGCAGCGTATTCGCTCTAGCCGTCTTGCGATTTTCTGTTGGACTTGGCCTGGGTGGCGCCTTACCGAATGCGACCGCCCTTATAGCGGAATGTACGAGTGCGCGGCACCGGAATTTCGCGGTCACTGCAGGAGCACTGTCGATTATAGTCGGCGGGATCATAAGTGCTGCCCTTGCTTCCGTAATACTCCCGCATGAGGGATGGCGCGTCCTTTTCGGCATCGCCGGGGCAATCTCGCTGCTATCGGCACCGCTGATATACTTTGCAGTTCCCGAGTCCCCCAAATTTCTTGCCCGTGACGTGCGTAACAGCGCAATACTACGGCGCTCGCTGGCGAGACTCCGGATGCCTTACCCTCCGAATGCTCTAATAAAAACCGCGGTAGGCATTGAAAAAACACGCGTCCCGATCGGCATCATATTCACGGCGGATCTCTTGCGGAACACGCTTGCGTTGTGGTTCGCCTTTCTTTGCGCCATGACTCTTGGATACATGATGACCAGTTGGATACCCACGATGCTCTCTGGCGCCGGTTGGGACCAAAGATCATCCAGCCTTGGACTACTGACTTTCAATTGTGGGGGGTTGGTGGGCACAGCTTGCGCAGCGGTGCTGATGGGATTTTTCTCGTCGCGAATACTGTCCTGGTTTGCAATTGCCGGGGTGGTCGTTGCGTTGGCGGTGGCGTTTGCACCGAGCTTGGCCGTGCTCGACCCTCGAATCGTTCTCTCGGCGTTATTCGCGCTCGGCGCGTGCGTGATCGCCGTGACGAGCCCGCTTTTTGCGCTTGCATCCCACATTTACCCGACGCGCGCACGATCGGCGGGCATCGCTTGTGCTGTCGCATTTGGTCGACTAGGTGCGATAGCAAGTTCATTCATTGGCGCGGCGGTGTCGAAACTTGACTCACACGGCGTCGCCTACTTCTATCTAGCGGCCGCGCTACTCGGTGGGTCGACGTTGGCGTTGCTCCTGATCAAGCAACATACGCTGCCGACATTGAGGCCTGCGCAGAGCTGATTAGATGCCGTCCCGTCCGCGGCGGAACGCATACCGCAGAAACAGATGGCTGCCGCCGCGCCGAGCGTCCGTCAGCGTGCCCCATCGCGTGTCATCCGGCGCGAATGCCTGACCCATCACGAGGCTGAGCCGTCCGTCGCCATAATCGCGGCCGGCGATGTGAGGGGCCACGGTCAGAAATTGCTCGTCCACCAGCCGCTGTGCGTAGAATTCACCGAGTAGTCGGGGGCCACCTTCGATGAGGATGCGTTTACCGGCGTTCATCCCACGCACCGCATCGAGAATCGAACTCGGCGGGATATTGCCCCGACAGCCGGGAACGGCGCGGATCTCCAACCCCGCAGGCGTCTTTCGCTCGAGCAAGCGTTTCGCGCCCGCGGTGGTCGTTACTATCAGCGCTTGCACGCGGCC
>Ga0302324_100007406_pt1 | contig 23335 bp, 21 predicted proteins | sample Palsa_T0_1_FD_201949 | JGI IMG/M metagenome (GOLD analysis project Ga0302324, IMG submission 201949) | Peat permafrost microbial communities from Stordalen Mire near Abisko, Sweden - Palsa_T0_1 | ecosystem: Environmental > Terrestrial > Soil > Palsa > Peat permafrost | place: Sweden: Abisko... | reverse complement strand
GGTCTGGCGGAACTCGTCGGTTACAACGTTCTCCAAGTTGTAGGCCTTGACGACGCGATGGCCGGTGAAGGCTTCGGTCATGACCTGCATGAGGTCGGCGCTCTGGTTCTGCATCTCGCGGCTGGCCCGGCGAATTTTTAAGCTGTAGATTGCCAGCGGGATCATGCACACCGGCAGGACAATCAATGAAATCAAAGTCATCATCGGCTGCCGCCAAAACATGACACCGAGGGTGCCGGCGAGTACGACCGGGTCGCGGACGATGACGGAGGTGGCGTTGCCAATGACGGTTTGCACCGCGCCGGTGTCATTCATGATGCGCGAAATCAGTTCACCACTGCGGCTTTGATTGAAGAATCCGGCGGACAGCCCGAGCAGATGGGCAAACAGCTTGGCTCGTAAATCCGTGACGACACGAATGGCGGTCCATTGCAGAAAATAAGTGTTCATATAGCCGACCACCCGGGCGAGCAGCATGACCAGAGGGATTGTCCCCACCAGCAGGATCACGGCCCAGGAATGTTCACGCAAGCCGTTGCCCATGCCGATGCGGGCGCTGTCCAGCCACGGTTGAATAAATTGCGGAACTCCATTGACGGGCTTGGTGGCACTCTCCGCCGGTTGAAACACAACCGTGGAAACCACCCAGATGTCGGCCATGAGCAGTGGTGCCATGAGACCGGCGAGAATGCCGGTAAACACGCCCAGAAAAAGCCGCATCCGGTAGGGCTTGGAAAGCTGCCAGAGTTTGCGGAGAAAGTCGGTCATCGGAATCCATTTTGCCGACGGCGGCGAAAAGTGAAAGTCTTGTTTTCAACTTCTGCCGCCGCGCCGGACAAAAATGGTTGCCGCCGCAAATGAAGAATGATTAACCTCCTTGATGCTTCCGCTTGGAGTGGTCATCCCAACAAAAAATTCGATGAAGTATCTGCCGGGGCATTTGGAAAACCTGGCAACGTGGATTGACCTGGCCGAACAAGTAGTGGTGGTGGACAGTTTTTCCGCCGACGGCACGATGGATTACCTCAAAAAAAATCTGCGGCATCCGCAAACTAAATTTTTGGAGCATCCGCCCGGCCTGTATGCGTCGTGGAATTTTGGCATCCGCCAACTGACCAGCGAATTTTGTTACATTTCAACCGTCGGTGATTCTATTACGCGCGCAGGCGTTGAACATCTGGCGGCCACGGCCTCACGATTAAATTGCGACGTCCTTGTCAGCCGACCTGATTTTGTGAACGAGACTGGACAACGCTGCGCCGGCCCTGAATGGCCCATGGATGATGTCATCCGGCGTTTGAGATTGCGTAAACCGTTTCGACTGCCTTCGGCTATCATGGTCGCCACGGCCCTGGCGCACACTGGCGGTGCCATCACGGGCAGTTGCGCGAGCGATTTGTTCCGCACCGCCATGCTCCAAAAATATCCTTTTCTCTTGGAATTTGGCACAGCCGGTGATGGTGCATGGAGCTTGCAAAATGCCGGGCGGCTGAAGTGGGCGGCAACCCAGGAAAAAGAGACGACTTTCCGCCGCCACCCGACCGTAGCCTCGACCGCAGAAGTGAAAGCCGGCGGGATTTCCAACCAATTTGCGCCGCTGGCCGGGAAAATGGTTTCCGAATGGTTGGAATCAGACTCAAGTGAATTCCCGGTCGAGATGCGTGAGGACATCCGGCGGTTGCTGGCTCTTTCCATCGAATTCGAAGAATCCCGCCGCCGATTTAATTGTTTGCGGAAAGGAAAATGGCCATGGATTCTCAACCCAGCGGCGTGGAAGATTCGGACGGAGCGCAATCAATTAAAAATCCAAGTCCAGGCCTTGTCGCAAAAGATTTACAATGGCCGCCCTGTGACCAATACTCCGGGCGGATCGGAAGATTGCGCCCGGCCACAGATCACGACTTAGTCGCTATGTCCAAAACGCCCGACACGATTCAACCGCGTCCGAATTTTTTCATCGCCGGAGTTCCGAAGGCGGGCACGACATCGTTGCACGAATACTTGAAGCAGCATCCGCAGATTTTCATGCCTGACTATAAGGAGCCGAACTATTTCGTCCGCGGCAACGGCGTTGAAAAATGGGAGGCTTATCTGGCGTTGTTCAAAGATGCCGGCGGAAAAAAAGCCATTGGGGAGTCTTCGGCGGGCTATTGTTATTGCGCAGAAAGCCCCGGGTGGATCAAATCCGTTTTGGGCGATGTCAAAATCATCATCCTGCTGCGGAATCCAGCGCGCCGCGCCTACTCGCTTTACGGCTGGATGGTGCGGGAAGGTTATGAGGATGCGCCGACCTTTGCCGAAGCGCTGGAACGGGAGACCGCCCGATTGCATGACCCGGTATTCCAAGCGAATTGCCAGCAGTTTTTCCCGGATTATCTCTATTTCAAAACCGGGCTTTATTTTGAACAGGTCAGCCGCTATTTTGAAACGTTCGGCCGCGACCGGGTGAAAATTTATTTGTTTGAAGAATTCATCAAGCAGCCGGTGGCCATTTGCCAGAATGTCTTTCGTTTTCTCGAAGTGGACGCGGGTTTTACGCCGAAGTTGGAACTTCACAATGAAGGCCGGATCCCGGAATCCATCGGATTACAATACCGGCTGCGCGCCGAACTGCTGCGCCGCCGCCGATTCGTTCCGCGCGCTTGGCGCATCAGACTTGTCGAACGGTTGATGGAACGGAACATCCGGCGCGGGAGCAAGCCGCAGGCAGACCAACAACTTCTGGACGCCTTGACCGAGCGTTACCGCCAGGACATTGAAAAATTGCAAACCCTGTTGGGACGCAATTTGTCGGGCTGGATGAACAAGGCCGGCTGATGGGAACTTTACTCAAAGCCCGATGAAAACTCGGATAAATTTTCTAGAGCGGCTGTTGCGCCCCCGGCAGCGCGGCCAGAACCCTGGTCAAAACATCGTCTTTACCGGCGATTACGGTTCCTGGGACGAGGCGATGCACAGTTCGACAGGTTACGACGCCGGTGTGATTCTGGAAAAAACCTGCGCCGCCCTGCTCAAGGTAAAAAACGGCGAGGCGACGTTTGAACGCGATTCGGTGCTGTTCGACAAAATCCAACACGCGTTTCCCGTGCTCGCCGGTTTGTTGCGCGCCGCGCAGGCGCACGACGGGCGACTTTGTGTCGTAGATTTCGGCGGCGCGCTCGGCAGTTCCTATTTTCAATGCCGCGGTTTTTTACAAGTGGTGCGGCGGCTTGAATGGCTCGTCGTCGAACAAACGGCGCACGTCGCCTGCGGCCGGAAAAATTTCGCGTCGGAACAATTGCGCTTCTACAACACCGCCGAAGAAAGTCTGACGGGCCATCACCCCAATGCCCTGCTGTTGTCTAGCGTGCTGCAATATCTGCCGAATCCTTATGAGGTTCTCCAAAAACTTTTAAGCCACCGGATCAGCCATGTCATTATAGACCGCACGGCTTTTCTCGCGGGCGGGCGCGAGCGCCTCACGGTTCAACACGTGCCGGATTCAATTTATCCGGCGAGCTATCCTGCGTGGTTTTTCAGTGAAACTAAGTTCACGGCAACGATTGAATCCGCCGGTTACACTTTGGTGGCTGATTTTCCCGGCACGGACGACATTTCGCCCGAAGGCGAACAAGCGCATTTCAAAGGATTCGTTTATGAAAGGCGCGGTGGTTAGCTTATGAATCAAAAAAAATCCGCACGCATGATCAATTTGGGTTGTGGCAACCGCTTTCATCCCGATTGGGTGAACGCTGACATCGCGCCGTGCGACTCGTCGGTTCTGCGGTGTGATTTGAGCCGCGCGCTGCCGTTTCCCGAAAATGATTTTGACGTGGTCTATCATTCCAACGTCTTGGAACACATCCGCTGCGCCGACGCGCTGCCGTTCATGCGCGAATGCCTGCGCGTGCTCAAGTCCGGCGGCATTTTGCGCGTGGCTGTACCGGATATGGAACGCATTTGCAAATTGTATCTTGAAAAGTTGAAACAAGCCGCCGCCGGCGACGACGCCAGCATGCACGATTGCCAATGGATGCTGCTCGAAATGTATGACCAGACCGTGCGCGAAAAAAGTGGCGGCGCGATGCTGGATTTTCTCCGGCAAAATCCGTTGCCTAACGAATCCTTTGTGCTGGAAAGAATCGGCCAGGAAGGCCATGAACTCCTTGCCGCCTTGCGAAACGCACCGCCGGTGCCACAAACCCAAGTACCGCCATCAAAGCCGCGAATTCAATGGCGGCAAATCATCCGCCGGCCTCGCATTTTGCTCGAAATGCTGGGCCGCAAGCTTTTGCACGACCATTTCGGTGCCGACTGGCCGCGCGCCTTGGACATCGGTCGCTTTCGGCTGGCCGGCGAAGTGCATCAATGGATGTACGACCGGTTTTCACTTGCGCGTTTGATGTTGGCCGCTGGTTTTCACGAGCCGACACTTCGTTCGCCGGTGGACAGCGCAATTCCTGATTGGACGAAATTCAATCTGGACACATTGTCCGACGGCACTGTTATAAAACCAGATTCGTTCTTTATGGAGGCGTCGAAACCGGGTTAAATAAAACCACGCATGGATGACAAAACTCATTTTGCGGGAAGGAAAATCCTCATCACCGGCGGCCTCGGATTCATCGGCTCAAACCTGACGCGCAGGCTCGCCGCCCTCGGTGCGCATGTGTCGCTCGTGGACAGTTTGATCCCGGAATACGGCGGCAACCGTTTCAACATTGACGGCGTCGAAAAAAATGTGCGCGTCAACATCTCCGACGTGCGCGACGAGCATAGCATGAGGTTTCTCGTGCAGGGACAGGATTATCTTTTCAACCTCGCGGGGCAGACGAGCCATCTGGATTCGATGCAGGACCCGCATGCGGATTTGGAAATCAACTGCCGCGCGCAACTTTCGATTCTGGAAACCTGTCGCAAGCATAATCCCAAGATCAAAATCGTTTTTGCCAGCACCCGCCAGCTTTACGGCAAGCCGGATTATCTGCCGGTGGACGAAAAACATCTGCTGCGCCCGGTGGACGTCAATGGCATCAACAAAATGGCTGGCGAATGGTATCACATCCTTTACAACAATGTCTACGGTGTCCGCGCCTGCGCACTCCGGCTCACCAACACTTACGGGCTGCGGATGCGCATCAAGGACGCGCGCCAGACTTTTCTTGGCATCTGGATCCGTCTGCTCATTGAAAAAAAATCTTTTGAGGTCTGGGAAGGCGCGCAACTGCGTGACTTTACTTATGTGGACGATGCGGTCGAAGCGTTGTTGCTGGCGGCGGCGAGTGAATCCAGCAACGGCCAGGTTTTCAATCTCGGCGGCGAGCGGGCGATCAGCCTGCACGACCTTGCGGAATTGCTTGTGAGGATCAACGGCGGCGGACAATTTGCCTCGCGCTCGTTTCCGCCCGACCGCAAACGGATTGACATTGGGGATTACTATGCGGATTTCAGCCGGATCAAATCAGCTCTCGGCTGGCAGCCCCGTGTGACATTGGAAGAAGGGCTGGCAATGACGCTGGCATTTTATCGCGAACATCTGCCGCGCTATTTGTAAGGCTGCCGCCCAAAAAATGATTACTCAAAGCAATCCGAAGGCGAACTACCTTGCGCATGAGGCCGAAATCCGCAGCGCCATCGGGCGCGTGCTGGAAAGCGGATGGTATATTTTGGGCGCGGAAGTTGCGGCGTTTGAAAATGAATTCGCCGCGTTTCTCGGCGCGCGCCACGCTGTCGGCGTGGGAAACGGCACGGATGCGATTGCGATTGCGTTACGCGCCTGCGGCATCGGGCCGGCCGATGCGGTCGTGACGGTTTCACACACGGCGGTGGCGACTCTTGCGGCCATTGAACTGACCGGAGCCTCGGTGGTGCTGGTGGATGTCGAGCCGGAAACTTTCACAATGGATGTGAATTGTCTCGAAGAAACAATTCGCGAGTCTGTTTCTAAAAAGTTGCGGTTGAAGGCCATCGTTCCTGTTCATCTTTACGGTCATCCTGCGGACATGCCTGCGATGATGGGGATCGCGCAGCGTCACGGCTTGCGTGTCATTGAAGATTGCGCGCAAGCTCACGGTGCGACCATTGATGGCAAAATTGCCGGGACATGGGGTGACGCGGCAGCCTTCAGTTTCTATCCTACAAAGAACCTCGGTGCGCTGGGCGACGGTGGCGCGGTCGCAATCAATGACCCGGTGCTTGCGGAGCGGGTTTCGCTCCTGCGCGAATACGGTTGGAAAAATCGAATCAGCCAGCACGCCGGGATGAACTCGCGGCTGGATGAAATTCAGGCGGCGATTTTACGTGTGAAACTCAAGCACCTTTTCGCTGAAAACGCGCGCCGCCGTGCGCTGGCGCAACTTTACGACAACCTGCTCTCCGGCGGCAAATTTCAACTCCCGAAGTCGAAGCCGGGCATTGAGCATGTTTTCCATCAATACGTGATCTGCACGCCGCAACGGGACAGCCTTAAGAACTTTCTTGAGAAGCGCGGCATCGGGACGGCAATTCATTATCCCGTGCCAGTGCATTTGCAGCCCGCATATCAATCGCGTCTCTCCATGCCGAAGGGGGGACTGCCGCACACCGAAAACGCCGCCCGTGAAATTTTGAGCCTGCCCATGTATCCGCAGCTTGCGGATGAAGATGTCCGGCAGGTGGCGGAGGCGATGCAGAATTTTGACAGCGGCGAGGTTTAAGCCATGCGTTACTATTGCACTTATTTTGATCACAACTACCTGCCGCGCGGACTCGCGCTCTACGATTCTTTGCTCCGTCACGGTGGAAGCTTTGAACTTTGGGTGTTGTGTCTTTCAGAAGAGTGCGAACAGGCGTTGCAAAAATTGAAGCTTCCCGGTTTGGGGACAATCTCCCTGCTCGAATTTGAGGCCGGGGATGCTTCGTTGCAGGCGGCCAGGCAGAACCGTTCGCAAATCGAATATTTTTTTACCTGCACGCCGTCGCTGCCGCTCTTTCTTTTCAAAAGAAATCCGGAGATGGCTGCCGTGACCTACCTGGACGGGGACCTGTATTTTTTTGGCGATGCGGAAGATGTTCATGCGGAGATTGGCGAGGCATCCATCGCCATCACGTCTCATCGTTTTCCGCCCGCCTTGCGGGATTCGGAGCGCTATGGAATTTATAACGTCGGCTGGGTCACCTTCCGCCGTGATGCGAATGCGTTTGCGTGCCTGGAATGGTGGCGTGAACGCTGCTTGGAATGGTGCTACGACCGCGAGGAGAATGGCCGGTTCGCCGACCAGAAATATCTCGATTGCTGGCCCGCGAAATTCGCAGGCGTAAAAGTGATCCAGCATCCCGGAGTCAATCTGGCTCCTTGGAATCTGGCCGGCCATCAGCTTGAGTGGGGGCACGGGCGGGTTTTGGTGGACGGCCGTCCGCTTCTGGTGTTTCATTTTCACGGGCTCAAGCAGCTGACCCGGCGCATTTTCGATCCGCAATGGATCAGGTATCAAGTGAAGCCCGGCCCGGTCTTGAAGAGACGGATTTATCGTCCTTATTTGGGGCATCTGATTTCCACGACAGGCAAATTGAACATTAGGGGCGCATTTGCAGGCATCAATCCCCGGATTAAGGACTATGCTCTCGCAGCAACAAGGCCAAACTGGAGGGGAATTTTTAAGAAACATAAGAAATTATGGCGGTCGGTTCTTAAAGACGAATATTTGCTCCATTGAAAATGAATGCGAACAATTCCATCGGGGTCGTTTTACCGACGCTTAACTGCGCCTCTCTGTTGCCAAACCATCTGGAGTCAATGCAACAATGGCTCGATCTGGTTTCAGAAATTGTGGTGGTGGACAGCCATTCCACGGATGGCACGGTTGCATTGATCCGCGAACGCTTGCAGCACCCCGCACTGCACATATTATCACATCCGCGCGGCCTCTACCAATCATGGAATTTTGGATTGAGCCAGTTACAGACGAAATATGCCTACATCTCCACGGTGGGCGACTCCATAACACGGGCCGGTCTGGAGCATCTTCACGCAGTGGCCGAGAAGTTTCAATGCGACGTCGTCGTGTCCAAGCCGCGTTTCATCAACAACGAGGGCGCAACTCTTTCCGAAGCGGCCAACTGGCCGATTGATGACGTCCTTACCACGCTGCAAATCACCGAGCCAACTTATCTTAATGCGATGAAGTTGTTTGTGTTCGTGATGCTTAACACCACTGGTGCCATTCTGGGAAGTTCCGCAAGCAACCTGTATCGAACCAAGCTTCTCCAGCAGCGTCCGTTCCCAACGGACTTCGGAACCGTGGGCGACGGTGCGTGGGGTGTCGCAAATGTGTTCGACTACCGCTTGGGCGTGACGCCGGAAATCTTTTCCACCTTCCGCCATCATCCCAAGGCTTATTCCAAAAAGGAATACGCAGTGGAGGATGTCTGCGGGAAGCTGTTTCTGCTCGCAAGCGAAACGCTCCGGCAGCGTCTCGCAACGGACGCCGCGTTGCGAAGCGCCGGCGAGCGCATCGGGTGCAAGGATTTTACCAGCCTCGTCGGCGAACTCCGCGAATGGCAACACCGGCTTGAGAGGTTGAGAAAGCGAAAAATCCCATGGGTCTTCAATCCCGCTGCGTGGCAGGCTAGGTCAATCCGCAATCGTTTCCGCCGCTTGGTAAATAAACGGAGGCTGGATATTTTCGATTCCTTAAAGGCATAAGACTTTACTCGCATTTTTGTCTGGCAGCGTATTTTGTAGTTCAAACTTGTTGTCGGCAAAGGGCTGCTTAAACTGTTTCTGATGGTCGTATCGCCAGTGGAAAATTTTCTCGCACGCACACGCGCCGCGAAAAAGGTCATGGTGCTCGACCTCGGCTTTCTCGGCGACACGGTGCATCTGCTGCCCGCGCTGTGGATGGTGCGGCAGGCGTATCCGGAGGCGGAATTGCATGTCACGGTGTCTTCACAGGTCACGTCCTTCATGGAATGTGCGCCGTGGGTCAACCGCGTCTGGGGCTATATGCGTTATCCGCGTCATGCGACGTTGCGGGAAAATTTTGAATTCGTCACCGCTATGCGCCGGGAAAAATTCGACGTGCTCATCAACCTCAACGGCTCCGACCGCTCAAGCTGGCTGACCTTTTTCAGCGGCGCGCGCGAGCGGCTGGGGCGTTTGCCGCGCAATGGCGGACCGCCATTTTGGAAGCAGCGGTTCACCGCCCATGTCTCGCATCCGTTCGACGGCGAGCCGGTTTATCTGCAACGCTGTCGCTGTTTGGGAAAAGCCGGCTTTCCGTTCACACAGCCGGAATTTCACGTGGAGCTCAAGGCAGTGCATTTGCAGGCGTCTGGCATTTCCACGGAAGCAGGCGGCACTTATTTTCATTTAAGCCCGTTCACCACGGACGACCGCAAGGAGCTGCGGCCGGAACAGCTCATCGAACTCATACAAGTTTTGGAAGTCCGCTGGCCGGAAAAAAAGCTGGTTCTCTCCTGCGCTCCGAACGAGCGCGAGCGCAAAAAAATGGATTCATTGCTGCAGGGCCTGCCACGCCAACCCTGGCGGGTGTTTGCAGGCGAATTAAATCTGATGCAACTGGCCGCCGTGATCCAGCACAGCGCCGCGCATCTCTGCGGCGACACGGGGACCTTGCACATGGCGTTGATGACGGCAACGCCAACGGTTTCATGGTTTCGGCCCAACCCCGGTTCCGAGGTCTGGATTCCCGCTGGCGAGCGGCACCGGGCGTTGCTGGGAACCAAAACTTCCCCCGATGCCGCCTTGCAAGGGATTGTGACTGCTGAACTGGTTGCCGCGCTGCAAACCGTGCTGCAGGTGGCTGGAAAATCCGGCGCTTCGAGAATGCGCCTTGAATAATAATCCCCGCCTTATAGAATCACTGGCGGAAAACCTCATGCCGACTCCTGTCAGCCTTTACATCATCACGTTCAACGAAGCGGAAAACTTGCGCGCTGTTTTGCCGACCGTTTCGTGGGCGGACGAAGTGGTGGTGGTGGATTCGTTCAGCAACGACGACACGGCGTCGGTATGTACCCAATTTGGCGTGCGTCATGTGAACATCAAATTTGACGGCTTCGGCAAACTGCGCAACGGCGCGCTCGCGCTGCTCAAGCACGATTGGGTGGTGAGCATTGACACCGATGAACGCAGCACGCCGGAATTTGCCGAAGAAGTCCGTCGTACGCTCGTCGCGCCGCAACACGCCGCCTATTTTGTCCCGCGCCGGAACACTTTTCTTGGCCATCCCGTGCTTCACGGCGGGATGTATCCAGACTATCGCCAGCCGCAGGTGTTCAACCGCCTTCAGTTTCGCTACCGTGAAGACGCCGTGCATGAAGGTTTTTACTGCGATGGCAGCATCGGCTATTGCAATAGTTTCATTTGGCAGCATCCGTGGCCGACGCTGAAAGTCAACATGGCAAAATTTGAGCGTTATACCACCTTGATGGCACGCCGCCGCTTTGAACAAGGGCGGCGGGCCGGACTGTTTCAATTGTGTCTGCACCCGCCGGCAGCTTTCCTTAAAAAATATGTTTTCCAGCAGGGATTTCGTGACGGCATCCCCGGTTTGATGATGGCGGTCATTCACGGATTTTATACATTTATGAAATACGCGAAGCTTTGGGAGTTGCAACAGCAGGATGCTAAAAAATGAACAAGCTGCCGCCGGTTTCCCTGATTGTCAGCACTTTTGACCAGCCCGGCTATTTGCGGCGTGTATTGGAAGCTGTTGGCCGGCAAAGCCGCCTGCCGCAGGAAATTCTGCTGGCGGACGATGGCTCCGGCGATGAAACCCGCGAAATTTTTATGCGGTGGTCGGCGCAACAGCCTTTTCCCGGCCGGCATTTTTGGCAGGCCCACAACGGCTTTCGCAAGGCGCACATCCTGAATCGTGCGGCGGCGGCGGCAAATTCAGATTATCTGGTTTTTCTCGATGGCGACATGGTGCCGCATCAGGATTTTGTCGCCGATCATTGTGCGGCGGCCCGGCCCGCTGCTTTTATTCAAGGGCATCGTGCGTTAGTTGGTCAGGAGGCGGCCGCCTGGTTTGGCCAGCATGAACTTGGGGTGGATCGACGTCGCGCATTATGGGAGGGACAAATTTCCGGCTGGAAGAATGCCCACCGGTGGCCGTTTCTTTTTTTATGTGAGAAAAAGCACCTGCGCGGCATTCGCGGCTGCAATTTCAGTCTTTGGCGAACCGACATGCTGCGGGTCAACGGCTACAACGAGGCATTCACCGGCTGGGGCCGGGAAGATTCGGAGTTTGCGGCCCGATTAATGAATGCCGGTATCCGACGGCTGGATTTGCGCGGCCGCGCCATCTGCTTTCACCTGTGGCATCCGCCAGCGAGTCGAAGCCAATTGCCTGCCAACGACGGTCTGCTGGAAAAAACTGTCCGCGAAAAATTAACCCATTGTGAACACGGGCTTGATAGTCACTCTTGAAACGTCCGCGCCAGAGCCTCGACAGTCCGCAGCGCGAGGCGCATACTGTCCGCAATGCTTGTCCTCACGCAAAAAACGGCGCCCCCGCATATTTTATTCATCCGTTTCAAATCCATCGGCGACGTGATTTTCACGCTCCCGGCGGTCTGCCAGGTCCGCGCCAGTTTTCCCGACGCAAAAATAGTTTTCCTCACCTCGCGCGAAAACGCCGCCCTGCTCCGGGGATTTCGCGCCGTGGACGAAATCATCGCGGTGGATCGGGACCTTTACCGACGAGGCAATCCGTGGAAAATTTTCTGCGCCACCGCCGGATTGGTCCGTCGTTTGCGCCGTGAAAATTTTTCACTGGCCATTGATCTGCAAGGCTACGTCGAGACGGCGATATTAACCTGGTGCAGCGGCGCGCCTCAACGGTGGGGCAGCGTCTACAACAGGGGCCGGCGCTGGGCCTACACGCAGGGCGTGACCCGCGATTACGGGCTGCATCCGGTCGACTGGAATTTATTTTTGCTGCGCAAGTGCGGGCTGGCACCGAATCCCATCCGCGAAGAATTTATTTTGCCTGATGACGTCATGCAATCGGCGCGCGATTTTTTCAAGGCAAATCAACTGCTGCCCGGCCGGCGCACCCTGTTCATCCAGCCGTTCACCAGTTCGCCCGGAAAAAACTGGCCGCTGGAAGGTTATTTGTCCGTGGCAAAATTCTGGCGTGAACATGGATTGCAAGTGCTGTTTGGCGGCGGCCCCGGCGAGAGCGATGCGCTGGAACCCGCGCGCGCCGAAGGTTTTCCCGTTTCCGCCGGCGCGCCGCTGCTGTTGTCCGCCGGGCTGATGAAATTATCCACGCTGGTGCTCGGCGGCGACACGGGCATGCCGCATCTGGCGCTCGCGCTCGGCAAGCGCGTCATCGTCATCATGCAATCCAACCGGCCGGGCAACTGCTTCCCCTTTCAACATCCCGATTGGACCGTAACGCCAGACGAACATCAACCGGTATCCGGCATCACCACCGCCGCCGTCAATGCCGCGTGTGCCAAAGCATGGGCGGAACCGGAAATGGCTTTCGCCTTTGCCGGGGGAAAATAATTTTAGCGCACCAGCGTGTAATGCTTTTTGCTGAAGCGGCAGCCAAACCATTTTTCCAGTTTTAACATCAGCCGGTGTTTTTTTTCGCGCGAAGTCAGTTGATGGTTTGGATCGGCGCGGAAAACTCCTTCGGCGTGCGGCAACCACTCTTGAATGATTTTTGGATGCGTGCCGGAGAACAGTTGGAGCATGGTCGCGTCAATTTTTGAATAATCCGCCGGTTTGGGCGTGGTAGCATCCCAGTATTTTTGAACGCAGGCGGATTTTAAATTCATCTGCGCCTCGCTCCGCACCCAGCCGTAATGATAGATCGTCGCGCCCGTGTGCGCCGCGCGCGGGTAGCGCGATTTTTTGTGGCCGGTCACAACGTTGAAAAACAGTGCCTCGCTCGACCACGCCGGAATGGTGTTGCGGATGATGCGGACTTCGCTGCGATACCAGCCGGGCGACCACGCGATCGTGTTTTTGTTGCCGTAAAAATGCAGGTAGTCGAACGCCAGCGCCTCGACGCGTTCGTCGTCCAAATACTTTTCCATCGCCGCGCGGATTTTCGGCAGGTCGTTCTCGTGCAGCACTTCGTCGGCTTCAAGGTAAAACGCCCAGTCGCCCGTGCAATTGAACAGCGCGATGGACTTTTGCTGGCCGTAAACAAAACCGCCTACGCTGTAATCGCCGCGCATCCGCTCGTTCCATTGCGTATGTATGATGCGGATTTTCGGATCGCCGATCTCAAGCAGCATTTGTTCCGAGTCGTCCGCACACGGGCCGAGCGCGATGATAAATTCGTCCACCAGCGGTAAAATCGAGCGGAGGGAGGTGGCGAACGGATAGCCGAGCCGCTGCCCGTTGCGAAGAAATGTGAACCCGCTGACTTTCATGCCGCCAACTTAACAATCCAACGACCGATTGGCAGCGCAAATTTTTTGGCGGAGCCGTGGCCCGCCGCGCCGGTCAATGGTGATTTGTCGTGTGCGCAATTGCCATACCACCGCTTTCATGGTTAGCATCGCCAAAAATGAGTTCTCCCGCGCGCGAAATCCTCAAGCCCGCCGTCATCGTCGGCGCGCTTGGCTATTTCGTGGACGTTTATGACTTGATCCTGTTCGCCATCGTGCGCGGCGCAAGCCTGAAAGACCTCGGCCTTTCCGGCGACCAGATTTTGGAACGAGGTATTTTTCTTTTTAATTGCCAGATGGCCGGAATGCTCATTGGCGGAATCGCATTCGGAATTCTCGGCGACCGGCTGGGCCGGGTTGCCTTGTTGTTCAGTTCCATCCTGCTTTATTCCGTCGCCAACATCGCCAACGGTTTTGTCCATTCCGTCGAGGCTTACGCCGTGTGGCGTTTCATCGCCGGTTTCGGCCTCGCGGGCGAACTCGGCGGCGGCATCACGCTCGTCTCCGAGGTTCTCTCGAAGGAGGCGCGCGGCTACGGCACGATGATTGTGGCCACCGTTGGCGTTTTTGGTGCGGTCGTCGGCGGGCTGGTCGCCGGTCTCGTCCACTGGCGAACAGCCTATTTTATCGGCGGCGGACTTGGCTTGCTGCTTTTAATTTTGCGGATGAGTGTCGCCGAATCGGGAATGTTCCGGCAACTGCGGACCGGGCCGCCGCAAATCGCGCGCGGAAATTTTCTCCTGCTGTTCACCAACTGGAAGCGCTTTGCGAAATATCTCCGCTGCATTTTGATCGGCCTGCCGAATTGGTTTGTCATCGGCATTCTCGTTGCCTTCTCGCCGGAAATCGCCAGGGCCCTTCAAATACAGGGCGCAATTGACACCGCCCACGCCGTCCCCTTTGCCTACGTCGGCATCACGTTCGGCGGATTCGCGAGCGGCTTCTTCAGCCAGCAACTGCGCTCGCGCAAAAAAATTGTCTATGCCTTCATCCTTTTCACTCTGGCGGCGATGGCCGCGTATTTTTTCTGCGCGGGATTTTCCGCCGCGACTTTTTATCTCGTCATCCTTTTTCTCGGCTTCGGCGTCGGCTATTGGGCGGTGTTCGTGACCATTGCCGCCGAGCAGTTCGGCACGAACATCCGCGCCACCGTCGCCACCACCGTGCCGAATTTTGTCCGCGGCGCGGTCGTGCCGCTCACCCTGGCGTTTAATCATCTGAAATCCTGTACGATCAACGGCGCGCCGCTGGGCGTCGTGTCCAGCGCCGCCATCGTCGGGATGATTTGTATTACGCTTGCGCTTTGGGCATTGCGCGGCCTTGACGAAACGCACGGCAAGGAACTCGATTACATTGAACCGCTCTGACCGGGCAACGGATTTGGCACAGGCAAATTAATCTTCATTGGCCGCGCAGCTTTTGCTATGAAAACAGACGCCGATGATGACAAAAATTCCTGAACCAGCGCCCGCGATTTCTGCGGAAGCACACCCGGCTTTGCCACGTTTCAAAAAGCCAAAGCTGTTCACCATCGGACTCCGGTGCGGACGCCTGGCGAACCGGATGATTCTGTTCGCCAATTTCGTCGCCCTCGCGGAAGAACAGGGCCATCGCCTCATCAATTTCACTTTTCATTCCTACTCCGAATTTTTTGAAGGCACGCGCGGGAACGTTTATTGCCGGTATCCCCGCCCGAAACGCCGGAGCTGGATGGACACCGTTCCGGGCGTCGCCGTTTTCCTGCGCAGGACGCGGATTCCCTATCACCTGACCCGCGCCGCTGCAGCCTTGAACGAACGCTTCCCGATTTTTGGCAACATCGCCGTCACGCTGCATGAATTGCCGGGGCAAAAAATCACGTTGCTCGACGGCCCGGAATATCAGGAAAAAATCCGTCCCGCCAAAATTATTTTTGTGTATGGCTGGTGGCTGCGCACGCCGAATCTGGTAAAAGAACATGGCGACAAAATCCGCGCCTATTTCCGCCCGGTTGAGAAATTTGAAAACGCCAGCCGCGCGGCCATCGAACCGTTGCGACGCGACGCGGACGTGGTCATCGGCGTCCACATCCGGCAGGGCGATTATCGCGGCTGGTTCGGCGGCAAATATTTTTTCCCGGCGTCGCGCTACGCGGCGTGGATGCGCGAAATCGCCGCGCAATTTCCGGGTCGCAAGGTCGCGTTTTTCGTTTGCAGCGACGAGGCGCGCAGCCAGGGCGAGTTTCCGGGATTGACCGTGGGGTTTGGCACCGATTCGCCCGTGAGCGATGTTTACGCGCTGGCCCGCTGCGACTATATTCTCGGCACCAAAAGCACGTTTTCACAGTGGGCATCGTTTTACGGCGGGAAGCCGCTGTTGCAAATGTGCGATCTGAACGAGTCTGCGAAACTGGAAAGTTTCCGCGTCTCGTATCTGGATTGGGATTGAAAATGAAAATCGGCTTATTTGGCGGCTCGTTTGACCCGGTTCACCTCGGGCATCTGCTGGTTGCACAGGCGGCGGTCGAGGAACTCGGCCTGGACCGGCTGTTTTTCATCCCGGCGGCGCAGTCGCCGTTCAAGCCGGAAAATCCGCCCGCAGCCGCAGCCGTCCGCCTGCAACTGCTCCGGCTCGCGCTTGCGGGTAAAATGAATTATGAAATTGACGAACTGGAAATCCAGCGCGGCGGCGTTTCCTACACGGTGGACACGTTGCGTCATTACGGCCGCCGGTTTCCGGCGGCGGAAATTTTTTATCTCATCGGCGCGGACAACGCGGCGAAGCTGAGCGAATGGCGTGAGACGGCGGAACTGGCCACGCTCGCAGAATTCATCGCCGTTCCGCGGCCGGGCGGTGCGCCGGCGGTTTTTCCACAGCCGTTCCGCGGCCGGACGCTCAAGGGTTTCCCTTTTGACGTGTCGTCCTCGCAAATCCGCGCGCGGGTGAAGGCAGGTCTGCCGATTGAAAAGCTTGTGCCGCCGTTTGTCTCCGAGGCGATCGGCAATGCGCGGCTTTACGTTTAGCAAAATCACCGCGCCGGGGACGAAAACCTTTCACCACGCCGCGTTTGACTATTCAGGGCCGATTCATTACCGTCTCCCTTCATAAAGTCAAAAAACAGCCCTTAAAAATTTATGGCCGCCAAATCTGAAAAGTCTGCCGAGAAAGCCGTCGCTGAAACGAAAGCGACGGCGATGCGAGACCGCGAACTTGATGCCGCGATCTCGTCCATCACCAAAGCTTACGGCGACGGCGCGATCATGCGTCTCGGCGATGCACGGGCGCAGGTGAAGATTGATGTTATTCCAACCGGCGGACTGGCGATTGACCTCGCGCTGGGCGTTGGCGGTTTGCCCCGCGGCCGCGTGGTGGAAATTTACGGCCCGGAATCTTCCGGCAAAACGACTTTGATGCTCCACGTCATCGCCAACGCACAAAAGGCCGGTGGACTCGCAGCATTCATTGATGCGGAACACGCGCTTGATCCCGGCTACGCGAAAAAATTGGGCGTGAATCTGGATGATCTGCTCGTCTCGCAACCGTCGTCTGGCGAAGAAGCCTTGACGATTTGCGAAACACTCGCCCGGTCGAATGCGCTTGATGTCATTGTCGTGGATTCCGTCGCCGCGCTCGTGCCGAAAGCCGAGCTCGAAGGAGACATGGGCATGGCCACGATGGGCATGCAGGCGCGTTTGATGAGTCAAGCATTGCGGAAACTCACGGCGATTCTTGCCAAGTCCAAGACCACTTGTATTTTCACGAATCAATTGCGCGAAAAAGTCGGTGTCATGTTCGGCAGTCCCGAAACGACGCCCGGCGGCAAAGCGTTGAAATTTTACGCGAGCGTCCGCATGGACATCCGCCGCAAGGACCAGCTCAAGGACGCCGCCGGCAACGTTTACGGCAATCACACGCGCGTCAAGATCGTGAAGAACAAGGTCGCGCCGCCGTTCGCCGAGGCCGAGTTCGACATCATCTACAACCACGGCATTGACAAGGAAGGCAGCATTCTCGACGTGGGCATCACCTGCGGTGCGGTGGAAAAAAAGGGCGCATGGCTGCAATTCGACGGCGCGCTCATAGGCCAGGGTCGCGACGCGGCAAAAAAGGCTTTGGAAGAAAAACCCGAACTTGCGAAGAAAATCGTCGAGGCCATCCACGCCAAGCGCGCCGCTGCGCCTGCCGATTCCAAATAATTTTACATCTGATTTTAATGAGCACCGGTTCCGAACTCGACCTCAACTTGGAAAATCTCTTCCAGCCCGCGTGGGCGCAGGGAAAAACCGAGTCCAACCGCTTTGAAAAATTCACCGGGAACGAAGGCGTCAAGCCCGAGCGCAGCTTCAGTGGCAAGCCCGGTGAACGCCGCGCCCCGCGCCGCGATACCGGCAGCAGTGGCGGTGGCGAACGCCGTGGCGGTCCGCCGTCGCGCGGCGGTTCCAAGTTTGGCGGTGGTGACCGCAAAGGAAGTTTTCGTGGCGGCGACCGCCGTGACGAGCAACGCGAACGTCCCGTGCCACCGGCACCGTTGCCGGAGTTGAACGTCGCGTTCATCCCGGAAGAGCGCGGCGTCGAACAGCTCGCTCGCCAGATCAAAGTCACCGGCCGCGCGTATCCGCTGTTCCAGATAGCGCTGCTGATTTTGGACAAGGCGGAACGCTATTCCGTCCACCTCACCAAGAAGAAAACCGAAGGTGCAGAGCAACCGCTGTTTGTCTGTGCGCTCGACGATTCACCCTGGACGAGCGACGAAGAAGCCGTCGCGCACGTCCTCAAAAATCATTTCGGCACGTTTTATCAGGCGCAACGCACGGCGACCGAACCGCCCAAGGGTGTTTATACGTTCGTCGCGCAATGTGGTTTGAGCGGCGCGATTCTTGGGCCGCCGAATTATCACGATTACCAAAACCAGTTGCGCAAATTGCACACGGAAAAGTTTTCACGGATGCCGTTCGACCAGTTCAAGGCGCGCGTGAAAATCGTGAAGGACGAGGCCGTCGTCAAAAAATGGGTCGAGGAACAAAGCTTCAAGACGCAATACATCTGCCTCAACGTGCCAGAGCCGCTCACGATGCCGACGCTCGAAGACGTGGAAAAACATTTCCGCGCGACGCACAAGGATGCCATCATCAAGCCGGTCGAGGCGCTCACCGTCGCCGGGCTGGCGAGCCGCAGTTTGCGCAGCAGCGGATTGCAGCGGCTCATCCATCAGGAATGGGAGCATCAGAAATTTTTCCCGCTGCCCATCGCCACAAAATTGAGCCAGCAGTTCGCGCATCACGGCCTGTCATTTTTCAAGGTCAACAAGACCGTCACGCACGTCAGCGTCGCGCGTCCGCAGTTCCTCGACCTCGAGACCACGCCGGTCTCGGAAAACATCAAGCGCATCGTGGAGTTCATCAACGCGAACGCGAAATGCACCCGTCGAAAATTGATCGAGGCGCTTGCCCCGACGCCCAAGCCGGCAGTGCTTGAAATCAAACCGGATGCGCCGCCTGCGCCCGCTCCCGAAGCCACGCCGGAACAGACGGCCATCCTTGTGGATTTGCACTGGCTCATTCATCAAGGTGCCGTGCTGGAATTCGCCGATGGCCGGATGGAAACCGCGAAAAAACCCGCGCCCAAGCCAGTAAAACAAAGACCTGCCGCCGCGAAACCAGTTGTGGAAGGTGAAGTTGCTGATGAAACTGCGCCGCAGGCTGAAGCCGCTGTTAAGCCAGCTACAGAAATTTCTGTGCCAGTTGAACCGGTTGCCACCGCGTCGGAAGCCTCTGCTCCAATTGAATCGGCACTGGTCAGCGAAGCACCCAATCAAATTGCTTCCGAGCCGCCGGCTTCCTGATAGACTTCAAAACATGAGTTTTTCCGCACTCGGTCTTTCCGAGAAAATCCTCGAAGGCGTCAAGGCGATGGGCTACGTCGATCCGACGCCCATCCAGTTGCGCGCCATCCCGCTGGTTCTGTCCGGCAAGGACGTCATCGGCAGCGCGCAGACCGGCACTGGCAAGACCGCCGCGTTCGCTCTGCCAATCCTCTCGAAGATTGGCCATCACAGCGACATCGGTCCCCGTGTGCTCATTCTCGAACCGACGCGCGAACTTGCCGCGCAGGTGGAAACCGCGTTTCATGATTACGCTCGCTTCACGAATCTGAAAACCACTGTCGTTTTCGGTGGCGTGGGTTATGGCAGGCAGAATGATGAATTGAAGGCCGGCGCGGACATCGTCGTCGCCACACCGGGACGGTTGCTGGATCATCTCGAACAAGGCACGTTGCGCTTGGACAAGGTGGAATTTCTCGTGCTCGACGAAGCTGACCGGATGCTCGACATGGGCTTCCTGCCCGACGTGCGCCGCATCGTGGAAAAATGTCCGCGCGCGCGCCACACATCGTTGTTTTCCGCCACCGTGCCGCCGCAGATCGAAACGCTCATCCAATGGGCGATGCACAGTCCCGAAACCATCGAGATTGGCGCGCGCCGCACGCCGGCTGAAACCGTCAAGCACGTCATCTATCCCGTTTCCGACACGCAAAAAACCGACCTGCTGATCCAGTTGCTCGAGCGCGTGAATTACAACTCAGTGCTGGTGTTTTGCCGCACGAAGCACGGCGCGGACCGCGTCGCCAGCACGCTCAAGCGCGCGAACCACGCCGTGGCCGTGCTGCATTCCAACCGTACACAAAAGGAACGCGAACAGGCGCTTCAAGGTTTTCGTGATGGCAAATATGAAGTCCTCGTCGCCACGGACATCGCGGCGCGCGGGCTGGACATCGCGGACGTCAGCCACGTCGTCAACTACGACGTGCCGCAGCATCCCGAGGATTACATCCACCGCATCGGGCGCACGGGCCGCGCCGAGGCCACCGGCGACGCCTATACCATCATGATCGCCGAGGACGCCCCGCACGTCTTCGCCATCGAACGTTTCATCAGCCAGCAGATTCCGCGCGTGAAACTGGAAAATTTCAACTATACCTACACCGCGCTCTTCGAGGAAAGCAAACCCGGCGCGAAACCCGGCGGTTTCCCCGGCAAAGCCCGCGCCGTGCGCGTCCACGGCGGCTATCACTTCGGCCCGGCAAAGCGGAGAAGGTAATTATTGAAGTTCACCTTCAGGTTGACCCGTTGGGACGTCAGTCACCTCAAAATCTGCCGCAGCAGCGCGTGATAGACGTCCGTTGATTCAATCTGTTTTGCGCCCAGTAGTTCCGGCCGTTCAGTAATGAACACCGGCCAGTCTTTTTTGTCCGCTGGACGCCGGCCGTGCGAACCTTTCACCAGCGTCGCGTCGAGCGGAATCACGTCCATCAACATGCGCAAGCCGAGTTTTTTTTGCAGCAGCCGCCACGCGATTTTTAATTTCACCAGCGGAATCTTCGGGTCGAGAAACAGTTCCACCGGGTCGTAGCCCGGCTTGCGATGGATGTCCACCGTTCGCCCAAAATCCGGCGCGCATGCATCGTCGAGCCAGTAATAATAAGTGAACCACGCGTTTTCCCGCGCCACGGCAATCAATTCACCCGCGCGCGGATGGTCAATGCCCGCTGCGATTTTTTCCGCGTTGCCGAGAATTTTTTCCACGCCGGAAGTTTTTTCCAGAACCTCGCGCACGGAATTTTCCAGCGACCCATCGTTCAGATGAATGTGCGCTACCTGATGATCCGCCACGGCAAAAACTTTGCTCGCGCTCGCGTCAAGAATTTCCAACCCAAGTTCGTCTTTTACCGTCAGCCAGCCGCGCTCGCGGAAAATCCGGTTGAGATGCACTGGCATATCCACGTTCGTGATGCCGTATTCGGAAAGCAAAACGACTTGCACGCCGTGCCTGCAAAAAAAATCAATCAAGTCGCCGACGATGGTATCAATCTCACGCAAGTCGCGGTGAATTTTTGGATTCAAACCGCCTGATACATCGTAAGTTCCGTGCCGCTGCAAATTGTAATCCAGGTGCGGCAGATAAATCAGATTCAAAGTCGGCGCGTATTTGTTTTCGATCCACTTGGTGGATTCAGCAATCCAGCGCGAGGCGGCATCCGCTTTGCCCTGCGGCGAGTCCACGCCCGCTGCCGGTCCCCAAAAACTGAAGAACGGAAATTTACCGAGGTCGCGTTGAATCTCGTGGCGAACCGGCCCGGGCTGCGTGTAGATATCAAAAAATTTCCGGCCATCGGCGGGATACATCGGCCGTGGCGTGATGGAATAATCCGCGCTGGAATACATGTTGAACCACCAGAAAAGCTTCGCGCAGCTGAAATGTGGGACGCGCGCGGAAAGTTCGTCCCAGATTTTTTCACCGTGAACGATGCGGTTTGACTGTTTCCAAAATTGAACTTCAGCCTGCTCACGGTTGAACCAGCCGTTGCCAACAATGCCATGTAGCGATGGCATTGTGCCGGTAAGATAATTGGATTGCGCGGTGCAGGTGACGGCGGGAAACGCGGGCGCGATGTGCGCGAGCGCGCCGCGCCTGTGGAATTCCGCAATGCGGGGCGTGTGTTCGCCGATGAGCGATCCGGTGAGGCCGACGACGTTGATGACGGCGAGGCGGTTCATTTTTTACGTTCGCGTAATTCGTGAATGGCTTCGACAATATTTTGCAGATTCATTGCATGCACTTCCACGCCGAGACCGATTTCTTTGAGCAACGTAATTGTCAGTGCGCCGCCGAGATGTTCGCGGAACTCATCCAAGCCGGCGAGAATTTGAAAATGGCCGTTCGCATTGATTTTTAATAATTCATCAGCAAATAAATTGAAGCCGAGTTGTTCCAGCAATCTCAAAATGCGCTCGCAGGATTTTTCATTCAGCAGGCCGATGTTGCGTGAGTAAACCACGTCGAGAGCGATGCCGATGGCGACGGCTTCGCCGTGCGGGATTTGAAAATTAGAAAGCTGCTCCAGCTTATGCGCGGCCCAATGGCCGAAATCTAGCGGGCGCGCGGAGCCGGTTTCAAAAGGGTCGCCGCCCGTGGCAATATGATTGAGATGTAGTTCGGCGCATCGGCGAATTAGATTTTTCATCGCGGCTGGCTCGAACGAAATCAGTTTTTCAGCGTCACGTTCAATTTGATTAAAGCAATCTTGGTCGCGGATGCAGGCGACTTTCACAGCCTCGACGTAGCCGCTGCGTTTGTCGCGCGGTTTTAGCGTGGTGAGCAGTTTGAAATCATTGATGACGGCGTGCGGCGGCGCAAATGTGCCGATGAAATTTTTTTTGCCGAAGGCGTTGATGCCATTCTTCACACCGACACCTGAATCCGCCTGCGACAAAGTTGTCGTCGGAATGCGGACGTGGCGTACGCCGCGGTGTGCGGTCGCGGCGGCAAAACCGGCGACATCGAGCAGCGCGCCGCCGCCGACGGCAATGAGATACGAATGCCGGTCAATGTGGTGGTGGTCAATTTGTGAATGAATTTCGGCGACAAACTCGTCAGAATTTTTTGCGCGCTCGCCGCCTTCGATGCGGATTGGCGGCGCGAGCAGTTGAAGATTGTCGGCTTGAGCGGCGAAATAATTTCCAATCTGTAGTGAAAGATTTGGTTGCGCTAGCGCTAGCGAATCTTCCAGCACGACGAGCACTTTGCGCGGCGCGGTGTCGGCCAGCGCGTCCTTCAGAACGGGATTGGCCGGGGCGAAAACATTTTCGGTGAAAAAAACGCGCAGTTGCCAGTTGACTTGAATGGAACGCTGAATCACGGACATGATTCAATTTGGAATCTCGGACGGAGATTTTCGAGTTTTTAATTTTGACTCGCGGGGACACTCACCCCCAAAAAGACGTGCGGGACGCGTGCGCTTCCCAATTATTTCCCAACGGTTTCGTCGGCGGGAATTCTCATGCAGTAAAATGAGCGATAAACAAAAATCAGCGCGACGAGGAAGCAGACCGAGCCGATGACGTAGGACAGACAGGAATCGGGATTTTTCTTTTTCAACTCGACGGCGATCTCGACGGCGAGCA